>Ga0208307_1000005_pt1 | contig 83177 bp, 107 predicted proteins | sample Colrivmet1449B02_FD_187633 | JGI IMG/M metagenome (GOLD analysis project Ga0208307, IMG submission 187633) | Estuarine microbial communities from the Columbia River estuary - metaG 1449B-02 (SPAdes) (version 2) | ecosystem: Environmental > Aquatic > Marine > Intertidal zone > Estuary | place...
TGGGCTTGGTTGTATTTGCGATTGGGGTCAAGTTGGGGTTCATGAGAAGGCTATCCGCCAACTCCGATTCAACCTTCTTACGACCAGTTCCTTCACGATATTCGTTGACGCTAATAAGTCCGCGACTTTGCTCATCCAGAAGGTATCTTTCACGCTCCTGCTTGGTAATAATCAGGTATGGAACGTCGGAAGTATCAAAGTCAATATAATGTTCAGCATCGAGGTCGTCAAGTGCTCGTGCCAAAATCTCCAAGTGAGGAGACATAGTCTCATTCCAGAAAACGCTCACTTCCTCGGCAGCGTTGCTGAATGTTCTGCCAGAAGCATTACCGATGACTGACTCAGGAACGCCAAACGAAGCAAGGATTTCTTCCTTGGTGATCTGACGCATTTGAATATAGGCAGCATCTCGCGGATTTGACGAAGTATCAACATAATCAACGCCATCATCAGCCGAAATAACAGTAGTTGACCCAACGCGACCCAAGTTGCCCCTAAAACGGTTCCTTAACTCATCTTTGTCATCTTCATCGATTTCCCCACGAAGAACCAACAAACCACCAGGACGACCATCATTAAGTAGGTAGTTGCGGTTATAGAGTTTCGCTAAGTTCTCAATTTCAATAGCAACGCCAGCGGACTCCATGGGAGTTAGTGACAAGTAAGGGTCTAGTGGATGTGGTCGACGAACCCAAATAACATCATCGGGATTCATGATGATCTTGGTGCCAGTTGGCATTAAGACTTCATACCCAGAAACGAACTTAACAGGGTCGGGGATAGGTGCAGTTGATTGAGGAGGAAGGAGATTTAGCCCAATAATTGAGCCATCACGACCACGAACCTTCTCAATAAAAGCGCCACGAGTTCCAAGAAGAATCTGAGATGAGAGACGGTATCTAAAAATATACGCATTTTCACCAATATTGGATTTTGTGTTCAAAATTGTCAATAATGATGATTTATCAGCAGTATCCCCACGAACAATACGGCCAATTGGCGAATTTTCTTTACGAAGGATGACAGGGAGGCGAGCCTGATTACCTGCGATGGCATCAATACAGCGTGCCACCCAGGTGACTTTCTGCATTCCCTCGCGATAAGCGCGCTCAATGTCCCAGGGGTCACGATAGGCGCGTCCAACAAAACTTGGGTTTGCTGAAACGGGTGCGCCAGGACCAATGAGCGACTTCCCGCCCTGGCCATTTAATGATTTATTAGAAATATTCCAAGCCATGTTTTACTCAAGCCCTAACAGGATGCCAAAAATTCCACAACACACTCCAGCAACAATAAGCCCGAGGGCAGGAGAATACATAAACGTACCGACACTTGTCAACAGTATGAATAATACCATCATTATATTTGCTGCTACTGTACGTGTTCTAATGCGCAATAAAAACAATCTCAAACGAGTTAATGTAATCTTGATACGAGAAGGTTCTGTCTTGTTTCGCTTTTTACGAGTTTTCACAAAAAACAATCTAATACATAAAACACTGACTGGAGTGGACAATGCCCGATTGGAATAAAGTTCTTGAATATCTGGAACCAAAGATGCCACCGTTTTGCCCAGAGACGCCATCACTCACACAAAAGGTATTCCTAAGAACTTACTCATTGGAGGCCCTATTTGGCGGCGCGGCTGGCGGTGGGAAAAGTTCGGCCCTCCTCATGGCGGCGATGCAATATATCGATGTACCAGGTTATTCGGCAATTATTTTCCGTCGTACCTATGCCGACCTTGCTCTTCCAGGAGCCATCATGGACCGTTTCATTCATTGGATGTCGACAATTGATGACGTCAGATGGAACGCCAACAACTACACCGCCGTATTCCCTTCGGGGGCAAGAATTTCATTTGGATACTTGAATAACTCGCAGGACTTTCTTCGTTACAAAGGTGCAGAATTCCAATTTATTGGGATGGACGAAGTTACGGAAATCCGTGAATCAGATTATCGATACATGTTCTCTCGTCTACGTCGCCCTGGTTCTGGTCCACTTTCACAAGTTCCACTCAGAATGCGATCCGCCTGCAACCCAGCACCCAACTGGGTTCGTCAACGATTTATTGTTGAAGGGATATCGGAAGGCAGAATTTTTGTTCCTTCAAAACTTTCCGATAACCCAGGAATCGATGCTGACTCATACCGCCAGGCGCTTCAGGCCCTAGACCCGCTTGAACGGCGTAGACTAGAAGAAGGTGACTGGTGGGCAACCACTCTCGGCTCAATGTTTAGTAGAGAAGCAGTTGTTATCATAGATCACTCTGATATCCCTCAAATCACGACAGCAGCAAGAGCCGTTAGATTTTGGGACTTAGCAGCGACAGAGCCAAGTTATACAAACCCTGATCCTGACTGGACCGTAGGTACGTTAATGCTTTTTGATGGTGGTATAGCCTATGTGTTGGACATCAAGAAGGCCAGAGTTAAGGGTGAAAAGGTAGAACAACTCATTGCTCAAACCGCATACGAAGACGGACATACGGTCGCCATCAGGATGGAACAAGAACCGGGATCGTCTGGAAAGGCCTTGGTTGATCAGTATGCGAGAAATATTTTGCAGGGGTTTGACTTTGGCGGCATACGTTCAACCGGAGACAAGATAACGCGAGCCAGGCCATTCGCTGCTGCTGTTGCTAACGGCAACGTTCGATGCCTCAGGGGGCCGTGGCTCACAGACTGGCTGGATGAAATGTCTTCATTCCCTGAAGCGTGTAACCACGATGACCAAGTTGACTCCGCCGTTAGTGCATTTACATATTTGTCAGGATTGGGCTTGCCTCAACGCAAAAAAATTGGTATTATCATCTGAAATCACTACGACAAAAGGACGCCAATGTCAAATCTAGAACGCCTAGAAGCATTCCGCAGAGAATTATCTGACATTTGTGCTGATATCAGTACAGAACTCGCACAAGACGGTGCGGTCATCGAAGAATCGTGCGTAAATTTAGTACATATCTACAATCTCAAAAGAGACATTAATTATATCTATGAGGAAATGGTTACTGTTATCGCAGACAAAATGCCACAGTCAATGATTTTCCTTTCAGATGGAACAGAAATTGAGCGCAAGCAAAGTGCCGACCGCAAGGCGTGGGACCACAAGGGTTTAGCCAATGAAGTGGCAGCGAAAATATCTCAAATGTCAGTGGATATGGATACTGGGGAAATTACCTTGACACCAGAAGAAATGATGATTAAGATGCTTGATTACGCAGCACCATCATATTGGAGAGTTGGCGAACTTGGGAAAATCGGGGTCAACCCCTCCAAGTATTGCGAAACATCCGAAGGGCGGACAAGTATTGTCATTAAGAAAGGGAAAGTGTAATGCCACAATCACCACGAAATAAACAATTAATAGATACCGCAGAATTAGTAGAGACGGAAATTCCAGAAAGGGCCAATTCCATGCACGATGAGCAAACACACGAAGAATTTTGGGTAGAAAAAGATAAGCGAGATCAAATCGTCGCTAAGCGAAATCGCTCAGAACAAGAAAGATTACTCTCCGAATTAAGTGAACCATTTTCTTCGGAAGTTGAAAGAGAACTACGAAAAGGTACAGCAGTACTCATTTACATCCCTGTAAGCGAAGTAATCGCTCGCTTGAATCGAGTATTTGGTGTTCTTGGTTGGTCCTCCGAAATTATTAAATGCGAACGAGATGCACTTGACCCTGATTGCATCGTTGCCCATGTACGACTTACTGTCTCTACGTCTGAATACGGACAAATTATTCAGAAAGATGGTTTTGGTGGACAGAAAATCAAAAGAACTAAAACTGGTGACATCATAGACCTTGGCAACGAATTCAAGGGTGCGGTTTCTGATGCTCTCAAAAAGGCTGCTCAACAATTCGGCGTAGCACTATATCTTTCTCGCTCAGATGAATCACTAAATCAAGAGACTGAACGCGAGCACGCAGCAAATGCGCCAAAAATTGATCCGAATATTCTTGCCCTATGGGCAAAATTCCGTGAAGCAAGTAAGGATTTCTCCGCTGAACAGAAAACAAAATTGAACGAATTTTGGACTAAGTATTCCAATGGTCGTCCAAAGCCTTCTCCAGAGACGGCAACGATGCAGGACATCATGGCTCTCATCGAAGAATCTACTCGTATTTCGTTCCCTGGATCAGAGTTTGAGGGATGAGCGAGGACCAGCAAGGCGCCCCATACACTCCCCCGCCATACCTATCGGCATCATCGATGGGCACGTTTCATCAATGCCCTTTGAAATTCAAATACAACAAAATTGATCGCCTCCCCGACCAGCCGTCCGATGCAACCCTTCTTGGTAATTTTGTTCATGAAACACTTGAGGAATTTTATGTCTTGCCTCCAGAAGAACGAAATTTGAATTCAGCGAAGATGCTTGCTGCTCAGGTTTGGACAAATGCCGACTGGGAACAGAGAATTCGTGGATACGTCCATCCCACCAAAGTTCGACAATTCCGCTGGTCGGCGTGGTGGTGTTTGGAAAATCTCTTTAAAGTAGAAGAGCCTTCGTCCATCAAGGTCAAAGGAATCGAATCCGAGGTCAATGGGCTAATAGGCACGGCAATGGTAAAAGGATTTATTGACCGTTTTGAGACAACAGAAACCGGAGTTTGTGTTTCTGACTACAAAACAGGCAAAACCCCCAAATCGTCATGGCTAGCCGACAAGTATCTTCAACTTCAAATATATGCAACATTATTGAATGATAGTGGTGTTGCGAATGTCACAGAAATACAGTTGTTGTACCTCAAAGATGGCGTTAACTTTACTCATCAACTAGTCGCTGAGGACTTTGAAAAAACAATTAAATACGTTCAAGAATCACATGACGCCATACACAACGCATGTGAAACTGGAAATTTCCCACACAATAAATCACGCCTATGCGACTGGTGTGCCTATAAACCAATATGCCCAGGATGGAAAAAATGACAACAATGACAGATGATGAATTAGTTTATATGGTTGCGGAAGAAGTCAAAAATAGACTTTCGCCCATTCAGAGGAAAATCCTTCTTAGTAAAGAAAACTGGGAACGTTGGCAACAGTGCCTTCTCGCCCTAGTGAATAACCTAAACGAGCAATTGCGGAATATTGAAGAAGACCGAAGTGCTGATGAAATGCGTTTTCAGGCACTTGGTTCGCGTCGGTTGCTGAGCGAGGCAACAAGTCAATACAAGCGTCGTCAATTTAAAATAGAACGCTTTAAGTCACATGTAGAAAAGCGTCTTGATGAAGTAACGGCAATGATTGAGACCGGTAAGGTTTTTGATTCCAACGGGTGGGAACACGTTGAATTCCTGAAGCGTGCGATTGCCAAACATCGTGAAATGCTTCGTGAGTGCGACATGGAGCCAACCCCAATTGACCAAGCACTCTGGTCCGCGCTTGTGGACAAGTGGGAATTTGATAAGATAGACGTGTCACAACTTTAATCTAGGTGGATACATGCGTCGACGTAGCAAGAAAAAAGAAGAACAATACGTTGAAAGGCGCAAATTAGTAGGTCGTATGCTTTCAGAACGGCCCTACTGCGAGGCATGCCCTGTATTCGCCAAGCATGACCAAAAGGCCACCTACACGCGTCGTGGAAGCGTTGATATTCATGAACTGATCAGACGATCTCAGGGTGGATCGATTCTTGATGAGTCAAATTTGATGGCAGTATGTCGAGAGTGCCATACGAGAATTGGCAATTATCCAGCGTTAGCGTTTGAACTTGGCCTAGCAAAGCACTCGTGGGACAAGTAACCCACAGTCCCCCTGCGGAGAGTTGAACTCCGTCAAACATTTTATAAGAATGTTATGCTAACCGTTACATCACAGGGGAGCATTCTCATAACTCCTCTATAAGGAAACCATTTGCGACAAGCGTGGATATGGCAATATCTATATCTTCATCACTTGGCGACTCAATTGCTTCTTGCTTTAATGCCTGGATGAGCATTAACGGTATTGGTGAGTTTCTTAGGATTGTTTCGCTGCCACGGGTGTAGCCAACAGGGTCCATCCATTCCACTTTTCTTCCTAGTTCATACTTGTATCCGGCAGATACCAGGGTTATCTCATAATCGTGGGTTATCTCGTTTTGTTCGCAATGGGTGACCGTCAAACATTCATGAACAACATTTTTGTCTTCGATAAATGCTTGTTGCAATTCTCTGCCCTTGAGTTTTTCTTTACTATGGGTCTCAAAACCTTCAGCAACAAGGGTAATCGCATCAACCCCCCAAAATGTTTTGAGGGCAGCCAGCATGTCACCACATTTTGGAAGCCGTGCCTCTACGGGTTTGTTCATCTCGCTTCTTTGAAGTTGAGCGACAACAAGCAGTTCCCCCTTCTTCCATGCAAAGAAGTTGAAAGCCAAATCTTCACCAATGCCGAACTCTTCGACATTGATATTTTTGGCTAATTGGGCCCCTGTTAAGGCAAGGGACATTTTGGACATTGAGTCTGGATATAGTTCCACGGGTTGAACAATAATCTAGAATTAGTTCCTGCAGGGGAAGAAACCATCTGCTAGTTTTTTGCTTATGAGCACAAACAAACCAACACCAAAAAAGAAGTCACAGACGCCTTCGAAAAAGGTTGCCCAAAAAGTAATTTCTGGTGCACCTGCAAAGAAGGCTGCTGCTACTTCTCCTAAATTAAAGCAAAAGCCAGGCCCTAAGAAGGGTTCAACCAGAAAGGCTCAGCCGGAAAAGAAGGCCGTAGTAAAGAAGGTTGCGCCAAAAGCAAACAAGGCAATTGGTCTAAACACTCTCAATTCTGAGTTGTTGGTATCAAAGAAATTGGCTGCAGGCGCTGCTGAGGAATTGAATGCTATGGCAAAGAAGTATAAGCAACAGATCGACAAAGGTTCTTTGCGCTTCCTTGAGCAAGCAACCACTTCCGCAAACAACGCGACCCCTCAGGCTGATCTTCGTATTAACCTGAACAACGCTACGACCAGCGTTCAGCCCAATACCAAGCCTTATGGCACCGCCGCCAAGAAAAAGGGGATTCTTTCGAGAATTACCTCGTGGTTCCGTCCTTCAAAGAAAAAGAATACGAGCAAGAAGCGATAACAATTATTTATTATCACCTCCAATCGGCTATTATTACGATATCCGGTTGGAGGTGAAATAAGTGAAGAAGAAAATAGACGCAATATCCGAAGCGGCAGCCATTCTTGGTGTAGACAAAGAGAACCTGACCGAAGAACAAGCAATGAAAGTCTTACGCAATTTAGTGATGTCAAATTCAGATATTCGGATTCGCAAGGCCCGCAACGATCAACAGAAACGTAGAGAATTATTCGATGAGTGAAGTTATTAATAGAATCCACGATCTACAAAAACAAGTTTTTCAATTAGAAGAAGAGTTGCGTAAAATACGTTCCAAATACGGGGATGAAGTAGATCATTCTGATGATTTGGCAAACTTAGTACGAGACATGGCCAAATCTCTTAATGGGGCTTATTTTCTTTCATCTAAATCAATCTTGGAGGAGCACGAACGTCGCCGTATTCAAGATGACATTGACGAAAATGGATTATCCGTAGAGGAATAATGTATCTTTCATTTCTCGAAGACTATATTTCTGAATTAATGGTGTTGACCATAGACGACCCAGGCCACACCAGTAAAACTGAAGAAATATGGGGAACTCTTTGGGAGATATTGATCTGGGAGGAAAAATTAATGCCAGATTTAATTATTGATGGCGACAAAATTGCCATTGAAAAGAAAAGTAAAATGATCAATAATAAAATTGAAATCAAGGAGGTGGAAGTAGTGAAGAAATTTACATGGTTAGGACTGACGGCTGTTGTTGGTTTCGTTTGTTTTTTATATGGTTTTTTCACTGCTCCGTAACGTCATGGTAGAACCAGAATATGCGTCCGATATAAAGCCTTCTCAGCCCAAGGTTGTGTCGCGTGCGAAAATGATTATTTTTGATGTTAATGTTGGGAGAAGGTGGGCTGTATCTTTGGAGGAAAACTCCTACATCCATCTTTATTCAATTTCCGATCATGGCAATTCTGTAACATACAATAAGGTTGTAACCCTGTATAGGGGTAATCCTGAATGGCCATTAGTCGCCGAAGGTAAGCCATTTGAGGAATTCGCTCGTGACCTAGTGAGGAAATATGTCGGAATCGGAAAACCCTGATACAAAGAGTCCTGCCTATCGTATGTCAATTTGTTTTGATTGCGACAGACTTTTTCATCCAACGAGGCAGTGTAAGGAATGTGGGTGTTTTATGAAAGTCAAAACACGAATCCCTTCATCTAAATGCCCGCTTGGGAAATGGTAATTAATTAACTACAGATTTCTTTGACTGTTTTTTCTTTATTTCATCCTCATACCAGTCATCTATAAATTCCGCACGGTTTGGGTAAGCATCAGAAAACCGCACATTCGTTCCGTCACCCCTCACGCCAATCCCCTCATACATTTTGTCATAGGCATACCAGCAGAAAGATTCGGCCCAGTCTTCTTCGTTATTATCTTTTGCATATTCAGTGAGTGCTTTTTGCCCAAAGATCAATGAATGAATACTGTCGCTAGAGACATCGAGCATCGTATTGGTTTCGTGTTGTTTGAAATTATCATTTAGTAAAGTTTTCGAGACATCCTTATCTGCAACCATCGCTTTTCCCCATTCCACGGAACTCCCAATACCGGCATAGTCTCCCACCACATGAGCCGTTTCATGCATTAGTAATGGTCCTATAATTTCAGGGTACTGCCCTTCTGGGTATACGGTAAAACTGTCGTGATTGGCATCTGTCGTCCCCAGGGTGACCAGCCCATCTCCCCTAGCCTGGTCCTGCTTGTAGTCTTTTGCTGAAATATTTATTTGTTTTATTGGTACTTCAATTTCCGAAAATGTTGTATGAAAAATGTCAATTGTTGCGCCAATTTCTATTTGTGTATCTAGGACAGTAAATTGATCTTTATCATTGTATTCAATGTTTTTTTGTTCAAGAATTTCATCAAAAGATGTCTTTGTTACCTGTGATATCAGAACGACCCCATTAATTTTCTGAACAACTGCGTACTCCATCGCAGATATGTCGTAATCACCGTCTAAATTTTTTAACAAAATTAGTTCGCCATTTTCCATATTGTCAAAATCACTGTTTTTCCAAATCGTCCATGGGTCGCTATATTCGAGCGAATCCGCATCGATTGTTTCCGTAACGAAGTAATCGTATTGATTGGGTTGTAATGAATTAGATTGAGATGATTCGTGTGATGCATAAATAAAAAATGCAATCACCATAGAAACTGTCAACATAAAAATAGATCGTATTTTCATAGGAATAATGTCCTCTGTTTAATGTATTATTATCAGAGCATACTGTGGTGTTGGGTGATTTCCTACATTAATATTTAGTATTCTTTGATTTTTCCCGTATCCGTTTTGATACTTTTGCTGCCCTTTCGGTATTGGGAACAAATTGCTGACCTTTTTTGTCTGCTTCTAGTTTTTTAGCGATTGTCGCTTTTCTTTGCTCTGGTGTCAGTTTTTGCCATGCTTTTGCAGGTAGGTAGCGTGTCATTTTGCCGTCACGAAATGCGGGCTTGCCATCAGATGTCGTCCAACGCTGTTTAGTCCACTTTTTCAATGAATTTTGAGCCTTGGACGGCTTCCCCCTGTATCCGCCACCTTCTTTTCTATAGGCTACGGCTAATAGTTGTGCTTTACGGGCGCTCCATTGCCCTGGCCTACCCCCATCGTCTCCTGCCATGATTTTGTCTTTAAGACGTTCACGCAAACTGGGTTTAGTGTAATTGAGTGATTTGAGATGATTGGATGGCGAATTGTAGATAAAGTCTTTCGTTGCCTTATCTACCCATTGTGGTGTTGTGCCGTATGAACTCATCTGGCGATTAAGCGAACCACCGATAACTGTACGCCTAATTTTCCCTATTTGTATTGGTTGACGTGCCATCGGGCTCACTTGCCCTTTTTGACAATCCCATTCGGAATGACTGCAAATCTACATTTTCCTTCCGGCATCACGGGGATAGTGATGATTTTACAAGAAGTTCCACCTTCGTAAAGGACGCAATTAGAACATTTGACACCAATGTTTTTTACAGTATTCTTCGATGGCGGATCATACCCCGCCCATACACCTTCGCCCTTTTCGTCAAATTTGCCATATTTTTGGGTTAAGGAAATGAGCACTTTGGCGAGTTCTGCTTCTTGGGGGTCCATTTTGGGAGTATCACCAGAAATGATGATCCTTGCTCCACTAAGAAGATTTTCGAGGGGTGTTTTATTCATTTATAAATTATGCCACAACTATTCGTAGGTTTATTCAGATCAAGATATTTAAATTATTCATCCTGTGTTGGCGTTCGAACTTGGCCTAGCAAAACATTCTTGGGATTAATGCAATACTTCTGTAAATAGTCAACCATTTTGTAGTAAAGTTTTATTAGCCCAGAGAGGGCCCTTAAAAGTAGGAGAAAAATTATGAGCAAGACATTTATCTTTAATGACGCAGCAACAGTCACCGCTGCCCAACTAGCCGCACTGACAATGCCATTCACTGCAGAAATTACTGGCGTATACTTGCGATTGAATACCGGACCCGTTTCCTCCGCTGCAACTTTCGACGTTGAGGTTGCTGGAACCAGCATCGTCAGTGCTGCCATTTCCGTGGCTGCAGGAGCAGTAGTGCCGACCACTGCCCCCACACTTCGCAAGAATGGCGCCATCACTGGTGCCGTCAATGGCGCTGGAGTCACCGCCGTTTACACCGTTGCTGCTGGTCACCTTTTCAAGGTTGGCGACGTAGTTGATGTTGCTTCGGTTACTGTTTCGGCAGGTAGCGCAGTTCCTTACAACTTCACCGGCAAGCAGGTTTCTGCAGTTACTTCGACGACGGTCACTGTTACCGGCATCGTTGGCACCCCAGGTACCTACAGCAGCGGCGGAACCATCGTCTGCACCACCTCGCCAATCGTTGTTCCGAAGGACGCAATCCTTTCCTTCGACTGTGATGGTGTTGGTGGAACCGCAGCGATTGGTTACACACTCGCAATCACATACAACGAAGCAGCCGACACCAGCAAGGCCCCAGGTGGCCTTGACGCTAGCCGCTTCTAATTCGTAAATAATTCAGTCATTTGTATGAAGGCGGGAGGGAAACCTCCCGCTTTCTGCTTTATCACGTAACTATTAAGTAAGAAAAAACGATGATGGCTAAACAACTAATAACCTTATGTGTTAGCGGAAAAATATCCGCAGCAAAAAGACGCACCTCAGCAAGAATGCCTGCTAGTGGAAAAATTATTGGCGTATACACCTCAATAGGTACTCCGGCATCTGGTGCAACAATCATTGTTGACATCAATATTGCCGATACAACAATATTTACCACCCAAGCAAATAGGCCGACCATAGCGGTAGGGGCATATTCTTCGGCTGCGGGAACGGCGGCTAATAACAAATTCGCCTTAGGCGATATTATCGTGGTCGATATTGACAGGGTTGGAACGGAAATTCCAGGAGAAGATTTGACTATCGGTATATGGGTAGATTTTGACTATTAAAATTATCTCATAAATGAGTTGACAAGTTGGAAATAAGCAAGTATGTTAATCACCATGACCGACATCACACCAAAGAAATCAAAAAAGAAATACCCTATGCTTTGTATTCGTCTCAATACTTCTTTGCGCGCTCATCTCGACAACGCTGCGCTCGTACACGGCATAACGAGGGGAGAGTTCGTTCGTCGGATACTTTCCGAACACTTTAGTAATCCAACATTCGTGACCCGTGATCGCGACTCGCGCGGGTCACGTATTCCAGCAGGCTATCCAAACGCAGGACAATTTACAGAAACGCCCGACACTAAGCAAGGTCCTTCAGGTCCCTTTACGGACTTGTCCCTATTTGCAAAGGGCGCCAACGGACCAGCAGGTCCCTTTACAGATTTGTTCTCAACTGAGAAAGGCTTTACTCAACAAGGAACAACGGGTCCATGAAACGCCTCATATGCCAATCAAAAAGAAAAGACGGGAACCAATGCAAAGGAAATGCAATGGGAGCCACCTACTTCTGCTACGTGCATCAAGACTCCAAAGACCCAATAACGTACAGAGACCCGATGATAGAAGCATTTCGCGGAATGCATAACTCAATAACATCCCTTATTGACTGGCACTACCGCACAGGCGGAGACATCTCTAGATACTTCGGAAACTACACTCCACCGCCAGGGAAAAACCCCTACCGCAAACGACCAAATTCAAACAAACGCTACACACCCCCAATGAGGAATAAATGAAACAACTCATTACGATCATTATTGGCGCACCAATTAGGGAGGCAGACAATGACACTGAGTCTTTATAGATTAAAAGCAACGCTTGGTAAAGCACGGCGGATCAACACCTTCTACGATACTGACGATACGAGAGCGATTGGTAAAGGTGCGATGATCGTTATGCGCCTGGCCCATCACGAGTTTGATGATCCTCGCTACCCGAATAAAGTTTGGGGAAAAGGGAAGATCGTTTTACTCAACAGCACAGGCGAAACTTTGCAAACAATGGATGCTAAAGAATGAAAAATCACAAGAAGCAACCCCTAATGTCGCACCAAACAAACAGGAGATACTCATGTCATATAATTCCATGAATCAGTTACCACCCCCACGCCCAAATAATGGCTATGACGTTAAACGACACAACCCTACGGTCTACGAGACAAGACGAAAAGAGTTCGCTCTCAAGGCTGGTGGCATCGGCGCTATTGTCGGTTTCGTTGCCTCGCTGGTCACTACTGGCTATGTCTTTGATGGACTAATCAACGGAGCCATTTGGTTCGGCATCGTCTACGGAATCACTCGCTTGATTCAGAGGAACAAGAATGGCAAACAATAAGGGGACGCTAGGCAACATACACATTGCTGGCAAGGACTTTGATGTTGTTTATGTTATTTGGCATACATCTGACCCATCTAAAAGATGGTTTGTGACGATAGAGGAAACCAAAGAGAGGGCGATACTGCAATCACTAGTAGACCGCCGACCCCATCCCGCAAATGTTGGATTCACTCAGGATGCATGGACATACGACATTGTCGATGAAAGGACTTGGTCGAGAATGAGTGCTGGCGGACTTCCAATACCGCCCAAAAAAATTCCTGCCTCGTACAGTGATGAAAATATACCTGCAAACTAAAGGAACATATGCCCTACGATAAAAACAACAAATGGGTTAAAAGCCTAGGTAGGACGGCGCCTACTAATCATGTTCGGCCAGGAACAAGCAGACTAATAAAAGATGACGACATGAGAATCTGGTTAATGCTTCAGACATGGTCTGATTTTGCTCAAAGCCTTTACGATTATTGCCTAACTCATGGCGGCCTGACCGAGAAACAAATGTTGTCAGCAGAAAAAATGCGAATCAAAGTCGACCCTGAATATGACCCTTATGGCGAAGGGGTTTGGGAGGGGGTATACATAGATGACGAAGATAAATATATCTTCAAAATTTCTATTGTAACCAAAAATAATGACGAGCAAGTACGGTCAATCAGAAAACGTTTAATAGACATGCCTGGATGGTCGGACATCAAATTGGCATCCGATAAAGCGTTGTTATTCGGGTGCATCAAGACTGGCACTTACCGCATGCTGAACGACGATGAACTGATAGATATTGGAAGAAGAACTGGCATATGCTGCGATTGTGGAAAGGTTCTCGACAATCCCAAAAGTATTGCTGCAGGAATCGGACCATATTGTGCAAAAATACGCAGCCAAACTAATCAATAAGAAGGAAACAACATGACCAGCAGAGACACCTACGATATTCTCACCTACGAAGAAGAAAAGGAAGAATCTATGAACGGGATCAATATCCAGATCAATACTCTTGTCGATGCAATGATAGATGCGGAGAAGTGTTTGTTCCATAACAGTCCGGCTAACCTAATGGTTAACTCTTTGCTTAACGAGGAAGGCAGTCTCGTAGTTAAGGAGATACCAGTTCTTCTCGCCTTTCGTGGCGCACACCCGAATTTCCCCGCAAGCGAGTAGTCCCATGCTTACGAACATTACGGTCGGAAGCAACCAAAGAGGACAATGCGAGATTTGTCATCTCAAATCATACAGATATAGCAAATGGCTACATGTTCAGATGTGGTACGACAACCACAAGTGTATTGATGGAAGAAAGACTTCCCGTAATGGCCCACGAAATAAAGAAAATGTCCCGCTGGAGACCCAATGAGGTACCTTCTGCCTGAACCATTTTGCTGTGACGCTAAACGCCCTAATGGATTTACTTATCACCAGTTCGTGACGGTTTGCGATAATTGCCTTACACAGTTCCCATATTATGACTGCTACTGTGAACTAAAGCACGATGATTGTAGTGAGGAAACGCGCCTGCGCAACATCGCATACCGAGAGGCTAACCGATGAACAAATTTCTAAAGTTATTTACCCACGAAATTTATATTGTAGCAATGCTTGGTATTATTTCCATGACTACAGCATGGGCTGGAGTTCAATCATCACTTCACGGTGGGGCTTCGGATGAGGCGTACTCCGTTTATCAACTTGACCTCAGTGAATCCAACAACATGTGGATTACCTCTGAGGTTAAATACAGGGCTGACTTGACTGTTTGGAAAGACAAAAAGGTACGACTCCTCGTTGATGGCGTCAGTAACGAAGACATCTATGAAGATATCCAAACTTCCAATGGTTCATACGAGTTTTACGAGCACGCAATACCCTGTCTAGTCGCACAGAACCAAAGTCAACTTCCAGACTGTTCCTCATACATGGATGAGTTGTACGTCCCACAAGCAGAAGTCTGGGAAAGAGCATCTGAGTCACTCGTAGTATCTGAGACAGAAGGTGGACGTAGTGACAGACTTCAGGTACTTACGGCGTTATTCGCCATTTCTTTGTTCATGCTTGGTATCGCTTCGGTTGTTAAGCGCAAAGAGTTATTACTGCCGTTGGTCATCTTGGCTACGGCGCTATGGGTCTTTGGTTGTACTGTTTTACTAAGTATCCCTAGTATCTCGTTTATGTGACCATATCCTGGCAGGTGCATACTTTATGACATGCCTAAATCTAAATTTTTCAAAGAACTGACAGTAGGGGAACAGAAGTTTCTTACCGACATGATTGAGCATCACAAAATGGCTCTCATGATGTCCAAAGATGTATTGCGATCCACGGAGGACTACGACACGATGTCATTGGCTTATTCCATTATTCAAAATCAAACTAATGAAATTGCTTTGATGGCTAAAATGTTGCGCTCCCGACGTTGGTGAAGTGTATTTTATGTCATAATTTACCTATACGTATTTGTGTATTCAGAAGACGCAAATTGATAATTAAAGTACTAAACCCGACAAGGTGGTAGCGAGAGCGGCGCGAGGATTATCCTCCGCCGTTTTTGCTATTCCTGAACAGTTACAGTACGGGGGCGTAACAACAACTATGATCTAGCCATGAACATCATGGGGCTAGACCTTTCGCTAACATCTGCTGGTTATTCTATAAATGGAGAGACTGGCACAATAGCCGTCAAGACAAAAGAAGCAGAACGCCTATATGAGATACGCGAAGATATCATCAATCTTGTCAAATCATATGATGTTAATGCCGTAGTGATTGAGGGGTATGCTTTTGCCGCCCGTAATTCGCAATCACATAAAATTGGCGAACTTGGTGGCGTGATCAGGCTTGCTTTATATGAGATGGAAGTGCCCTATATCGATGTACCACCGACTTGTCGTGCAAAATTTGCTACTGGCAAAGGTAATTCATCTAAGACGGAAGTTGTTTCTGCTGTTTCAGCACGCACTGGTATCGTTTGGGCCGGCAAAGGCACCGACGACATGTGTGATGCGTGGATTTTAGAACAAATGGGCTTGACTGCGCTTGGTTCGCCACAGTATGATTGGCCCAAATCAAGCACGGATGCCTTGAAAACAGTTGACTGGTCATCTTTGACTCGGGGAAGCGATAATGAGCATACGGAATAGCCCAATCAGCCAAGTTGATATTGAGAACGAAATGCTTCGTTTGATTGACATGCTTGAAGAAGAAACTGAAGCATTCGGCAGACTGGCCGAGGACGCCGCCAAGAAGGATGCCCTGTATAAGCATAGTTGGGCTAAAGAGTACCTGGCGGCCAAGGGGTCGATTAAAGAGCGTGAGGCGTGGGCTGAGTACCTTCTGGCAGACCAGCAGTTTGACTACAAGATGTCCGAGGGTCTCGTGAAAGCAAAGAGAGAAAAACTCCTTTCGCTCCGAACATCGATTGATGCCATGCGTACGCTAAATGCGAACTTAAGGGCTATTGTCTCGTAGGGGTCATGGTATAGAACTTATGCCAATATTGTTGGAGAAAAATAATGAAACATAAAGTTGATCCGGCGCTTCTTTCACTTCTTGTTGATGTAGACACATTGATTCCTCTGCCAGGGAATCCGCGCAAGGGTAACGTTGATGCGATTATGGCCTCATATGCCGAGTTTGGTCAAGTGAAACCAATCGTTGTTCGCCCTAATGGTGATGGTACTTCTACGGTGATCGCTGGTAATCACCAATTGATGGCTGCTCAAACGCTCGGATGGACACATATTGCTGTTGTGCCTTTTGAGGTTGACGTCAATCGGGCAATTGCTTTTGCCTTGACCGACAATCGTACTAATGAACTTGGTCATTCTGATCAAGAGTTAGTTAGCGAAATGCTGGATGACATTATTTCTGATTATTCTGACTTAATGTCAGATTTGGGTTGGGATGAAATGGAATTGGCTGCCATAGATGAGTCAATTCAGTACAACTCGCCGACAACCTCTGATTCAGATGGGAACATGTACGTGCCGCCAGTGCTGCAGCCATTGAGTGATTTTGGTGCAACCATCTTGTCGTCATTAGTACGCGAGGACGATGATGGCGAACGTAGGATCGTCGCTCCACAGCATATGGACCATAATGAGATTGCCATCAAGGGGAGTACGGTTGCCACCCCCGAAGCAGCGCCGCGAGCGGTTGTTCAATACACTATTGTTTTTGATGATCCAGACCAGCAGAGGCGTTGGTATGATTTTATTCGCTGGATCAGAAATGAACCTGCATATGACGGTAGTACAACGTCAGAAAAACTCATTTCCTTCATAGATGCCCATTCAGAAATTTAAATATCATATACAGTTGTATTAATAGAGTGGAGTTCGATGATGTCGGAAGATTCGGAATATATCCTCAGGTCGGTACAACGGGAAATGTACAACTTGGAAGACGAAACAATATATTTACGTGCTCACATTAAATCGCTTCAAGAAAAGATTGAAGAATCAAATGGACTCTGTGACGAACTGGCACAATTTATTTACTCAATAGAAGACTTATTGGATTTCAACAAAGAACGTAACGAATTACTGCTTAGGTATGAACAAGAACGCCGATAAAGTAAAGTAATGCGTGCACGACTAATCTATTGCTGATAATCTCTCAGTACATACCAATGGAGAGTAGTTCAGTTGGCAGAACAGCGGACTGTTAATCCGCGCGTCGCAGGTTCGACCCCTGCCTCTCCAGCCCAAAAAAAAAACAATGGAGGAATACTCGTGGAACCTAATGCATCAGCAATCAAAGCAAATGCTCGTCTAGAAGCACAGAGTAATGCTTATCTTGCCGGACAGCCCGCCCGTGAATCGCACGAAACATTGAAAGAAATTAAAGTTCTTCTGGCAGAAGTTTTAGAAATGTTAAAGAAGAACAATGCCTGATATGTTATTGGTTCAAAGATGTCGCCGGATTGGCCTAGATGTTGAGGCCATGCGCTTCATGCCATTAAATCAGCGCGAAGTGGCTGACTGGTGTGGCGGTCTATTGACCGTCATCCCACGCAATGGTGATGAAAGTAGGCCAGATTTGATTATCTTACTTAAAGGCATTGATAGGGATATGAAGGCCCGCCTGGGTGATTATGTCATAAAGTTATCAGACAGCGTTTTTTACTCATGTGATCATGCGACATTTGAGTCCTTATATGAGATCATTGATAATGGCTCATAATGAAGATATTGACAAGATTCGTTACGAATCAACGGTAGAAAGAATACGTAAATATAAAATTACGGAAATGGAAAATCGCACATGGTATACGTTAGAGATACCCATGGAAGAGGAATGGCCTGCGGGTGACCCATTTTCGCGCGATAGGGAAACCCTCGTGTTGCGTGCTACAAAAGAAGAGTACGATGCTGGACCCAAATGAAATTTTGGCCCGTTTTCGTGAGCGGGCAGAGGCTGTCAAAAAGCGCCCACTGCCACCAGTTGCTGGACCTGAACGTGCTCTTTTTGTTAATCAAGCCAAGGTAGATTTTCAAGATTTTGCGATGATAGGCGACTGCGAAGCAACACTTGAAGAGGGAGTGCTAACCTTCAAGTTGGACCTTCGTAAAAAGGATTAAGATGGATTATCCAGATTATCTACAACCAGTATTGTTGCGCATTAACCCAGAATATGGAACTCATATTTCATGTGATGAGGGTTGGTGGAAAATCATATCTATGTGCGATAAGGAACTTTCGTTACTTGACCCCGGATATACCATTTTTCAAATAAAGGAAAAATTTGGTGGTTTACGTTATTACTACAGTCCTTCTAACCCGCTTAATGTAGAAAGCATGGATGTCGTTGTTCGTAAACACGAAAAAATATGCAGCATGACTTGCGAGGTGACTGGCGGTCATGGTTATTTGATGAGGAATGGTTTGCGAGGAATGGGGCAACTCAAAACACTGAACGAAAGTTTTTTACAACAAGGCTGGACAAAAGTCGACACAACTGATACTGTCAAGACCAATGTTATTAAACTACAAAAATAGAGGCACGACATGACGCGTCAGCGTATGTTTCTAGATATCTCATGCGTAGATGCAGCCCGCCAAAGAATTAGGCATGTATACGACACCTTTGATACCGTTTGCGTTCAGTTCTCGGGTGGCAAAGACTCAAGCGCAGTCCTATATCTTGCTAAAGAAATTCACGAAGAACGAGGTCTCGGGCCCGTCAAGGTTATTTTCCGAGATGAAGAAATGGTTAGCCCATTTGTTCTTGATTATGTCAATAAAATTAAAAATTATGACTGGGTGGATTTTGAGCACTACTGTCTTCCGTATGGTACTGAAATATGGGTACTAGGGCGACGTCAATCTATTATGATCTGGGGTGAAAAACGCATCAAGGAGGGACGCACATGCAGACCTCTGCCTGATGATGTAATCACTGGATACCATTTTGGTTTAGATCATGCAACGCCAATGACTAATCATATTGATTACTACACCATGCAAGGCAAGAAAGGCAACGTTGCTTTTCTAACTGGCGTGCGTGCTTCTGAGTCGATGATTAGATATCGCTCCTGTGTTCAAAAATTGCACGAGAATTACATTGTTACGCCGTACAAGAGCAAAAAGGGAATTCCTCTCAAGATGGCAAAAGTCATTTATGACTGGCAGACGAGTGATGTTTTTAAATTCCTCAACGAGGAGCATGGTGCTGATTATTGTGAGTATTACGATGTTGCTGCTTTGACTGGTTCTAATACTCGTGTTGGTATTCCGCTGCATTCTGTTGCCATCCGTAGGATCGGTGATTTGGTTGCTACTGAGCCAGAGTTCTATGACCGTCTATGGGAGTGTTTCCCTGAAATCGACGCCCAACGACGCTGGTGGTCCGAATATAATGTCGAGAAAGTTATTGCGATGTTTGCTGCCGAGGGGTGGAATGGCGTAATGCGGGCGATTGACACTTTCATGATTGGTGAAACAAAGAGAAATCGTGCTTTGTCTTTTTCCGCTGAGTTTAGGAAGAAGAATGCAAAGGACCCGTATTCCTATCCAATTGAGTGGCTTATTAGGAATATATTTTTGAATGAATTGTCAGGGATGTCGGTCAGTCCGGTCGGTCCTGGAACCAGGGCACATGCGTTGCGTGTTGCTGCTGCCAAACAAGATGAGGATGTTGTTTTTTATGAAGATTGATTATGTGGCTATCGGCGATTTGAGTGTTCCTTCTTGGAATACTATTTATATTTTGCGTCCTGATTTGCTTGTTTTGGCTGATTCCTTGTCTTCTTTTGGGATTATGTCACCCTTGGTGGTGCGTAAAGAGGATAACTCAATTATTGATGGCAGTCAAAGATATAAACTAATTTCAGGAAACAAAAATCTGTCAGCCTTATTTCCTGATGGCCTACCCGTGAGGTACGTTGACTGCGATGAACTCGACGCCATGGTCCTCCATGTTCAAATAAACCGTGGTCGTGGCAGTATGGTCGCAAAACAACTCTCATCTATTGTTCGACTTTTGAAGAAAAGCCGCAAGTTTGATGAAAAAGATTTTGTGAAGCATTTTTGCATGAAATTTGACGAGTTGGAACTGATGATGAACCCAACAATCATCAAACAACGAAAAATATCAGAACATAATTACTCCCGAGCATGGGTTCCAGTAGAGGCACCCCCAGGGACTATCGACAAAATGCCTATTGTTACAGAAGCACCGCCAAATCCTGACAGATAATCGTGGTAGAATAAAAACTGCACATACATAAAGGATGGTCATTATGCGCAACATTCGCAAAATTGGTTTGATTAGAGTGCAGCCGGGTACAACTGCAGATATCGATACTGGACGCACCCCCGGCAGAATCCGCCGTGCTGCAAGAAATCTTTTTCAACGCCGTCGTCGTGCTGCTGGTCGTGGAGCAAACCCAACCGCCCGTCTTCGTGACATCATTCGTAGCGGTGGACGCCGATAATTCTTAATATTTTATTTACAGGACGGTGAGTTATGTTGGTTAGTGTCAATGATTTAACCACATATATGGACATCCGCTTCTCACTACGCCAACAAGACGCGGCTGAATTTGTATTGGCTGGACTTCAAAGTGAATTGGAGTCCTTTTTGCGACGTCCAATAGAAGTCCAAAACTTCGTAGAAGAATACGTCATCCCTTCAGACCATGTTGGAATGCCTACATCATCGTTCTTCTATAACACATCTCTAGACACAACCATGTCCCCGGTCTCCTACACACAGCCACCATCAACGATTGGCGTTAGGAACTCTCCAATCGTAAAAGTCAACAGCGTATTCATTAGAAACTTGTCAGTCTCTGGGGTATACATGAGCGAGGCAATGGAGCGAGCGGCAGTCGTTACAGCGGTGTCGCAGGTGGGACCAAAAGTCACCTACACCGCAAGTAACAATAAATTTACAATTGGCCAAAAGGTGACTATCAAGAGCATGGTGCCAATTTTGTACAACGTAGTTGCTCGTGAAATAACAGAAGTAACAACAAATACATTCTCTGTTACCAACATGCCAGCGTCTATTGGAGCAATGACAGTAGGCGGCACCGCTATAGCGACAGGAAGCGACTACACTGTTCGTCGTTTCGGCATTGACCTCTATCGTGGGTTTGCTAACGATGCCGTGACTATCGACTACGAGGCAGGCATCGATGGTACTGAAATAGCAATATTCAAACTACTCATACTTCGCGCCGCAGTACGAGAAATGCAGAACATGCACGACGACGTTGTCGGTGTGAAGGACTTAACTACTCGTAATGTTGCACCACTACAAACAGGTTTTATGGACTCGGAATTAATGACCGTTAAGCGTTATCGTCGAGTTAGGGCTGCATAATGGCCAGACCAATGATTGTTGAAATCACCACTAGGCTCGAAAATCCACAGGGATTTGACAGAATTGACGACATGCAAAGACGCATGAAATCATTCCGACCAGTTTTTGATGACATTCGTAGCGACCTGGAAGAAGCATGGTCGAAGAACTTTGACACAGAGGGAGGGCATTACGGTGGGTGGAGGCCCCTGAGTCCAAAGTATGCCCTATGGAGGGGCTCTGCGGGGCCTATTTTGATTCGCACTGGGCAACTATTCAATAGTGTGAGAAGTCTTCATGGTGCACCAAACGACATCAAAGACGACGAAGCATTCTTTGGCACCAATGTTGAGTACGCAAAATTCCATCAATACGGAACAAACAAAATGCCTAAACGCCCAATTATTTTTGAACCCAATGATGCCGCTCGTAAATGGGGCGGATGGGCTGCTAAATATATCGCCGATGGTGAAACTTTTGGGATTAAAGGATAATTATGGCCGCTCCCCTCATGCATGGATCACATTTTGCAAAATCATTTGTAAACAATTATATGTCTTACGATATACCTACGCGCATAGTCGCCTACCGTAATGGATGGGGACTCGATGACATAACCCTTCCAACGCCATTGAAGTTTCTTACTTATGAACCAGTAGCAATGGATGAGTGGCCCACTATTATTACCGTTGCTATTTCGACATCATATTTTGATCGTCTTGGTTTTATCGGCAACGACCCCGAATATCGCGTTGCTTACAATATGCGAACCTATGTTTGGGTTCGTACGGAAGGTTCCGAAGAAACTACCCTCATGCGTGATAGATTATCTGCAGTCCTTCGTTCGTCATTACTTGATTATCCATCAATGAAAGCCGTAGACCCCCGCCAGACTTTTAAGGCAGAGATTGAACAAACTTCATTAAGTGAAGAGTATTCTGATTTAACGCTCCTCAAAGGCGACAGAGTCCTCGCTGGAGCATATTTAGGATATACAATTTATATGAATGAAGTTGTTTCCAGGGCAGATATTGGAACGCTGGAAGAAATTGATTTGGTCACTAACGTCAGTGGTATAGGCGTCAGCCTTGTCGAATAGGCTATTATTTATAAAGAACTAAGGATGCTCAATATGACAAATTTATTTTTGCGAGTTACAGACAATGAAGATATCTCCAATTTCACATCCCAAGGTTTAGACGTATATGCGAATACGACAACAACAAATCTGAACATTTTCGGTAATCATGTCTATCCAAACGGAAAATTTGCCGTATCAGAAATTGACTCAAATCTCGAACGTTATTTGCAAAAGGGATTTGCAAAACTTTTAGCAAATGGTCAAGTTAATATAGTAAATAATGCAGAAATTCAAGCAGCACCGAAGGAAAAGAAGAAGAAATCATCTGAAAATGAAACAACGAGTCAAGAAGTTGAAGTAATTGAAGAAACACCTGTAGTGGAAGAAGTACCGCAGTCGCAGGAACCAGAATCAAGCGACCTACAAGAAGTGGTTGCGACAACTCCGGAATCAAGTGAAAACACAGAAATCTAATAAAAATTTTATTCTGCAGTTACATTAAACAACAGTAATAATTAGATACAATACAAGGTACTGGCGGTGTTTTAGCCGGTCTGAACGATGAGGTAGGAAGGTCTTATGCCCGGAATTAATATTAGCACTACTACACGAACAGGCCCTATATCAACTTCTGTACGTGAGTCATCGCAAGCATTTTTTGTAGGAATCGCGCTTCGCGGACCTACCGATAGAGCCGTACTGGTCGGAAGCATTGAGGAATTTGAACTCAATTATGGTGGGTTTGTCAGTGGCACCTATTTGCATTCAACGGTTCAAACTTTTTTTGAAGAAGGTGGCTCGCAGTGCTGGATTGCTCGCGTCTCCGGCACTGGCGCCATTGCGTCTACCCTTAGTCTACTAAACTCAACGACGCCAGTCATTACCCTTACTGCGGTCGGTGCGGGTGTATGGTCTATGCCTGCCGGAACCGAGACCCTTTCGGCAATCGTAGAAACAGGAACTGCGACAGGCACCAAGGTTGTCAAAATATACAAAGAAGGAACTCTGATTATGTCTACAGGCAACTGTACGACAAACGCGCAGATTGCCGGAAAAATTAACACTCATCCTGTTGCCAGTCTTTTATGTACTGCAACCGTTCTCGCCGATACCTTGGTTAGCCTACCAACAACGGCAACAGAATTTGGTGATGGAACCGACACGGATGGCGTCGCTGGATCGACCCCCACCGATGCTCAACTCCTTGCCGGACTGACTCTTTTTACCGATGAATTGGGTACCGGAGCGGTTGCATGCCCGGAATCAGTGGGTTCAACAGTACAGGCTGCTCTCATTGCGCATGCAAATAGTTTTAATCGTTTGGCATTCCTCTATCCGGCTGCCGGATCGGACCCTAACGATGGCACAGATTATGCAGCCATGATCGCTATCACCCAGGCAATTAAGGCAGGCAGCAATGCAGAACATGTTGCCTTTTTCGCCCCATGGGTCTATGTTCCCACGTCTGTCGCTGGCATCAATAGAATGATTCCGCCGGTCGGGTATGCAGCAGCGGCGCGAGCAAGAGCACACAACGGAGTTGGACCACATCAGCCTGGCGCTGGCGTATCAAGTGTTGCTAGATTCGTGACAGGCCTTGAGTTTCCTATTGGTTCAACAGTCGGTGACAACTTGGATAACGAGTCAATTAATGCAATTCGTATCATCAATAATACGATTCGTATTTATGGTGCGCGTTCCTGCTCTGGCGATCTACCAAATTTCCGTTACATCACAGCACAGGACGTAACGAACTATGTTGTTGTTCAAGCGTATCGTGATCTTGAAGATATTCTGTTCCGACCAATCGATTCGCGAAATGCCATGTTTGCCGATATTAGGCAGCGTCTACAGACAATTATGGAAGGATTGCGTTCAATTGGTGCTATTCATGAAGCATTCAATAACGCCGGGGAGCGTATTGACTACGGGTACTCAGTTAAATGCGATTCATCAATTAACCCAATTGCAAACTTGGTCGATGGCCTAGTTAAGGCTCGTGTCGGTTTTCGAGTGACCGGCGTTGGTGACTCCATTCAAGTTGACATTATTAAGTCAAGCCTTACGGCTACCGTAGTCTAAAAAACAATATAGAGGAGGCCTCTCATGGCAAGTAAAATTTCTGCAAGGCAAATAATTGCAACAATTACACCCGTAGATAGCACGAAGTGCCCAACATTTACGGACTTTAGGTTTCCTCAGGTTTCCGGTGGTGAAATTACTGCTTCTGTTGAAAAAGTTTATGATGGTGGCTCTACTTTTCCCAGCCTACTTTGTGCTCCCTCGGAAATCGGGGACATTTCACTCACCGCCTACTATGACGATAGTGCGGACAACGCTGACGTCGTAGAAAGCGCTACCCAGGCGCCAAATATTGCCGCAAAAGTTGGCAAACTTCGCCAATTGGTTGGTCGTGCATTTTATAATATTAATATTCAGACATACGACTGCGACATTAAAGTGAATGGCAATGACCGACAGTACTTGAATGCACTCCTGGTAGCATTGTCAGAACCAGACGGAGACGCCTCATCTGGTGCCCCTGCTATGTTCTCTATGACTTTCTCCGTGCAGAGTGTCAGTACTCCTGCGTACACGGCTCCACCGGCTGGTGGAAGCACGCCGGCAACAACCTAAACCACCACTGGGTAGTTCCACTACTGTAAGAATCGCTGTGCTAGAGTTCCAATCATGACAGAACCACTATACACAGAAGAAGCCACAGAGCCGCAAAAGACCAGCAAGGCATCAAAGCCTGCCGTAGAGTCGTCTCCTCTTGAAAGATTGAAAGAGACTATTTCCAAGAAGGTTGAGCGCGCCACAATTGTAATCAATGTTCCTGAGCGTCCTGGCGTTCAGTTGCGTATCCGTCCGACTATTACACAGCAACAGATGAAGGCCTGGCGTCGTAATTCCGGTGAAGATACCAAGGCTGGAATGGACCCTAGTAAGTTCGCTTGCTATTTAGTTGGACATACGACTGATGGAATCATGATCAATGGCGAAGAAGTCCTTGATGATGAAGGAAATGAACTAAACTTTGCTTCTAGGGAAGTCCTCAAGATGACCGATACCTCACGACCTGTTCCTGATGCTGTCCGTGCATTTTTCGGCGTTGATCCACATATCGAGGCTGCTGCTTTGACCATCCTAGACGCGGCGGGGTATTCAGATACTGTTGATGCCGTGGACCCTACGATGACGCCTTCGAAGAATTAATCAAGGACCACTCGGTCATAAGCGCCGCTCGCCTCGGTGAACTCTGGGGCACTAATCCTTTGGAATTCCTTCGTCTTGATGAAGACGAATGGATGATATTACTTGCTTGTGCTAAAGTAATACAGCAGGATAATGAGGAACGCGACCGGGAAATGAAAAAACGGAATCCTCGTTAATAGTTATACGGATTTCCGGGAGTAATGATGGCAGACGAAAAAGTCGGACTTGTAGTCAAAGTCAAGGTCCATGGCGAACAACAACTCCGCAAACTCAAACGTGAAATAAACGGTCTTAACGACCACGTTACCCTGCTCAAAAATCGAGTTACATCCAACCTTGACAGCATGGATGCTAAATGGAAAAAGCATTTTGACGGAGTCGACAAAATGGTCAAAATGATGGGTGGGGCGCTCACAAAGTTTGTTGGAATGTCAGCAAAATTTGCTGCAGGACAACTTGCCGCAATGGGAGCCGCAATGATGGTTGTTCACGGAGCATTCATCCTCGGTAACGCATCAATGAAAGCATTCCGATATATATCAAAGGGTGTTGCAGCCGGACTAGCCTCCATTACCGTCGCCGCCGGAACTGCTGCTGCCGCTATTAGAGAAAATCAAGCAGCCATGTTTGCCTATAAGAAATTGGGCAAGAATGAGTTTGGTTCTGGGATGAATCAGGTTCGTCAAGAGATGCGTGCTATGGCTCGCGATACTGACCTTGCAGGCTTGAGTGCCAAAGATTTAAATTCTATTTATTCTGAAATATCAAAGAAGGGCACTTACACACAGTCTTCTCAGGCTCTTGTTAAAAGTTTGATGGATTTTGGTGCTGCTGGTCAAGATGTTGCCCAGGGAGCACAGGCCGTCGGTGCTTTAGTTGGGATGCTTCAAGACCCTAAGGCTACATTTGCGCAGATTACTGCATCTGCGAAGGACCTTGGTCCCGCAATGGAAAATGCTCTTAAGGAAGCGAAGACTAAAGGTATTGATACTGTCGCTGAATTAAAAGGTGCGATCCTTGATGGAACATTGTCCGTCATAGGTGGCGTGAATGGTCAGTTCGCTGCTGTCAACGACACTCTTATCGGTCGTTTTAAGAAAGCAATGAATATTATTAAGGCTGACTTTGCTGACTTTGGTCAAGTGTTTTTGGCGCCGGCAAAAGATGCTTTAGGAAAGATTGAACACACCATTAGGCGAACTTTAATTCAAGTGACTGGGACTCTTACCACTTTTGGCAAGGGCTCCATGATGGATGGTCTTACTAGTGGTTTTGAAAAGTTGGCTGATGGTTTTGCCAAGATGATCAATAATTATGTCCCCAAGGCCGAGGGGATGTTAAAGGGTATTAGTAGTTGGTGGAGTGATTTTAGGAACGGTTGGAATGATGTCCTAGATAGGACTCGTCCTTTTATCGATGCTGCCAGAGTTATTGAAGACATGATCAAGAATGCTTTGCAACCGTTGTTTAGTGAGTTCGGTAGTGCGATGGATAATACTCGTAATTTGATTCTCAATAATAAGCAAGCGTTTGAAGAGTTTGGTACGCGTGTTGGTGCATTTATTACTGAGTTTGGTCGGTTTGCTGGTGCTACTCGTGAAATTTTTGTTCAGGCAATGCCGTTTATTAACGATATGGTTGAGGGGGCCACGAAACTTTTCCATATATTCAATGATGTTCTTGGTGCAGTTAGGCAAATTGCTGGTGTTGATAGTCCTGCTGGTGCGTTTGGTTTAGCGGGTGCCCTCATGGCTGGTGGTCGTGGTATGAAGAAAACTATTGGTGGTGTTGTTCCGGATTTTGCAAAGATGCAGAAAACTCAGTTAATGAATGTTAATGCTGGTGTTGTTAATGTTGATGGCCCGGGTGGTGGCATGTCCAGTAAGACTGGTGGCGGAGGCGGCGGTATTGCTGGTGCCGGTGGGCGATCTCTTACTATGCCAAGTGGGAAAACATTCCCCATGGCACCGAATCAACTTCAGGCTGGTAGTGGGCTCTACGGTGCAGGCCACCCTATGTCTCCTCTTCGTCAGCAAGGTATGAGATCACAGGTTGGTATAGATAATACTGGTGGTGGCGCTCCTACGGGGACTGGCGTTACTCCTGCTGGTGGCAGAGAGATTGCGCCAGGATATGTTACTGGACCGCATAATAAAGGTATTTATGAGACTGCCAGTGGACGTAAATTAACTATGAGGGATGGTGGATGGTGGAAGGCTATGGCAACACCAAACACACCCGGATATGCGCAATCAGTAGATGGTGTTGACCCATCTAGATACAAAAAATTTATGGGCAAGTATGGTCCTCGTGCACAGCGAACAACTGAAGCATATGCAAGATTTGCTGGTGACGAAGCAAAAGGTATTAAGGGTTTCAATAATAGGGCTTCGACAGGCATAGGGGCAACTTTGGGACTTGGTCTTCTTTCTAGCATTGCTCCCGAATCTGCCAAGGGTGCTTTGGCTCTCGGTTCTGGAGTGGCGATGTTTAACCCCGGGGCTGGTGTTGCTATCGGTGGTCTTGGTGCTGCAGCAACTAGTACTAGTAGTGGTTTTGGCGCTGCTTCTGGAGCGATGGGTGGTTTTGCTGCAGGAATGATGACTGGTAGTGTTCCGTTTGCAATCATCGGTGCAGTCATGGGCGCTATTGCTGGCGGAATCATGGGCGCTGTTAATAAAAGAAAAGAAGAGTACAAACTTGCCAGAGCCGCAGGCGCAGCCATGGCGAGTAATGTCCAATCTGGCATGCTGTCCGGAATAAGTTCTTCGTTGGGTTCAGTTGTTGGACAAGGTGCGGGGGTCACTAGGCGTGTTGCTAAACAACAACTTGATACTTTGGTTTCTACAAATCAACAAAATGTTAATGATATAACGGGATTTATCGCCCAGGGCCCAGATGCTTTGAAAGCCGAAATGGCAAGAGGCTACAATGAACAAAGTGGAGTATTTGCAAATATACCCTATGATAAATATCAAGATGCATTAAACCGTCCCCAAGCATTTGCAGAAGAAACTCTCAGAGAAATGAACAAAGACCTGAGCGCAAGTAGGTCTATTCAGACTATTTATGACTCAAGAATGAAACAGTATGAACAACTTTTTGGCATGACGGAAGATCAAGTTTTTGGACTTGCACAAAGTACTGGTTTGAACTTGATGGAAGTAACACAAAGTCTTGATTCCGCAATTAGTCAACTTGTTTCAGGGATGATTAGCAGCACTTCCTCACTCAATGCATTTATTGGTGAAACATATGCCAGCATGTACGACGTCGTAGATACAGCAAAGAAAGCATCAGAAGCACCCAAAATATATGACGAGGCAGCGCGTACTATATTCGACAAGAATGCTGCGGGAACTTTGACGTCACCAGATATCATGGATTTCTTAAAAACTGCGTTGCAACAATTTCCAGCAATGTATGGCTCCTCCCCTGGCGGACAGACGCGTGGCTTAATAGAGTTTGGAAATCAATTCTTAAACGAAAACGGTTTGGCTTATCAGTATGGACCTAATGGAGAAAAATATCCATTAAGCGGGATGGGTGGCACTTTCTTTAATCAAGAAAACAAGCCAATCATGGACGAATTGAGAGGTATACAACAGGCGTCACTTGGACGTGCCGGAAGAGAATTGCTGACAACCTCTTTAACTACTATGGGTCTTCAATTGTCGGACCCAAGTCTTGCTTCGGGATTCGGAGGACAGTTGAATGCTCTTGCCCAGACAGACCCAGAAGCAGCAACCAATGTCGTTAATACTCTGGCTAAATTTCAAGATTATTTTGCTGTGGCAACAACAGAAGAACAACAATCGGCAGTTACTAGTGGGCTTGACAGTTATTTGAAAGAGACATTCAACACTTTGTTTACAGGGGATTGGGCCACAACAGTATTTAAACCATTAGAGGACACTGCTGCTGCGACGTCAACTGCTGTTTACAAAGGAATAACAGATGCCTTTGCGCCAGGATTTAACCTCTCCGCAAACAGTGTAAGTGTCGCCGCTGCTCAATCAGCGCTTGTTACAAGCCCCTCTGTAACCGTAGTTCAAAACGTCGCACCTAAGGACACTAAATTCCCTAAATCCAATAGTGTTGGTGATACGGGTACCAACTTATCGAAGACGCTTGACGCACACCAAAGACTCAATACTGGTGCCGGGAATAGATTTATAACTTCAAGTTACAGAAATTATTCACTTGGATCATCCAACTCTGACCATATCAATGGTCGTGCCTATGATCTTGTTGGCGACAATTTGATTTCATATCGTGATGCCGTTCAACGTGATGGTGGCTTTGCTCAATTCCACGGCGATACACAAAATAGACATCTTCATGTTGTTCCTAGAATTGGCGACTCCATGTCACCTGCGTACGCAATGGCAACTGGGGCTGCAAGCGTTACGGGGTCTCAGTCATCAGGATCACCCGTATATAATATTACTGTCAATGGTGCTGGTTCTAATCCCGAGGAAATAGCAAATATAGTTATGCACAAAATTAAGATTAATGAAAAAATTAGCAAAGAAAGAGCATACTGATGTCTGCAATATACTCCTGGGGCGTGGCAGATGAATTGAATTTCAAAGGACCGTACATAGTAAAAGATGGGAAATATATTCGCGATCAGATATATACTGTAAAAAAATCTGATCCACCAATATCTCAGAGGACCAATGACGCTGGGAGAAAACTATATTTAGTATTGCACAAAGGACAATTAGCGGAAGTAATAAAAAGTGATTATTGGGGTTTAACTTATTCATATACCGACACCACAAAGTGGTTCATAGTAAGGCTATGGGTCTATGCCAGTACACCGCAGATACCCAAGAGAACCGAATATGACACGGTGAATAATGGTGGTGCCGCTCTTTACTGGATGGGAACTTGGGCAAATTCAGCAAACGGTGACCGTATGCCAAAAATGTTGACATATGCAGAACCTGGAATGAATTATCGCTATATATATAAAACTAATGAACTCGGCAAATTTCCCCTAGGCAGTCCATCTACCGGAACAACACCCCCACCATCCGTTGGTGGCGGACGTGGCAATAACCCTGGCTGGGATGGAACAATACCTTCGACCGGCCCCAATAGCGGTACTTCTATTACCGTTGGAACGAATCCACCCAGTAGCGGTGACGCTCAAGACATAGCATGGTGGCTGAATTACCCCCCCGCTCCAAGTACCGCTTCAAGTACCAACCCTGGTACCCCTAAGCCTGGCGACAAAGACAAAGGCAAAGGCCAATGGGTTACTGGCCCAGATGGACAAAGATACTACTTACCACCTGGTATTGATTTTGCTGGATTGCAAAGAGAATACGACAGGACGCACCCTAAGCCTGAAACAAAAATTGTCGTCCGCATGCCCAAGGGCTACGCCTCACCAGTATCAACCGTTGACACCAAACCACGGATGACGCAAAGACAACTAGATTTGACCGAAAGTGGTCAAGCAATAGGCACTGCCACGGAGACATTCGTCTTTCCTTATATTCCGCAAAATATTCGATATTCAGACATTGGTTCGCAGTGGCAAGAAATTCCTCGCGCATTGAACACTTCATTTGTTGACTGGGTTGGATATAAGTTGATGAAAGTCTCTATGGATTTTCTTGTTACTGCAAGAATGCAAGTTGGCCCAGTGACAACGCCGAATGTCGTTTCTGATGGCCTATTTAACTCCGTGGCTGAAGATTTAGGTAGATTGCGAAGGATGGCAACAAACAAGTCTCCCGTCACCCTGGAGGGTTTTGATGACATTCTGAGCGTACAAATGGCTCGGTCAAAATCCGGAGGACCCAGAGGTATTGAGTTTGTTATTCAGGATTTAAATATTACCGCTGGTCGCAGAACCATCGACCCAGACACCGGTCTAGCAACGAGCCCAATATCAAACATTGCTGCCGCACAAGTTAGCCTAACTTTACAAGAGATACCCATAGAGAGCGTCACCATAGTGAAACTCCCTCCTTTAAACTTAGGTGCTCCACTTATAGGCAAGAAAGAAGGTGGTGGTGGTGGTGGTGTGCCTTCATTGGGTCTGCAAAGCGATCTCCTAACTGGCCTTAAATGGGCGGTATCCGAACCACCGGCGGGTACCTGATGGCTGCTGAATATAAGTTCAGTGAAGAGCGCTGGGACGCTATCAAATCTGAATACAGTAAACATGAGTGGGATATTGTTATTGGCGATTTAGATACCGGCCAAATAGCAATCATTAAAGAATCAATTTTGAGTATGCAAGTCAGTTACTCGATGTCCGAAGTGACACAATTGAGCATATCTTTGATTGACCCAAATTTCGAAATGTTAAAAGCAAACTATTTTATTATTGGTCGAGATGTTCTTTATCGCTCAAAAAACATTGCAGAAATGAAAAGACTCAATGAGGAGAACGATCATAATGGAAAGCAAATAAAACCAAAAAACTATTATGAATTAAAACTAGAAATAAGTGAAGTTAGTGTAGACCAGGGGCCGGGAAGTTCCCCTGTTATTACAATTAATGCACGAAGCAAGCCAATCCAGCAGATGAAAAGATACAAAAATGCCAACGAATTAAAGGCTGCACAGGCAAAAATCAAAGGCAAACAGTCTGCACGAGGTTTCCTTCAATATATATGTGATTCATTTGGATTAGCACTAGTTTCCGATCCACTCATTTCTAAAACATCATCAATTAATGTTTCTTCGGACGCAACCAAGTCATCAGATTCTGCTTGGGATGTGGTGAGTAGGATAGCCGGTGATAATAACTGTGCAATATTTGAAGTTGATGGCGTCCTGTTTGTGGTCAAACTCAAAACGCTATATGGGGGATGGGGAACAGAACGTGTTGCTGCCAATATTTTTAATTTAAAAACCAATACAATCTCCGAAAAAACGATCACTGCTATTCCGATCATTTATCCTCCCCCCTACGGGAAGATGACTGCACTAGGAAAACCACGTTACGAAGACTTCATACTTACACAAATGCCCAGTATTTCAAAATCAGATCAGGACCCCTATCAATGCCAGGCAAGTATTCAGTTGGATAGATTTGCTGGTACTTCTTTGCGCCCTGGTATGACGGTTGCCTTGTGGGGAATACCAACACTTTCCGATGTTTTTATTATTAATACTGTTACTTATGACGAGATGTCAATCAATCCCGTTAATGTAACTTTGATTAAGCCCGAACGTGATGTAGAAGATAAAGATAAGGCTATTCAGGATTATCTTGTTGGCGGTATCTATCTTGCTGCTGAAGCGCCGACATTAGCGTTGTAAGGTATTGTCGTGGCTCTTAATACAACTCCGGATAGGTTTGGTGGCGCTAGTAACCCCTTGCGTCCTGGTGGTGTTTATATTGCCAAGGTAGTACGTGAGCATGGTAATGGTACTGTTACTGTTTTTGTGAAGTTTCTTGGTTCTACTATTGGACCAATTAAGGTCGTTGATTACACACCTGCATCCGTTCCTGTCGTTGGTGAACAGGTCTTAGTAACGTTTTTGGACAACTTACTAAATGACATGGTTGTTATTGGTCGTATTACCCCGAGGAATAGTGGAGGCTCGTCTGTAACGGTCAGTGACACTGCTCCAACTTCCCCGACTGCTGGTGATTTATGGTACGAGTCTGATACCAGTATTCTGTTTGTTCGTTACGATTCCTATTGGGTAGAAGTTGGTAGCGTAACGGGAACTACTGGAGCGACGGGTCCAACGGGCCCTTCAGGTGGTCCGACAGGTCTAACAGGAGCAACTGGCGCTACTGGACCTACGGGAGTAACAGGCGCTACAGGTACTACAGGCGCTGCGGGTGCAACTGGCGCAACTGGCGCAACGGGTCCTACTGGTACTGCCGGCACCACGGGCACTACCGGTGCAACTGGCCCGACAGGTCCCACGGGTATTGGTGCTACGGGAGTAACTGGTGCGACAGGAGCGACGGGTATCGGTGCAACTGGCCCGACAGGAGTAACTGGTGCGACAGGAGTAACTGGCCCTTCGGGTGGTCCTACGGGTGCAACAGGCGCAACGGGCCCTACAATAACTGACGCCAGTCTATTAACTACTGGAACACTAGATAATGCCCGACTGCCAGCGTCGGCAACAACAATCACAACTGTAGGCACTTTAGGTTCTTTGGCGGTTACTGGCAACTTGACTGTAGATACAAATACTTTATTTGTTAATGCATCCACAAACAGTGTTGGTATCGGTACTACATCACCTGCGTCTGCCCTTCATGTTCAAGGCGGTGCGTTAGGAGGCACAGCAGGTAACGAACTTATTGTTGGGCAAATTCGTTCAACAAATGCGAACCAAGATATTGTTTCTACAAAATATAGGCGTATTATTGACGGCGCTACTTGGACTACTGCTCAGGCTAAAATCCAAAGAACTATTGATGTAACCGACATGGGGTATGTCGCTTTTGGTGGAACCTCTGCATTTGATGTTCGCATTGGTTCGGGTACTACAGATATAGCAACATTTGTATCTGGTGGTGTTGACATTGTAGGAAATGTCGCCTTAACAGGGTCGGTTGTTTTTGAAGGCGCAACCGCCGATGGCTTTGAAACAACCTTGAGTGTTACGGACCCCACCGCCGATAGAACCATTACCCTTCCTGACGCTTCAGGAACTGTAGCACTCACAGACTCAACAATGACGAGCAGTACTTTTATAGGTACAACTTCTGTAGCGTTAAACCGTTCATCTGGCGCACTTGCTTTAACTGGTATTACCAGCATTGACGGTAATGCAGCAACCGCATCAGCCGTAGCCGCTGCGAACCTGACTGGGGCTACATTAGCCGCTGGAGTTACTGGGTCGTCGCTTACTTCTGTAGGTACTTTGACTGGGTTGACAGTTTCTAACGCTACGACAGCAGCAACTTTTAGTGGTAGCACTACTAATAGTGCTAACCCAGTAGTGACGCTTAGTGGTGTTCCAGGTTCAGGGTCACTATATCTGTTGAACGATATGGGTGCTGGTTCTTACAACGGCATAGTTACCGCTGGGTCAAAAGGAATTATTGCGGCTGGAGCAAACAACACCACATCAAGAGCGTCGCTTGTTATTGCACCGTGGTCGGATACTTCTTATGGTATTCGTTTTTCGGGTGGGTCTACTACCGATATTTTGGTACAAGGTTCAACCACTTTTTTCCCAAGCCTTGCTGCAAATAAGGCATTGATTGTTAAAGGTTTAGCATCACAATCGGGTGACTTCTTTGATATTCAGGACTCTACTGGAACATCACAGTTCAAAGTTGGTTCTAATGCAGTAATTGGCACTAAAGAATCAATAGAAGTTGGTACTTTAGGAACAGGGAACCGTTACGCAGGCATTGACTTTACTGGTGACGCTACATACACCGATTTTGGTTTAAGGCTTCTTCGTGGTAATGGTGGAGCCAATACTACTAGCCAGTTGCACCATCGTGGTACTGGTGATTTCCAAATCATCCTGCAAGAAGCCGCACCAATAATTTTTTCTACTACTAACACTGAGCGTATGCGTATTAGTAGTGCGGGCAATGTTGGTATAGGTACATCCTCGCCCAGTCAGACCTTGGATGTTGACGGCGGTACTAAATCTAACTTCTACGAAGAGAAGGCAACCGTTTCTGCTACTGCCGCAACAGGCACTATTGCAGTTGACGCCAAAACTACTGGCATCACCTATTACACCACTAATGCTTCAGCAAACTTTGTATTAAACTTGCGTGGCAATTCTTCAACAACTCTTTCTAGTTTAACTGCCGTTGGTGATACTATGACTATTTCTTTCTTGAACACCAATGGTACGACCGCCTACTATCCTACTTCTATTCAGATTGATGGCACTGTCACTGGAGTTACCACTAAATGGCAAGGTGGCACCGCTCCTTCAAGTGGCAATGCTAGTTCTATTGATTCATATGTTTTTATGGTTGTTAAAACTGCTGCAACTCCCACTTATACAGTATTCGCCTCACAGACGAAGTTTGGTTAATTATGCCTAGGTCGGGTTTCAGTTCTAAAGTTTTGGGGTTTAGCAGTGCTATTCCGTTCTCTGCTACTGGCGGTACTACTACAGATAGTGGTGGTTATCGTTACCATACTTTTAATGCTTCGGGCAACTTTGTTGTTACTGGTAGCAAAAGTATGGACCTTCTTGTTGTAGGCGGAGGTGGTGGGGGTTCAGGGGCAAGTGGTGACAAGTTCAACAACTATGCTGGTATCGGCGGTGGTGCTGGAGTATTTACTACAGTAACAAGAACCTTATCTGGTGGAACTTACCCAGTAACCATTGGCGCTGGTGGTGGTACTGCATCAGAAGGATACAGGGGAGTCCCTTCTTTGTTTAAGTTTACTGATGCTTCAGCACCTACTTATGCCGTTGGCGACACTGGTCCTGCTGGTGGTAAAATATTTATGACACCATCAACATCAGGTAACAGCACTGGTTTATATTTTGAAGTTGCGCCAGTTGCTTCTGAGGTATCAAGAACTTGGGCGCAATCTTCCTTACAGAGCACACTAGTTGTTGGAGCACGATTTAATGAAATCGGCACAGGCACTACCATTACTCCGCTCATTGTTGCTCAAGGTAACTTAAGTGCCTCTACTTGCGCCGCAACCTATTGTTCCGATTACACATATGGTGGTTACTCGGATTGGTTTCTACCATCAAAAGATGAAATGACTGCGCTTTATGCAAATAGAGTCGCGGTCAATAGTAGCATTAGTACTTCGGTCCGCTATCATTCCTGTTCAGAGGAATTATTTCAAACTAGTTACATTACATACAACAGAGTCTGGGCTGTTGGCAACGGTACTGGTGTAGTAAGCAAAAACGACTCTTATTTAGTGCGCCCAGTAAGAGCATTTTCTGCTTCAACATTTGTGCCTATCTATGCAGTTGGAGGCTCTGAAACTAATAGCACTTCTTCTACTGCTGGTGGAAATAGCGTATTTGAAGGTGGTCTAGAATATTCAGCCGACCTGCCAACTTCTTCAGGTGGTGGCGGTACTTCGGCAGTTGGGCAAACCCCTTATTACACTTCACCAAATTATTATTCAGGTAATGGTGGTGCTGGTTCTACTTGGAATAGTTTTAAGTCGTTTGGTGGTGGTGGTGGTGCTGGAGGCTATTATTCTACTGGCTACTACACTATTAACAACCGAGGTACTGGGGGAACAACTGGTGGAGGTGCAGGCAGCGACCCTACTCTTGCTACACCTATTGCTGGCGGAAATGGCACCGCTAACACTGGCGGTGGAGGTGGCGGTGGGTCATTCAAAGATTACAGTACAACAGCAGGTGGTAACGGTGGTTCAGGTGTAGTTATTGTGAGGTATCTGCTATGAGTCATTTTGCTGAATTAAATGAAAACAATGTTGTACTTCGTGTGCTCGTTTGCGACAACGATGACCCAAACGACGACGAAGGCTATCAATGGCTGATTGACAATTTGGGTGGGCGTTGGGTTCAAACAAGTTACAACGGCAACTTCAGGGGTTGTTTTGCTGGGATTGGTTTTACTTACGATGAGGAACTGGATGTGTTTAAAGCACCTATCCGAAATCCTCGTCAACTCAACCCCAATATGATTCCGCCAACGAGTCAAGAAAACACTACTGTTTATACATTTGGAGATGATGAAAATGTTACATGAAGACTTGGGTTTTGTGGGGAATATTTGGGTTCGCCAAAATACTATGGAAGCAATCGGTGACACAAATGGTGGTCATGCTCACCAGCACGACCATGTGACATTGCTCGTAAAAGGTTCCGTTGAAGTTCAGGTTGGCGAATACCCATCAAAGACATTTGTTGCCCCAACCTTTATTGTTATCCGAAAAGGTTTGCACCATAAGTTTACGGCGTTAGAAGACGAAACCATTTATTATTGTGTGTTTGCTTTGCGTGACATTGATGGCGACCCAACGGAAATTATTGAAGACCGACATATTCCATATTCGTTAGCAACAACTGAACCCAATCTTTGGGAAGAGTTTATAGAGTGGCGTAATCGCCAACAAGGGAATAAATAATGGCTATTGACTTTCCTAACTCCCCAGCAAATAACGACACCCATACGGTTGGCAACAAAACATGGGTTTACGCAGACGGTAAATGGTCCATTGTTACCACAAGCACCATGGGCGCAACCGGACCCACGGGTCCTCAAGGAAACTTCGGCGGAATCACTCTTGACTATACATTTAGCACAAACACGGCAGCAACTGACCCAGGCGCTGGATTATTGAAGTTCAATAATGCCAATGTAAGTCTTGCTACCATCCTGTACATTGATGATTCATCTGATGGTTCAACTGATGTTCAATCATTCCTAAGAACTATCGACGATTCAACAAGCACCATTAAGGGTCACTTCAGAATCTCTAATAAAGCAGATTCCACAGATTTTGCATTATTTACGATTTCCTCCATAACTGAAGAAACTGGATACTTCACAGTTTCGTGTGGATACGTTTCTGGTTCTGCAACATCTTTCACTAATACAGAAGATGTAATCATTACTTTTGCTCGTACTGGCGATATTGGCACGACTGGAGCGACGGGCATTACTGGTGCCACGGGTATTACTGGAGCGACAGGCATAACGGGCGCCACGGGTCCCATAGGCACGACTGGAGCGACGGGCATTACTGGTGCCACGGGTACTACTGGCGCTACTGGTCCTACAATAAACAATGCAAGTCTATTAACTACTGGAACACTAAGTAACGCGCTACTACCAGCGGCAGCAACGACCATTACTTCTGTAGGTACTTTGGGTTCTTTGGCAGTCACTAACGGTGTAACGGCAGCAACCTTTACTGGTGCTTTAACAGGCAACGCTTCTACCGCATCAGCCGTAGCCGCAGCAAACTTAACTGGGGCTACATTGGCCTCTGGAGTTACCGGGTCTTCGCTAACTTCCGTGGGCACACTGACCAACTTGACCGTGACCAACGCCATCAATGGCACTTTGACAAAAACTGTTACTGGAACAAACACCGCCGATTTGATATACGGAAACATGGCAGATAATGACCAATTTCGTATTAGAATTGGTGGAACAGCAACCAATGCTGGCTATGTAGAAATCGCGACATCAGATGATGGGACTGAACCCATCTATGTAAGGCAGTACACGCAGGTAGGTGGGGTGGCGTTTACGACATTAACCAGGACGGCGACATTACTAGATGGTTCTGGTAATACTTCTTTCCCTGGCACGGTAACTATTGCTGGAAGTTTGGCGCTGTCTGCCTCAACTAACGCTTATGTCTCGTATGCAAACACTCCTGATACTGCATTGCCTTGGTCACAAGGACCAACATTTCAAGGCCAAACTGGTTGGGCTTTTTACTCAGCGGTTTCGGGTTCATATCGCATGGGTTTCCGTGGCAATAGTGCTGGCACTACTAGATATATGTGGTCTGCAGATAGTGCTCTTATTGGCTCACAGCCAACCGACGCAGAAGTTACCAACACATTAAATGTCATGGGAACTGGGCGATTTACTAGTACGGTAACAGCGCCCACATTTAGTGGCGCGCTATCTGGCAATGCTACTACTGCTACTACTGCTTCAAACGTATCTGGTACTGGGGCTGCACAGGTTGGGTACTTGTTGGTCACCAATAATGGGATTGGCTACACTGGGGCGACTATTGGCGGTGGTGCCAATAACCTTATCGGTTTTAGATGGGCAAACCCAAGTGTGAACTGCACGGTCGACAATGTAATTAGTGCCGAAGCGGCAAACTTTTCTGACCGCCGACTAAAAACTAATATAACCTCCTATTTTGGAGGGCTTGATGCAGTACGCAATTTACGGCCCGTAACATTTAACCCCCTCGATATTATGAGTTTCACTGATGATGGTGAGCCAATTGTTGGCGACAACGACCCATATGATGAAATGCTTGGTTTTATTGCTGATGAAGTGCAGGAAGTTATTCCATCTGCAATTTCTGGGACTGGTAACCAACTCAAGAGCGTCAGCGTATTGCAAGTTCTTTCAGTGGCGGTCTCTGCCATCAAAGAAATGGATGCTACGATTACGCTCCTGAAACAACGTATAGAGACACTGGAGAACAAATGAGTGACGTACAATTAGATGTCAATAAGATTATTGAATCTTTGACAAACCAGATTGCAGCACAGGCGCAGCGAATTGCTGTCCTTGAGGCAACGATTGTGGCTATGCGCCAATTATCAGAGAAAAGCACCACACCAAACGCCGAATAAGCCCCACGGTAGTGCTCGCAGTGTAAGATTAATGTGGACCAGGAGCATGTATGAACACAATTAAAATACCGATTGAGTATGGTCGTGATGGATTTGCGCAAGTCACAGATGATACAGATGATTATTATAAGCAATTATTGAGTATTACGGCACGAACAGAGCGAGACATGAGTCCACTGTTTCCTGAATTTGGCGTACAAGACCCGACATTCAATATTGTTGACAATGGAGTATTTCTTATTAATGCATCTAAATATATTCCAGAAATAATACTCACAGAGATTGACACAAACATAGACGAACAAGGCAATAACTTCATCAGATTCAACTTCACGAGACGATAAAAAATGCCCATTGACTTTAGCCCATACATTAGTCTTACCCCAGCAAACCTGGAACCAGGCGATATCTATCAGCAATCGATTGACGTCGCACTGACGGTCCTCCCCGAATTCAATCTTCGTCGCGGAACACTAGAAGATGCAATTTTTCAAGCATCCGCATACATGAACGCCCTCAACATCGCCACCATTAACAGCCTTCCATCACGTCTCATGGAAGGATTTGCAAATCTCGTTGGCTACTCAAGATTTGAAGGAACGAGAGCAACCTTGACGCTCACGGTCACCGCTTTTGACGCAGCCGGAGGCGTTGTCCCAATAGCAACAATTTTCTCCCATCGATATGTCGAGCAAGATGGAACAATAACGGAATACGCATACGAAACAACAGAAGAAGTAGATTTAGCCCCAATATGGTCCGCTAACACTGCATATGTGACGGACCAATACGTCACATATAGTACCAGCACATATAAGGCGCTACAAAATGGAACAAACCAAAACCCAGGAACACAAACGGCATACTGGGACCTCGTGAATGGGGCAGACCCATCACCATCCGCCAGCATTCAAGTCATATCAAAAACCATCGGATACACGCCAACTATCACTTCAGGAACGGAACTTGTCTGTATTACGACGAATAATGTCGTGGATAATGCATTTGCTGAAGACGATTTTGTTATAGGACAAGACGGGGACATCGACTCCACCTACCTGTCTGGAGTACGCACACATCTACAAACCCTATCCAATAGCCTCTCAACGGCGGATCAAATGCGATCTGGTATTTTGGTAACCTATCGTGAAGTAGAAATTTGTAAAGTGTACGATCTTACAGACCCGACATATTTGCTATTTAGTGCTGCTGCCGCCGATGGATACGTAACTGCATTTGTCTATGGTAGAGATAGGGTTCTCACCGACGCCGAACTTGCATCAATTGATACTTTCATTACCAACAAAGCAGTACCGGGACTTGAAGTATCAATACAGAACTATCAATTTGCCCCATTTACAATCAACATAGCCATAACACACAACTCGCTAATAGATAGTGCCGATGTTGAAGAATCAATTAAACTATACATAGTTAACGCATTTAACTATACAAACTTCCCTCTGTATAAAAAAGACATCACGTCAAACTACATTGCTTCAATTGTCTTCCAGGCGGCTATAGGGGTCATTAACGTATCTTCGTGCACGATGCAACACACAGGCACGGGCACGGGATCACCTTATTATAGCGAAACGGCCAACACCAATACATCGACATTGACTTTTCTAAAAAAAGGTTACTTACCACTCATTACCACTAGCAGCATTACAATAGCCTCAACACCACTGGTCCTCTAATGTACTACAACACGCCGTATTTATCTTGGCAAAATGGAATCGAACAATATGACGACGACGATGTCATCCGTAATGCGACATACCTAAACGCCGAAGACCCAAATGTTGCTTTTGTCAATAAATTTTACAACTGGACGGCGGCTCACGTAGACAGTAACGGCGTCGTAGTTGCTGGCACGCCACAAATACTCGCCGTAGACGATAATAATTTGGCCCCATGGCGACTAGCGTTACAAATAATACCGAACAACAACAACAATCTGCTGCTATCTATTACGGGAATAGCCATAGATGGAACGACTACCGCAGAACTGGATTCATTAACATACATTTTTCATGCCCTATTTAAAAGCAGTGAAAAAATATCTGTCAAAATATCTATGGAGGTAGATGGATATTCTCAAGATATCACCCCAGTAACAACAAATTTCGACGTCACTGAAGAATACTTAACATGCAGGTCAAATTTCGCTGAACTATACCCAAATAAGAGCAAGCCTTCTAATTTGTATATTGGCTTGGACGCCACGGTCACTATCAATATTTTAATTACTTCTCATAATAGCCAAACCCTATATATGACATGCCCGTTCTTGTATCAAGAATACGAATACATGCAAAACCCTTTTGTCAAAAACAGCATAAAATATATTCCTCAAGTTTTGTTTGAAATAGACCAGGCACAAGACCCCCAATACCCTATGGCTAAGTTGATCCATGCCTTAAATCATGCTTCTGCACAAACTTCGGCGCTAGCAGCGAGATTTTGGAAATTAGATTTAGAAGAATTGCCAGTCGAATATGACGGCACTGAAGATTTTTCTAAAAGCAAACTTGTTGATCCTGATCTTGCTGATTATGAATATTTGGATTGGTTAGCGCAATTTAACGGCACCTCCGTGCGTAAAAATATTTATGCCCCAAACCCTGCCAATGCTACCAAAACTCAAAATTTAGGGGTTCGTGTTGCGACAACGGTTGCAGGGACGCTTGCAACATCTTTTGAAAATGGTGACACCGTTGATGGTGTCGTATTAAAAACCGGGGACAGAATTCTTATTAAAAATCAAGCGACTGCATCGCAAAATGGTATTTACGTTGTTGCTACGAGTGGTGCTCCAACTAGGGCTACGGATATGCCGGCTAGTATACTAGATATCTCTGCTGGGTTTTCTGTTTGGGTTAATAGTGGGACTCTTAATTCTGGAACTATTTGGAGATTGACGAATGCCAGCAACCCTACGGTAGGTACGGACGCGTTGACTTTTGCTATTAAACAGATATCAGTCGACGTAGCAACGACAACCGCAGGAACGCTTGCGACATCTTTTGAAAACACCGACTACATTGATAATTTCCAATTATCTACAGGTGATAAAATTCTTATTAAAAATCAAGCGACTGCATCGCAAAATGGTGTTTACGTTGTTGCTGCAAGTGGTGCTCCTACGAGAATTACAACACTACCAACAGCATTGACGTTAAGTAATTATCTGGATGTTTTTGTTAGTGACGGTTTGTCTAATAAATATAAAATCTTCAGAAGTACTTCAAATAATGCCGTGATTAATACTAATGATTTGAATTTTTCTGAGGTTGCTTTAAGCGCTTATGAAAATAATGTTGCTGCGTTTACTCGTTGGCAAATTTCTAACGGTTATTGGGGGTATAAGGCTGGTACTCGTGAGGCTTTTGATGGTATTCTTGACAGATATTTAACTGGCACTAAGTATCGTACTTATACTTTGACTGGTTTTCTTTTGTCTATTAAGACTTTGTATGATGAAACTCCATGGGCATCCTATGGTCGTAGTCCATTATTGGAAGCATTGTTGGAACCAGCACGCCCTGCAGGGTATAAACTAGTAGTAGAAGTTGTTAATGACTTAAGATTTACGTTTAACAGTGCTACTTTGGGTCAATTTAATGATGACCCGCTTGGATAGGGAGTTTTTATGGCATATCGCGGCTATATACAGTGGAATTCAGGAGACACGCTTGATGCCGAAGATGCTATGACGTACCTAATGCAACAGACTCCTACAATTTGGGATACCGTTGCTACTCGTAATGCCAACGCCAACTATGTTGCTAGTTTAATTGAGGGTAATCTTTGCTTTATTCAAGCCACTGATACTTTATACTATTACGATGGCGCTGCATGGCAAGCCATTGCCACAAAGGCGTATGTAGATTCAACCAGTGCCACGGCAAGAGATGCTTTAATTTTGTCATACATGAATTCAAACTAAGGAGAAAAATATGTCAATTAAATTTATTAAAGATACTGTAGAACGTGCAGTTACCGCTTTTCTCGCCTCGTACCTGGGTGCCTGGGTCAATGCTGGCGCAGACTTTGACGGTCTGACCAACACGGACAGCCTAAAGACTGGCGTTGTTGCTGCCGGACTCATCGTTGCCGCATCATTTGGACTCAAAAAGGTCGGTTCCAACAAGGATTCTGGCTCTATCCTCTGATAGTCCTGCCAGCACATACTTCTCTCAACTACAATGTTGTAGGCATCAGAGGAGAGTAACCCATGCTTGCAGGAACATACAATATAACTTGTGAGCAGGGCTCGACGTTCAGTCGTATCATTACGGTGGAATACCCCGACCCCAACGACAGTAGTGCGATGCTTGCGTATGACTTTACTGGTTTTACCGCCAGAATGCAGATACGTCGAACCATTGAGTCAACCACCGTCATGATTGAACTCACGACGGCAAATAGTGGCATCGTATATACCGCTTCATCAACGGTCAACGCTGGTTCTTTCGTTGTAGGTACAAGATATGTCATTTTGACTGCAGGGAATACCTCTTTTACGGCAATCGGTGCTGCTAATAATACGGCGGGAACATCATTTGTAGCCACTGGAGTGGGCAGCGGAACGGGAACGGCCTACTCCCCAAGTGGACAACTAACCATCAATATGACGGCAGGACAGACCGCAGCACTTGAAACAAGCGGTGTGTACGACCTGGAAATAATAAATTCAGCGAGTCAAGTCTCAAAACTCCTAAAAGGTGCCTTTACGCTCAACCTTGAGGTCACCCGATGACTGGTATCCCTAATACGGTCAATATTCAGCAGGATACTCCGAATACTGTCACCGTAAATCAAGAAGACCAGAATTTAGTTACCGTACAAACAACGGTCAATAACGTCACCGTAACCACCGGGTCTATTGCCTCTGGACCAACTAGACGACACATACACACGCAGGGTTCGGTGTCCTCTACATGGACCATTACTCATACCCTAGGGGGTAATCCTAGTGTAATGGTTGTAGATTCTAGCAATACAGTGGTCTATGGTGAGATACAATATTTATCTAGCACTCAAGTGCGAATCTTATTCAGTGCTGCTTTCTCCGGATTTGCATACCTAACCTAAGGAAACACTATGGCTCAGAAGTTTCTAACAAGTATTGACCTCAATCAGAACGAACTAATTAACACCAGGTTTCAGGTTGTAACTTCTTTTCCAGCCGTTGAAAACACGTTTGAGGGTCATCTTGTCTATAACTCCACTACCGATGTAATTGCCGTTTACGCAAACGGTGGTTGGCGCTCGCTTCCTCACAGTATCGTTTCTGGTGGTGGTGCAGGAATTGCCGAAGCCCTTAATGTTGTTACATCAAATGGCACCGTAACTCTCACTCTAAACGTCGCCGATACCGATAGTGCAGGCTTGCTCAGTGCCGCATTCTTTAATGACCTTACTGGTGCAACTTCAGCCGCCACTGGAGACAAACTGGTAAAACGCAATGCAACTGGTCGCATAAGTGTTGCTACTCCCACCGATGACTCTCACGCTGCCACCAAGGCTTATGTGGATTCCGCTCGTTCGGGTCTTGATGTCAAGGAGTCCGTAAGGGTAGCGACAACTGCTGCAATCAACCTTTCAACTGACCTAGAGGCTGGCGATGTAATTGATGGGGTAACACTTGTCGCTGGCAACCGCGTTCTTGTAAAAGACCAAGGCACGGCGTCGGAAAACGGTATTTATGTAGCCGTTGCTTCTGGTGCAGGGGCGGCTTCTCGTTCAACGGATGCTGACACTTCGGCAGAGGTTACAACAGGAATGTTCACCTTCGTCTCTGAAGGTACCGTAAATGCTGACAGCGGATTTGTTCTTTCAACAAATGACACAATCACCCTTGGTACAACAGGATTAACTTTTGTCCAGTTCTCTGGTGCTGGGTCATTCACTGCTGGTGACGGTCTTACCAAGAGTGGGACTACGATTAATGCTGTTGGAACAGCGGGTCGTATCTCTGTTTCTTCAGATGCAATTGATATTGATAGCACCTATGTTGGTCAATCAACGATTACGACACTTGGAACGATTGCTACCGGCACATGGAACGGCACAGCCATTGCTGGTCAGTACGGTGGTACTGGGGTTGCCAACACTGGTAAAACCATCACTTTGGGTGGGAACCTCACTACCTCTGGTGCACACGCCACGACGCTCACCACAACCGGCACTACGAGCGTAACCCTGCCCACCACGGGAACTCTCTCCACCTTAGCAGGCACTGAGACCCTTACTAACAAAACGCTCACTAGCCCTACGCTTACTACCCCAGCATTAGGCACCCCTGCCTCAGGAACGCTCACTAACGTAACTGGATTGCCGTTGACAACTGGTGTCACTGGAACACTCCCTATCGCTAATGGTGGTACTAACGCAACGACCGAAGCGACTGCTCGTACCAACTTGGCATCAACAGCCGCTGAAGCAACAGGTCGCGGAACAAGCACCCCAGCACTTGCCCGTATTGCTACCAAAGCCTGTGTAGTACATACTGACAATGTTTCAACAACGTCAGTGGTTCACAACTTTAACACCCTTGATGTAATTGTTCAGATTGTAGAAGTCGCTTCAGGGGCCACAGTTATTGGTGATGTCACCCGTACCGATGTCAACACAGTCAGCGTTACCCTTTTGGGTGCTATTGGTAACGGCGCATACAGAATTATTGTAACAGGCTAAGTAAATATTACCCCGAGGGGCCCATCATAAGAGACGACTGAGGTCATGGCTCAAAAATTTATAACACCAATCACAATCAAGCAGTTATCTTCTGCTGGCTCTGATGGTTTAACAATTTTTCTTGATGGCGAAACTTATGCAAGATTGCAAGTTCAGGGCGGTGGACGACTTGTTTGGGGCGATGGCTCTGCTGCTGGTGACGTAAACCTATATCGCGATGCAGCAAATGTCCTTAAGACTGACGACACCCTAAAGGTTCCAGTTTTATTCATTGATGGCATTGAAGTAGATACTTCTGGTGCTCAATCTGGTCAAATTCTCCGTTTTGATGGTGCCAAGTTCGTTCCGTACACGGGTGATGCAGGCCCTACTGGTCCCACGGGTGTAACTGGAGCGACAGGACCGACGGGTGTGACAGGGAGCACTGGAAATACTGGCGCTACTGGACCAACAGGCACAACTGGCGCTACAGGAAGCACTGGACCCACTGGTCCAACAGGAGTTGGAGCAACCGGTCCTACTGGTGCAGCAGGTGATATAGGAGCGACTGGACCAACTGGCATTACTGGTGCCACAGGAACTGCTGGAAGCACTGGAACCACAGGAGCGACGGGTCCTACAGGCATAACTGGACCCACGGGTGTTGCAGGTGATACTGGGGCTACGGGTCCGACGGGCGTAACGGGCAATACGGGAGCAACTGGTCCCACGGGAACGACAGGAACTACTGGAGCGACGGGCCCCACGGGTATCACTGGACCCACTGGCATCACCGGACCAACAGGAACAACAGGCACGACTGGTGCTACGGGCCCCACTGGAACTACTGGTGATGTAGGTGCAACAGGTACAACTGGTGCTACTGGAACCACTGGCGCTACCGGACCTACGGGTATCACGGGTTCTACAGGAACTACGGGCGCAACCGGCGCAACAGGTCCGACGGGAATCACTGGAACCACAGGCGATACTGGTGCAACGGGTCCTACGGGTATCACGGGAGCCACGGGCACGACAGGAACCACTGGTGCGACTGGCCCGACTGGCATAACAGGCGCTACTGGTATCACGGGTAATACAGGGCCTACGGGAGTAACTGGAACTACCGGCGCTACAGGACCCACGGGCATCACTGGACCGACTGGCGTAACAGGCGATACAGGTGCAACAGGTATCACTGGTGCGACTGGACCAACTGGAGTAACTGGAGCGACGGGCGTTGGTGCAACTGGTGCGACCGGCACAACAGGTCCGACGGGCGTAACAGGACCGGCAGGAAACTTCGGCGGAATCACCCTCGACTATACGTTCAACACAAACACGACAGCAACTGACCCAGGCGCTGGATTCCTGAAGTTCAACAACGCAGATGTAAGTCTCGCAACTGTTCTCTACATTGATGATTTGTCCGACGGCTCAACCGATGTCCAATCATTCTTGCGGACCATTGATGATTCAACGAGCACTATCAAGGGTCACTTTAGAATCTCGAACAAACTTGACTCAAATGATTTTGCGCTATTTACAATTTCTTCTACCACGGAAGAAACTGGATATTTTACCGTTGACTGCGCATATGTTTCTGGTCCGTCAACATCGTTCAGTAATAACGAAGATGTAATTATCACATTCGCTCGCACTGGTGACGTAGGTACGACTGGTGCAACAGGAACTACGGGCGCAACAGGGCCTACGGGCGTTACGGGAACTACGGGCGCCACCGGTCCTACTGGAGTAACAGGTGCAACGGGTACCACGGGCGCAACGGGAATCACTGGTACCACTGGAGCGACAGGGCCCACTGGAACTACTGGAACCACAGGCGCAACTGGACCCACCGGAGTTACGGGTGCAACTGGAACCACGGGAGCAACCGGTCCTACGGGAATAACTGGAACTACAGGCACAACGGGCGCGACTGGTGCTACTGGCCCGACGGGAGTCACGGGCACTACTGGTGATACGGGTGCAACCGGACCGACTGGTGTTACTGGGGCAACAGGAACCACAGGCACTGCGGGTGCAACGGGTCCTACAGGTATAACCGGACCTACAGGTATAACTGGTGCCACGGGTACAACAGGAACCACGGGGGCTACTGGGCCCACTGGTGTGACCGGAACTACGGGTGACACGGGCACGACTGGACCGACAGGAGTAACGGGAGCGACAGGTCCTACTGGCATAACTGGAGCGACAGGCATCGGTGCCACGGGTGCTACTGGACCCACTGGTGCAACAGGCACCACTGGCACTACGGGGGCCACAGGTCCTACGGGTGTAACTGGTGCAACAGGCACAACAGGCGCAACTGGTGCGACAGGCCCAACGGGTGTCACGGGCACTACTGGTGATACGGGTGCGACTGGTCCAACCGGAGTAACTGGCGCTACGGGCGCTACGGGCGCTACGGGCCCTACTGGCACGACAGGAACCACAGGCGCGACAGGCCCAACAGGAATTACGGGAACCACTGGTGATACGGGTCCGACCGGGCCTACAGGCGTAACGGGGGCGACTGGTATCGGTGCAACGGGTGCGACAGGCACGACGGGTGCGACAGGACCCACGGGTATAATAGGAACGACAGGAGCGACAGGTGCTACTGGACCGACGGGTGTAACTGGAACAACGGGCACCACTGGTGCGACTGGCCCAACTGGCATTACCGGACCCACTGGGACTACGGGTGCTACTGGTGCTACAGGTGCAACGGGTGCTCAGGGAAATTTCGGCGGCATCACGCTTGACTACACGTTTGATACGAATATAAGCCAAAGCGACCCTGGTGTAGGAAAACTAAAGTTTGACGCTTCCGATATCACGACAGCAACAAAATTATTCATCGATGATTTATCTGATGGTTCAACTGATGTTCAGTCATTCTTGCGGACCATAGACGATTCAACAAGTACCATTAAGGGCCACTTTAGAATCTCTAATAAAGCAGACTCTGCGGATTTTGCATTATTTACGATTTCTTCCATAACTGAAGAAACTGGGTATTTTGCAGTTGACTGCGCATACGTTTCTGGTTCCGCTTCTTCATTCTCTAATGCCGAAGACGTAATCATTACTTTTGCTCGTACTGGTGATGTTGGCGCACAAGGTCCGACGGGTATTACCGGTCCAACTGGAGCAACAGGAACTACGGGCGCAACAGGGCCTACGGGCGTTACGGGAACCACGGGTACTACAGGTGCGACTGGAGCGACCGGCCCAACTGGCACAACAGGGACGACCGGAACCACGGGTGCAACAGGACCTACAGGCATCACTGGACCCACTGGCGTTACAGGAACCACAGGCACTACTGGCGCGACTGGACCAACTGGTGTAACGGGGACGACGGGTACCACAGGTGCTACTGGACCAACAGGTGTAACTGGCACGACTGGAACCACGGGCGCAACAGGACCCACGGGTGTAACTGGAAGCACGGGAACTACTGGCGCTACAGGACCGACGGGTGTTGCTGGAACCACGGGAGCGACGGGTCCTACTGGAGCAACGGGGAGCACTGGAACGACCGGTGCAACTGGGCCGACTGGTATCACAGGAACTACTGGTGCTACAGGACCGACCGGCGTTACAGGAACCACAGGCACTACTGGCGCGACTGGACCAACTGGTGTAACTGGAACCACGGGTACTACTGGAGCAACTGGCCCTACTGGAGTCACCGGCGCGACGGGTTCATCGGCTACAGCAACAACGAGCGCAACTGACTTAACTTCAGGCACACTTAATAACGCCCGACTTCCAGCAGCAGCAACAAACATTACTTCTGTCGGCACTCTAACTTCTTTGACTGTTTCTGGCACCGTAACAGTTCCAACTCCGACAAACTCAACGGATGCTGTCACTAAAGCCTATGCCGATTCAATTGCTGCAGGTATCAATTGGCATGAGGCGTGTAAATATGCGACTGCGGGAGTACTACCCAATACTCCGACATACAGCAATGGCACTAATGGCGTTGGAGCCACATTGACCGCAGATACTACGGTACGCCTGAACGTTGATGGAGCGAATGCGACCACCGGCAACAGGGTGCTTGTAAAGAATCAAGCAACTGCTACCCAAAATGGAATCTATACCGTGCAGGTGCAGGGTTCCGTGTCGGCAGCATGGGTACTCGTACGGTCAACCGACGCTGATAACAGTATTACTGGACAGGTCAAAGCAGGCGATGCAGTATTTGTTATTGACGGCTCTACCAATAGCAATCAAGGTTTTATCCTCACTTCAGAAGGGACGGGCACTAATAACGCTCATATTCTTGGCACCGATTCGCTCACGTACACACAATTTACCGGTACTTCAACATTACTCGCTGGCGCTGGTCTTACCAAGACCGGCAATACTATCGACGCTGTTGGTACGGCTAACAGGATTACTGTCAACGCCGACAGTGTAGACATTGCTTCCACTTATGTGGGTCAATCAACCATCACAACCTTGGGTACAATTACGACTGGTACTTGGGGTTCTAGTGCAACCCCCATTGCTCTTGCTTCTGGTGGCACTAATGCAACTGACGCCGCAGGTGCCCGCACTAACCTTGGACTAGTAATCGGTACGAACGTTCAAGCCTATGACGCAGAACTTGCCGCTATCGCTGGTTTGACTTCAGCGGCGGACGCTTTGCCATATTTCACTGGTTCTGGAACTGCCAGTACTGCGACCCTCACCACATTCGGACGCTCTTTAATTGACGATGCAGACTCCAGTACAGCACGCACCACCCTTGGACTAGTAATTGGCACGAACGTTCAAGCCTATGACGCAGAACTTGCCGCTATCGCTGGTTTAACAAGCGCCGCGGACGCTTTGCCATATTTCACTGGTATTGGGACTGCCAGCACGGCAACCCTCACCACATTTGGGCGTTCTTTAATTGATGATGTAGATGCTAGTGCTGCAAGAACCACATTAGGTCTTGTTATCGGCACAAACGTTCAGGCCTATGATGCGGACCTCACAACTCTTGCTGGCGTTACTGCTGCTGCTGATAATTTGCCGTATTTCACTGGAACATCAAGTGCTAGTACTACCACGCTCACTACGTTTGGACGCTCATTAATTGATGACGCCGACGCCAGTACAGCACGCACCACATTGGGTCTTGTTATCGGTACCAACGTCCAGGCCTACGATGCCGACCTTGCAGCGATTGCTGCTCTTGCTGGTACTTCGGGATTACTTAAGAAAACCGCAGCGGATACATGGTCACTGGATACTACCACCTACATGACTACGGCGACACCAGGAACTTTGACTGGCTCATTGACATTGCGAGCGGGTACTGCAACTGCGAGTACTGCACCTTTATATTTAACAAGCGGAACTAACTTAACGACTGCTGCTGCTGGTGCTATGGAGTTTGACGGCACGAACCTTTATTTCAGTCCGTCTACGACTCGTAAAACTATTGCATTTACAGACTCAGCAATAACAAGCAGTACTTTTATTGGTACTACTTCCGTAGCATTAAACCGCTCATCTGGCGCCCTAACTTTAGCAGGTATTACATTAACTACACCTGTGTTGGGAGTCGCAACCGCAACCTCAATCAACGGTTTAACGATAACTTCAAGTACTGGTACCTTGACAGTTACTAACCTTAAAACTTTATCGGTATCAAATACTCTTACTTTGGCTGGTACCGATTCAACAACAATGACATTCCCTACCACCTCAGCAACCATTGCTAGGACTGATGCGGCGAACACTTTCACGGGTATTCAAGCAATGACTTCTCCCGCAATTACTACAAGTTTAACAACGGGTAGTGCTTCTTTTGACTTAATCAACACAACAGCAACAACAGTCAACTTTGCGGGTGCCGCAACAACATTAACTATCGGTGCCAGTACCGCAACAATTAATCTTGGCAGTGGTACGACGGGTGCGACAGTCAACATTAAGGGCAGCCTCACCGTTGAAGGCACGACGACAACTATCAACTCAACGACAATCAGCGTTGATGACAAGAATATTGAACTCGGTTCAGTTACCACTCCCACAAACGTGACTGCCGATGGCGGTGGTATTACGCTTAGAGGAAGCACGGACAAGACGCTTAACTGGGTTAGCCTTACGTCAGCGTGGACATCATCCGAGGACTTCAACCTACTTACTGGCAAAGCCTATTACATCAACGGCACGTCTGTACTTAATGGAACAACACTTGGTGCGGGCATTACCGCATCAAGCCTTACTTCATTCGGAGCAACCCCAACAGTCGCATCTCCAATATTGACGCTATCGACAACGACATCTATCACTGACGGAAGAATAGCGTGGGATTCAACTGCAGATAAAATTATTGTTGGTGATGGTGTTACGGCACGCGAGTTTGCTTCATCAACGTTGATAACCAATGCGCGAGTAGCATCATATATCTTGGTGTTGGGAGACAAGGATAAACTCGTCGAAATGGGCGTAAGTTCTGGAAACACTCTTACAGTTCCACCAAACGGGGATGTTGCATTCTCGATTGGAACGCAAATTACCGTGATACAGACAGGTAGTGGTCAAACAACACTGACCCCCGGTGTTGGTGTCACTATTAACGGCACCCCAGGTCTAAAGACTCGCGCTCAATGGTCTGCCGTTACTTTGATTAAGCGCGCCACAAATACGTGGGTTGCGACGGGCGACCTTTCAGCCTAGCCATATGCTAGTGTTGGCTTGGATATAAGGAAAAATTATGACCCTGATTGATACTGGTGGGAAAAAACCAGATACGCCGACAATTGGTACTGCTTCACATTCTGGAAGCGTATTAACTATTAGCGTACCCTTTACTGCCCCAACATATGCGGGCAAGGGGACCATCTCTTCATATACGGTCACTTCTTCTGGGGGACATACTGGCAGTGGGGCATCTAGCCCTATATCTGTCAGTGGTCTGACTTCAGGAACCGCGTATACGTTCACAGTTATAGCAACAACCAATACTGGAGTTGTATCAGACTCTTCTAGTGCATCTAACTCGGTGACGGCTCTAACAACCCCAGCAAACGTAACTGGATTAACGACATCACGGCCATCGTCTGGCAATATTGGGGTTAGTTGGACTGCAGTGAGTGCTGACAATGCTGGTCGTGGTGGTGCTGCGAGCGTAACTTACAGTGTTTATTATGGGACTACCTCAAGCCCAACGACGTTGTACACGACGACAGCCTCCACTTCTACCACTATCCCCCTTACCGCTGGAACTTCATATTGGTTCAAGGTAGTAACAAATAACTCGTCATTTTCTAGTGCTGGCACAACGACTGCAACTTCAACCCTCTGCCTCGCTACACCTACAAACGCAACAAACGTTGCAATCACCAATACCAATGGAACATCGGATTCCGCCGACCAAACATCATCAGTGACAGGTCGCTTCACGGTGACATGGACTGCTGCCGCCGGAGGTGGTGAAACACCATCGTATGACATTTATTATGGAACAACGGCAAGCCCAACAACATTTTGGGTCAATACAGGTGGAACTACTGCAACTGTAACTGGTCTTACAACTGGAACATCATATTGGGCAAAAGTAACTACGAAAAACACTTCGTTCACTGCGAGTGGAACAGTTTCGTCAAATAGCGTTATTCCAGTCAAGCAACCAAATCAAATCACTACTGGATTCAATGCATCAGCAGATGACGCTCAAATTTTTATCACTTTAGATTCCGGTTCTAGGCTTACAACCGCCAGTCATTTTGGTGGATTTATAGGTACTGGTACAGGCTATAAAATTTACACTTCTACAAATAATGTAAACTTTACTCTTGCAATTAATGCAAACTATTCAACTTACGAACTTGACCCATTTGATGCACTTAATGGTTCAGGCCAGACAGTCACCATCACTGGCCTAACTAATGGAACCGCTTACTACATAACTATCAATAGTTATAACAACTTTTATGAACGTACTGGGTCATACGCCAATAGCGGAGCAACCGTAACACCGGTAGCGCCACCATATTTTCCACCATTCTTCCCGCCATTTTTCCCGCCATTTTTCCCGCCATATTTCCCGCCATATTTCCCACCATTCTTCCCGCCATTTTTCCCGCCATTTTTCCCGCCCTTCTTCCCGCCCTTCTTCCCGCCATTTTTCCCGCCATTCTTCCCGCCATTTTTCCCGCCATTCTTCCCGCCCTTCTTCCCACCTCAATTTAAATAGGATAAAATTTGAACTCATTAGTTGAACCCGGATATTTTGGTTTAAATAAAGATTCCATCATTGTTATTAGAAATTTTGTTGAGCCAGAACATTTAAAGACTGTACAAAAATTCCTACCAACAATCAATGAATGGATGGACCCAGGTGAAAGTCAATATTCCGAAAATGGAACATGCCTCTATAATGCCGACTACTGGCGCAACAGGCAATGCGGTGGGGAAATTATTCAAAAATTAAACAGTAATATTTATAAAATTATTGAATTTTATATTGATAAAATGCAAAAAGTGTTAACAGAAAAATTCTCTGTCCAACTATCAAGTAGGCCACCAGTTCTCATCAAATGGACGCCAGGCACAGAGCAAAAACCGCATGCCGATAAACAATTGAACGATGGCTCACCAAACCCGTTTCCTGATTATGATTTAAATTCGCTTATTTATTACAATGACAATTTTGAGGGTGGCGAATTATATTACCCAGAACATGACATTGTTATAAAACCAGAACCAGGCTTGGCAGTTGCCCACCCAGGTGATATACATTTTCTACATGGTGTGAAACGTATTATTTCTGGCGAAAGATGGACTACGCCATCTTTTTATACAGTGAAGGAATTTATATGAAATTGTTAAAACACAAAAATTTTACAATTATTTTTGATTTTTTGACAGAACATGAAATTGCTATATTTTCAAAATACTTTTTAAATGTTAAATGGCAAGAGTCGCATGGGGATAAACATTTTTCAAATAATATTACCTCGTCTGATATTGGAGAAATCGCGTCCAAAGTACAGGGCAGATTGAAGTCAACAATACAAAATATTTATTCATGTATTTTAAGTGACGAGACTCTTGGTACTTTTGTTAAATATCGACATGGTCACGGACTGCCTCTTCACTATGACGCAATGACAGTAGATGATATAACGGGTGAGAAAACAATAAATAAAACATTTAGTGGATGTACGACGACTGACATGACGTCAATACTTTATTTAAAAAATGATTCCATAGGTGGACTAATAAGTTTTCCAAATTTAGATATTACCTACTATCCGCTGAAAGGCTCCGTAATCATATTCCCATCATTCAAGGAATATGAACACGAAGTATCTCCCGTAACAAGCGGTGACAGGATTATAACTACAACTTTTTGGCATGTGTTTGATGATACGCAAAACAAAATTTAAAAATATTACTATTATCAACAATTTAATTATTCCGCAAGATATTGCCAAATTGCGCACATACATTGATTGTTCTCCTCTTCAGAAGGAAGAAAATAATCCTAATACATTTATCAACGTACAAGATAGCGAATGCAATTCCATACTGTCAAAGGCTCAACAATTACTTAAAAGCAATATTGAGGAAGATTTTGACACATTAGTAAGCGACGAAGGAATAGGTACGGTAGTGAAGTTCTCTATAGGTTGGGAACTTCCATATCACTGCGACCAATGGTCAAACCTGCCCACATACGGGGGCGCTCCGAAGCGTGATATAAGTTCGATAATCTATTTGAGTGATGATTTCAAGGGTGGCGAATTAGTTTTCCCTGACCTGGGCATATTCATTCAGCCTGTGGCTGGGTCCGCAATCTATTTTGCGGGTACCGAGGAATATATGCATCAGGTAACGCCATTACTTTCCGGAACAAGATTGACATGCACTGGTTTTTGGGGTAATCTCTCGGGGTATGACGATGTTTCAATACCCTGAACCGCTACCATTCCGTTTTGAAAAACATTCGGTAGGTGTCCCAGAACTAGGAATACGCCTATACAGGAGTGTTTTGCCGCCTGCGGCAATGATTCCTGAGCGCCTCGAAAAAACTTTAGCGAATAGCAGTCACCCCTATTTCCGCTGGCACGATTCACTCGTTGGAGAGGGAGTGAAGATGCCCGAGTACAGAGATTGTGTTGATTTTAAATACGACAAAAACTACGACGATAAAACTCCACCTGAATTCAGGGACGTAATCGATGTTTACTATACGGTTGCCGATGTTCAGAATGAATGTTTACGTGATTATCAATCCGAGTACAACATCAACATGACCTACATGGAGGCAATTAATTTTGTCAAGTATACCGCTGGTCAACATTTCAATGTCCATACTGACCATGGTTTTTCTTATGTATGCACGGTGTCATCAGTGATGTATCTCAATGACTCCTATGACGGCGGGGAGTTGTGGTTTCCAAAACTTGACATAAAAATTACGCCCGAATATGGGGATTTGGTATTTTTTCCTTCCACTTACATTTACGCACATGCTTCAATGCCTGTAACTTCGGGGGTGAAGTATTCCGCCGTAACAATGTATGACTACAATGACGATACGCATAAGTATGGTGGATTCACTCGTCAATTCGGGCAGACAAACAATCAGCCTTACGAGCCTTCAATGTCCAACTCTATTATCATTGGTCCGATTACTCCAACTGAGGGTGTCTCCATATGACTGAAATGACATTGACTAGAACGCATCAACTTTCTCCGAAAATAAAACAATCACGATTAAAGCGCGACTGGATGGACGATACGTATAATAAACATGCTTATCGATGTTTGCCATTAAGTGCAGCAAATGTTAACGGCTGGGAAATAATCTTACAAAAAGAAATTGTTGCTATTTGGGATGGCGGAATGTCTGTCCCTAGAATTATTTCGGATGATTCATTTAATGGTAGAACTATCGCCAATTGCAACAAAATTGGGATGATTGATATCCATCTTGGATGGGCATTCGGTACGGAGCAAGGTTTTGACACCGTTGTTACTGGTTCCCCTAATTTTTTTATTGATGGACTAGAACCACTGACCGCATTGATACCGAGTAGTTGGTGGCCTGATGAAGTGCAGATGACATGGAGATTCACTACGCCCGGCAAAGAAGTTATTTTACCCGAAGGAATGCCTTTTGCATTTTTTTATATTCAACCTTCTCATCTTCAAGAAGACGTTAATTTCAAAATGAAAAATCTTTGGGATGACAACGAACTTATTCAAAAAAGAATGTCATATAGTGATGCTAAGATGAAAAAACAAATAGATGAGCCATGGACTTGGATGAATGGCATCCGAACTGGACTCAATGAACGTGGAGAGCAAATAGGTCCACGCCATGATAGTTTGGTGCAACTGGCTGAACCAGAAATATCCGAGGTCTATAATGTTGATTGATTCAATTTCTACTTTCAAAATCACTGCATTTACGCCGCTAGGTGATGAAGATTTTCATATTTCACTAATTGACAATGGTGGAGTTGTGGGCGGGAGGATATGGAATGATAAGGGGGAAATTAGTTTCACTGATTCAAGCAAAGAAAATAACTCCTTAGAGTGGAGTATTCCTATAGAAACACCCTTTGAAACAATCCTTAAATTCAATGTTTTCATATCTGTAGAGGAAAATCGAATGAGCGGACGCGTTGTTGTTGGCGATTATGGTTCCGTGGCATTTCAAGGGTTTGGTGAATGAAATGTCTTATGACGAAAATAACCTCTATAAAGTAGGTATGTCCTCAATCGATGGTGAGCCAGATTTTTTGAGTCAATTTCATGGAAAAGTAACACTATTCGTCAATATTGCATCCAAATGCGGGTATCAACCAAAATGCAGTAATTTTTGGTCTTATGCCAGAAGTTTACGACAATTTAAACAACTACAAATCGTGCATGACGAATTTAAGGACCGAGGTTTCAGCGTTGTGGGTGTCCCTTGTAACCAATTTGGGAAGATGGAACCCTGCCCCAACGATGAAATTTCATCATTCATAAAAAAATCATATGAATTTGTTAATTTCCCTATTTCTGAGAAAATTGATGTTAATGGTCCAAACGAGCATCCGCTATATTCCATCATTAAAGGAAAAGAAAAACGCAATAAATCTGATTCCATGGCAGACAATAGTGATAAAGCATTTGCAGGACGAAATGTAGAAGGTGCCGCCATGGCGCGAATCCCGAGCAATTGGGAGAAATTTATTGTTGGCCGAAGCGGTACGGTGATTGCTAGATTCAATTGGCAGGCAATGCCGCTGGATAAGGAACCTTTAACTACGGGTGAAAGTTGGACAATCCGGGAAGCGATTGACGAAATACTTGGATAATGCGGAGTGGTATAGTTTACTGTGACTAAATGATGAGATAATACGCAGTGTTTGGAGGTGTTCTATGAAGAGTTTGTCAAATCAAATAAAAATCAAAGCACTCAGGGAAAAAATTGCCGAATTTGAGGCGACGCTGTACGGGTCGCTTGCTGGAAATGGTTTTGATTTAGATTTATTTGAATCCGAAGATGATGTCATTAGCCACATTGGTTCAATGTTTAGTCTATTTACTACGCCAGCAATACGATTTAGATATGGGTTCAGAGTATGGAAAAGTATCGCCATTTCAGAACAAGCCGACCATTGGATGGCCCCAACCTGTTCTTCGACTGACACTCACATGAATATCCCAATGGACGAACTTTATGGTCGTACCGAATTCAAGGACATCCTTATGGATACTGGTTTCTTGGAAAAAATCGTAAATCATGTTGTCATTTACAACATTCCTGGTGGAGCCTCAATTATCTACAATGAATTGACGCCAGGCTCAGAACACCTAATTAAGCAGTATCAGATGATTCATCCATATCCTGGAGCGCCTTCGTTGCATGAATTGTTCAAACTATTACTCGAATGGCAATGGGCCTACATATACGCAGAGAGCCGTGAACCAATGGCTGAAGTGGCGAACGAATTGCTTACTAGCGTAGGTCTACATATAGACCAGCAAAATTCCGTCGAACCAGTCAAATCACTCATGCAACTTCCCGATATGCAGGTCGCCCAATATTTCAAAACTGGCGTATGTTCGCTTCCTGAAATCGCACCACCAGAACCAGTAGAATTCAAACTATGGGCAGTGAAAATTGGAATTTTCAATTTACACAAAAAAGAATTTGCCGACATGTACGAGACCTGCTTACGAATAAAAATTATGAAGACAAAATTATCCTCATTGGAGAATGAATAAACCATGGCATTAAATGAACAACAAAAACAAAAAGCCAAAGATAAGGCAGCGTCTTTCTTGGAGAAAAGCATATTTGATTTGTGTTTGGTATTGGGCGTCGACCAGGATGAATTAACGTCCGATTACACAATCCCCGTAGCAGAGGACGACCCTGACTATAGGGGTTATTCTTCACTTATTAAGATGTTTCAAAGTTTGGAAAAAATTGAGAACGGCGTGTAATGAAGAAGATTAATTTTAACATAATTAAAGAAGAAGACCTTGAGAAGCAGTATGGATATACGGTTGTCAACGCTCCAGAAGGCAAAGTTGGCCCAGGCACATGCGACGACGATGATATTTCTGAAAATGTTGTTCGGTGGGATGGGCCAACAATGACATGGTCTACTCAACTAAACGTTGGCCATCATTGTGTGAGTTTAAATATTCCTGAAGAAATAGCAGATGAGTATGACAACTAGAATCGGCAATAAAGATAATCGCACGTATGACGCGACGAGCAATATCGCTTATTTGGATACGATTATTTTATCGATACTGTTTACCGTTGGTATGGAGGAGGAAGAACTATATATCGCCACGATTGAAGAAATTATTTCTAATATACGCAGCACGTTTGAATATAGTAAAAATACGCTACCTACAGCAAGTCAAAATACTGTTCGTAGTATTAGCATGTTACTCGTAATAAATTTGAGGCGCGCATGGTTTGACAGACAGATTGCTTTGGAGGTTCTGGCCCGTGGATAAAATACTTGGTAATAAATATTTGCTTGCGTCTTTAATTTCGAATGAATTAACGAGAGACCTATCTGAGGGTCTTGACTACGACTACGACTCCGCTTATAACGATATCAATACATCTATTAAAGAATATTATAATTCAATGACTCTAGACAAACGGGCAATTGCCATAGGCGATGGCGCGATGTTGTCGCATGAAGTATTTGATAATCCTCAAATTGGTTGGAAGCAATCCCTATATTTATGTACTGATTATTTTGCTTTGATGATGGCGAATGTAAAAAGGCCAAAGAATGCCTTAATCAATGGGCCAGACAAGCATTTTAATTTAGTTGCAACATTGGCTTCTATCGGTTGCAAATTGACTTTTTTAAATAACAAATATTTGAATAATTTTGAATTGTTTGTATTAAACAATCCAGAGTTTCCATTTGACATTGAGTATGAAGTTATTGAACAAGAAGATATTTATGAATATTCTGGTCTAAAATTTGATTTTATGTTACTTGGTGCGGTCTATCTAGTATTAGATGATGAATTGATAAATTCCCACATAGATGCTCTTGAAGTAGGTGGAGTAATTCATCTCATCAATACCAATGATAACTCTGAAATATACGGTGAAGACTATGCGCATTGTCCAAGTTATAAATTATTTGAAGTGATAGATGATTACCCAAATATCACCACCTATCATGTACCTTTTGGTATTGGTCATAACTTCATCATCAAAAACTGATATAGTGACAAAATGAACGCGCGCCCAGATACGTCTGTCATTCCTCATCCAGATACACCCGTCATTGGCGATGAGCAAATACTAGAAATATCAAATTATCAAATCGAAATTCTGGGCCCGGGGATAGTGGTTTTTAGAAACGTATTACAGTTTGAACAGAAGTCAGTATTAGAATATATTGACAGTAGGGCTGAAGAGTCGCATAAAAATCGTTGGACCTATATTGTTGGGGAAGATGGCGAGAAATATGGGATTAATGAAGATGGTTTTCGTTACCGTCCAGAGGACATCCCGGCAACGCCCGTAAGAATTCTCCGTCCGGTAGATGAAACAACTCCAGAAAATATTGCTAGTTTTTTTCACAATATGGAAGAAACTATTTATAAATGCCTGATTCGTTATATTGACATTTATCCATTGCTTGTTGGATGTGTTTGGTGGCGTAATCGTGGTCATATTCTTCGCTATATGGATGAAGGAATCCTTGGCTCGCATTGCGACAACGATACTAATTACAAGGTAACGGACGGCGTTCGCTATATGCCACGTGGACAAATGGCGGCCCGTCAAACATGTGGAGCCCTTACTTATTTGAATGATGGCGTGGATAATGAATCGCAACTAGATGGCACCAATTTTGTCGGTGGTAATTTGAGATTTTTTCATATGGGTATTGAATATAAACCACAGCGTGGTGATGTTATTATGTTTCCAACGAATTACGTTGCATCGCATGACGTAACCAGAATGACCGCAGGAAGTAGATACACGTATCTATCGTTTTTTGGACAAGGCTCACCGGACAGCAAGGTAAATATCAATATAGTTGAACCAGAAGATAGTTTTGATTGGTGTCCTGGAATGTGGATGAATAATATTTACGATGATTATGAGCGTTATTGTAAATCTGAATTTTCAATATATTCAAAAGGCGAAGTAGAATTGGGGATTAATCCCGTATTCCAAGGTCGATGTGTTGCGCAATACGGTACGACACACGATACCGAAGTATTAACATAGGAATTTTCAGTATGAAAAATCTAGGTAATGGAATTGTCTTATTTAATGAATCATTTAATGTAGATGGTGCCATTCTTGATTTTTTGAATTCCCTACAAGAGGTTGAGTTTAAAAATAATTACACATACGAATTCAATGATGATAATTCTGTTAAGTGTTTGGTTAATAAAAGCGGGCACAGGTTCCGGCAAGAGGATATATCGAAGTCCTGTGTTCGGTTGAGCAACTATTACAACTACCCGAATTCTGAAGAATGCATAAATTTTTTTAATAACTGCGATTCTGCCGTTTATAAGGCGCTTCTTGAGTATTTGGAAATTTTTCCCATGCTATTACCTTGCATATGGTGGAAGACCAAAGGACACCCAATTTTTTATCCAGAAGGCTCAGAGCAGGGCCTTCATTGTGATAATGACATTAACTACAGTCCAGGCTTTGAACCGAGTATGCAATTGGGCTCCAGGCATGTCCTTGCTGCAATGTGTTATTTAAATGATGATTTCAGTGGTGGCGAAATAGTTTTTCCATATGCTGGCGTTACACATTCCCCGAAAGCAGGAGATGTTCTTTTGTTTCCAGCAAACTATATTTGTGCACATTATGTTGCAACAGTTACGTCTGGAGACAGGTATGCATATCTTCAATACTTCGGACAGGGCTCCTCATCTCCCGAATATGGGATATCAGTATGTGATAACTCGCCATATATTCATAGTGGACAAGTATGGATGAATGATATTTTTTCTGATTACAAAAACCATATAGAAATGAAATATCAACCTAGTGAATCTGGTGATTTTCTTCGTCCCCTACAACGCAAATTCCATAGTTCTGAAATAAGGTGAATACATGGAGATAATTAACAATGATGTTGAACTAGAACATCTTGGTAGTGGTGTCTGCATATTTAGGAATGCTTTTTCTGCCAATTGGGAAGCCATATTTCAGACCGCAACAGAATTAGTAGACCTCGAACATGCCGACATGTATCAGCAGACTATTCACCCAGAAACTGGGGAAATGGCATACATTAATAAAAGCGGATATTTATTTACTGGTGAATCAATGGATGCAATGCCTCGACGCGGTTCCGTAATTCATCGTGATTCTCGTCCACAAATTGCCAAAATGCTTCAGGATATTGAAACTATAAAAGATTCGTATTTGTTAAAATATTTTGAACGTTTTCCACTTGCGTATAATTGCATATGGTGGAAAGTCAAAGGACACCTAGTTTCATATTCGCCAGGCGTTTATCTTGGGAGTCACTCCGACATAAGTGCCGAATATGTATATGGAGTACATCAAACGTCGCAGGAGTTGGCACTCAGAAACGTTATAACATCAATCACGTATCTCAATTCATCGAATGACGAGAATTCGTTAGTGGACGGTGAATTTTCTGGCGGGGAACACATATTTAATTATTTAGGAATAACATACTCTCCGCGTGCTGGCGACATCATGATGTTCCCATCCAATTATATGGCTGCACATGAGGTGCGTCCTATCGTATCTGGAAGACGTATCTCTTATCTTGGTTGGTATTCACAAGGGACACCCAACCAAGAGGTTGGCGAGAGCGTATGTGACCCAAAAATAAATCCAGAAGGTGCTCGAATCAGCACGAATGTATATATGCCAACGCTTCGTCATGATTATAGGGAGTTCCTGAAGTCGCGAGGGTATGACGAATCATCGGAACAATTTAATGCAACAAGACTGGTTGGCGAATAATGAAATCAACACACATAGGTATGGGTGTCGTTGTCTGTGAAGATGTTATAGATATAGACCAAGAGTTTTTGAAAAAATACATATCCGCACTGCGTGGTGCTAAAGAAAATACTTTTACATATATCGAAGAAGAAGGAATTACATACGCAGTCAATGCTACTGGTTTTAAGTTTAGTATTGAGGACATTTCTATTGCTCCTCAAAGATTTCTCAATACACGTTCACCTGAAGCACTAGGACAATTAGTAAATGAAGCAAATGAATTTATAAATAAATTAGAAAACGCAATTTATGACGCCCTGATTGAATATTGTCGCCATTTTCCTGATGCAGCAACGACGGCATGGTGGAGACCCCTGGGGCATCTGGCAGGATATGAAAATGGTCAAAAAATTGGTCCTCATTGCGATGACCAAGTTCCTTATGAGTGGGGTCAGAAAACGGGAAATCAAGTATCAATGCATAATAGTACGAGCATAAACTTATATTTAAATGATTGCGTTGAATCAACCGAAGAACTTAATGAAACAAACTTCATAGGTGGAGAACTGTGCTTCCCAAATATCCCCTATAAATGGAAGCCAAAGTCCGGTTCGGTCATTGCCTATCCTTCAAATTATGTTGGAAGACATGAAGTGTTACCCGTAACCCATGGTCAGAGGTATGCCTATCTAAGCATGGCGTGTTACGGGACATCATTCACATCGGAAGAAATTGTCGGTCAAGACAATCCACATAGGATTTGGATGCCGAAACTTATTGAGGATTCACGTCGTCAGCCAACAAAACTATAGGTTTTTCAGACCGATAATCAAATCCCAAATTTTGAATATATATTTCATATTCTTCTTTTGTCGGAGCCCCCCAATATCCAATAATATCTCCATCAAGTATTTGCTTAACAATTGATGATTTATCATTTATGGATGCATTGAAATCAACGCACGGCCTATTATTTGTTAATGGTTTGGAATATATTTTTTTCCAAGAATCATCCGTTCCATCAACGATTGATTCATGTCGGCCAAATGAATACAGACAACTGTCACTGACAGAAAAAAACCTCCATCCTCGCGCACTTGCTCGCAGGGCGAGGACGTGTTCTTCTCCATAAAAAGCAATACGCGGGTCGGGCATAACTTCTTTAAAAAGGTCCAATTTTGCAAACACAAAACCCCCCGAAGTAAGATAATGCTCATACTCCCCGCCTGCCGCCATTCCACCGATTATTTCAGATTCATATAATCCATAAGGATTCCCCAACACCAATGGCGCCCCAAGCGTGTCATGTTTATGAATTTCTCCTATCTTATTTTTCGTATACCATTTTGGTCGATTGCTTATAGCGGGCTTTTCATATTTCACAGAAAGTTTGGATATCTCGCGCAATAAATTCATATCCCAATTTTTATCAAAAATTGTATGAGCATCAATTTGCAGAGCATAATCTTGATTTTCGTGGAGCATAAATGCATTGAGTCTGCCCAAACCGAGACCAAGTGGATATTTGTAGTCAATGTTTACTTTTTTTACATTCTTGTAGGAGTCAGTATTTGAAAATTGACCATCAGTTCTTTGGTCAATTATTCCAAAATAAATACGACTAGGAAATCTTGCGTTCTCATATGCGCTCTTGACCGTCATGCAAATATCGCTTTCATCAACACCACATGTAAAAACAAAAATTGTCCTAAGATGCTTATTTATTTCCGAAGATGCATCACTCATAGAAAAATTCACCTGTACTTAGCGCCAATGGCGGAGAGTCTTTATGCCATACGTTGATGACCATTACTTGACGCACGCCATTGGCCGCTGGGGTGGTTCCATGGAGGCGCCTGCCAGCATCAAAAGAGATGAGGCGATTCGGTACATATGCTAAGCGTTCCATATATTCAGGAGAAGATAACAAGGGGGCTATGTTGTCTCGTTCTAGGGCATTTTCTGGAGAACCTTTGATTTTGTTTTCATGCATTTCCAAAAATCCACCGTCACTACAGGATGTGAATCCATACCAAATTGCACCGATAACAGGAGCATTGAATGTCTTATCGCGGGCGTAGGCAAATGTATCTTCATCAACGTGAACTTTCAAATATTGACCAGGCTTGAATGTTCTGCACCAATACTCAAAACCACATATTTCAGATTCTGGGAAACCCAACAAACCAGTATCACGCCAGACGGCTTCAATTACTTGTTTTCTTAGGGTGTTGGCCGGGCTGCTCCACCATCCATCCCAGAACATATATGGGGCACTGCATGTAGATTCTCCGGAATGAAAATAATTATTGTATTCTCCAATATTTTCCAAATCTCCCATATTTTCGGGAAAAAAATTAAAGTCATTTTTAATAGCATTAACCAAATTGGTATTTTTTATAAAATCGTCACAAACAAACATCTATTCCCCCGTTATTACCAATTAATCTATATGGTGACCAATCTGGAACTATTTTCGTATTCGGTTCTAACGGGCAAAGATTGGCGCTGATAACGATTCGCGATTCATCAGACATGTGACGGGATGTCATATGAGAAATATACGAATTGAATATGATGAGCATTCCTTCTTTGGGTTTAATCGATATTGATTGTTCTATTGTGTTGCAATGTGTTAAAGAAAATACGATTTCCGCAGAACCTTCCGGAACGGATGGATAGTAGACAATAGAGTAAAATTCTGACGGATAAAGATGAGAATTTGATTTATGAGAGTGCATCCCGACTGACTCGCCACGATTTAAAATTAAACCCCAAATTGACTCAACGGAGTATTCTCGATTCAAAACACTGCTTACAACGGATGATATTTTTTTGCATAAGTCGTAGATTTCGGGAACACCCGGAAGAACAATATCTTCAAAATATGTATGCGGAAAATTTACGGCATCAGGTTTTTGATTGCTAGACAAAATAATTTTAGAAATCAACCGATTATCAATATCGGCAACGTCTAATACGTATGCATTTAAATTAATGAGTGGCACTACGTCCATCTGGGTTCACCACCAAAAATCATAGATATCTGAGTAATTTGATTAGCCATGACATATTTATAGCATAAGATGAGTAAATTAGCCAGACACCAAGGAGACAAAATGTCCAAGACCCAAATTGAACTGATTAAAATCATTGAAAGCCTTGTTTCACAAATTGAACTGACCAAAGTCATTGAAGGCCTTCTTGCACAAATGTCTCAACAGTCCTCTCAGCAAGCACAAAAAATTGCGTCGCTTGAAGCGACCGTGAACGCCCTCTTGAAGAATACAAATCCATAGAATCCAATCAAACTATGATTTCTATCATTACGCCGACGCTTAACACTTCGCGTCGGTAGTCATTCCTTCTAGTCTTCTTCAACTAGAGGGATGCTATTGAGTTCGTACCAACCCTTGCCCCAGAGGGTTTGTAGCCGCGTAAAATACTTTTCATACATAAGCCCCACCGCATCGAGGCCGTAGCGGTCCTTGGAGTACTGGCTTATTGCTTTACGGTCAAGGTTTTTTGCCGCCTCCGCAGCATCCATAAATTCTTGCAAAGTATGACACCTGAAGCCAGTGACGCCATCAATGACAGTCTCCGTAAACGCCCCCCAGTCGGTTGAGATAACAGGAGAACCACATGCCATTGCTTCTATAGCAACGGTACCAAAAGGTTCAACATAGATAGTTGGGGTAAATGTAGCGATTGCCCCACCCATGAGTTTTGAGCGTTCTTCAGTCCCAACTACGCCCACGTATTCACCGTAAGAAGGTGGAGTTCCCTGACCAGCAATCACTAGACGCTTGCCGAGCGCCTTGCATACATCTACAGCAACCTGATAACCCTTACGCTCCGTCAGTCGACCTATGTATAGGTAGTAGTCGTCGGGCTCTTCTTGTAGGGTAAAGTCATCAATGTCGATATAACTTGGGATAACGGTGTCAAAGAATTTGCCGTCAAGAGTGTGAGGGTCGTTGACTTTAGACCCATAACAGGCATGCATCCATGCGTAGGACTCAAACACCTTATAGTTAGCAAACCACCCGCCATATCCAATCCCAAACTCCACGCTCAGTTCGTTGGGGAAGGCATCAGCAATTGGCTTAGATGCATATCCAGTTATGAGACAGATGAAATCCTTGTGTTCTAGGCGTTCTTGAATACCCTTGATGACGTTGCCGTTGAACTCAACCCAATGAGGTAGGTTCCAGTCGAATGACGCGGCGGAGTAGTGGTTGTTGCCCACGGCCTTTAGTCGTTGCTCCTCAGTAATGCACATGATGTGCTCATCGCAAGGTGCTTCATTGAACTCGCCACCATAAAGAAATACGGTGTGCCCGAGGTTCTTCATCATGATTGCAAATTTCCGCACCTTCTCTGTATAAGCGCAGGCAGTGAAGGTTTCGGTCGTATTTGTATGCGGCAAACTTACTAAGTGAAAACGCATCATTTCCCCTTGAATACCGCTAAAACAACACTATCCACACAGGAATGAACCTTTGATGTTGCATACATCTCGTAAGTAAGACCAGTTTTGTCAAAGTATTCTTTTAATTCAGATGAACGCTGTTCCCAACTATCCATATTGTAGTTCTCGTAAAGAATGTCCTCTATAAGGTAAATGCCATCATCTTCAAGGAAATCAAACATGTTCTCAAAAGTGGAAATTGTCAAATCAAGAACATGCGAAGCGTCATCCAGGATGATGTCAACCTTATTGCCGATTGAGTTCTTTAAATCTAAAAAGGTTTCTGGGCGTGACTGGTCAACGAAAAATGTTTGAATATTGCCACTCTCGAAAAGTAGATGAGACTTTATATCTGCCCCATAAATTTTTGTTTCAGGAAACATTTGCGTCCAAGCAAAGAGGTCAGTATTATGAGTATCTCCAAGAAAAAGACCAATTTCCAAGAATGCTGTTGGCGACATATCGGATAAAAGGTGTGAGTATATGTCCTCGTACCCATGATACGAAGATTTGTCTGAACCCACGGCGGTCATCCAAAAAGCAAGTTTTTGGGAGAACTCTTCGTTATATGAATATTGTGTGTGTAAAATCATGTTGTTCAAAAACTCCAAAAGTGTTTCACGGTTGATGAGGGCGCAAGCCGCCAATTCCCTTACCGTACCACCTCAGCGCAAGTGGCGCACGGGCCGAAGTAAAAAATATTGGTCGCACGAGGGGTTCATTGAGGCCTTGGATGGGCGGTTGGGGTACTATTCAGACGGATACTCCCCCGGGTGCGGTGGCGACTATTGTTTATAACAAAGTAGTTAATGATAGCCTCGTTGTACGCTAAACTGAGTAGTGAACGTTCATGAAGGAGGCCACGGATGGCTTTTACACAAAAACGCCTTGCTGGCCCGCAAGCGATGGCAACTTCTGCAGGAAACATTTATACGACGCCAGCATCGACGTCAACGATTGTTAAACAAATCATGCTTTGTAATACTGATTCTGCAACACAAACTGCAACTCTTTACGTTGCCGACTACACAGCCGCCGCCGCCGCAAAAACAATTTTTAAAGCGATTTCATTAGACCCCAGCGAAACAACCATTTTAAACCTATCGCTCGTTTTGGCTACTGGAGAAAAAATTTCTGGTTTAGCATCAAACGCTGGCGTGACGATTACGATAAGCGGAATCGAAGAGGCATAAAGTATGACAGTAAAGAACGTTCCCGCAAAAGTTCGCATTAATAATATCGACACCATTGTTGAACTTAACGCAACCGAGATACTGACCAATAAGACCCTAACTGCCCCAACTATCAATGCTGGAACAGTTAGTAAGGCTGTTCTTACTATGCCGGTAGAACAACTCACCTACTCAACGACGGCAAACCTCCCCGGCACCGCATCAGCACTAGGCGTACAAACAATTGACGTCACTACAGCAACGGCATACTTTTTCAATCCCACAACCGGAAAAAGCGTGACATGGGTTCCAACATTCACAAACGTAGGGACACTCCTTGACGCAGACGGCAAATCTGTTACGGTCACAATTATTGCAAAAATTGCTTCAAGTGCTGGATATTCTAGTACAATCACCCTAGCAACGAGTACTCTCGTTTGGCAAGGTGGCGTCACTCCATCATCAGCCAACACCAGTGCCGGAATCGATGCTTACACCTATACGATAGTTAGGACTGCAGCAAGTACATATACTGTATTTGCCTCACGAACACGGTTCGCGTAATGCCTATTATCTCGTCGTTTACCGGGGTGGCAGCAAGAGGTTTTGGTTTTACTAACGGCCTACCACCGTTGCCGCCAACGGACATATCTTTTGCTACGTCGGAACTGAACGCTGTAGTTACATTTACGACGACTCCAACTTCATATCCCGTTGATATTGTTCAAGCAAAAATTATGCAAGGTGCAACACTAATATCCGACTGGGCGACAGTGACGAGCGGCGGAAACATTTCTGCTTCAAACCTCACTCCAGCACTTTCATATACCGTCTATTTTAGAACACGTGATACTGGTGGGCAAATCAGTCAAGAAGTTAGCCAAACATTTACAACAATAGTAGAAACCCCTCCTGGAGCGCCGACTTTCTCTTTGGCGGTTGCTTCTAGTGATGCCGGAACATTCAAATTTAATATCACCTCAACTGGCGGAACTGCAGGGACGTACTCACGAATAACTCAATATAGAATTGAAACCTCCGCAGGAGCACAACTATTAGATTGGACGACAATTTCGTCAAACTCAGGAACGGTCACTGCCTATGGTGCCGACACCTATAATGGCACTGGAGCACTCAGCCCTGCGACGACATATAGAGTTCGTTTAAAGACGGTTGCGGATACATCGGGAACAATTACGTATTCCTCTCCTGCATATCAAGAAGTGACCACTAACGGCATTGTCGCTCCCAATGCGCCAACCAGCCTAACTGCGGCAGTAGTTGCAACCGATAATCAGGGCGAATTCTCTTTTACATTCTCGCACACTCCGGGAACCGCCAGATCATATCCAGTGTTAAGTTCGCAATACAGAGTGAGATCAAATAATAGTGGAACAATTACGTACGTCACTGGATACGATACTTATCAAGATTTTGTCGGAACCAAGGCTATTGGTACATCATCATATGTGGATGCTATTTTAACTCCTGGTAGTACCTATTATATTGATACACGAACAAAAGACACTCAAGGAACATTAAGTGACGTGACGTCAACTTCGGTTACTTTAACCGCAAAACGTAATCCGACAGCGGGTTCTGTAACTGTCGCAGCACCAACATACAACGGCACGAACACCGCTACATTAGATGTTACTCCTAGTGGCTTTACTGCCGGATCGTGGCCGATTAGTTACTATCAATATAACTTCAATAATGGTGATACTTATACGACATTATCTGGGAACTCCGTAGGTGGCCGTACTGCAGATACCTCATATACGGTTTATGTACGGGCAGTTGATACCCAGGGATATGCTTCAGCAAAAGTGAGTGGAACAGCAATAACCAATGCGGCCCTCCCCCCAACTCCCACGATTGCATGGCGTTCCATGACAGGTGCTTCATCTGGAACGGCTCAATTTACAATCAGCGGCAATGCTGGATCAACAACGACCGTCAAAATTGCGAGGCGCACGACATCTGGCTCTGATACTGGGGCGACATTTGTTACAAAAGCAACTGGTAGCCAAGATATTGCTGGGTATGCCTCTGATGGTGGTAGAGAATATTATGTTGCATACAACTACAATAAACATGGCTCACAATCCACCGCTTCCAACCAAATATCGTGGAAAAGACCAGAGAAAAATCAACCCTGGAATTCTGGATACATCCAAACTTCCGCAATATATTTTTCAACTACCGCAAACTGTACTTCTGAATTTAGTTACACCTTTGGCACTGTTCCGTCCTCAGACAATACGGGTGGATATATTGCTGTAAATCAATTGTCTGTTGATGGAGTTCAGCAAACATCAGGAAGTGTCAACGGTTGTGCGTTCATGCAATACACTGTTGCTAATAAAACTCACTTAGCCTGGGTCAGTGATTCTTTTCACCCTGATTTCACTGCTGATATTTATGGAACCTCAAGCACGGCGGGATTCAGCGGTTCCTGGCCTTACCTCAACGGCACGTTTGGTACTGCGACCACAGGAACTCTAAGTAATTGGGGCGGAAGTAATATTTCAGGCAAATATTTTCAAGTCAGAACGACTCTAGGAAGTAGAACTGCCGGATGCGCGGTTGGTTGCGGCTCCTATGATGGCACAACCTTGCAAACATATAGAATGAAAAATTTCATCCTGTCTGGCATTCAAACTCTCAGCGGCACGGTCTATGATTAGTAAAGTAAAACTGTCACCAAAAAAATCTATGCAGTAGTACAATAGAAAGTATTACACTATCCTGCAAAGTGGTGAGAAATGCGAAAAAGGGGCGTCCGTAAAGGGCAATGGATATTTTGGGTTATCGCTCTTGTGGCGTGGTTCGCTCCTAGCCAGGCCCATGTTTATGCTGATGATTATTCAAATGGTGTTGTTAGATTTTCCTATACATCCAACCATATTCGTCAACAAATCGATACCGAAAACATTTCCAATTACTCGTCATTGACATTTTCTGTCAAGGCGAGATATGGGGCTTACGGACCAGACAATTTATACTCCGAAATTGCTTTCTATGATGACGCATGGTCAACATTAAGTACGGTTAGATATCCTGAATCAGGCAACATCACTTTATTAGCCGATTATCAAGTATTCACATACACAATTAACCCTGCAAATGTAGGTCTTCCGTCCGGTATTGCGTGGTCGGATATTAAACATATTGCGGTCTCTGTATATGGGCAAGATAGCGAAGGGTGGGGCGGGAACTACGGGCCAATAGTGGACTACGTGAGCCTCATTGGAACAAAAAGTGACGGAACAACCTACGAGCAATTAATTAACCACGACTTCAATAACGTAACGGATAACGCTCCAGATGACTGGACTCTTTCCATAAATACAGCGTGGGATACTTGCCAGGGTCTCTATTCGTCCACATTGTGCGTAGATACAGAAAACACGCCTTATCACACAAACTATGAACTCAGTATTTTGGATTTATGCGTCAATAATATTGCCGATGCTTTAGTGACCAAGCAGTCAATTCTTTCCGCCACTGGACTCAATACCGAAGCAACGTTCATTACTGCATATAACGCTGGCACATGGGGTGCGTATATTGCTTCTGGTTCTGGCAACTTCGGGGAAGACAACGGGCATCGCCCAGATGTCTATTGTGGTAACAGTCAAAACAATCAATCACCTAATCTTGACTCCAACGGTGGGACGAAGGACTATTTTTGGGGTGGTGCAGGAAACGACACCGTCACTCAAATGTGGTATTCGGTGTTTTATGGTGGATATGGTGACGACACAGTTTCAACACTCAGTGAAGAGTCGTTGTTTTACGGCGAGGGCGGAGATGACACCTGTACCCTATTGCAGTCTTCTTCAATATGTAATTTAGGTGCTGATGAGTCAACATTGACAGGGTATCCAGCAGACCAGCAGTGGGAAGCAGTGACTTACGGCAATGGAAAATTTGTTGCCGTTGCTTCGTCTGGAGACGGCAACCGTGTCATGACTTCAATAAATGGTAATTATTGGACCTCAAGAACGTCTGCCTCTAATGATAACTGGCAAGGAATCACCTATGCAGACAATCAGTTTATTGCGGTTGGTTCAAATGCTGTAATGACCTCGCCTGATGGAATTACTTGGACATCAAGAACTGTGCCAGTTGGCGAGTGGCAAGCAATCACGAACTGTGGCGGTCTTTTTGTTGCTACCGCAACTTGGGGAAGTAGTTATGTAATGTCTTCCACGGATGGTGCTGAATGGATATTACGCACTCCATCTTATGGATGGTCGCATGACGCTGTTGCCTGTAGTGCAACAATTCCACGGTTTGTATCTGTGTCTCAGTTTGGTAGAGCATGGTCTTCCGCTAATGGAACCACTGGCTGGTCTACTCAAAACCCCGGTGCAATTGTGGATATCCGAACAGTTGCGTTTGGTAATGGTCGTTTCTCGTGGCTTGAGTACAGTACAAACTCGGGAAATAGATATGGCGGTTACTCCACAAATGGATTGAACTGGTCTGCTGGACTTGTTCCATCTAACCAGTGGAAATACATCACCTACGGCGGAGATAAATTTATTGCGGTAGCGGAAGGCGGATTAAATTCCCGCTCCGCTTATTCAACCGATGGTGCGAACTGGACGCTGGGCTCTGGAGTTTCAAGTAACTCGTGGCAAGGTGTTGCTTATGGGGCTGGTAAATATGTTGCTGTAGCAAACTCTGGAACAAACAACAGAGTTATGACTTCTGCGGATGGTCAATCATGGGAGAGTTTGTCCGTCACACCCCCTCCGTACCTTAATGCAGTGACAAACCTGACGGCTGTTGCGAACGCAGATGGAAGTGTTGACCTTGATTGGGATGCATCAGCAGCAAGCAATACCACCATCCACGGTTACTCGGTTAGTTTCTACGACCTTGACGAAATTGGTGGAACCACCTCAGGCGGTTGGGGTGTGTCGACTAATCAAGGAACCAACTATTCGTTAAGCACTGGGATGTTCTCTGGCAGCAATCCTGTCACGACTGGATACGGACCGGTTCGCTTTGGTATTAAAGCAGGAAATCAAAGTTGTTTCTCCAACGAAGGAGTAGGGCCGTGTGTCTATGGACCCGAAATAACCGTTGATGCGACTGTTCTTGACCCAACCCCACCTACCACAACTACAACTACAACTACAACTATTCCGCCTACAACCACTACGACCACGGAACCAGAACCTACGACCACGACCACGACAACGACAGAAGTACCAACAACCACAACAACAGAGGTCCCCACAACAACAACTTCAGAAGTGCCTACAACGACGACTGAAGCACCAGAAACTTTGCCTCCAGATACGGAGCCAGAAGATACAATAGTAACAACACCAGATACTACCGATGGAGGTCCTGATGGAGGAACCGGAAGTCCGCCCGACACAACGTCACCCGAAACAACCGTACCTGAATCAGCCCCAGAAGAAGAAACGACAACTACAACACCGGAATTACCGGTAGAAGAAACACCGACAGCCGAAGAGGTTGTTGGAGACATTCTTTCAGGAGACTTGTCTCCCGAAGAACTAGGGAATGCTGTTAGTGATGCTTTGAGCAATACTGACTCTGAAGAAGAATTGGTAAGCGTTGCTGGTGCATTGTTGGCATCGGATTTAAGTTCTGAAGAATTTGCTTCTGTCGTTGCTGAAGTATTTAGTCAAGATTTATCAGACGATGCGTTAACTGAACTCGTTGACCAAGTTTTTAGTCAAGATTTGTCCGACCAAGAAATAGCCGCTGTCGTAGACCAAGTTTTCACGTCGGATATTAGTGATGAAGCATTCGCTGAAGTTCTCAATACTGTTTTTGAAGAGCCATTAAGCGACGATGTATTTAGTTCTGTCATTGACGCCATTTTGGATGAACCAATCTCGGACGCTGCGTTCGATGAGTTGGTTGATGTCTTGGGCGGCGACAGCGTTACCGAGGAGCAGGTTCAATCAGCCGTTACCTCAATTATTGACAACGGCATTACGGAATCTCAGGCTGTAAGTATCGCTACTAGTGGAGAAGTTCTTGAATCCGTTACGGGCGACCAGGCTTCGGAAATTTTTGCTGAAGTTCCAATTTCCGACATTACCGACGAAGAAGCGGCAGCACTTGTTGAGGCGGTGCAGGATGCTCCAACCGAAGTCAAGGCTGCTTTTGAGAGTGAAATTGACATTTTTTCTGCAGGCAACGTAGATACCTACGTCCCCATTGGGTCAAGCGTCCCCGTCAGTACCCGTCGTGTCATTATCGCTGCTGCTGGTTTAACGATGACAATGCTGCCACAGCCCGCACCACCAGCACCCGCCCCCTCGGTTGGTGGCTCTGTCGTCGCAACTGATAATAAAAACAAAAATACTGGAAAGAGGAAATAATGAAAAAATACTTTAAAAAATTACTAGATATTCTTGATGGCTTAAACTGGACAGTGGCAGGAACAATTCTGGTTCTTATCACACTCAGCGGACCAACAAAATCTCAAGGAATTCAGATATTTGTATTCGCTTTATTACTACATCTGCTTATCGCAGTCATTAAACCATCTGACGAATAGGTGCAAATCCTGTACAATATACTTCTATAACTTTAGTATCTTAGGAGATTTTCATGAGTCAGTATCCTTTCATTAAACTCGTAGTACCAGCGGCGCTCAAAGCGCACAAAAATGGTCAATTACCTGATTCTTTATTAGCATCAGTTAAGACCGGTGGGAGAATGCATACTCCAGTGGCGCAGCAGTTTAATAAAATGTATGATGCTGCCCTCGCTGCTGGATTTAAACTCAAGAATGTTGGTGACTATCGCTCTTTTGAAAGTCAACTAGCAATGTTCCGTGACCGCTATGTGCTTGAAAACACCGGTACTGGCGTAACCCGAAACTTCGAAGGCAAGACCTGGTACCTCAAGAAGGGCAAGGCCCCTTCTGCCACCCCAGACCCAACTGGTCTCAAAGGCTCCAATCATGGCTGGGGACTCGCAATCGACCTTGGTTATGACGCCAACGGCAAACTCACCTCAATGGGTGGAAAGTGCTTTGAGTGGATGTGCGCTAATGCGCCGAAGTATGGTTTTTATCTACAGGGTTCAGATTCATCTTCTAAAGAATTTGAAGCGTGGCACTGGCAGTACTGTCTCGGCGATTCTGCCCCCAATGCTTCCGCCCCAGTTGCCTCCAGTGACACCCTGAAGCCCTCTGGAGGCTCCGTAGAGGCTGGCCCGATGAAGTTTGACTACCCTGGCACTCCGGTGGGTCTCGGCTCCAAGGGAGTACACGCTTCTCTCGTTCAGGCAATCATTGGAGCAAAAACTGACGGTGACTTTGGTGCCAAGTCTGTTGAAGCGTTGAAGGCATGGCAAAAGGCAAATGGCTTGACCACCGACGGTTCCGTTGGTCCCATTACATGGAAGAAAATGTTTGGCTGATATTCCCAGAAAGGGAGCCATGAAAATTAATAAACTAATAATCGGGTTATCTTTGCTGTTTGCCCCCTCTCTTGCTTCTTGCGGAGATGGAACCTACAGATATTCATGCCAAGACCCCGCAAACTGGGAGAACGAAGAATGCAATCCACCTATTTGCGAAGTAAATGGCTCGTGTTGGTTCACGCTTATCGGAAAAGGAAGTCAACCATGAGTAAAAAACGCTATACGGCAGATGAGTTAGACGCTCGCCTAAAATTTGTTATTGGTTGCGTCCTTGGTGGAGTGCTTCTTATTACGACAGGGGCAATCTTGTATGCGCTTGTGTTTGTTACCCAGCCCATCGGCGTTCAGGCAGAGAATGACAAAATGTTTTTTAGCGTACTTTCAAGCGTTGCCACATTCATCACCGGAACCCTTGCTGGATTGATGATTTCTAATTCACGCAAAGGCAATAACGACACGGATTCGGAAATCTAATGGAGGCCGTCATTGTTGCAGTCATTGGTGGAGTGTTTGCTATTTTGACGGTGATTATTCAGAAGGGTCGCAAAGAGAACAAGGATGACCACAACCTCGTCGTGCAGTCATTAAATCGCATTGAGATTAAAATTGATGGTCATATCAACGACCACGCAAAAGGTGAATTTGAAGAATAAAAACAATTATTAGGGGATAAAATTATGAAAACTCTTGCATTTCGTATTTTGGCAACATTTGCAGCCTCAGGGCTTGGTGTTATTGGGGCTGGCGCTATCGCTAATATCCCGTTATGGAAGGCAGTCTTTATGGCTGGGGTCGCAGGAGTGGCACAAGTTGTCGAAGGGTTGTCCCGGGCGTACCTAGATGACGGTAAACTATCTGTAGCGGAAATAAACTCCGTATTCAACAAAGTTGACAGAGCCGATAGCGAATAGTAGGCTCATGTTAACTTCGCCTCAAGACGTAGGTGAAAAATATAAATCTCACTGAGGATGCGGCACTAGATGGAAGACAATGAATTAGTCTGGCATACGGATGGCCACAAAATTAGGTTGCGCCTTAATAAAACAGAAGTCGAAATCATCGAAACGACTTGCCCAAATGGAAATTCTGGAGCATGTTGGCATAGTCGATCAGGTTGTCTTGTTCAGTTCTTTTTGACACGATACGGATTTGAGTGCAATGTTGGAGTGTGTCCCATTGAGGAAGTTTTAGAATTGTGCTGGTCTATTGCTGGAGACAGAAATGACCCCGAAGCATGTCAATTGTGGTTTGTGCCAATGAACGATGAGGCATTTCACGCATGGCTGGTTTCTAAGAACCTTTAAACATCCCTACGAGTTTCTTTAATCCCATGACGTCTTGCCATCACATATATACAGTCTATTCCAGATAGCGTAATCATATATTGGCCATCGCCGCAGTCTTTTAGATATCCATTTTCTATCAGTGTCTTGATCGAACGTTCGATCTTGGAAACCCTATCCATTTTTGCAAAAATCACCATTGGATCACTTGGCTTAAAAGGCTTATTTACCATTTTTGCATATACCAAAATGTCATGTGTCACTGAGTCGTTCTTGATTGTCATAAAACTCTTTCATAATCTTAAAGTCTCTATCGCAATAAACAACATCCCAAAGGATTGTGTATTTATTACGACGGCCATTTTTCTCAACTTTAAGCATACCTGCTTTGACTAGTTTTGCTACTGCTTTTTCTATGGCGGTTTCTGTGACCCCAAGCATTAACGACAAAGCAAGATGACCAACTGCAGGGTTTTCAGATAAGCCAATTAAAACACGCCCTGATGTAGATAGTAAAGATTGGCTATTTACGCCCTCTTCAGAATCTACCCAAATTTTGAATATTGTCATCGTCTACACACTCCAGTAAAAAGAGTTCTATTGTACGAGCGTAGTTCATAACAGACAACACAAAGGGGCAACTATGCTAAAAGACACACTCAATCAACTTCTCACGCAAGAACCAGATGGTTGCAAATTTGGAGGATTAATAAAATCTCTTGACCAAGACTCACAAGAAATCCTTATGAAATTAATGAAAAACGAATCAATTTCAGCACGAGCGATTCATCGTGCTTTGGTATCAGAAGAAATTGAAATCGGCAGATCGACAATCGAAACTGCTCGACATTGCGTTCTCTCAAAATCTGCATGCAAATGCTCAACAGTAAAGGAATTAATGAAATGACATCCCTCTCTGATAAATTATCAGAAGTAGAAACAACCGCCAGTAGATCAAAAAATCTTGGCGCTATCGCCGATCTACTTGCATCAAAAAATATTGACATTAGCGAAATTGGAGATATTACTAGAATCTCTATTTATCAGTCAATGCTCAAGGATGAAAACGGTGATCCTCAAATAGTCGACCTGGCAGCAATCCAAATTTCACCAAAATGGGAATCAGGACCAGAATGGCCAGTTGTTCAACGCGGTCCAGAAGTTAAACTTCCCAAGAATACTTCACAACCTAAAAAAAGTGAAACATTTAAAACTTGCGTAGTGATCCCGGATATTCAATTTGGTTATTACAGAAATCGTGATGGACAATTAGAGCCGACTCATGATGAAGATGCAATCAGCGTTGCTCTAAATGTCATAAAGCACCTAAAACCAGAACTAATAGTTTGTGTTGGTGACAACTTAGACCTTCCGGAAATGGGAAAATATGTTGTATATCCTAGTTATGCGCTAACAACACAGGCAACTATCGATAGGGCTACGACATTCTGCGCCGAAATGCGCCATGCATCACCTGATGCTCAAATTGTTTGGCTTGCTGGCAACCATGAAGAACGCATGCCTAAATATCTTGTTCAAAATGCTGGCGCAGCATACGGACTCCGCAAGGGCAACGAACCAGAATCGTGGCCAGTGATGTCGGTCCCTTATCTGTGTCGAATGGATGACTTTGGCGTTGAATATCGACCCGGATACCCAGCATCAGACATTTGGGTAAACAAAAAATTGCGCATCATCCATGGTGATCGCGTAAAAAGTGGTGGCTCAACTGCGCATGTATACCTTAATGCTGAAAAAAGCAGTGTCATTTATGGTCATATCCATCGTGTTGAAATGGCTTTCAAAACTCGTGAAGATTTTGATGGCCCAAGAACCATCATGGCGGCTTCGCCAGGCTGTTTGGCACGTATTGATGGCGCAATTCCCAGCACCAGGGGTGGAGTAGACCTCGATGGACGCCCATTAGTGCGCCATGAGAATTGGCAACAGGGTCTTGGCGTAGTGATGTATGAAGATGATGGTGAACATAAGTTCTCCTACGAGTGCATGCCCATTTATTCAGGCTGGGGAATGTTTAGAGGAAAAGAATTTTCTTCTGATTACAAGACCGGAAAATAAAATGACAACAATTGTAGGTATTCAGGGCGATGGTTTTACCATTCTTTGTTCTGATAGTAGAATTTCTACGGTTGACGACGATGGGTATGTCTCATATATACAAACCCTAAGTCCATCCATGAGTAAAATAGCACAAATAGGACCCTATTTAATTGGTATTGCTGGTGATGTGCGCGCCATTAACCTCATGAACCACGCATTTCAGCCCCCGGTCCCTCCGGCGACAATGAAAGGGAGAAAACTAGATGAATTTATTACTCTTAAATTCATTTCGTCACTACGAGAGTGCTTTGATTCAAACGGCTACTCCCCGCCACCAAAAGAAAATTCAGATCACATAGCATCACAAGGTTCATCCATCATTGTTTCAATCAATAAAATCATTTATCAAATCGATAACGACTATGCATGGACTACTGACGCTTCTGGATTATACGCAATTGGAACAGGATCATCTTATGCACTCGGAGCACTTAATATTTTGTGTCCAAAGTTGCCTACTTTAACGCAAGCAAAGCGTCATGTTTTGAAAGCACTATCTACAGCATCAAAATATGATCCTCATACAGGACATCCATATAAAACATACGTACAAGATTCTATATCTATTAAAGTAAGAAAGGCTATTCAGTGAGTCTAGAAGATAGTATTGGAAGTATTATAAATAACGGTAAGCAAAGTTGGATGAACAACGCTTCCTGTAAAGGTAAAACTTATATCATGTTCCCAAAAGAACACAAAGATATTACCTACATTGTCGACGCTCGGGCTTTATGCGCAGAGTGTCCAGTGCAGCCGCAATGTCTTGAATATGCGCTTGAATTTCCAGCAGCAGATATGCATGGTGTTTGGGCTGGATTAACAAGTAGGCAATTGGCTGCAGAACAAAGACGAAGAGAAATTAGGCCAACTAGACCTACGTTGGCTCAAATGTGGGGATATTAGCCAAAAGTATATCAAATTGATATACAAAGAGCCAAATCAACATCAACGTCGGCAATATTGTTAGACAATTCATACAGTTTTTCGCTTCCAACAAGATTTAATGAACTGCAACCAACACTCAAACACTTCTGTAAGAGTTGATTTAACGCAATTTCATGATCCATCGTGTCCGGAATGGCAAAAATCCAAATATTGTCAAAACTAATATCGATTACTTCACTCTCGATGTGACGAGCCATACCCATTACATTCAAAACTTGAGTAATATCGGGCCAAAATTTAGACATATCCTCATCGACGTCCCAAATTTTGCCCATTGGACTCACAAAAAAGGCAAATCCGTCTGCTTTACGTTGAAAAACTGTTCCTTCAAACTTTGAAATCACGAAATCCTCACATTACAAGTTTCGCAAAATTCCATATCTTGAAATTCTATAATTTTCATTTCACATTCCTTCTTGCCACACGGCATTAAAACATCTTTACCTTCAAGATAAGCCCTCAAATGCTCCATTGGGTCCGCCAAAGCAAACTGCGACTCCCCTGGAACAGGCACTCCGCGCTCTGAACGCATATGTTCCCAAACGCAATACAAAACGTACTCGCTCAACATCATTTTATTCCGATTAGCAGCGTCAATAATTTGATTTTTCAAAGAACCTTCAACACGCAAAGCAATATTGTATAAACGGTCTTTATATTTAGCCTTCCTGGCTGCTTTAGGCGCTATTTTTTTGTTCATGTTTTTCCTGCCGAACATTTAGCCAGTCAACAAATTCCGACCAAGGCTTCAAATGCTTTTTATTGACTAAAAGAAAGGTGTCTTCTATCTTTCGAACGTTATCAAATCTTCGTGTTGTAGTCCATGTGGGCATACTAGAGATTGGAATAACCAACAACGAGCCAGTTTCTTGACTTACCAAAACCACAGCCAATGGAAGAGGGTCTTTTAGTTTCCACCCAAACTCGGTATCAACAAAAGCAGTACTTTTAGGGTAACTATTTGGTTGTTCATTGAAGTTGAGCCGTCGTGACTTAACTTCAATATTCCCAGGCATGTTTTGGAGCACAACATCCTTTTCTGTAGCAAAAGAAAGACGTTCTTTTTCGGTTTTTCTAATACTCATTGGTGTGGCCTCACATTTAATGCCCTCAGAGTTAAGTATTTCAGCAACGTACTCTGTCCACTTGTGTCCAATTTTCAATTCCCGAACAAAAAGTTCTTGGCTATACCCTAAGTCCCTCACTTACCGACATCTCTCAACACCAGCATCTCAACATACTCTCGGATACTCAACCCATACCCCTCAGCCTGCGCCAACACCAACTTCTTGAAATCAGCAGACACCTTCAACGACACAGA
>Ga0208307_1000014_pt1 | contig 64560 bp, 89 predicted proteins | sample Colrivmet1449B02_FD_187633 | JGI IMG/M metagenome (GOLD analysis project Ga0208307, IMG submission 187633) | Estuarine microbial communities from the Columbia River estuary - metaG 1449B-02 (SPAdes) (version 2) | ecosystem: Environmental > Aquatic > Marine > Intertidal zone > Estuary | place...
TCGAAAATATTTTTGTAAAGAAAGATACCCACAAGATTTGTCAGCAAATTTTGTATGCCAAGTGCGCCAATTAGCTGAATTTTTAAAATGATTCAATGGCCTTTTAGAAACCCACCTAAGACCGCTGGTAGCTAAAGAATCTATAACAAAACATTCTTTTAAAAAATTTAAATCTGGAAGAGGGTTGATTGTTTTCATTTTTGTAAAGTTAATGTAAAAGATTTAACCATATTGACTCTCAGGTGTCATTATTATTGGTATGAAATATTTATTACTCATTCTACTCGCGCTCACAGTTAACGCCCAAGATAAACCAGAGCATCCTCCCGGTCAAGGGGGAAATCGTCGCAAACCTCCAGAATTTAGCAAGGAAATTCATGAAGAAATGTTGAAAAAGTACGATCTCAATAAAGATGGTAAGCTCGACAGAGAAGAAAGGTCTAAAATTTCTTCAGAGGATAAGAAAAAGATAGGCCCACCTCGCAAAGGTCCAAAAGGACCGCCTCCTCCTAGAAAGGGCTGACAAAAAACCCACAGAGTTAAATCTGTGGGTTACTTGTTTATACTAATAATTATTCAGCGATTGTGCTTGAATCATTGTCAGAAGCAGCTTGCAAACGATCTGCTTGAGCATTGATTACATCTGCGGCTGCTTGAATAGCCTCTTCAGTAGGATGTGGAGTGTTTAGTACCTTTACAGCTTCATCAGTGATTGAAGATAGGCGAGTAATGGCTTCTTGTAGGTTAGTTAGTGATGACATAATTTTGTTTATTTGTTGTTGTAACGATGCTTGATTTTCTAAAATTTCTTTAACTTGCCTATCCTCGCAAGAGAAAAGGTTTATTAATTTCTGTAAAAAAAATCTCATCGTTAATATATTATAACACTTATGAACTGAATTTTTGCGACAAATAAGAAACTTTTTTATTTATACTTGAAAATGACATCAAGTAGAGTCGTTACAAAAAGTCTTTTATCTAGCTTGCAAGCGTCTCCACTTGCTAGTCGCCCCTTCTCCACTACAGTGCTTGGATTATTATAGGCGAAGCGCATGGTTTCTATCAAATGTTCTTCATCGTATTTTGACCATTTTGAGGCGGGAGCTTTCCAGTATCCCTCTGCTGGCACTTCTTTATAATTAACACAAAATGAATTCTCTTCTGTCATGAACTCAGATAATCCAGCATACTTAGCAGCAATCACTGGCCTCCCACAAGCCATGCTCTCATGTTGCATCAAACCCCAGCCTTCAGCGCTTACACAAGAAACAAAACAATCATTATCAGAATACCAGTCTTTCAATTGATTTCTTGTAAAAGAATCTTTGCAGATTTCTATCTTACTGCCAGTAAATATTTTATCGTAACTTTCTTTGGGAGATATTTTGATTTTGAGTTTAACGTCTTTTTTATCTGAGAAAGCTTTATTGAAGCAGTTTACTACGTCTCCTAGTCTTTTGCGAGGGTCTTTATTCGCGGTTCCAAATACGAAGTGATCTTTAGCAACAGGTGGCTGATAATTAAATATTTCGGTATCAACGAAGAGATTAACAACATGAATAGGAACTTCGCATCCTTGAGCTTCAAAATTAGCCTTGTTCCACTTGTTTGGGACGATGATTGCTTTCATGTTATTCATCTGCTCAATGAATATCTCGTTGATCCTTGTACTTTCCCACATTGTCAGCATTACTCTATCTTTTCTTGGATTTAAAAAAAAGATAAAGTTTGAAAAATTTAATTCGTTACAAGGCGGTAAAACTAATAAATCAAGATCTTCTTTAAAGACAGGGAGATTCTCAAAATACTTTTCAAATCTTCCAGCATCATTAGAAAATGACCTTGGTTTTATTAAACAATTATACTTTGGAAGCTCTTCTAATATGCATTCTATCAAGGTGTTGTACCCTGATTCAAAATCAAAAAATGTAGAAATACTTAGTTTTAGCACTTAATTAACTATTGTTTTAACTGGATGGTAGTATCCGTTTTTAGTTTTATCAAAAATAATTTTATCGCTGTTCCAGTTCATGAATTTATGAGATTCATTAAAAGGTACATCCAAAGAACCTCCTACGATTTTAGCTAAAGATCCAAGCCTCAATTCAGAAAAAATATTATCGTATTTTCTCAAGTTGCTGATTAAATGTTGATTAATTTTTAAGATTAATTCTTTAGAAAACAATAGCCCTGTAGTAGGGGTATAGCCTCCAAAAACTGATATACTAGATTTCTGCTCATTTGTTAAACAAGTGTACCAGTTCCAGTTTTCTTGTATTGGGTCATGTACTATATTGCCAAAGGTTTCTTTGTTTAAGGCATCACCAAAAAAATCTTCTATTGAACAATTGCAATATGTATCCCACTCTATTATTAAATATTTGTCATGAGGTAAATCGTTATGAGAAACAAAATCATAAATTAATAAATCAGCTTGCGTCCAATGTCTGTTTAATTTGGTTGTTTCTGCGAATAAAAAGTTTTTAGGAAGATATTCTTGATCTTCATCGACGACAAAAGAATTTGGCAACAACTTCATATCTTTAAAGCCTACTGGATAAATGTCTTTGTCTGGATTAAATTGCTTTAATCTATTAAAGTTAAAAGATGTGACATCATTGTCGTTATGGTGCGTGAATAGAATTCCTATGCTCATATTTATTGTTTTTACACTTTTATCCTCCGTTAGCTTCAAACATGTCTTCTAATGCGTAGTTAGTCATTCCTTCATTAAATCCATCGTTTTGATAAACGAAAGGTTTAGATACTGCATATATATTATACTTATGTTGCTCTTGGCATATGAAATAATCTATTCCAAATCCATCTACTTCGCATAAAATAGGATATTTTTGCCCTATCTCTATTAACTTTTTCAAATAATTGTTATTTAAAAAAAGCATCCCATGAGTACTGGTCATTCCTGCTATTTTATAAAAATCATCATTGTATTTCGTTAGTTCGAAGTTGTTCCAACTTGATACTCCTTTAGTCACCCCCCATCCAGATGTCCCTATATGTACGACATCTGCATCATCAGGAACTTCAATTTGATTTTTAAAAAACTCTGTTGGGCAGCAATCATCTTCCAACACTAAAATAGGAGGCTTTATGCTATTCCAAAGCTTGATTAAAGAAATATCACAACCGATTGGTTTTGGCAAAGTAACTCCATAGAACACATCAAATTTTAATTTATTTTCAAACAAAGCCTTTAGCCTATCAAGTTTGTCTGTATTGCTCGGTATCGTTAGTACTACAACTGGTATCTTATTAAAGTCTATAAACATAATTAAGACTCAAAAGGCACTTGCCCATTTATCGGTTGATGACAAATCACATGCTTTAAACAGCCATACAATTTAAAACCTGCATTTTTAGCCATATAAGAAAAAAATGGACCTTCTTGATGAAAATAGTCTTTTCCATCTTGCCCCTTTAGTAATCCGCTATCATATCTAATACCGTGATCGAAAACCTTTCTTGATATCAACGCAGCGCATTCTACTATATTCATGGGATAGAAATCATCATTAAAATATTTTGCTACTTCATTTATTGGCACTCCTTCGCCGTTTAGCCAAGCATGAGTCATCCCATCATAGTTTTCGCCATCTACCTCGACTCTTGGCATAATAATATCAGTATCAAATTTAACAGAATCTATTAAAAAATTTGGAGGTATATATAAATAATCAGCGTCTACCCACCATATGAAATCATTATCTAACAAGTATTTGTCTACAATATAGTTACGAATTATTTTTAAACTATCCATCCTTTTCTGCATGTATTTAAAATCATGGCGAGATTCATGAGGTAATTTAAATCCCGTGTCTTTTTTCTCATACTTCACTGATCTATAGTTATATTTAGAAAGCAATTTGCTAACGCAATATTCTATAACAGCGCAAGAGTAATCGTCGCTATCGTTTTCTAAAAATATTATTGATATATTTTCTTTATGATAATCTAGATTGATAATTTGTCTGACTGTGTTTTCCAGCCAAGCTCCACAGTTTTTAACGGGTATACCAATCAATACATTTTTTATTTCATTCATTTTAGTGATTGTTGTTAAGCGCTTTATTTATCCAATTAAATGTTTTTTCAATTCCTTCTTTGAGAGGTTGTGATGGTTCCCATCCCATTTTTTCACGATATAAAGTATTATCCGAATTTCTTCCTCTTACTCCTGTTGGACATTTGAAGCCGTACTTTTCTTTAAATTCTTCTCTTTCTAAATTTTTAATTGTAATATTTTTCCCACTCAACTTAATTATAATTTGAGCTAATTGGTTGATTGTTACCATTTTTTCCGATCCGATGTTCACCGGACCAATAAATGAGTCTTGTCTCATAAGACGCAAAACAGCTTCAATACACTCATCAATATATAAAAATGATCTTGTTTGTAAACCATCTCCCCATACTTCTAATTCTCCACCGTCTGGAGTTTCAATTGCTTTTCTACACATAGCGGCTGGCGCTTTTTCTTTTCCACCTTTATAAGTTCCATATGGACCGAAAATATTATGGAATCTTGCAATTCTTACGTCCAATTTATAATTTCTATTATGTGCTAAATATAATCTTTCACTAAATATTTTCTCCCATCCATATTCACTATCAGGTTCGGCTGGATAAGCATCTTTTTCTGAACATTTAGGATTATTAGTATCCATTTGATTATATTCTGGATATGCACATGCACTAGATGAATAAAAAACTTTTTTTACTTTCTTTTTAACACATTCATGTACAACGTTTAAATTAATTAAAGCAGAATTACGCATTACATTCGCATCATTTTGGCCTGTAAAAATATACAATGCGCCTCCCATATCAGCCGCTAATTGATAAACCTCGTCTATATTTTCTGATATGGCTAATTGTACTACATTTGGATCTGTTAAATCTCCAAGAATAAACTCATCTGCATAATTATGGTATTCATTGTTTTTAATATCAACTCCACGAACCCAATAACCTTCTTCTTTTAATCTTTTTACAAGATGACCACCAATAAATCCACCCGCGCCCAATACGATAGCTTTTTTTTGATTTGTAGTTGTCATACGTTCATTTTAAATAGAAGAATTCATATCAGTTCTCTCAGGTGCAATCCATGTTGTAGGGATATCTTTTCCCACGTTAATTTCTTGATCAATTACATTCCATAAAAATTTTTCACGCATACTATAATAGTTTAGTATTTGTTTAATATCATCTCCCAATAAGAACTCCATTGAAATTAGTTCTACAGAAGGATTTAGTAATTTTGAATTAAGCACGACCGCATTAAAAACACCATAATATATTTTTTTAAGCTTAGTAAAAATATAAACTTCTGTCAACAATTCCTCAACTTGTTGCAGTTCAGAAATTTCTTTATTTTTATTTGATTTAATATGATGCATTCTATGCATTGGGAAAAAGTCATCACTACGTTTTGTATTCAGAATTTTAACGTTATTATATTTAATTAACCTATTTATCGAAAAATTACAATCGGAACTTATAAAAACATTTTCATCGATTGATTTAACTAAATCCTCGTATAAACAAGTAGGAAATGCTACATATTTCGATTCAATTTTATCAGTCTCTCGTATGTGAATTCCGACATTTGGCTTATTCAATTCTTCAAATACAAGTTCACATTTTTCTATAAATTCGTCACTAAATTTAATATTTTGTGAAAATGTATCTGCATATTTATGTGCAACTTCTTCTGTATAAGGTATTTCGTAAGAAGGAATTCTTACATATTCGACATTATTAATGTCCCAAGTTATAGTTCGCTTAAAAAACCGTTCATAATAATCCACGTTGTTTATTGTTAAACGTGGCATAAACAAAAAATTATTATCATCACAATAAGATTTGAGTGCATTTAATATTCGTAACTGTGAACATGTGCCAATAGCGGGCCAAGCTCGATAATATTTGCCAAAATCAAAATAATAAACTTTATTCATAATCAATTTAAACTTTAAATGATGGGTATAGAGAACAAAAATGTGGGTTTATTTTATAATCTTTAATTTCTTTGTAATTAACAATATTTTCCAATGTATCAATGTCTGGAGACGCTTCTATCATTACTACTTTTCTAGTAAACGTAGAGTATGGATCATTTATACTTTTCATATTGACACTTTGGATATCAAACGTATCAATAACCTTAATGTTTCCAAAACCAGTGATTTTTAACAAAGAAATTAAAGACCTCTTTGAAAATATCCACGGATAAAACATATGACCTACAGCTATATTTCCATTTCCAATCAAATCGTCGTTGAAGTATATGCTTTTTTTAAGACATGTTTCATCATAAGAACTGTCATCAAAAAAATCGGATAGAATGATTATTTTTTCTTTACAAATAGTATGTAATAATTTAAGAGCCCCAATAGGATTTTCTAAATGCACCAATAAATCTGATATAAATACAATATCGTATTTTATATTAATATCCCAATCAATTATGTTGTAAATATTACTGTGAATAAAATTAGATTTAGAATTCAAAAAATTATGTACATATTGTCTAGTCTCTCTATTATCTGTATCTAAACTGGTAACGTTGTTTGACATTTTTTCAAATAAAAATGAATAAAAACCATCTCTACATCCAACGTCAATAATACTTTTATCTGTTGCAATATTGCTTAAAGTCGATAATAATTCACTTGCTATTAAATTATGATCGTAATCTCCAATTAAATGTATTGGATTTATTTTATCAAAATCCCATTTTTCTATGGAACGTTTATCTTCATTTAAATAAAAGGTATGGTAATTTTGCATAATAAATTATTCTGCTATTGGCAATTGATATTTAAAATTATTTTTAACTTTGACCCATGCATGTTGCAAGTCTTGATAGTCACAGGCAGAACATCTAAAAGATTCCCAACATGGTATTGGACTTTCTCTTATTTTAAAATCTTCATTAAATATGTTCCCTATCGTATTGTAGTGAGGCATAGCGCTGGTATGAAATAATTTAGACCTATCAATCGCGCTCAGACAAGTGAAAGCATTTCCTTCAAAATCTATATTTATCCTTTTCCATCCCGCTGTACAGTATATTGGCTGTCTTCCAGAATCATTAGTAATATAGGTTAAACGATACTGATTATCAAAATTTTGTTTGAAAACAATCTTTTCCGTTGAACGACTATCTTTTCTTTTAATATCCGCTGCATTAGAATCTACGAATGGATCTAAATGAGGTTCCGCCATCTGATATTTTTGAGAAAATTCGATAATTCTATTTGGGTTTAATAATTTTATGTTTTTTGGATGCAGTACCATTTCGATCCCAACTTTTTTCGAATCAAAAGTCTCAAAGAATATTTCAAGTTTATTAAAAAAATCGTCTATGTTTTGCCATTGCGTTGGGTGTAAGCTAAAATATATAAAATTCCATTGATCTGGATTAAGGTTTTTCCATTGATTTAAATCAAATGTTTTTCCAAAATTAGATGTCATGTCTAATTTTATATCTTTATTTAACATTTGAAACATTTGAGGAATTCCTTTATACAGAGAAGGCTCTCCACCTGTTAAATACAATCTACTTGGATTGAGGCGATTAATAGCAACAGACCACTCTTCTGCGGTTTTTGTGGTTTTACCTCCCATGTTTCGATAAATATCACCAGCAGATTCTTGCCAACAGTATTCGCATGACATGTTGCATTTCCAAGTTACGAACCATTGGATTCTTAGTCTTTCTTTTTCTACTTTTTGGATCACTTCTCGTCTATTAGCGAGAGAAGATTCGTCTTCAAATTGAGACAACCCTAAGAAGTCATGAAAATTTTTACGATTTATAATAGATGCTATTTGCAAATTAATACTGCTGTCTTTTTTTATTTGGAACTCAAAAGCGCCATTTTTTATTTCGTTCTCTTTTACTTCGAATGAAATAGACCTTTCCCCTCCTGTGTAAATTGGATATATGCACCTATTATTATTCGTAATTAATTCTATTGAGGAATTAAAATCATCATGCAAAACATATACTATGTCTATCCATTTTGATTGTAGATTTTCAATTACATAGGATTCATTAGAAACAAATTCATCTGTGCCTTCTATTTTTGAAAGCATAAAAGATAAACTCCTAAAATCATTATCTATTTTAAGTTTTCCAGATTCAAAAGATAATTTCTCTGCGTATGGAATTTGATAACTATGCCAGCCGAGTTTTATTGATAGTTCTTTTATCGAGTTATCATTGTATTTTATCTTTATTAAATTTTCTTCTGGAGAACCTATTAGTAAATTTAAATATTTAAATATCTTTTCGGTTCTTATTTTTAAGCTGCAAATAGGTTTGGCCCATGTAAATTCTCTGGTGCCATCATTTTCTTTATTAAACCAGCCAGTTAAAAATATAATCTTCATTTGAATTAGAAGATGATATTGTTATTTACTAATATAGAAACTATTTTTACTCCAAGGTCTCTAGAGTCTCCATTTGCCGTGTAAGCATTTTCTAATTTTATATTAAATTCAGATTCCCCTTCTGTTTTAATTTTTACTACATTTAAACATCCAGATTTTACTTCTAGCTCATTATCGTTATGATATAAAATGTTATCTATTTCTGAGATGAAACTAAACGTTATGCTCTCAACATTGCATACGACTCCACCAAACTCAGTAGATGTCCAGATCCATTTTTCATTTCTATTTTTTTCAATTGAGTAAACTCCATCTACTAATTGAAATTTTCTTTTTATATCATCGAATTCGTTATAACTGATTTTCATAAATTTTTATCATTAATTCGTAGGCGTGGTCTAAGTCTGGATAAGCCCATTCTTGATCATCAGAGTAAGCAGAATTAAAAGAATCCATTTCTTGCACTTTATCTATTTTGTAATCTACTAATCCTTTATAATCTGAGCCTAAAAAGTCTACTTGCCCCCCATATCCAGTTGTTATTACTTTTTTATTATAGTTAAAAGCATCGAATATAGTAAGGCCAAATCCTTCTGCCTTGTTAAGACTAACGTAACAGTCGCAAAAACTATGGATTGCTACTACTTCTTGATTGGTAAGGTTGTCAAAAATAAGAAAAATGCTGTCTCCTAACTGATTTGTTAAGTTTTGTATTTTAGATATGCAATATTTTTTATTTTGTTCACTATAATCTTTATAATGCAATTTTAAAAGCAACTGAGTATCTTTGTATTTCTTATTGACATTATTAAATACTTTGACTAAGTCTTCAATTCCTTTTCTAAAATTCAATTCTCCAATGCAATAAAATGTAAATTTATTAGATGGAATTTGATTTCGACAGTAATCATATATTCTTACATTGTCTTTTTTTAAAAGATTTTGCGAATGCCAAATGTGAGGCACTACTTTTATTTTACTCTTCACTCCTGAATTAATGAAGGTTTCTTTATTAAAGTTAGACGGAACCCATACTTCTGAAACTAAATTGATATAGTTAACCCATGATTTAGATAGTTTATTTGTTTCCCATGTACAGTATCCAATTATTTCATCTATTTCTTTATTCTTTTGAATGGTCTCTTCCCATAGGTCAGGCGTACTATGTATAATTAACCTATTGTACTTTGAATAAAATTTATTAATGACGCTCTCTGCTAGGGCATCAACATAGTGCTGCTTGTCGTTTTTGCTATTATCAAAATATAAGGGGCTCCAAGACACATATTCATTTCTAAGTACATAATCTGCAAGATAGCCTTTGGCCGCACTTGCATATCCACAAGTTCCGCTTTGTCCTATGTATTTTATTGCTCCATCTATTGAAAACTCAACGAAACGATCTCCCTTTAAGGGTTTTTGAGGTTGTTGCGTTCTTGCAATATTGGTTTGAATTTTTATTAACTGATCGTCTTTTGCTTTTATTGTTTGTGATGCCTGATATTTAGTAGAGTCATCTTTAAAGAATTTTAAAAAATCAAATTCTTTAGAATATGGCACAAATGTTTTTTTGTTTAAATTATTGATTTCTAAATCAGGATAATTTAATAAATATTTTTTGCAGCTTTGAAAATATACCTGACTCATTTTGCAAATGCTTTTCAAATGGTCTGGATTGAGGAAACTGTTTACTACTAATATTGGAGCATCATCAAAAGATTTTGTTGCTTTCTGTTTAATAATGCTTGCATCTGCATTTACAATTAATAATAATTTTTCATCATAACAATCAAATTCTTGAAAAAATGCTTCGACTAGCGAAGATAAACAATCAGAATCTGGCTCAAAAATACAATATATATCAAAGTTGTTTATATAAATATCGCTTAATTTTTTGTTTATTATCAATTCACCTATAGATAAAAAATAGTTAATGCTATAAAATTGATAATCATAATTATTATACAGCGCTTGTCCAATTAGTATCTCTTTGTTAACACCTAGAGTTTTAAACAGTTTGCCAGACTTTTCGTCCGGTATTAACAACGAGCTAACAGCAGATCTATTAATTAAAGAGATTAGTTCATCGTCTATTTCGCTCAAAAGACAAGAGGGCTTCCCGATTAAAATTTTGTTGCGATTGTCAACTTTATATTCTGAAGCAAGGCTTTGCCATTTATTGGGATGAGAGTCTAAGACGACTTGATTGTAAGATAGCAGTCTGTTTTTTAAATTAGAAATTTTTTTATCAAGAACACTGTCCTCTAAATCGTTTATGAATTTTTTTGATTTCCAAAGAATATTCGTTTTATTATTTAATAAAGTATAAAGATAGTTTTTGGTTATGCATAGATCGTTCCAAGAATTAGAACTGCTTATATACAAAACATTTTTATAATTAATTGACTCCACGAATTATTATACATTAAAAAACAAAAAAGGTAGCAGGATTTTAGCCCCGCTACCCTTTATTTACTTTAACTTATTTTTTTCTCTAAGATATCCTATATATACCAAAATGATAAATAAAGTAATCATCATTGGGCTTTTACTTTGCCTTTAAAGCGCCCTAATTCATCTCTTACATTATGGAAAGAGACAAGCACCGAATGGCTTTCAGCTTCCTCTTCCTCTTCTGCGGGGCACTCATCGCAATAACAAGGCTCAGTGTAGCTATCAAACTCTTCTTTTTCGCTATACTCTTCAGTATAATGATCAGGAAGCTTCTGAGCGTACTCGGCTACTACTTTGTACTTGCAGGTACGAAGCTTCTGGCAATTAGAATCCTTTGGAACACTAACTACATCAGAAGGGTCAATTTCAACAATTAGAAGACGACTTGCACCGCCTCCAAAAGATCTAGCATATTCCAGAGATCCAGCATGGAAGCCAGAAGAGCAACCAACATCAGCGTCATCGCAAACAGCATTGCGAACCATCTCAAGAGTATTACCAACACCGTTATCAAAAGTATCAGTATGGTGATCTCTCCAATTAGAATTGACTGACTTATAAGCCAAGAAGTTACCATTGGGAGTGATAGGCATAGCCTTATGCTCAAGGAATGAATAAAGCTCATTCACTGCCCTCTTAGAAGGGTTCTTCATAAGCTTATCCAAGAAGGCGACTACAGGCTCAAAAGGCAAGCCCTCCTTCATAAAAGAAAAGATCTTATCGCAGATATAGTTATGAACTGGTTGCCCAGCATACTTAATAGAACCATTCTTAATCTCAATGTTGCCATGAGAATACTTGTTGATCGCTTTAGGAATATCGACAAGAGCGGGGATCTTGTCGAACTGTCTGTCTATTATGGCTTGTTTGATGGCGGCATAGTTAGGATGCCCATCGTTCAAGGTATGGCTAATCCCGTCGAAAACGACGGTAATAGAATTGTTAGTGATAATATATGGGATGTTCATTTTATTGTTAGTTGAAGATTGACAGGATGGTTTTGTCTGTTTCAGGTTTATTTGCCCAGTCAAAGAAGCTAGTATCGACGAGCGAAAGTAACGGATATTTATTAAAGAAATTGTTTAAATTGTCAAATAGATTGACTTGCGTACCGGAAGAATAAGCTAACAGAAATAAATTAACGCAATGAAGACTATTGAGAGCTTCATGAATATTAATGAATGTTGTTTGCTTTCTGATGCTTATTATCTTTTCGTATTGTTTTAGGAAGTCTTGAATGTCTTGACTGTTAATAACTGTTTGAGAGTCCTTCTGGCGGCGAAATAATGCTACCGCTCCTCTTTGACAACAAGATATCTCACTGCGATTAGTTATTATGTAATTAATGAAATCATCTAACTGCCCTTTAGCCTTTAGGCCGTCAGCTACCGTCTTAATAATCCAATCTTTTAGTTCGATAAGATTAATGTTGTTATTGATCTTCTTAGGAACTTCTTTAAAGCCGATAAAGTTTGCAGAGACATTAGCGAAACTACATATATCATTTAAACTTATAATCAAACGATCAAGCCCAACAGGCGGGTCAGAGACGTATTCAAATCGGTGAATCTTCATCCAAACGCCGGTATCGTTATTAAGGTCAACAACTACAGGATTCCAATAGCTGGAATTAGTATTGCATTTAATATTCTTGGTTAAATCTAAAGTGAAAGTATGCTTAAGATGTTTCTTGTTCCTAATAGAAGGAGTCTTAGCGCTGTGATTAACAAGTCTAACAGGCACAGAAACCTCAATCTCAGAAAGCTTCTTGAAAGTATAACCGTCAAGACCTCTCTTAGCTAAAGCTTTTTCCCAAAGCTTTTGATCTCGGACAGTAATAACATTAACAATTTTATAAGACTTTTTGTTTACTATAACATCGATCATCCTCTTCTTGAGATATTTGCTGTCGCAATCATCAATGACATTCAGGTGATCTTCGCCTGAAGACAGCTTAGTCTCCAAATAGAAGTTTACTCCTTTCCTAGAACGCCGCCCCGTAAAATAGTGCTTGATGACGGCGGGTTCATGCCCGTCAGGCAGGTTCTCATCTTGAGAAAAATGAAAATCTACATCAGGTTCAGAGACATCAAGCCCTTTCCAGTTACATTTTTTACCAAGGAAGCTAAAAGCATTACCGTGACTGAATAGATTACAAAAAGTCTCTTGAAAAAGTCTTTTGGCCTCAAAGATACTTGCAGCGTTTTCAATCTTGCCATTGATCTTTTCAATTAACTCAGAGAAGAAACCATCGAGCAATTGAACGAGATTCTTCTTGGTGAAGTCAGTGTATTGAAGGTCTTCTCTAGAAGCAGAGACTTCAACAGTGCCAATATCAACATAAAAGATGAAATTATAAGCCAGAGACGGTGCGTAGCAATCTCTACCAACCTTTTCAGAGAATAAATTCTTAATCTCTTGAGACATTATACTGCTATTGAAGGGATAAGCGACATTACCCATAACAACGACTGATGGGAATGAGGTAGCGGAATACTGCTTATGAGAGAAATACTTCCAGTTGGTGCCTTCAATAGTAGCATTGCCAAGAGAGATTTCAGAAGCGTCAATCCCTCTGACCTCTACTTTGCTGCTCCAGAACTTGAAGAAATTCTTGATCTTCTCAGTAAAATCATAAATGTCTGCATACTTAACAGGAACGCAAATCTCAACGCCATTAGGCTCACTAGTCTCTTCCTCATTCATCTTAGCGATCATGCCAATCTGAGAAGGATCAATGTAAGCATTGTAAGTGAACTTCTTACCGTTAACGTAAGAGTCGATGACGAAGTTGTCGCCATAAGCAAAAGCAGACTTGGAGCCAAGGCCAAGTTGCCCGATTAACTTATTAGACTTGCGTTTGGTAGATTCGCCATAGTTCGCATAAATGTCACGAATCTCTTCTTCGTTCAGACCATTGCCAAAGTCCCGTACCCTGAAGGTAGGGTCAAAAGAATTTGGGGCGGTGATGACGATTGCTTGGTCTTCTTTGCCAGCCTCGACGTTGGCATCGACAGCATTGGCGGAATACTCTCTGACGACCGCAAGGATCTTGTCAGAATAGAGTTGGTTGCGTAAAACCCCAAAGATATGGGCCAGACCGTCCTGCTTGATGCCGAAAGATACGGACTTGAAGTTGTCCGACAGCATCACAGAATTCTCGTTTTTCGGAGCAATTTGCATGATTTACAAGTGTTGAGTTCCTACCGACAGGGATACCTTAGACTAGGCAAAAACGAAGCACAAGGGATTTTTCGAAAATTTATTTCTCCGACAAGGCAAGTATCTGGTCAAGGCTTTCTTTGACTCTTATGCCTTGAGAGTTGCTCTTGGTATAGATTATGCTATGGACCTTGCTAGGTTCAATGGAGACCACTGCGTCCAAGTTAATGAGAGCAGGAATATAATCTTTTTTGTTGTCGTGAGTAAGGTCGAGCAAGTGGAGCTTGATTAAGTGGGCCATGTCAATTATTAATTGTTAGTAATTTTTGGTAACCGTCTTCGACTGTCGAGAAAAAGTTCTTCTGAAGGTAAAGACCTTCTATTGTCTTGCCCTTGTCTTCTAAAGTCAAGAGATTAAATTGCTCTATCGTGAAATCTCCCTCTGAATTCTCTTCGTAATTGGAGAACATTACATTAAAATACTTTTCACTCAAATAATCTTCAGCGTCTTTAAATTCGCCAGAGATGTAAAACGTAGAGTTTTCGTCCCATGCGTCATTTTTTCGTAGACAGACGCAGATTTTTGTGTCATTTTCGTCCACTTTGCCACGAAATAAGAAGGCGTTTATTTTTTCTATCATAAAAATTGGAGCGGGAAACCAGAATCGAACTGGCACATAAACTTTGGAAGAGTTTCAGGCTACCGTTACATCATTCCCGCAGGGAGCGGTTTTAAGGTTGACCGCAAACCTTTATTCCTATTTCAGAAATTCCATCTAATTCCGCCCATTGCCATCACAGTGCCATTTAGCTCCTTGACAGCAAAGTTATAATTCTTTACGCTGAAATTGTTGTCATAATAACCAACTTCGGCAAAAGGCTCAAGATGATTGAAAAATACTCTTGACACGCCAACCTTTGCAGAAACAGTCTCGTAATCAGAGAACTTGCCATACTCAAGAACAGGAGTAATTGTAAACCAACCGAATGCATCAGTAGGACGCTTCAAGCCGACGATGTAACCGCTCTGCTCAAGGTTGAGATCGTAGCTGCCCTTGAGATAAGGAGTGACAACGACATTCTCTAAGGCTACGATTGCGGCAACTTCAGTTGAATTTGGAGCATTTGGAATCGCGGTCTGGTGGCGAAACGCTTGAGCGTCAGCGCGGAGAGTGAGCCCCTCAATCAGCTTAAATCCCCTGCCAAGACCAGCCATCCAGTGAGATTCATCTAGTCCATTAGAGGTAGGAATAATCGTACCTCCAAGATAGGTATCAATCGTGTGATAAGTTGCGCCTAGATTCACTCCAGCGAAAGCCTGTGCGTCAGTACGAGCAAGGCCATTTACCATGTAGTGGGTGGTATAACCAGCCTCTGTACTCGCTTTTAAATTTTCGGCAGAAGCCTTAGTTGCGAATAGTGAGACGATCAACGACAATAACGTTAGAATTCTTTTCATAACACCTTATTTTACACAACAGACGAAACTTTATCAAAAGTTTATTCGTACCCTTCCATCTCAAAACAACCAAACCCTGCTTGATGCTCAAAAGTAAGGAGTCCGCACCTCTTGCTGCGAAGATTAGTGCAGACTCCATAGTCTAAATTTAAGTCTTTACTTACTTTGTCATACAGGGGAATAAAATGCTTGCAGCCGACACTGCAATCAAGATAACGATAATCGCCATCTGCCCTTGTTATTTTCCCCCCGTATTCAGCGTAATCAGTATCTAATACTTTACAAAAGTTAAAAAGGTTGATTTGATTCTGCTTCTTTTTCTTCATAACGCTTCAGGTAATCTTGGCCTTTACCTGTAAGCATTCTACCCTTTTCTGCAATTTGTATCAGATTATTTCTTAACAACCAAGTTTCAAAATCTTTTTGCAGACTGGAGCGGGTCATTCCAATAATTGCAGAGAGGTTTGTGAGAGTCATCTCTGGTTTGATTTTAAGAGTTTGCAAGATTCTCAATTCAATTTGATTGAGTCCCAGAGGCAAGATAGTAAGCTTATCTTTTAGAAGCTGCCAGTCTTCATTAGTAAAGACTCTCTCTTGTTTTGTTTTTAAGTAAGAGTCAATCTTGTTAGCCATAACTTGCGCCTGTCGGGCATTGCCTCTCAGGCAAGAAGATATATCATGCAAAGAGTCTTCATCAAAAACACAATTTACGCTTCTCCTTATTATTTGAGAAAGGTCATTGTGAGAATACTCTTGAAGCTCAACTCTCTCAAGACGATCAAGGAGAGCATGGAAAATTAATTGAGGCTCAGTTGTGCAAAATAAGAAGCTTTGGACAGAGAAGTCAAAGTCAACAGAATAGTCAGGAAGATTGAGCGTATTCTTATTAACCGGATTAGGATTAAATAGACTCAAGAAATTAATCTGAAGAGTCTTGGGAAGTTCACTAGCTTCATCAAAAAGAATAGTGACTTCTTTATTCGCTATCGCAGGAACATAAATATCATTAAAGAAACTTTCGGATGAACCAATCGTTGCACAGTTAATCTCAATAAGAGGCTTGCACTTAGACTTATCTGCCTTAAGAAGGTTTCTAGCATACTGCTTTGCAATTGTAGTTTTGCCAGATCCTCGCGGAGCAACAAAAAGGAAATTAGGGGAAATCTGACTCTTGTCGTAAATATCAAGATAAAAATCTAACTTATTCTTAACTGCTTCCTGACCAATGATTGAATCAAAACGATTGTTCATATTAAAATTCTTCTGAGATTGAGAAAGAAACGACTGGCTTTGCAGGATTCTCCTGCTTGGGAGGAGTTGTGGTTTGATGTGGGTTTTCTCCCTCGTCGATCAGGTTCACCTGTTTGGCGAACTTGACGCTGATTGGGATCTTCGCAGCATCGGTCATCTTCTCGCGAAGCTGCAAAATGCTAACGAATACAAGGTTTTTGCCGCCAGTAGGACGGCCTCTGGTCTTCAAGAGTTCACTCATCGGCGAACAGACTAGATCAAGAGTTCCGAAAGGTCAAGGGGTAGATTTAGAAAATCTTTCCAAATCTTATCTGCTCGTTTTTCCCGCAGATCAAGACCTCCAAGCCAAAGATCGTGGTCCTGCTATCATTAGTATTGTTTACTAAATGAGTCTCCAAGTCTTTCTCAAATTCTTCAAGAAGATGAGAAGGGATAATTACAGCATTAAAATACTCGCCGAGTTTGTATCCTCTGCTTTGAGCTTCTTGAATCGATTGTTGAATTTTTTGTAACATATTAGTAAAGAAACCACTGCCAATCTCTGTGCTTGCTATCTATATTAATGATAAATGGATGAGAATTGGGTTTCTTGGGTTTTTTAATTAACGCCATTTCAAATTCTTCAAGAGTTTTATTAGATTTTAAACTATTGATTTTGATATCGCAAGCTACCATGTTTTCCCAAGTGTTCTTGCCGTTCCTTGAGACAGGTATCAGGTGGTCTATATTTGCCTCGTCCTTCGACAATCTTCGGCCTGTATACTGGCAGGTCCAGTTGTCTCTTTCAAGGATTGCTCTTTTGGTTAATTTAGTATGGTAGATTGGAACTTTCGAGAAGTTCTTGCTGATAACGACTGTGGGAATTCGAAACGTCTGATAAGGAGAGGAGATTGAATAATCGAAAGACCGAACTGGCAAAGTCTCCCAAACTTCCCACGAAACTGGCCTGTAATCTGGGCTTTCAAAATCATATTCTCCATCCACTAAAGGATAATTAACATCCATAGCAGAGTATGTGCCTTTGAATACTTTGCTGATAGCGGTTTCAATGCCTTCAGTTCCAATGCCCATCCAATTTTTGTTTAATTTTAGACAGGTTAGATTTTCAATGGCAAACATAATTTATTTATACTCTTCGAATGTATTCTCTCCGTTTGAATCAATGGAGTAAAATATTTTCTTGGGATTTAAAAATTTAATCAGATTTTGACAAGAAGTACAAGGCTTAGAATTTCTAATCTCTCCGTTTCGGTCTATCCTTGTGGTTACTAAATTTGTCTTAGAGAAGTCAATGTTAGTGAGATTCTTGAACTTTATGAAAGCATTCAACTCGGAGCAAGTATATTTGTCTGATATTTGCTCTCCGTTAGTGCCTGTTTTGGGGTTTCTGCGATTGGTAGGATTGCTTTTTTTAGAGTTCTTACCAATAGTAATTATGCGATTCTTGTGAAAGATGAATGAAAAGTGTTGGCATTTCAAGTCAGAATCAAGTTCGTGCAAAGCCTTGGTGAGGCTAATGCACTTTTCCAAATTCGCTATTTTCACAAACCTTTATTCTCTGCTTTTTTTATGACTTCTTTTATGAAGGAAACGTAAAAAGCGTCTTCTTTCTTAGAACTTTTCATCTCGTCGATCATGTCTTTCTTCCATTTGGGAAGCTCTTTGTAAAGTTCGTCCCAAGCTTTAGAGTATTCGTTATCAATCTTTTTTGATTTTGACATAGTCTTCTTCGATGCACTGCTTAAGTAATTTCAAATAATGAGTAAAAAAGGATTCTCCAATCTTAGAAGGGTCATCAATCTTATCTTGACGATCTTTCTCATGACTGGCTTCGATTAACTGCTGAACTAGCTTTAGAGAGTTTTCCATATATTTGAGATATTATCGGGCAAAATTAGGAGTTGTCAACTTTTTTTTATTTTTCTTTTTGTCTTTTGGATTGGCGTCTTATTGCCGCCTAATTTTTCTATAAAGTTTTCACTAATAATTTCTACTAACTTTAAGCCTATGAAACCTGCGATAAACGCAATGCCATTTTGATTCTTAATATTTGTAATATTTAATAATTCAACCAAGACAGGTGTTAAATAGTTAGCTGCGGCCATGCCGCCTATCAATGATAATATTACAGATTTTACATCTGTTTTATCTGATTTTGTCGTCATCAATATTGCACCAAATAAGCCACTGAATAAGAATCCTATTTGAATGCCCATTTTTTGCAACTGTTCCATATTACTTTTTTTTCTTTTTAATAGGTTTCTTCTTCACAGTCACAATGTTATCATGTTTAATTAAATAAACTAGAGCCAAAACTATTCCAGCCAAACAATAGAGGTATATATTTAATAACTTTATCTCGTCTTTAATGATTTTTTCTGAACTATCATTAATCAAAGCCCTAAAAGAATTAATGTTATCGTATATCTTTTTCTTGTAGTCTAAGTATTTGTCTCCGAAGAAGGCTTTGTTATCCATCTTTTCAAATGCGGCATTTTCTACATCTTTAGCTAAATCATTGCTTATATCAAGACCTTTGCGGAACTCCTTTAATTCTTCTTGAGTTAGCATTTTGTTTATCACTATTTCTTCATTAAAGTATTTTTCTCTTTCTTTTAAATGGATATTGAATTGATCTAAGAACTTTTTATCAGATGTTGTAGTGTAAGCCGCTCCTAAATAAGTCAATTGATCAGTTGACTTCCTCAAATACAAAGTAATGTCTCTTCCGAATCTGAACCTAGCATAGCCTTGCTCTATGTCTTTAAGACTAGATATCGCAAAAATAACAAATATAGCAGTTGGCAAAAGCACAACCAATAAGTATTTCTTTATATTTAAAATTAAAGTCTTCACATTCTGCCCTTTGATTAAAATCTAAATGCTTTTTTAAATGAGTTTCCTACTTTATTTGCTGTATTTCTAGCCGCATCAGCAGCTTTTCTGGCAGCGTCTTCAGCTTGCCTCGCTTGTTCTTCGGCTAGTCTTTGAGCAGCGGCAGCAGCTTCTCTTGCTTGTCTTTCTGATTCTGCTTTTGCTGCTTCGGCAGCTTTTCTGGCTTCATCTGTCGCTTTGGATTCAGCTAATGCTTTGGCTTGTTTTTTCGATTCTTCGGCTGCTTTTTTGGCAGCATCTTCTGCGGGTTTTGTATTGACTGTCACGCTTGCATTTACATCAACTCCAGCCAAAAGTTTCACTTCTCCTTCTGCTCCAACAGTTACTTTATGGTTTTGATATGTAGCGCCGCCACCTACTTCTGCTCCAGCTTGTACTCCAACACTAACTCCAGCGCCAGTAGTTGCAGAAACGTTTTTATTTCCGACTGTGGCTGATCCTTCTACCCCAACACCAGCGCCAGCACTTGCTCCAGCATTTGCGGCAGCGCCATGCTGCCCAATTTGAGCATTAGCTTCTGCTCCTGCATGAGCTTCTGCATAAGCTCCTCCTTGCACTGTTGTTGTTACTCCTCCTGATTGTGCGCTTGCGCTTGCACCAACTTCCGTTCTAGCTTCTACTCCAGCACTCCCTCCAACTCTGGCATCTTTTCCATCGAAGCCAGCACTAGCTTCTGCGCTTGCTTTCGCTTCTGCTGATGCATGAGCTTCAGAACTTAAAGTTGCGTTTCCAACTTTAGTTTGCGCTCCAACAGATGCGTTTGCGCTAACTCCAGCTTCTGCGTTTGCAGAAACATTTGTTTTGGTTACTTCTGTTTGAGTTGAGGCCCCGGCTGATGCTTGTTGAGTAGTTGTCATATTATTTTATCCACTTTTGTTCTCTTAATATTTCTTCTATTAAATCTTTTTCATGGCTATCCATTTCTTTATCGAATCTCTTTAGTATTTCCGATAGTGGATATACTCTGTCTGGAGATTCTTTTTGTTTCTCTTTAAGCTCTTGAATCACATCTACAATTTTAACTAATGGAGATTTGAATTCTTCTACTTTTTCTTTTGTAGCGAAATTAGACATTTCAAAAGCTTTAGGAGTTAGCATTTTGATAACAGAAATAACCGAAGACCCTAACATATTAAATATTGAAAATGCCGCGCCAGCAGCAGGATGAACCGTTGCAAGAAGCCTAAGAATAACAAATACTACCGTAAATATAAGTATTGCAGTCAAAGCACTAAAAACAAACTTCTTTAATCCCCAAAACACAGCATTGAGTCCGAACATTCCGCTCATTGAATCTAATACTGCTTTATTTTGATCTGCTTCTTTGGCGACCTCTTTAGCTTTGTCGGTTAACTGCCAGAGTTGATCGTCGTATTGTTCGTTTAGCTCTACTTTTTCTTTTTGTAATTTATTGATTAGCTCGTCTCTTTTAGCGAGTAGCTCTAATCCTTTCTTTCGCTCTTCTTCTACTGCGGAATTTAATAAATCGACTGTTGCTTTGATTCTATTTATCTCGTCTATATGAGGCGAACCAACAATAGAAACCACTCTTTCATTTAAAGACTTTGCAGTATCAACTTGAATTGGCGGATTAGTTACTTGATTAAGCGAATATTGAATGCCTTGAGCAAGAGCAGAGGTTTGTATTTTTTTGCCTTTGTCGTTCTTTTCTATATCTACAAGAGTGTTATCTACTTTCTTCTCTTCTTTGGCAATGATCTTTTGATTGTCGTCTATCTGCTTAGAAGGCTTAATTGTAGAGAAGCATCCAGTTAGTATTAACAGGACGAAAGGCAGGAACAGAAGCTTCTTCATGCCTATGATTACACAAAAAAGCCGCCTTTCGGCGGCGTGAGTGTTTTTTAATCTGGTCTAGTAGGGTATAAACCTTCGGTACAAATTATATATTTTAAATTTGTTCCCTCTACTATCGGGGTTTTATTTAAATTAGGAAGGCAGAATGTAATTCTTCCATCTCCTCCATATTGAGTGCCTACAATAGAGAACAATGCAGTGTATTGCTGAATTGATAAAGTTTGACCATCGCAGTACATATAGTCTTTTGGATAAAAAGTTCCTGCGAATAGTTTAATATTTCCCATGTATTCTTCCATAGATTATTTATTACACTAATTTAAAAATATTGCTAGGTTTTCCTCTACCATTTTTCTTTTCACCCACTTTTTTAATAGTATTACCGATGACCATTTCTTTAACTTTAAGATAAAGTTTATGATAAGGAATTTTATTTGTAATAAGTAGATCCTTCATGGAGAATTCTCCATTTGGAATCTTTAACTCCACTTGAGTAGTCTCGACTTGTTCTTGCTTGTCGGCTAACATTTCTTTATGCCTGTTAATGGCGACATCCAGAGAAATGCAGTCAAAACCAATCCTGCCAAAAGAATTACTGTGAGGATAGACCCACTTAGCCTCAATAATATTGCCATGAAGCACAAATTGATCTTGCCTCTTAGGCTTAACTAATTCATACTTTTTGGTTTTAGTAGCTTCTTTCATTTTCTCATAAATCATCCAGCCTCCTTCAAGCTCATTTATGAACTTAAATAGGTAGTGTTTATAAGTGAATTCTTTTGGGACCAAGAGATAACCGTCTTTATCTTTTTCCATTTTTTCTGTATACTTTGTTATATTTAGTAATTATCTGCTTTAAGAGATTGCTTTCTTTGGAGATTACTACATATTCGTTTTCGACTAGATGTAGGAGGTCTCCTGCTTGAAAGTTGTCACCCATTTTTGGTTGGTGATACTTTGGAAGTTCTTTTTCTTTGAGTTCTATGATGTTTATTGGTCTGTTCATGATGCGCTGGCTTATTCCAGCTAATTTCATCATAATTGGTTTTGAATCGTTTGCTAAAACAATTTCTAGGTTTACTTCCTTTTCCGTTCATGTTTTTCGTTTATCAACAGAGAGGCCATTATTTCTAGTCTAGTTTTCTCAGAATACTGGGTCCAGTCAGCGATTTGCTGCCAAGACCTTCCGCAACCTGTACAAAAACCATCTTTTAATTTACAAAGTCTGATGCAAGGGGTTGAGACCTTAGCAGCAGTGTCCATTCTTTTGTTGAGTTATCTGTTTCCTGCCGTCAACGGTGTCGTAAAATTTAGTATAATAGCTCTGAATAATCTTATCAATATTTTTAACTATACGATTTGGTTGTTCGCTGGCATCAACATTTTTGATACTTTGCGCCAGTTCATTTAAGAGTTTTTTGTTTTGCAAGAATTTAGTCTCCTTTTTCGATTCTGTAACTGTCTTCGTCGAAGTGCTGGGTGCTGATTTCAATGATTTCACTATCTTTTAGGGCAGAGAATTGATGGATCATCCCTACTGGGATATGGAAGGTATCACCTCGACCCAAAGTAGTCCAGTAGTTCCTTGCGGTTTTTTCGTCCATACCGTAATGCAAGACAATTTTTCCGCTTTGGATGTAGAAAGTCTCATCTTTAATCTTGTGGTAATGAAGACTACACTTGCGATCTTTAACGACGAAAAGAATTTTACCGCAATACTTTTCATTATTAACAATCCACTTCTCGTATCCCCAGCCTTTGGGCACAAAATGCAGTTTTGACATATTACTTAAGAAAAGATTCTATTTTCTTTATCGTCCCGTAATTGTTATAAACATAATCAAAGATCCAATCCTCTGCTCTTTCGGACATGTTTAATTGAGAAAGCAAATTGCTATATAAATCATTTTGCTCGATTTTTAGTTTATTAATTTTATTGCGAGTGTCTTTAATTAGTTCTCGCTGTTGAGTTGTAAATTTCATATCCAAAGCGCTTGAATTGCGACTACCATACCGCAGAGTAATAATAAGGTTAAAGTTTTTGCATTTATCTTTTCGTTAAAATGAAAAGAAGTTAAAATCGTAAATAGTATAATCCCTATCCCAAAAGTAAGGATTCGATTAGGCCAAATTAAACCATTGAAATATTCATTAATTAATTTAATAGCTTTAATAGTTATTAATGTAGTGGGGACGCTTATCCATATCAAATAATATTGGTATTTATTAAACCATTCTGATATAAATTGCCCATGAATTTGATACCACCCAATTACATAAACTATACTAAGCAATAAAATTCCTAAAAATAATTTCATTATATCCAAAGAATGTCATAATACTTCGCGAAAAGCATTAAGCCGTTTTCTTTTCTCTCATTAAGCTTATTAGCCTTTTCCATGTACTCTCCCCAAGCTTGTTTTTCTTCAATAGTCTTTTCAGAGTTGAGATTAAGACCTTTTGCTTTAAAAGAAAGACTCTCTGGCAATTCGCAAAACTTATCTCCATCAATAATATACTCAAAAGCAAAAATCATTTCATCAATCGCGAAATTCATTTCTTTTACGCCTTTTTCTTCAGCGGCTGTCTGCTGTTCGCCTTCAAGCAGATGGAAGTTGTCTGGCAGGAAACAACAAGAGATTCCAGTTTTGCCCTTCTTCTTAAAATATTTAAGTCGAGGCAAGATGAAAAGAGCAATATTATATCCTAAACAATACACATCATCGTCAGAGACTCCATAACGAATCTTCTGATACTTGCATTTTGCCCACCAGCGAATTTCATTAGGCCAATACCTAGCTTTCCACCCCAATCTAAAAGGAATAAGGTCAAGCAAAAAATCTACATACTTATTATAAACTGGTTCATCAGAATTAAACATAAGATCAAAAGCTTTTTCGTTTTCTTCGGCTATCTTTTTATGTTCAGCGACTTCTTCTGGTGTCCTGAAATCAAATTCCTTTTGCATTGTAGTTGTCTATATATTTTTTAATGTTTTCAGCACCTACTGGATTCATAGAATGGACTTCGTATGCTGGGTGAGAGACTTTTTGATCTTGACAAACCTCAACCAAATACTTAGCGCAATCGTAGCCAGTTTTTTCTTTATACTTAGCATAGTCAATTTTATTGGTTTCTAGGATTGTTTTAAGATCACGATAATGTTGCGCCCCAAGGTCATGATCATAACAGACAAAAGATGGAATCCCCTTTATCTTTATTATATCCCTAAATTGGAAAAAGTCACGGGCAATTACCCATTCATAATTAGGAATATTTACCCAAGTAACGTCGCTTGGATAACGAATGTCATCAATAAACAGATAATAACTCATAGATCTTTATAAGATTTAACCTCAATCTTGTCATTAGTGAAAGTAAGCCATTGATTTAAACCAGTGTCAATACAATAGTTTTCAGTCTTTGCGTACTTTGCAACTCCTCCCTGTCTACGAGGTGTATGCCCAACAATCTGATTAAGTCCTTCAACAGGAGCGAACTCCTTATCAAAGTCTAGCCAAACGATTCCTCCTTTATGATAATGGCCCCCTCTAGCTCTGCCAGCAGCATAAAACCAATGGTCATCGCCACTAATTAATTTAACATTTGCTCGTTCTCTTTCTTTAATTAGAAAAAGATTAATGTCAGAACTGTCTTTTGCTGTTGGATCGATAAAATCAGAACAAAGACCTGCATGAGTACATAGGTAACCGTCTACCCATGCAAACCAATTAAATTTTTTACAAATACTAAAACGATTTCCTCCAAATGTTTCAGATATAGCATTGTATTTTCTATGCTCGTACCCACCGCACATTACATAAGTGTTGTAAACAAGATAATGCAGATCATGATTACCAAACAACGTATGATTATTTGAAGAAGATAAATAGCGTATTAAATACTCAGCAGTTTTTGCATAATGATGAGTTTCGTCATATTCAAAACTATCAAACCAATCGCCAAGAACGAGATTAATATCTGCGCCCTCTGCTTTGATAATTTTATCCAGTTTATCCACGTTGTTGTGGATATCTGAAATGATTAATATTTTCTTATCTGTGCTTGAAATTGTCATTTAAAATTGGAGCCACGCTACGGAATCGAACCGTACTCTGAGGTTTACAAAACCCCTGCATCGCCGACTATGCTTGCGCGGCAATTTGCTGTAATTTAAAGATCGCTAAATCTTTACTCTTCAATTCTATGTCAAAGTCAACAACTTGTCCAAAGTTTTTTGGATGATTTATTGGCATGTCTGCGTGTTTGCGAGTGCCATCTACTCCTTCAGAATAATGGAACAGAGGCTTGGTGGGCCAAGTGCGGTAAGCGTCATTGAAAGCTTCTTCGTCAGATTGATCACCATGCAAGAGAGATTGGTGCAAGGAGTCAAAGGTTACAGGAATACCGTGACGCTCATAAAAATACTTAATTAAGTTCTTGACTGACCAAGTGCCATTCTTGTTGTCGTTGACTTCAAGCACCAGTCTATCTTTTACATTTGGCTTGAGGCGATTGTAAACCGACATGAATCTTTGAGACAATTCTTCTGGGTCGCCATCTTGTCTAATGTGAATATTTAGGGGCGAGCGATAATCTTTAGGACAGTCATAGAGATCGAAGAGCATAGCGTGTTCATCTAGATCTCTGATTGAGTTGTTAATGACTTGTTCTTTCTGGGAAGTAAAGCTAACGAACTCAGGGGGATGGGAAGATATCCTTAAGCCTGATCTCTTTATCTCTTTCTTAGTCTCATCAATGATGTCAAAAATTTCTTTCGCATGGTCAAGTTCAGTGAGATCAATATCAAGGTCAGGATGACTGAGAAGAGGAGTAATCTCGCTAGAAAGTCTGTAAGATCCAATTCCGCTTTGAGCGCAATGAGAAATCGTTTTAAGAGTAACATTGAAATTATTTAGTATTCTGTTAGAGAGGACTTTCATCCCTTCCTCTCTGCCAAGGGCCTTGAATCTTGTGTAGGTCAGCGTTTGGAATTTCTCCCCTTTTTCGGACAAAACAAGGGAAATGCAGCAAAGTCCATAATTTATCACGCCCTCACTTTAGTTGGCTCCAAGGGAAAAGCAAGGTCAAAATTCAGAATCTTCTTCTCCCATCCTCTCCATTAGCTTGTCGATTCGGCTGACCTCTGCTCCAGCCTTGTTCTTCAAACAAATGAGATGATTTAAATGAAGAAGAGTTTCTTCCCCGCTTTTAGACTCTCTGACGAGTTTCATCGTCGCTGCGATTTCCTTCTTTAGCCAAATAGAAGTTTTCTTAATCATTAAGCATTGCTGCTTGGCTTCTTTTTCAGTCATTTGGTTAATTTTATTTCTTCTAAGATGGCTAGTAAATCATCATCATATTGACTAGTCCATCCAGTATTAAAACCGGCTTGATCTTTAGCAAGAGTTTTAATCCACCCCTTGGAATTGCTACCTACAGTTTCGTTAAAAACTCCGGTCTCTTCGCAAACAAAACCACTCAAAGACTCTGCGTTGTTGACAATGGTGCGAATTTCTTCGCTGTCTGTCCCTGCGTAGTAGAGGCGAAGAGTCCCAAACTTTTCTTTGGTTTGCAAAACGATGAAAGAGTCCTTGTCTTCTGGAGCCTTCTCTTCATTTATGTATTTTAGAGAACGTTCAACTCTCAAAAACGCCCAATTTAAGACAAAAAACCAACCGTCAGAACAGTCAAACGAGTGGCCTTTGCCTTCGAAAAACGGAGAGAAACGTTTACAAAGATAATTTTCTAGCTTTACATTCATGTTCTTTCAGATAGGTCTTCAATTATTGCTTCTGAGGTGTCCCATTTAAGATACTTTTCTAAAGCCATTATATCAAATAATTCATCTTTCGCCCAAAGAACTTCTTTGTAGTCCCCTAGAGTAGATTCTCTGTCGCTTATGGAGCCCATGACAGCGCAAGAAGTATAATTATAAGCAAAATCAAGAGTAAAATACTGATCTTCTGTTTCGCCTTTCCAAATTTCGACCAGTAGTTCCAGTTTTGTGTTAAAGAATTTCTCTACTAAACAAAGTCGATCAACCTTTAGACCTCTCATGTACTCAGAAGGATCTTCTTTTCGTGCTTTACTATTACTTGTGGATTTATCCATACTTTGTGACCTTTTTCTTTTGCTTTTAAACAGAAGCCAACGTCTTCCATGCAGAAGTCGTGAGCGTTACCAATATTAAAGAAGATCGGCTGGAACCAAGGATAATCCAAACTCTCAAATACGCCTTTCTTAATTAGTATAAAACCAAAACCAGTGTAGTCAGCTACGAAGGGCTTTGTTTCGCCTACTATATCTTCTCTCTCAACGAACTTAAAGTAACCATTTTTTTCAAAAAACTTTTCGTCCCAATCCACAACAGTCGCAAACTTTTTGGGTTCTCTTGAGCCGTCTGCCATTAAGTATAATCCAGACGCAATGTCAACCTCCATCTGAAGAAGTTTAATAAAGTCTTCAGGTTTGAAGATGATATCAGAGTCTATCCATAACATGTAATCATAATCAAGCTTTCCGCCCCAAGGCTTTTGCTGCTTGCCAGCTTGGACGTTGCCGCCGACGCACATGTTCCTAACGTAGTAAATATTACATGATTCTTTCCTTGACAGGAAGACGGTAATTCCATTGTGGAGGCACCAATGGTAAAATTCAATGAATGAGTCAAAAAAAGACCCGGAAAAACTGTTTCCGGGCATACAAATAACTAACTTCATAAAATAATCACTTCTTCGGCTTCTTCTTTTCTTGATTTAGGCAGACGGCGACACGCTGCTTTGGGTTTGGAAATTCGTTCTTTGGAACTTCGCTCATGCAACGCTCCATGAATTTCTTTGCGTCTTCGTTCTTGCGTTTGTTTGGTACGGGCATATTATTTGATTTTAATTTTTAACTGTAAATTTTTGTTTGATTTTTCTTGAATGTAATCTTTAGCTGCTATCTTCCCTTCTTTAGTATATGGAAAAGCTCCATATGTGTAATTGTTTTTGTTTGAGATTATCATGTAGAATTTTTCTCTTTTTAGTTTTGGCATTTTTTATCCTTTATTTTATCAATCCTAGACAAAATTTCGGTAATCTTGTCTTCCTCTATCCTTTTTCTAGCCAAAAAGACTTCAAGATTTTTATAAAGAGATTCCAACTTTTTTTCTCTTGCTAAAGAAAATCCTTTTCGTTCAACTCTATCTATTTCATCGAGAACTTCAGCGGTCTTATTAATCCACCAAGCAGTAGTTTCCTGAAGTAAAAGAGCATCTTCAAAAATCTTATTTTCTTCAGCAGTCATCTCAGCTATATATTATATTACACATTCTATTTTATCATGTTTATTTGGCTAGTTCTGGCTCAACCTTGAACTCATAATACATAAGCTCTTCATCGCCAGCAGTCCACTTGTGAGCTAGCCCTTCGCAAGAGAATTCTTGGCTGAAAGGTCTCCATGTTTTTGAATCTGGAGGTAACGATGACCCAATGAAAGCTCCTGAATCGCGCCAAACTATTCTATTATTTGGTTGAGCGAACATTTGCCCACCTTCTCCCCAAAAAATATGAGCGCACTTGTGTCCGCTTGAGATTTCAGAATATCCTAAATTATAATCGTCACCATTGCACCAATCAATCGTAAAAGCGTACTTAGCTACATGTTTGCTTTTATCTTTAAGCAGCATATAAGCTGAAGCGTTTTTAAGATAATCAAATCGGTGTACTGAAAAATAATAACTAAAACAATCCCAAAGTTGAATCCAATGCAACTCAAAATTTGTTTGAGGCTCAAAAGTCTTTGATAAGTAATGAATTGGAACTCTAGCAAACTGCGCCCCGAATTCACTCATTACATTAAATAGCAAGCATCTTCTAGAAATTGAAACCACTGAGAATATTTCTACAGGAATCCATTCTCCAGTTGTCCTTGGCAGTGAGTCGTTAAGGAACGAGGTATCTAAATATGCTGTTTGAGTTGGTATTGATGTAGTTAAATAAGCCATAAAAACAAAACCCCGCCCGTAGGCGGGGAGTAACTTAAGTTACTTTTACTTTCTTCGGTTGGTAAGCTCCTTTTACAGGAACAGATAGCGTAAGCAGTCCATTCTCAGCGGAGGCTTTCAAAAGAGAAGCGTCCGCTGCGGTAGGAATCCACAGCGAGGCTTCAGCTTTTCTTTTTCCATTGGACGCTTTAATAGCAACCAAATCACCAATTTCATTTTCTCTCTTAACGGTAATATCTAGATCTTCTTTCGCAAAACCGGGTACTTCGATTTCGGAAACATATTCTCCACTCATCTTATCTAAGATGAAAGAGTCTTTATTATAAAGATCTAGTTTTTGAGTTTTCCCATCATTTGTTTGAATATAGTATATCATAAACGGTTTCCTTTAGCAAGAATCATGCCAACCTTAAAACCCGCCTTTTTACTGCTTATTTGAGACATTCTGAGACAAAATTGGCTGTCACAGTGACAGAGTTACACGCCCGTGCTTCCAAATCCGCCCGTTCTTTCGGTTGTAGACAAGGATTCAACTTGCTGCCAATCAATAGCGTGATACTTTTCAATAATTAACTGAGCAATTCGATCTCCAGCTTTGATATTGAAATCAAAATTTGAACCAGCAATATTTGGAGTAAGTCCCATCATGCTTGCGAGATCAATACTCAAATTCATTAATACTACTTTAACTTCTCCACGATAACTAGAATCTACAACTCCAGCAAGGACATCAATGCCATTCTTAACCGCTAGACCACTACGAGGAGCAATTCTCGCGTAGTATCCTTCGGGCACTTCGATTGAGAGACCAGTGCTAACGAGAGCGCGACTCATCGGTTTAACCCTAACGTTTTCAGTCGCGTAGAGGTCATAACCTGCGTCTCCAGTCTTTTGGCGAGTTGGAGTAATCGCTAGATTATTCAGCTTTACGAATTTAACAGGAACTATTGATTCTATAGCCATGATTGTAAATGAGATTTGATCTTGGAGATGTTTTCTTCTTTTAACTCTTGGTAATGGATTTTATAAAAATCAAATACCTCTTTGAATTTATTGCATTGCTCGTATTCTTTGATATAAAATACTCTTTGTATCTCATGAGCGACTATGTCCTTGGCGCAAGCAAAGCAAGGAGAAATTGTCAAGCATATGCTCTCTGCCTCTCCTTTCCTTATTAATGACAAGGCGTTAGTCTCCGCATGGATCATTATCTCTCGCTTCTTTGGACGATTCTCTTCCTTCTTCATCCACTCTTTGACAGCGAACCCTTTTTTCAATCCGTTGTAGCCGGTTGAAATGACTCTTCCCTCTTTGTTTAAAATGCAAGCTCCGACTTTGGTGTGAGGGTCTTCGCTTCTAGATGAAGCAGCAAGAGCCATCATGCAACCATATTCGTGCCAAGAAAGTCTCATGGATAATATTGTCGCAAATCGGCAAAGAAAAGTCAAGTTTATTTGGAGCTTTTTCTGGCATTCTTCTATTATTAAATATGACAATTTCAGATGCGTCTACAAAATTATATCAATGGTACTTTCAGAATGATAGTTTCTGTGAGAACGATTTCACTAAACTGCTTACCATTTCAGAAAACCCAGAATCTGAAAGGGCTTGCGTGTTGTGTGCGCTTGAGGAATTTGAGAAGAACGGGATCGTAAAAAAGGCTAGTTTTAAAAATAATAATTATTGGATTCTCTCTAAGAAGTTTGACGCATACGAACAAAGCGTGACCATCTCTCCCAAAACTTCTTTTGTCATCTCGGAAGTAATCAATTCTTACTGCTCTCTGATTGAAAATGAATCTGAAAGATGCAACCCAATTTCGATCAGCGAAAAGGACATCAAGAACCTTCTGGTAATTTTCAACGACTTGCGCGAAAAAACTTTTGACAAAACCAAGACCTCATGACTAGGATGAGGTAGTTCTTTATCTGGGTGAACAGCCTACTGGGGATATCCCAGTTCAAACGCATCAGAGACATCAGGCCCGTAAAAAGACCCTAGTCAACTGGATCTAAGAAATCCAACGCCATTTCGGGAAAAGGCGACGTTCCGCAAGGAGAAGACTTTGAAAAAGCTGAAACCTCATTTTTCTCAAAAGAAAAAGCTGGCAGTTCCGTCCTAAGAGAAATCCCACCCGCAAAGGTAAAGAACTTAAACAAAGAGTTAGTCATTAGCTAGGCTCTCTTGAGAGGGCCGAAAATCTGATAAACAGACTGCGAAGGATTGAAATGGGTAACTCTTGATTATTTTAAAATCTCTATTTTACTTTAGAGATGACAAGCCTTTCCTATTTTAACTCAAAGAAAAATCATAAAGCTGGCAGTTCCTTTTACAAACCAGCCTTTCTTAAATACTATACTTTACTATGTCTAACCAGTTTCTAGGTATTGCAGGTGCTGCTACTGTCGGTAAGGATACTTACTATAAATTACTAAAAGAAATTTGCTTAGAAGACTTTGGAGTAAACGTAGTTAGATTTGCTTTGGCAGATTCTTTAAAAAAAGACTTGTTCTCTTTTATCTTAGAAAAATACAATGTTGATATTTTTAATTGCTCTACTGAAGACAAAAACAAAGTAAGACATGAGTTAGTAAATCACGCAAGGACAATGCGGCAAAATACTAAAGGTAGGTATTGGATAGAAAAGCTTCAGTCTGAAATCGAAGCTTATAAAAAATCTGAAAATTTTAAACAGTCAGATATTTTTTGTGTAACTGATATTAGACACTTCGAATATCCTAGTGATGAAGTCGTCTGGTTAAAGGAAGAAAATAAAGGGTTTTTAATTTATGTTGAAAAATTTTTTGAAGACGGTTCAGTTTGCGCTCCTGCAAACGATGATGAGAGAAGAAATGATCCTTTTCTTAGAAAAAATGCTGATCATTCTCTTTGTTGGAGGCATGGATGGCCTGAAAAATATTTAAAAGATTTAGTCAAAAAGACCCTTGACATTTCTATAAAAGAAGGTAAGCTTTATACACATGATAGACTCAACTGACAACGAACTTGTAACAAAGGTAAAACTTCATCAATGCAACCAATCATTAAAAACTCTTATAGAAAGGCATTCTCCTCTTTGTTTTGACATCTTTAAGAAGTACAATAAAATTCTTCAAGAAAGAGGAATAAGCCCAGAAGATCTTGTCAATGAAAAAGATTACATTATTTATAAATGTACCCTTAATTTTGATGAGAATCAGAACAGTAAGTTTTCGACTTGGCTGGCTAATCATGTTAAATACAAATGTTTAACAAATATTACAAAACACAAATGGACAATTTCTCTTGATGATGAAAACCAAAAGACATTAGCAGCAAGTCTCTGTCAGCAGTCAAATGATTTTGAAGAGAAAAAAGATTACATCTTTAATCTACTTTGTCAAATGAAAGACAAAAGACTTGAAAAAATAATACTGTTAAGGTATTACGGAGACAAGTCCTCACGCAAATGGAAGAATATATCAAAAGAACTTGGAGTCACATATCAGACAGCGATCACTTTGCACAAAAAAGCTCTTGACTTTTTAAAGACTAAAATTGAGAGCAAAGAGATGCAAGATTTTGTATAAATTGTCTTTACTTTTCCTTCGCGAGTAGCTAGTATTTATTTGCATAAATTATGCCTACTCCTACTCCTAATACTAGCAATACTGAAAGCAATACAATTCGACGAGAACTTGGCGCACTTTGGAGCCGTAAAGGCTCTAGTGGTTCTGAGTATCTAACCGGGAAATTCCGCCTTAAGGACATCAAGGATAACTTTGATGAAGTTAAGATTATTGTTTTCCCAAATAACAAGAAGAAGAACGATGGCTCTCCTGATTTTCAGATCTTTATGGAGAAGGCCCAATATGAAACCCTCACTGGAACTCAAGGCGCTCCTGCTTCTGAACCCGCTCCAGCAGCAAAGGCTCTCCCTCGCGTAGCAACGGTTAAGCCATTTCCAAAGGCCGCAGTTAGTCAAGTTAGCGCAGATGATGATTTGATCTAATATGAAATTTGCCTTACATCTTCCAGTAAATTCGACCAGCTTTGGTCAGGTTTCTATTCAGCTTCTTAAAGAGATCTATTCTTTGAAGTTGGAGCCGTCATTATTTATGATTGGCGCTCCTGACTTCGGGCAGGAAGAGATTACGGAAGATTTTAAGAACTGGTTTAATTCTTGTTTGAAGAAAGGTCTTCGATATCATTCAAGAAAAGATCCAATTTTTAAATTATGGCATATTAATGGTTCACTTGAGTCTTATAGTGACAGGCAATTTCTCCTTACGTTCCACGAACTTGATGCCCTCACTCAGGCTGAAATTAATATCTTAAAAAATAATGACAAGGTATTAGTTTCCTCTCCTTATTCTGTGAAGGTATTCAACGAGCATGGGGTAGGTAATACTTCTTATCTGCCCCTGTTCTTTGATGCAAAGAATTTTAAAGCCACAAACAAAACGTATTTTAATGACGGAAGGGTTACGTTTAATCTCTGTGGTAAGTTTGAAAAGCGCAAACATCATGTAAAAGCTATCCGTGCATGGGTCAATAAGTATGCAAACAATAGTAATTATTCTTTGCAATGCGCTCTTTATAACAACTTCATTTCTCAAGAAGATAACACCAAGCTGATCAACATGGCGGTGGAAGGAAAGAAATTCTTTAATGTTAGTTTCTTCGGCCACATGGCTCAGACCAATCTTTACAATGAATTTCTAAATTCAGCAGATGTCATCCTTGGAGCTTCTGGCGGTGAAGGATGGGCTTTACCAGAGTTCCAATCTGTTGCAATCGGCAAGCATTCCGTAATTGTTAATGCTCACGCATATACTGCTTGGGCAAACGACAAGAACTCTGTTATGTTGCAAGCATCTGGGAAGACTCCCGCTTATGACAATATGTTTTTCCATGAAGGACAAGAGTTCAATCAAGGAAATATTTTTGAATGGTCTGAAGATGCTTTCATTGAAGGCTGCGAAAAAGCTATCGCCAGAGTCAAGCGAAGCAAAGTAAATCAAGAAGGATTGAAGCTTCAGGAGCAGTTCACCGTCAAAAAGACAACAGAACAAATTTTGTCTCTCTTTTAATATGCCCGTTTACATTTTTCAAAATCCCAAGACAAAAGAGTACAAAGAAGTTTTTCTTTCGATTGACGCAGAGAAGGTCTACAGCGAAGGCGAGGTAAAATGGCAAAGGATTTTCCTATCTCCTAATGTAAGTGTAGATACTCAGATAGATGCAAACTCTGAGCAAGATTTTGTTGAAAAAACTAAGAGAAAGAATTATAATCTTGGTGAAATGTGGGATGCTTCGAAAGATCTTTCTGAAAAGAGAGAAAAAGAACGTGGAGTAGACCCTGTTAAAGAGAAGTCTCTAAAAGAATATTCCAAGAAACGTCGTGGCGCAAAGCACACGAACAGAGTCGTACTCTAATTTTTTTGATTTCCCAAAGCAGTTTATTGTCAGTGTAATTTATTATCCCTATATGAGCAAGGCTATTAACTTCCTAGATGAAATGGCGAACTTTACGTTCGTTACAAAATACGCAAAATACGATGAGAAGAAGAAGCGTAGAGAAACATGGGACGAGACTGTTACAAGAGTCGAGACCATGCACTTGAAAAAATTCAAATACCTACCAAAAGAAGATAAATATGAAATCTCAAAAGCTTTCGACTTGGTTAGAGAAAAGAAAGTCACTCCTTCAATGCGGAGTATGCAATTCGGCGGCAAGGCTGTTGAAGCTCATAATGGAAGGATCTTTAATTGTGCTGTCCGTCATATTGATTCTATTCGTTCTTTTGCTGAGTCCTTTTATACTCTTCTTTGTGGTACTGGTGTTGGATTTGGCATCACTGATAAGCTCCTCAATCGGCTCCCTGATCTCGTTAACGCTAAAGACAAGACAGGAGCGGTAATCACTTATACTGTAACTGATAATATTGAAGGTTGGGGCGACTCTATTGAAGCTCTATTAAATTGTTATTTCAAGAATACTGCTTATTCTGGGCGCAAGATTGTTTTCGATTATAGCAAAATTCGTCCAAAGGGCGCGAAGCTCAAGACTGGCGGCGGCAAAGCTCCCGGCTACAAGGGTCTTAAGAATTGTCACTTTAAAGTTAAACTCCTGCTTGACACTATCATTGAAGATAGTAATCAAACTCGCCTTAAGACCGTCAATGCCTATGATATTTTGATGCATTGCGCTGACGCAGTCTTGTCAGGAGGCATTCGCCGTTCTGCTTGCAGTGTTATTTTTGATGCTCAAGACAAGGACATGATGAATGCCAAGACTGGCGACTGGTTCCTTGACAACCCCCAGAGAGCTAGGTCAAATAATTCAGCAATTATTATTCGCGGCAAGACTTCTTATGCAGAGTTTGAAACTCTCATTAATAAGACTAAAGAGTTTGGTGAGCCGGGATTCCTATATGTTGTTGACGAGGATCAGCTTTTAAATCCTTGTTTTGAAATCTCGTTTATTCCTATTACTAAAGATGGACGTTGTGGATTTCAGTTCTGCAACCTCACTTCTATTAATGGCGCTAAAGTTAAGTCTCTAGAAGATTTTAAAAACGCTTCTTGGGCGGCTTCATTGATAGGCACATTACAAGCAGCGTATACATCTTTCCCTTATCTTGGTCATACATCAGAAGAATTAACTGAACAAGAAGCCCTGCTTGGGGTTTCTATCACTGGAATGATGGATAATCCAGACATTCTTTTCAATCCAGAATATCAAAGAGAAGCTGCCAAGGTATGTGTCAATACTAATATTGAATGGGCTAAGAAGATTGGAGTCAATCAAGCCTCTAGAGTAACTTGTATTAAGCCAGAAGGAACTAATTCAATTGTATTGTCTGCTGCTTCTGGAATTCACCCTCATCACGCTCGCAAATACTTCCGCCGAATTCAAGTCAACAAGGAAGATAACGTCTATAAGTTCTTCAAGATGTTTAATGAACATGCTTGCGAAGAGAGCGTTTGGAGCGCAAACAAGGTAGATGATGTTATTACATTCCCTATTGAAGTAGATGAGAATGTCAAGATTAAGTCTGGACTTAATGCCATTGAACATCTAGATCTTATTAAGTTAACGCAAACCAATTGGGTAAATTGCGGGGCAACCGAAGCTAACAAGAAGCCATTAAATCATTCAGTTAGCTGCACAGTTATCGTTAAAGACGACGAATGGAAGACTGTTACAGAATACCTTTACAAGAATCAAGAATACTTTACTGCCGTTTCATTACTGCCTTACTCTGGAGATAAAATTTATCAACAAGCTCCAATGGAAGCCATTATAACCCCTGAAGACGAAGAAAAGTTCAATAAGCTTCAGGCAGAATGGTCACAGGTTGATTTCACCAAACTTATTGAGGATGAAGACGAGACAAGTCATACTCAAGAAGCTGCTTGCGCTGGAGGAAAATGCGAGCCAGTTAGTTTGTAAACTTTTGTGTCTTTTTTATTCATATGGTGCTTCTAGCGTGTAGAGTATTATATGAACTTTACTGTTGGTTTTCCCAACGAAATTAAAGCATTAAAAAAGCAAGATGACTGCAAAAAATACAGTCAATTAAAAGACAGCGACTTTCTATTTCAGAGAGTCGCTCTTTTCTTGTCTTAACGCCTTAAAAATGTAAAAACCGCTATTGAAACTTATATTTAATAACTAATATGACACCAGCAACAGGAGCGACTATGGATTGGCAAACTTTATTTAATATAGCATTATCTATTCTCAGCTTCTTAGCTGCTTGGATTTTCAAAAGGAACTTCCAAATGATAGACAAACAAGAAAACAAAGTATCAGATCTTGAAAAGAAGATCTACGGCATCGAAATAGCCCTTCCTAAAGAATACGTCAATAAAGAAGACCTTAATAAATTCTCGGAAAACATTAATGCTAGATTTGATAAACTAGAAGTTAAACTTGATAATATCATTGAAAGAAGTAAATAATGCTTTCCTTTTTAGTATTAAATTACAATCGACCTAAAGAAACTGAACTTTGTTTAAAATCAATTAAGCAGTTTACTAAGTTTAATCACGAAGTTGTGTTACTAAATAATGGCGGCGAAGACCACGCTGCCATTTTTTCTTTTTTCAATCAAGGATTAATTGACAAACTCATCTTAAGGAAAAAAAATTCTGGCTGCGGGTTAGGGACAAGAGAGCTTTTTAATGACTTTAATCTTGATAATAATTATGTAGTTTATGTACAATGCGATCAGTTCATGGTTAGAGACTTTACTATTGAAGAGTTCAACAGCTACAAACAAGCATTAGATCAAAATAAATCTGCTGCTCATGTTGACCTTTCTGGAAATCAAGGCAATGGCAGATATTCTGAAAGAGCGCACTTAACTAGCAAAAAGTTCTATAACTCTATTCCCAATTCAAAAGGTGGCCCCGGACCTTATGCAAACGAGTTATGGACAGAAGAATCAATTCAAAATTTCTATAAAGATAATCAGTTAAAATTCTTTGTGGCTACATTGTTGTTTGCTGATAACGGCAAGGTTTCAATACGGGAATACCCTTGCGGCGGAAGGCTCATCCAACACACAGACACAAAAGAAGTAATTATCGATTCTCCAATCAAGCAAAGAATAGATTTCCCCAATGTAAAGCTCACAGACGGAGAGTGGGAATCTATTTTAAATGACACTTGGATTAACGGTACAATCCCAGAAGGCCATAAAAATAATTCTTTTTTATGTTGGAAAGATTCTTTGGGGATTGATATAATGAATGGATGAAAGTCTACCTTTGTGGAATCACACAAAATCAAAAGAAAAATATAGATGATTTAACTAGGGACTGTTACAAGGCTTTTGATGGTTTAATTTACGTTGATGGCGGCTCCACAGATGGAACTAAAGAACTTCTAGAAGAAAGAAAAGGTTGCGGTCAAGTTATCTATCGTAAATGGACTAATGATCATGACTTTCAGATGAACGAGTTCTTGCGCCAAGGACCACTTAAGATTGGCGACTGGTTCGTCCTCAGAGATTCTAGAGAAAGATTTAATCCTGAATGGATCGCAGGGATCAAAGAGCTAATTCAAAAAGCTAGACAATCAAATGTCAAGTCTATTTATAATTATGGCAAAGGTTTCGCCTTTGAATACTATGATGACATGTTCTTTCATGGCTCTCCTCATTGGGGTTTAGTTGGAGCCAGACCACAAGCCGTAGACCTATCTCAATTCTTCGACGAGAATAAAAAAGAACATACTTGGAGACTAAGAGATGGAGAAGACGATCCCGAAAGAGACGAATCTTATTACATTGACCATTTCTTTAAATACTATTATGTATATGGCAGAAGCAACCACCTCCTCCTAGGTAGAGAGAACAATCAAGAGGGCTTCCAAAGAGCGGAGGAAAACAGAAAACAATTTAGAATGTACTGTTATTCTATAGGTTTAGAATTTAATACTGAATCTTTTATTAAATACGCAACTTCTGGAGGGAAATATGATTCTAGATTTATAGAGTTTATTAATTCAGAAGATATTCTTAAAGATTTTTATAGGAAGAAAATCTTAAACGAGCCAATTAAAAGCATTCAAAGCAATAGATATTTTAGAATTTAATGAAATTTTCTTCTTATACTTCTGCGTTTAATCTCATTAAGATGGGATTTGATTGGCAAAATTCTATCCTGAACTATTCACAGTTCATGGACGAAGTCGTCATTGCTATAAACACTTCAGAAGATAACACATTTGAAAGCGTTAGTAAATTTTTAGAAGAGAAAGGCATTTCTAATGTCATTCTCTGTCAATGTGCTTTCGACTACTCTGATCTGGCATTTGATGGTAAAATTAAAAACTTTGCGCTGCAACACACTTCTGGAGATATAAAGATTTCTTGTGATATAGATGAAAGATTTCCTTTGCATCAAAAAGAATTGTGGCGCAAGGCTGCAAACTACTTATTATCTCAGGATAAAGCTTCTGCATTTTTAATTCCAAGTATTAATCTATGTGGTGACATCTATCACTATAAAGACATTGGATACAAATGGTATATGCATAAAGATGGACTTTATCGTGGAATTGTTAATTTCGCTAAGAAACAAGATGGCAAAATAGATACCGATAAAAGCGATACTTGTGAGCTTATAGACGCTAATGGGAACCTTGTTCAGACTTTAAAATTTGATAATTCAATAGAACGCCTTAGAGAAGGACAAATTCCTTACGTCTTCCATTATTGGGCAGTAGACAAAGACCAAAGAATAAAACAAAATGAATTCTGGCAACCTGTTTGGTCTAATCGAGCAGGAAAAGAAATAAACACAGAAACAGAGTTTTCAAAAATACGAGTATTTAAACACGATTTATTAATTTAACATGAATTCACTAGAAGAATACAAAAAACAATTAACCCATTCTGGTCATTTTGAATTTTTTGGATTGAAGATGAGTCAGATTCCCGAAGCGTTAATCAAAATATCAACACTCCTTCAAATATCTCAACCTACAAAAATTATAGAATTCGGCACGGGATATGGTGGATTTTCTCATTTATTAAATATTTATTGTAATAAAAATAAAATTGATTTTATATCATACGATGCTCAAGATTTAATTCAAGATTTTAATCAAAATTTAAAATTAAATTTTAGGAATAAAAACATTCTTGATTTAAAAGTTATTGAAGAAATTAAATTAGAAATACTTCAAAATACAACAGGAAGGACTATATTATTTTGCGATGCATTGAAGTCAGAAGAAGCTAAACTATATGCTCCTATTTTAAAAAATGGAGATATTCTATTAATTCATGACTATTCAAGAAATCAAAACGGAAATGAATTTAAAAAAACGTGTTTTAAATATCAATGGTCAGCGCCTCAAGAGCAGTGGCTAGAAAAATTTAATGAAGAATTAAAAATAAATTATATAGAACCTCTTTTTCATGAAGAACTTGAAGATGTTTTATGGTTTTGCGGAATAAAAAATAAAAATAAATGAAAATAGCATATTTTGATTTAGGTTTTTCAAACGAATCTTACGCTCTTAATGCTAAAAGATATGGCGGCGCAGCGGTTGTCGGGCGGCACATGAAACAAATAAAAGATATTGATTTCACAATAATTGCTCCTCAAGAGAGTTTTGATGAGTTTTCAGATGAAGATAGGAAAGAAAGATGTTTTGGTATAGATAGAAAAGCTCTTCAACAAATAGCCGAAGGATACCCCGTCGATAAAATCATCAATGGGCTTGATAAATATGATTTTATTATGCATATGCAGACCTGCTTGTCCATAAATAAAGGAAGTCTAAAACTGCCAGTAGTGCATTTAAGTGGATTTTCTGAAACAGCAGGACATCCTAATAATGATTATATTTTATTATATTTAAATTCTTTTAAACCAATTTTTGGAGAAAAAGCTAAGTATATAAAATTAGGCAAACAAGTGCCAAACGAATTTAAAGAAGCGCTAAAAGAAGACTATATTTATCAAGTCTCTAGACATGATGACCACATGAACAGCATTGAGGTCGCGAAGTTCTGTCTTGAAAACAAAACAAAAGGAGTTTTCGCTGGCCCAATACACGGAGATTACCAACTGTTAAAATATATTGATAATAAATATACTTTCTATGTAGGAACTATTTCTGAGAAAGAAAAAATGGAATTACATTCTAAAGCCCGTTTATTTTGTCTTCTCCATAAATGGGATGTTCCATTCAATCAATCAGTAATAGAGGCAAATGGAGTAGGGACTCCAATTTTGGTCAACGACCAAGGGCCATTTTTCAAACAATATGTTAAAGAAGGTAAGAACGGATTTCTCTATAATGGAACGAATTTGATGCAAGCTTATCAAAATTCTTTTAAGATAGATCAAAAAGAGTGCTGGTTATCTGCAAGAGAATACTCAATTGAAGAAATGATTAAAAGCATACTTCAAGCCCTTAAAGAAATCAAACAAGAATGGAATTATAAAAGAACATGAAAATCGCTATTTTGCTAACTGGGCATGTTAGAAATTTTTTATTAACACACGATTCATTTCTAAAGAATGTCCTATATTTAAAAGAAAATAATGATGTAGACATTATCATTGACACATGGGATGTGTCAGATTCTAAGTATACTGTAGCAAATAAATACTATCCCTCTGAAGAGACCAAGGTAGACGATATAAAAATAAACAAACTATATAATCCTATTCATTTTAATATAGAAAATTTTGACAGCGTAAAAGACAAATTTTCAGCAGAAAAATTCTTTCCTGAAAGTATTTTAAAAAATCTTTATACAGAAAACGAAAGAAGAGAGAAGGGATTAAGCGACGGAAGAATCCTTTTTAAAGAAAATTACTTTTTATTTGCCCCTCAGTTTTACAAATTTAAACAAGCAAACGAAACAAGAAAAGAAATAGAAAAGCAAAAAAATACAAAATATGACTTAGTAATAAGAACTAGGTTTGACGTAAGATTCATTCAAAAATTCATAATTCCAAACGATTTAAATACTTTATACTTCAGCTTAAAGTATAATGATTTTTTTGTATGTGGCAATAATGATAGGATGAATATTTATTGTGATATTTTTGATAATCTATATAAGATATCTTCAGTACATAATGCACATCCTTTTCCTTGGCATTCTGATTTTCATATGTACAGTGCAGAATATTTTGTAGAATGGAACCTTTTAGACAATGGTATTAGCTTAGATAAAAGGCAATATCCTGCAACTGGGCCTTGGTTATGCGAGATAGAAAGAAAATATAATTAATAATTAACGAAACTAAAATAAAATTCATTATGACTTCTATTAAAAAAGTAAACGTTTTAATACCTATGGCTGGAGACGGCAAAAGATTTGCCGAAGCTGGATATCAAAAACCAAAGCCATTCATTCAAGTAAAAAATCAAAAGATGATCCAAATGGTATTAAACAACATAGTGCCAAAGGATTTTAATAAAGTAATTTTAATTACTAGAACTCACCACAATTCCAAAGAAGAGTTAAAAGGCTCTGAGTATAATCTTGATATTATAGAATTAGACAAGCCAACTGAGGGTTCTTTGCAAACCATTCTTTGTGCCGAAAAGCTAATTGAAAATAATAGCTTGATGCTAGCAAATTGTGATCAAAAAATAATCTTTGATGTTAATGATTTTATATCAAAATGCGAAAATTTAGATGGAGGTTTAATTGTTTTTAAGTCTGCTAGTAAGAATCATTCTTATGTAAAAGTAGATGAAAACAATATCGTAACTGAGATTATTGAAAAAGAAGTAATTTCAGATATAGCTGTAAGCGGAGTTTATTTTATTAAAAATGCCTCTAAATTTATAGAAGCCAGCAAGTCTGTTATTAATAATAACATTAGACAAAAAGGAGAGTTTTACGTCTCTTCAGCTTTAAAGATAATGATAGAAAAAGGATTAAAGCTTGGAATTTATTATGCTGAATCTATTATGCTAGGCACCCCTGAAGAACTTCAAAAAAATATAGATCTAATATGAAAATAATTATTATTGGTGGAGGAGACATAGCTTCAAACGGAATAATTCCTACCGTAGGGGGCAAATGCATCCCTGCAAACGAATGCGACATAAGAAATTATGATCAAGTTCTTAATGTTATTTCAAAAGAAAAACCAGATGTAGTCATTTGTACAGCAGGAGTTTCTCATGTTTCGAATATATTGGAATCAGATATAAAACTTTGGGGACATGAAATAGATGTTAATCTACTAGGAAGTTATTATGTAGCGAAAGCTTCTGCAATTAATAATGTGAAAACAATGATCTTTATGGCTTCTGTCGCTGGTCTGTACGGCAAGCCAAATCATTCTGGATACAGCGTTTCAAAATCTGGAGTAATAACCTTAGTCCAATCCTTGTCTATGGAAAAATATAACGCTTACGCTATTTCCGCAGGAAGAGTAGACTCCAAGATGAGAGAAAAAGACTTCCCAAATGAAGATCGTAAAACAAGGCTGTCTTCAAAAGAAGTAGGAAGAGTCATTAAAGAAATACTAAACAACAAACATAAGTCTGGAGACAATATTATAATTAGAAAAAGAGGCTATAGAGTCTTAAGAAGAGTTGATAAAGGAGGGGGTTGGGCAGAATATTTAAAAGTTGGGCAACCTCCTGTTGTTTAATGAAGTTAATCGCTCACAGAGGCAATCTTAATGGCCCACAGCCAGATAAAGAAAACTCTCCTGATTATATAAATAAAGCTATTAAATCAGGTTATAATGTTGAAATAGATATTTGGTTTATTAATGATAAATGGTATTTAGGCCATGATAATCCTACACACGAAATAAAATATAATTTTTTATTTGATTCTCGATTTTGGCTACACGCTAAAAATGGCGAAGCATTTGATAAATTGCTTAATGATAAAAATTATAATTTTAATGTATTTTGGCATACAACTGAAGATTGGGTTTTGACTAGCAAAAAATATATTTGGACATATCCTAATAAAATTTTATACCTTAATTCTATTTGTGTTTTACCAGAGCTTGGATATAATGGAGACTTAAACAAGTGTGAGGGTATATGTACAGATTTTATTTATAAATACAATTAATTTTTAAAATGCAAAACAAATCTAAAAAGCAATGAATAATAAAGCAAAATCTTTAACAGCAATCATTGCGGCCATTAATTATGATGATTTTTTAGATATTACTCTTTTTGAAAATAGAGGAATATTTGATCGTAATATTATAATTACTGATTCTAAAGACATTAAAACACAAGAACTTTGTAAAAAACATAAAGTCACTTGTCTTGTCACTGATGTATTTTATATTAATAATAATAAATTCAATAGAGGGATGGCTTATAATTTAGCATTTGAGCATTTAAAAGGAACGTTAGACTGGGTTCTATTAATGGATGCCGACATTATTGTTCCAAAAGATTTTAAACAAATATTTAATAATTTAAATCCAGACAAAGAATGTTTTTATGGGTGCCAAAGATACGATATACAAGCTCACGGAGAATGGCTTGCGGCAAAAGAAGACGAAAGCAAAATAAAAAAGCATCGACTTTATAGAGGAGTAGGATACGGATACTTTCAATTGTTTAATTTTAATAGCAGTACTATTCAAAATTTAATAACTAAAAACAATTTTCTAATATATCCACCATTTCCAACTGTTTCTGAAGGAGACTGGATGTTTAGAAATTATTGGAGCGATTGGATCTTTGATCCTAAACTAAACGACAATCCAAATCAACACGAAATAGAATATCATGACAGAGCAGAGAATCCAGAAAAACTAAAAAGACTCCCCTTTCACGTTATCCATTTAGGGCAGACTGGGAGAAACGAATCTTCAAGAGTTACGGCAAGATTTAATTAGCAATATAAAACAAAAAACTTAGAAGAGTTAAAAATTTTAATACTATTCAATATATGCAAGTCAACTATCCAGACCAAACTAAAAATTTGAGCCTCTACGCTACGAAAGAAAACGAGAAGTGTCTAATCTTCTCCGTTTATGGAGATGGCGGAAGATGTGAAGAAGAACTAACTCGGCATAAGAAGGTGATGGATAGTCAAGAAGAAGTCTTTAGCAAATTCAATATTCCTCTTAATAGATTTTATCATAATTTTAATTATTACGGAATGGGTCCAAAAATTACACAAATAGTAAACGCTTTTGTTGATAAAATTGATTATTTTATAATTCTAGATATAGATATTTGCCCCTTAAAGGCATCATTTATTGATGAAATCATCGATAAGATTAAAGACGGCAGAACAGTATTCGGGGGAGTGCAACAATCAAATCATGTGGTAGTAAATGGAAGCAAACATCATCTATACGCAAGCCTTTCATATTTTGGTATCTCTTCTAAAATTTACAATGCTTTAGGAAAGCCAAGTTTTGAAAGTAATCACCGTGGAGATGTAGCTGAAGAGATCGCTTGGCTAATCGAAGAAAAAGGATACAATATGTGCTTAACCTTCCCGTCTTCTTTTATGGAAACCACTGTTGAGGAGCAGAAGCAATATGGAGTACCAAGTCATTGGGATCTCGGCAATGGTCATAGGTTTGGCCTTGCGACTGTATATGGAGATGCTGTTTTTCACGCAACCATGCAAGCGCTACCAAGAAGTACAGATTTATTTGTTCAGAAATGCAACGAAATGATATTAAGTAAAAATTAAAATGAACATTGTTTTCGGAAAAAATGGATTTGTAGGGTCCAATCTCAATATTGACTGTCTTTCTCCCAGCAGACGAGAATGCGATCTATCATGCCTCCAATCGACTAAAAAATATTTATCTAATTTCGGCAATGCAGATGTTTGTATTATAAATCTTGCCGCAAAAGTTGCTGGAGTAATATATAATTATAATCACAATGTCGAAATGTTATATGAAAACACTTTATCTTCTCTGAACTTGATTAAAGCTATAAAAGAACTAAATTTAAGATGTTATTATTTAAGTGTCTCTAGTGTATGCGCCTACGATAGTTCTTTTGAAATTGAAGAAAACAATTTTTTTAATTCTCTCCCTCAAGAATCAAATTTTGGATATGGGATTTCTAAAAGGATATCTTATTTAGCTCCCAAGGCCTTGCAGTTAGACAATAAGGATTTTAAGTTTGGCTGTCTTATCCCTACAAATATGTATGGGGTAAATGATCAAATCGACTTAAAGTACTCTCATGTGATACCTTCTTTATTTATTAAGATGATGAACCATCAAGGAAAAGAAGTAGAAGTACATGGCAATTGTTTAAATGTAAGAAATTTTCTATACGTTAAAGATCTATGTAAGACGATAGAGTTCTTTGTTAAAAATAAAATAGAGGGATACTACAATATTTCTTCAAATGATGAAATTTCTATTTATAATCTTTCTGAAAAGATAAAGGACATAACAAAAACAGATAAAATTATAAAGTATAGCGAAGTTGGTAATATAGAAAAAAGATGCATAAAAAATGAAAAATTAAAAAATATATATCTAAAGTTTAACTCAACTTTTGAAACGACCAATTTAGATGACGGACTCTTGGAAACTTATGAATGGATAAAGTTAATACAAAAATAATAAAATATGGGTGCAATTAAAAACATAAAGCTTTCGGCGTTAAAGGAAAAACATAACGGCAGAATTTTTATAGAAACTGGTTCTGGATACGGGACTGGAATTTATGAAGCTTTGAGAAGTAATTTTGACTTAGTCCTTTCAGTTGAAATAGACAAAGAACAAACGGAATTGCTTCAGAAGGTTTTTAGATTTGATCAAAAGGTTCAAATTTTTAATGCTTTAAGCAGGGATTTTCTATCTCAAATTCTCCTACAAATAAATATCAATACGCCATGCGTGATATTCTTAGATGCTCATTTTCCCGGAGCAGATTTAAATAAAAAATCTTTTTCTGACGAGAAAGACGAATCAATAAGGATGCCATTATATGAAGAGCTTCAAATCGTAAAAAAACTAAGAGTCGATAAAGGAGCGAAGGATTTAATTATTATTGATGATATTATGCTTTATGACGATGACAACCAATATGAAGCATCTCATCAGAAACAGACGATGGATATTCTTCCTAAAGAGCATCGTAATTATTTAAGTAAATTTATTTCTTTATATGAGACCTCGCATACTCCAACAATTTTAAAATCAGAACAAGGATGGTTAATTCTAGAACCAAAATAAAAGTTATTGGAGGGCTACATGGTTTATTTGGAGATTTAGTGATGCAGACTTCTGCGTTAAAGTCTCTAAAGAAGTTGATTCCAAATAGCGAGTTCACTATGGCGGTTTCAAAGAACTACCAAAGCATCTTTCCTCTTTTTCAAAATAACTATTTAATAGATAAATTCCATGTCTGGGAGGGAGACGACTCTGGTTTAACTGAAAACGACAAAAAATTTCAGAATGCATACGATATAATACTACCATCTTTCCCAAGGCACTCTTTCCCTAACTGGTATAATAAATTTCATTATTTAGAAGAAACGTCTATCATGTTGGGACTAAGCCCTGACTACGCTGACCTTTCTTGTTATTTAAATCCATATTTTGGCAAAAATCAAAAGTATTCTAATTATGTTTGTATATCCGCTTTCCCAAGCAAGTCTACAAATTTAAATAAAACTTTATCTTTAGAAAAATGGGAAGATATTTGCCAATACTTTTTATCTAAGGGGATTGGGGTTGTCCAACTTGGAGGAAGATTTGATATACAAATTCCTTCAGCAGAGAAGCCCAATTTTTCTTTTATTGAAGCGGCTCAATGTCTTTATTCGTGCAAGTTACAAATTACAACAGATACCAGTTGGGCATGGATTGGTTCAGCATACAAGGTAAACTGCATTGGCTTATATGGAATTAATTATCCAGACATGGAACACCCATTCTCTCATCTTCCTATAAATAAGAATGCTAAATACATATGGAAGAAAAATATTAATGATATAGAAGTCCAAGAAATTATAATAAAATATGAAAAAAATGGGAATTAGAACTGGTGGGATAGAAGAAGCTTTTGAAGACACTATCAAAAATTATGCAAGAAATTCGAATTCAGATTTTAAATATTATGAAATAGGATGTGCTGGGTGCATAACCCTTAAAGCAGCAACCGATATTGTAAGTGAATGCATCTCTCACGATAACTGGTTAATTGAAGGGATCGACTTAATGTCAGAGTCGAGCGTTAATTGGCAAGAGATTAATTCTGTATTTAATAAGACTAATTTACAAATTTATTATGAAGGAGTTAGTAGTTTTAATTATCTAAAAGACCCTCATACTAGACTTCTTTTATGGGGCGATCCAAGGAAGTACAGCAAATCCATGCCAAACAATTCTTTGGATATAGTTTTAATTGATGGAAATCATAATTTTGAAAATGTCACAGCGGATTTCCTTTCGATAGAAGACAAAGTAAAACAAAATGGATTAGTATTTTTTCATGATATAGGAGTCGAAGAGACAGGAACAGACCCACAAGCCGGTGGCGGATTTATTGAAGTTAGACCGGCTGTAGAAAAACTTGGTTTATTTAACGGATCAAGAAAAGGATGGAGGTTTTTAAAAGAAGTTCCGGGCAGTAGAAAATGGGGTGGAGATGGAAATAGTTTAGGAATTTTTGTCAAGCAATGATAACAATAGGAAGTCGAGGAAATAGTTCATTAGGAGATTGTTTGTATCTTACTTCGGTATTTAGATACGAAACAGGGAAAGTAATCCTTCATAACGATGAACAAAGCAAGCAAGTGGGATTAGTTTTTGATAATATTTGCGATGTAGAATATAATGATTTTCCTCCAGAAAGACCAGATAATTTAATTAAAGACATTTCCCACAAGTTAGACTTAGAACACAGAACTAGGAAAATTCTTTTATCATTAGGAATAAATGAAAAAGTTTCATGCCCTTTTGTAAGAATTTCTAAAGAAGAAACAGACTGGGCTATAGAGTTTCTTAAAGATTATAAAAAACCAATAGTAATTATAAATGATAATTCTGGAAGCTGGGATAAAAATAATATAAGGGCGCACTATGTAAGACCGCCAACTGACATGATGCAATTAATATGCGATAAAATTATTGAAGGCGGCTTCTCTCCTTTACAGTTTGGAAGAAAAGAAAATGAAAGATTCACTCCTTTGATTGGAGCTAAATCAATAAGAGGTCTTTCGATAAGGCAATTAGCTGCCTGTTATTCTGTTATTAAAAAATATATAGGAGGAGATACTGGAGATTATCATTTAATGATTGCTACTGGTGGCAAAGCTAATGTTTTTATTCCTAAAGAAAGTTACAATCTTGGCTATATTTATAATGATTTATTATACAAAACAGAGAACTTTTTGAATCAAGACCCGTTAGTTAAATATATAAAATTCCATGAGTAATATATTAATTTGTAGCATAATTCGAAATCAAGAGCCTAATTTAAACTTGTGGTATTCTCAATTAATTAAATTGTCTAAATTAATACATGGGGACGTTTATCTAAGCGTCTTTGAAAACGACTCTTCAGATCAAACTAAAAGTATTCTTAATACCCTCTCTTATCCTTTCTCATCTATTGTCATCTGTAAAGACTTTAATAAAAGATTCTATGGTAGCGTTTGGAGTCTAGATAGATTAAAAAACCTAGCTTTTTATCGACAGTCGTGCATAGAACAGGCTTTCGAAAAATGGAATACAATAGTATTTGACAAAATTGTTTATATAGAACCAGATATTCAATATGATCCTAAATGGTGTTGCGAAATTGTGAATGCTAGACACCCATTATCTTTAAAGATAAATCCAGACATTTATTCTGGATGGAGCCTAAGAAGCAATAATCATCCTAAAGAATCATTTTATCTATATGATACTTGCGCATCCAGACAATACGAAAAAGATACATTCTGGAATTTTGAAAATGAAAGCAAATGGGACGGACAAAGCCTTTTAAAAACAGATCTTGGAGGAGTTGACTCTAACTGTCTTCACTCTATTTATTCTACATTTAATTGTTTTTGCGCCTATAACGCAAAGCCATTTTATGAAGGAATAAAATGGGGATTTTCAAACAACAGAATTAACGCTAGCGACGTTCTTTTAGAAAATGGAGATTTTTTAGAAGCTGATACTGTAAATATTGTTGAGCAATTTAGGTCAAATAATTACAATAATATATATATAAATAAAAATTGTATTATTAGACATTTATGAGATACCCTCTACAAACTGATAACTTTACATTTTGGGACAGAATTAAAGCAGCATTATTCGTAGCTAATAAAAAAAACAAGCTAACCACCGGACCTAAAGTCATTGAATTAGAAAAAGAATGGGAAAAAATTTCTGGACCTGATGTTAAATGCGTTGCCGTTTCTTCAGGATCTACAGCTAATCATCTTTTAGTTGAGACTTTTATTCAAAGCCTTAATCTTGAACCCAAAGACATTATTGTTTTCGTTCCGTCCACGACTTGGGCATCATCAGTGAGCCCTTGGATAATGAGAGGATGTAAAATAGTTTTTGTTGATATTAACCTTGGAGATTTTAGCTTTAACTATGATGAACTGGAAAAGAAACTTGAGTCTTATAAAAATCCAAAAAAGATTAAAGTAATCTGGCCTACTGCATTAATCGGCTTCATTCCTAACGTAAATAAGTTAAAAGAACTAAAAGAAAAATATAACGCTTATTTATTTGCTGACCTTTGCGAAACTACAATGGGAGACTATTATGGCAAAAATATTCTTAGCTGTTTCGATATGGCGACCACTTCTTTCTTTTGGGCGCACCAAATCTGCGGAATTGAGATGGGAATGTTGTTTATGCAAGAGAGCTTTATTAAGAACTCTGAACTTTATATAAATGCCCAAATGATTCGCAGCCATGGATTAACTAGAGTTCTTCCGAAAGATAATGTGACCCGAAAGGCGATAGAAGATAGTACCCCAGAACTTGACCCTGAATTTCTATTTTATAAAATAGGCACTAATTATAGGACCACTGATTTAAACGCTTTTTTTGCCTTGATGGATACAGAAAGGTATTATAGATATATAAACCAAAGACGAGAAATCTGGGAATACTTTATAGCTAATCTTCCTCCAGAATATAGAAAACTTAATTTAAATATTGTTCCTTTTTGTCTTCCTTTAATAAGTGAGACTAAACCAATTAAGGAAATAAAGAAAAAATTAAATGAAAATGGATGGGAGACTCGCCCAATAATTTGTTTTCTTCCGATAACTCCTGCTTTTAAAAAATACGTTAAAGATGAGAAGTTCCCAAATAGTAAATTCTTAAATGATAATGGATTTTACGTTGGCCTAAATAAAGACATTACTTTAAAAGATATTGATAAGTTAATTTCTCTACTATGAAAATAGCCACATTTGGAGCCAGATTTTTCGGAGGCCAGATTTCTAGAATAGAAGAAGGGTTTTATAAGCTAGGGCATGAAATTAATTTTGAATGCCCTGACGTTATTTTTAGTAATGATCCGGGTTTTTATGAAGAAGCCTGCAAGCTAAAAGAAAAGAACCCAAAAGCAAAACTAATATTTAACGTATTAGACCTGCCTCCTCATTATATAGATGGATCTAAATACGACATCTCTAGGTATCCTTACATAAATAACCCAAATAGAGACTTCAATCCAGAAAAATTAATAATCTGGCTCCAAAAAGCGGATATCATTACTTGTATTTGCGAAGAAGTAAAATGGCAGATAAAAAATTGGTGCGGATTTGACAGTGTAGTTATTTTCAATCCAATCAAAGATGTTTCTTTTTTAAATCTTCCTCTACAGAATAAAGCGAAGAATCAAAGAGGCATTCCTTATAAATACCTATACGTTGGAAGAGCTTGCGACATGAACAAAAGGTTCAACCTTGTTTATCAAGCAATAGCTAAACTTGGAGACCCTGCTGATTCTTTAGCTATCATTGGCTCAGAAAATCCCGGTTGGGGAGACTATTATGGAGTATTCGAAGATGAGATTTTAAATTACTTTTACAACTCTGTAGAGTATTTAATGTTTCCTTCTGCTTTTAAATCTATTGGCTTGCCAGCTTTAGAAGCTGTAGTTTGTCAAACAATTCCAATTGTAACTAATGACGATCCAGTAACCAAAGAGTTTTGGGCCGAGATAGGAGTAGATGCCAATAAAATTGCAGAATCAATTTCAAACCCTGACTGGAATCAAAAAGCTAAAAAATTTGTAAAAGACAGCAGCGACCTATATAAACAAAAATTCGATAAAGTGACTATCGCTGCTAACATATTAAATCTACTATGAAAATTGGAATTTTAGGATGTGGTTATGATTGCGTAAACGATTTAGATAAGAGGCTGGCTCCTTGGTTTGAAGCAGCAAAAGAATCTAACATAATCTTTTCTTTCGTCTCTTGCATGTTTAAAGAGTACAAAGATATAAACATAAATACTGACAACTCTAAAACAATTCAGTATTTTCAAAAATTAAAAGACGATGGATTGATTCAATTTTTTAACACTAGCGAGACGGCTTTGATAGAGTCTGATGCCAGAAATCTAGCACTGTTTCCTTTGCTGCAAGAAAAAGTTGATTGCGTCTGGCTATTAGATTTGAGCGATGAATACTATTCTTTAAAAGAAATAAAAGCAATAATCTCTTATATATCTAACGACAAGTTTAACCAATGGTATGGGATCAACTTTAAGAATTACATATTAGATGGCAAACAATGGATTGACGACTTTTGTCCTCCAAGAATATTCTTTAACTCTAGAGGCTTAAATTTAGTGAAGTTCTATTGGGATAACGATATGGTTTATACTAATGGAAGAGATGAGCTTAACTATAAATATTTAGTAAATCAAAAGATCCCTAAATTTTACGCTCATGTTCGTCATATGACTTGGCTTCATTCCAACGGTAAAGCCAAAATAGAATATCAAAACAAACACTTTGGGCATTGTTCTTATAAATGGAATAACGAAACCAATAGATTAGAAATTGATAAAAGTTTTTTCATAAAAAATAATCTTCCTCAACCTATAATACATATAGACAATGATTAATATTTGCGTAGATGAAGGGTATGCTTTTGATTTTCTAAGCATACTTGAAATAAAAAAGAATCGCTCTGATCAAGCTATGCAAAGCTGGCACAATTGCTTTAATTATTTAAAAGCACAATTGCCAAGCGACCTATTTGTTTTAATCATTAACTCTCAGGAATACAGAGACATGGTTGCTATCAATCAAAAGACTTTTGATGCAGTTGAAAAAGCAAGATATGGAGAAATAACTGCCAAAGAAGTAGACAGCGTAAACATGGAAAGATATTACGCAAAAGTAGATTTACAAAACAAATTTTTTTTAAATAAAGTAACAGAACAAAAAACATGAAAAACGTAATAATTACAGGAATTTCCGGTCAAGATGGATCTTATATGGTCGATTACTTGTTAGAGAATACTGATTATAATATTTTTGGCGCAGTAAGGAGACTCTCAAAACCAAATTATTCTAATTTTTCTAATCATTTAGATAATAAAAGATTCAAAGTCGTCACTATCGACCTCTCTGATTCTCAGTCTATTGATAACGTAGTAAGAGAAGTTAATCCTGATTATTTTATTAATTTTGCAGCGCAATCTTTCGTAGGCTCAAGCTGGCAAATTCCTGAACAAACATTTGACGCTGGGGCTATGGGTGTGCTAAGATGTCTTGAATCCGTGCGTAAACTCTCTCCAAAATGCAGGTTTTATAACGCTGGAAGCTCCGAAGAGTTTGGAGACGTAAAATACTTTCCTCAAGACGAAAAACACTTATTATCTCCAAGGTCTCCATATGGAGCCGCAAAGTGCGCCGCAAGACACATAGTAAAAGTGTATCGTGAGTCTTATAATCTTTTTGCAATTCAAGGTTATCTTTTTAATCATGAATCTCCAAGAAGGGGAGAAGAATTTGTGACTCGAAAGATCACCAAAGGAGTAACCAGAATTTTTAAAGCTATTAAAAATGAAAAACCTTTTGAACCAATTAGCTTAGGGAATATCGACGCGAAGAGAGATTGGAGCCATGCTATTGACTTTGTAGACGGCGTGTGGAAAATGGTAAACCAAGAGAAGCCAAATGAGTATGTACTTTCTAGTAATGAAACTCACACCATTAGAGAATTCATTGAACTAGCATTTAAAGAAGTTGGGATAGAGGGATTTTGGCACGGCCAAGGGACCAACGAAGAATTTTCCATCTCGACTGAATACGCCATCAAGAACGAAGTCAACTCCTCTGTTCTGGTTAAAATTGATCCAAAATTCTTTCGCCCAGCAGAGGTAGAGCTTTTACTTGGAGACTCTTCCAAAGCTCGCCTAGAATTAGGATGGAGCCCAAAATGGTCTTTCCATCAATTAGTAAAAGACATGGTAATTTCTGATCTGAATCAAACTTAATGTCCATTCAACAAACAATTGTAGAAAAATTTGTCAGAAAAAACGAAGTAGACTGGGCTAGGGATATGAAGGCTGCTACGGCGCTTTTAAAAATTTTCCCTGAGCATGGGTTTTGGGAATGGCTTGAGCCGCACCCAACAGTTTCTAATCTTGGATTTTTTCGGTCTAAAAAGAACTTAACAATACTAAAAGACAGATATTCCCTTTTCCTTCAACGGAAAGACCTCAAGGAGTCGAAAGAAAAGCTGAAAGAAAGCTTTGACTCAAAGGTCGCGACCAGCTATAATCAAGAGGACAGCAAAGTGGGCGAAGACATTCCTATCGTCAAAAAGCCCAGAACTTTAAAAGAATTTCTTAATCATGGCAAAGCCCCCGAAACAACAGCAACCTGAAGAAAAAAACTCAAGCATTGGAGCTTCAAGCAGACTCCAATCTATTCTTAATCACAAAGATCACAAAGATGATCACTTTAATTTTGAAGAAGCAGTGACTTGGAAGATCTCTACTGGGAGCTTGCTTTTAGATGCTGCGGTAGGTGGAGGCATCACCCCTTCTCTTATCCGTCTTTGTGGACCAAATAATGAAGGCAAAACACCCCAAGCGATAGAAATTTGCAGAAATTTTCTTTTAGAAATCCCGAAAAGTAGAGTAGTCTGGGTCTTAGCAGAGGGTCGTCTCTCTAAGGAAAACAGAGAACGCTGCGGGATCAAGTTCGTCACCGATGCATCAGAATGGACTGACGGCTCAGTGTTTATCCTTGAATCTAATGTTTATGATTTAGTAATTGACGTTATTAAAGATCTTGTCCTTAATAATGAAGAAGATAATCGTTATTGTTTCGTTATTGATTCTATGGACGGTCTTATCTTAAAGAGAGATAAGGACACAAGCCCAGCAGACGCGAGCAAGGTCGCCGGAACTCAAGTCATCAGCAAGAAGCTTCTACAATCACTAAGTATTGGAATGTTTAAGCATGGTCATCTAATGATCGCGGTTAGCCAGATCACTTCTGAAATTAAGATCGATCCCTATGCTAAAAACGCTCCAAGAGGAGGAATGTTCAGCGGTGGAAATGCATTATTGCATTGGGCAGACTTCATTCTAGAGTATAGCACGACAGCAATGGGCGACTATATCCTTGACAACCCAGCAGGGAAGATGAATGATGGCAAGACCAAGTCGATTGGTAAGTATTCTAAAGTAATGATTCAAAAGTCTACCAGCGAAGCTACTCGCAAAAACATCGTTCAATATCCTATTAAATTTGGAAAAAAGCCTTCTGGCATCTGGGTTGAGTATGAGATTCTTGATTGTCTGCTGATGTGGGATCTTGTAGTTGCAAAGGGGGCTTGGATTACGGTAGATGATTCTTTAGTTGAAGAACTTAAGAACGTTGGAATTGAAATGCCCAAGCAGCACCAAGGGAGAGAAAACTTCAGAAAATGGCTTGAAGAAAACGAACAAGCTACCAAGTATCTCTTTGGTAAGCTAAAAGCCGTTCAATCAAAATGAAACTATATTCTGTAACCGGCAGAATAATTAACAAAAATGTTTCTCAATTTTTAATAGATTGGGACAAACAGTCTCGCTCTAAGATTCAGTTCCAAGTTAAACAGTTTCTTAAGCCATTTTGGAAAACTCATGTTTGTTATGAAGAGTTCCCGGTATTCGGAAGCAGAATGAAAGTAGACTTTATTAATATTTCCCGCAAAATAGCGATAGAAGTTAATGGAGATCAGCATTCTTCTTTTAATAAATTCTTCCATAACAATTCTAGATTGAATTATCTCAACTCTATAAAAAGAGACTATAAGAAATCTGTGTGGTTAGAGAAGAACGGTTTCCAACTATTAGAGTTAGAGACATCTGATTTAAATAAGTTAAGCTACGATTATATAAATCATACATTCAAGATATCACTGGTGTAATATAAACTGTGGCAAAAAATAAAGAATTCCAGTTCCCAGATAGTATTCTATCTCAAATAGATGAATGCTCTCAAGGAGGGTTTTTATTGTTCACCTTTGATAAAAAAGGAATGCCAGAAGTGAGATCTAAATTCGATAATGCACAGAACGCAATGGCTATGCATTATTATATTAATAATTGGCTTAGTGCTGTTGAACAAATCAATTTAGAAAACACGATTCATAACATTATCGCTGCCGATAAAGAAGACGATGATGATGATGAAGACGGCCCTGCTAGTAAGTAACTCTTTTTTTAGTTAAATGAAACTTTCCTCTATTAAGGTAGAGCAATCCTTGCTTGGTTCGCTCATTAAAAATTCAGAATCATTCTACGATATAGATCACTTTATATCAGAGATTGATTTTACAAACGATGTAAACGGAACAATATATTCGATAATTCGCCAGATATGCAATGCTAAAGAAAAAATAGATAAAGTCATTCTGGCTCAGAAAATTCAGAATCTTGGCATTTCTTTCCAAGAAGATCTTGATATATACGATTATATCGATTGCCTTTCTTTAGCGGTTTCAAATAAAGATTCTGCTATTAAATATGCTCAAGAGTTAAAGCAGTTTTCTATTCGTCGTGACATAAAAGGAATGGCTCAAAGGATAATAGAAACCGTTTCTACTAATCCTGAGAAAAATGCCAGTCAAATCATAGCTGAAGTAGACTCCATATATGGCGAAAAGATTAATTCTTTTGATGCTACTGAAGAGATTAGGAATATCTTTGATGACATAGAAGCGTTCATAGAAGAAAAAGGTAATAATCCTCAAGAAGAATCAGGCATAGATTTGCACTATCCAGAGTTCGCAAGGCTTTATGGAGGCTTGAGAAATGGGAATGTTTATGCAATCGTCAGTCGCCCCGGTCAAGGCAAAAGCTCGTTCTTAGTTGAGATGTCTCTTGGAGCTTATTTAAAGAATAAGAAGGTTAGCGTCCTTTACCTTGATACAGAAATGTTTTCACAAGATGTGAAACTCCGTATTGCAGCAGCGAAAACTGGAGTGCCTTTCTGGCATATTGACACGGGAAACTGGCGTAAAGATCCTGAAATGGTTTTCAAAATCAGGGCTTTCTTAAAAGAGTTTAGCAAATATAACTATACTCATCATTGTGTTGGCAATAAAGGAATTGATGAGATCATTTCTTTTATCCGTAGATGGTATTACAGTAAAGTTGGAAGAGGAAATCCTGCTCTTATTTGCTATGACTACGTTAAACTTACCGGAGAAAAGGTCGGCCAAAACTGGGCAGAACATCAAGCAATTGGCGAAAAGATAGATAAACTTAAAAAGATTTCAGAAGAAATTAATGCCCCTCTATTCACTGCAATGCAAATGAATAGATCTGGCGAAAATTTTAATAGAAATGCTGGAGATGTAACCGATGATAGCTCCGCAATCGCCCTGTCTGATCGGCTTCAATGGTTCGCCAGCTATGTTGGAATTTTCCGAAGAAAAACTCTTGACGAAATAGAGCGCGATACGCCAGACTTCGGCACACATAAATTGATAACTTTAAAGAGCCGCTTCCAAGGCAAAGATGCTGCTGGACATCAGGATCTTATGAGAAGGAGAAATGATCATGGCGATGAAAAATATGTTCAAAACTTTATCAACTTTCAGATTAGTAATTTCAGTGTAGAAGAGAGGGGTTCCTTGGCTAATATTATTGAGAGAGAGCGTCAGACATTTTCATTGAATGATGTCAATCCCAATGATGGTTCTTTGTTATGAGCGATATAAAAGAAATACTTAACAACATCGGTTATCAAAACCTTAAAGATTTTGGCAGTTGGTATAGAACTCGTCCAATTTATAGAAGCTCTGATAACGATACCGTCTTAGCTATAAATAAAAATACTGGTTACTGGTATGACTACAAATTATGCAAAGGGGGTAGGTTAAGTGAATTAGTTCAAATCACGCTTAATCTAAACGATCTATCTCATGCAGATAAGATGCTTGCTGAGAAGTTTAATTTCACAGGAATTGTATCTAATCCAGACAAAACAATTATCAGTCAAGTAAAGATTTATAATGAGTCAATGCTCGATGGTCTTGTAAAAGATCACTCGTATTGGTTCAAAAGAGGAATCAAAGAAGAAACCGTAGCTGAGTTCAAAGGAGGGACAGCTAAGAAAGGGAACATGATTAATCGTTATGTCTTTCCTATCTACAATCCTTCTGGCAAAATTGTAGGATTTAGCGGCAGATCGCTTATTGATTCAAATAGATCTGATTTCATAAAATGGAAACATCTTGGAGCAAAAAAAGAGTGGGTTTACCCAGCGCTCTTTGGGAAGGATTCTATCTCTGAAAGCAAGACGATATTCCTAATTGAAAGCATTGGAGACATGCTGGCTTTATGGCAAGCTGGTTACAAGAATGTCATTGTTACTTTTGGATTGGCAATCTCTCCCAAAATAATAAAATTTCTTTTAGAAAACTCTGTCCAACGAGTGGTTGTCGCATTTAATAATGATTCTTTTAATAATTCTGCTGGCAACGAAGCTGCCAAAAAAGCTCGTTCTAAGCTATTAATGTTCTTTGACGAAAACCAAGTGAAGATAAAGCTCCCTACTAAAAAAGACTTTGGATTAATGGGCAAAAATGAGATAGACTTATATATGAAGGAATTCAATGGATAAGAAAGAAGTCTACCTGTCTGCGTCCAGAATCAAGACTCTCGAAACTTGTTCATGGTCTTATTATTGCAAATATCATTTAAACATTCCCGAGAAATCTAATTCAGGAGCAAAGCGCGGCACAATTTGTCACTTAGTATTTGAGTTACTTCTTAACCCTCGCCACAAAGAGCTTTATGAGGAAATCATTGCCTCTGGCGATCCTCTCTCTTGCTCTCCAGTAGGCAGGTTAGTAATAAAACACGCTACGAGAGAAGGGATCAACAATCTTGAAGACATAGCGTTAATCAATAAAATGATTCTTGTCGGCCTTAAGAGCGACTTCTTTCCAAAGGGCGGCGACATTCAAAACCCAGAGTTCGAATTCAAAATCGAAAGAGACGGCTATAAGGCCAGAGGATTCATTGACCTCCCAATTCTTTATAAGGAAGAAAAGAAGAGTAAGATTAGAGATTACAAGTCTAGCAAAGCAAAATTCAAGGGAGAAGAGTTGACAGCCAATATACAGGCGATGCTATACTCTATCGCTTCTAAAATTTATTGGCCTGAGTACGAGCCAGAAGTAGAATTTATATTTCTCAGATTTCCTAAAGCACCAGTGCAGCCGGTAAAATTTACAGATGATGAATTGTCAGGATTTGAGGTTTACCTTAAGCATGTTTACGGTAAAGTCAGCAACTTCTCTGAACAAGATGCAAAACAAAACTTTGCCGCAGATGACGTAAAGAGCAGATGGCTATGTCAGGCAGGAGCTACTTGGGTTTGTCCCTTTAAGAATGAGATGTGGTTTTATTCTATTTACGACAAGAACGACAAATTTGTAAAAAGCTTTTTCACAGCAGAAGAAGCAAAAGCAGCAAAGAAAGACGATTCTCAAGTTATCAAAAAATTTAAGTATGAAGGTTGCCCCAGATGGAAATAACTCTTATTTATGAAAATATTACCTCTTTTTAAAAGCCATTATAGCATCGGCAAATCAATATTAACCCTAGATAAGGCCGGATCTTCTTCTAAAGAAGGCTCCTCTTCTATCGTAGACATCGTTAAAGAAAACAAACTGGACCAAGTTTTCCTTGTAGAAGAGAATATGAGTTCTTTTCTTGACGCTTTTAAAAACTTTAACTCTATTAAGGTTCCATTCTATTACGGACTTAGATTAGAGCTATGCCCTGATATCAATGAAAAGACTGACGAGTCTTTGAAAAAGTCCAGTAAAATTATCATCTTCGCTAAAAATGGTAATGGATACAAGAAACTCATTAAGATATTCAGTGTCGCCGCGACAGATGGTTTTTATTATACACCAAGAATAGACGAAAAGACCTTGACACAAGAGTGGGATGAAGCTAGCCTAAAATTATGCGTCCCATTCTATGACTCTTTTTTATTCAAAAATACAATGTCTTACTCTTTGTGCTGCCCAGAGTTGAAGTTCACAAAACCTACTTTTTTTACTGAAGATAATGACCTGCCATTTGATCAGATAGTAAGGCAAAAAGTAATCAAATTCTGTGCTGATCAATATGAGACGGTCGCCAGCAAGAGTATTTATTACGAGACAAGAGAAGACTTTAAAGCCTACATGACTTTTAGATGCATTAATAACAGGACTACCCTTAACAAGCCGAATTTAGAACACATATGCAGCGCTGAATTTAGTTTCGAAAGCTGGAAGGAGGCTGATTCTATATGATGGAAAATCTTCTTCGTTATGATAAAGATAAAGTCCATACTTTTATAGACTTAGAGACCGAGAATTTATGCCTTAGCTTTATAAATAATCGCCCTTGGCAATGCGGCATGATCAAAGTTAAAGGAAATGAGGTCTTAGAAACTTCTGATATTTATATTAAATGGGATAAACCTATTAATGTCAGCAAAGAAGCTGCCCAAATTACTCGCTTCGATCAGTACAAATATAATAAAATTGCTATCCATTCTAGCGAAGCTATTAAAACTATATCGCAGTGGTTGGAAAATTGTGATTATATAATCGGGCACAATATCTTAAACTTTGATATGTATCTCATTAAAGATTATTACGAAATGTATGGGAAAGAATGGAAGCACTTAGTGAGTAAAGTTATAGATACTAATTGTTTAGCGAAGGGAGTTAAATATGAAATCCCTTACTCTCAAGAAATGAGCTTAATTGAGTACCAGTATAGAGTACTGAATGAAAGAAGAAAAGGAGTGAAAACTAACCTTACAAGCCTTGGAAAAGAATATAGCATAGAACACGATTACGAGACTCTTCACGACGCACTTAACGATTTACATTTAAACATTAAAGTATGGAACAGACTGAAATTCCAAATCGCAGTATGAATTTTTCAAAAGACTTTCAAAAATACGAACTTGGCCTTCACGGACTTAGAATGCCTGTCTTTGAAATTGACCAAAGACACAAGACTAGACTTAAATTAGTTGCTCAGACTTCTAATTACGACTTTTTAAGAAGCCTAGCTAGAGAGGGGTTTCATAAACTTGACCTCGAAAAAGGAAGCGCTCTTTACAAGAGGTATATTGATCGCGTTAATTACGAATTACAAATTCTTCAAGAGTTAGAATTTATTGATTACATTATTCTCATTTGGGATGTGATTAATTATTGCAGAGAGACGAGTATTCCAACTGGGCCGGGAAGAGGATCTTGCGCTGGCTCTCTACTATTATTCCTCATTGATGTAACCAAAATTGACCCCATTAAATATGAACTATTTTTTGAGCGTTTTATCTCTAAAGCCAGAGCAAAGAAAACTATTGTTGATGGAGTGACTTATTTTGACGGCTCGTTATTTCCTGATGTTGATCTTGATATTTGTTATTATAATCGGCATAGAGTAATAGCTTATCTTGAAGAGAAGTTTAAGGGCAAGACATCTAAGATCCTTACTCTAAACACTTTAAGTTCTAAACTCTGCATCAAAGAGTCAGGTAAAGTAGTTGCAGAGAAACAAGAGAGTGAAATGAATGATGTCTCTTCTTATATTCCTAAACTTTTCGGTCAAGTCAAGAGCTTGGAAGAAGCAGTCACTGAAAGCGAAAAATTTGCAGAATGGGTCGGCACAAACCAAGAAGTCTATAAGATCGCTTTAAAGCTTCAGAATCTTAATAAAAATAAAGGCGTACACCCGTCTGGGCTTTTATTGGCGCACTCACTCCTTGAAGAATCCTGTCCAGTAGAATTGTCATCAGACAAGCAGGTCGTTTCAAGCTACGACATGAATAATGTTACAGCTTACAATATTAAACTTGATTTGCTTGGTTTGCGAGGAGTATCAGTTGTAGACGATGTTTGCAAATCTCTTGGAATCAGATATGAGGATATTGATGTAAATGATGTTTTCATATATCAGCAATTACAAGACTTTAAGTTGCCTCATGGATTATTCCAAATTGAAGCAGAAACTAACTTTAAAGTATGCCAGAAGGTAAAGCCTAAAAATCTTGAACAGTTAAGTGGCGTATTAGCTCTTGCTCGTCCCGGTGCATTGCAGTTTATTGATAAGTATGCTAACTATACAAACAATAATCATTACGAAAGTATCCATCCTTTCTTCGATGATATCTTAGGAGTAACTGGAGGAGTTTGTTTGTATCAAGAACAGTTGATGAAGATGGTGAGCAAGGTTGGATTCTCACTTGACGAAGCAGAAATTGTTCGACGCTGCGTGGGCAAAAAGAAGGTCGAAGAGATGAAAGAGTGGGAGCAGAAGATTAAAGACAAAATCTCCCAGCAAAAACTTGACCCTAAGATTGGCGAAGTCCTATGGAGGATTGCAAACGATTCAGCCAATTATCAATTTAATAAATCGCATTCAGTCTCATACGCTGCTCTCGCCGCAATATCTATCTATCTTAAATTTAAATATCCGCAACAGTTCTTCTTGTCCCTATTGAAAATGAGTAAGCATGAGCCCGATTCTATTGGAGAGATATCTAAAACAGAAAAAGAACTAACTTATTTTAATATTAAACTCTTGCCTCCTCATTTATTAAAGTCAAAAGAAGAGTTTTGTATTGAAGGCGATAATATCCGTTTTGGACTTCTTTCTGTTAAAGGCATCAGCGAGAAGACTATTAAAGCCGTAAATGAATTCAGAGGAGAGTTTAAGAACAAATTCGACATCTTTGAAACAGCCTCTCAAGCCAATCTAAACATTGGAGTCCTTTGCGCCCTTATCCAAGCAGGAGCCTTAGACGGAGACTTCAAGCAATCAAGAAGCAAAATAGTATACGAGGCTCAACTTTGGAACATCTTAACTAATAAAGAAAAAATAAACGCCAAACTGTTTGGCGAGACCTTTGAGTATGATTTGGTTAAAATTCTCATGCACATGAAAGACAACAAAGATGTGCAGGGCAAACCTTACATAAAAGAATCAAGACTCCAAACGCTGCGAACCAAAGCAGATGCCTATAAAAAGATATATGAGATCAATAGCAAATCAGAGAGTTTTGCTAATTGGTATTATGAGAATTCTATTATTGGTTATAGCGTAAGAAGCAAACTGAGAGAAGTATTTATTGCAAAGAAAGATGATCTAGTTTATATAAAAGACATTGCTAATTTCGGTGAGAAAGATGAAGTTTGTTTTATTGGCGTAATTAAAGAATGTATGTCAGGAGTTTCAAGAGAGAAGAAGACTAGGTATTTTAAAATGCAAATCTCTGACGAAACTTCCGCCATTAACACAATGATCTTCTCCGATAAAATAGATGAGATGCAAAATCTTAATAATAGAATGCCAAAGGAAGAAGATATAGTAATTATTACCGGACAAAAGTTTGGAGACTCTGTTTTCGCCAGAATGGTCGCTATCCAAACCCATACAGTTTACACGAAACTTTCTCAATTAAAAGCCGAAAAAAATAATTGATAAATCGGCTTTTTTCAGGCAAAATAATGTCTGAATGAACCTACAATTTTATAAGGGAAATGCAAAAGTAACTGGAACCGCTTGCTCTTTTCAGACAAAGGGAACCTCTTTGTTTGTCAACTTCATCAAGCAGCACTCTTGGAATGAAGCGAAGAAGCTTGGGTCTTTTCGTGAGAACGCTAAGAACCCAGAGAAGACTACTGTCTTAAAGTTCAATGCGGTAGAAGCCGCAGGTATGGTAGACGCAATTGATAGAAACGCAGAATACAAGTTCTATCACACTGCTCCTAATTCAAACGCGATGGGCAAGTTTTGTCCTTATCTAAGGGACAACGCTCAGATTGGGTTTTCTTTTAATGCCACCAAGGAGCAAAAGGGAGATACTGTTAACAAGGTAAGTTTCTTGATTGGATTTACTTTTGCAGAATCTGTACTGGTAAAGACTTTCCTTTTGGAGTTCATTAGGAATTCTTTCTATCCTCAAGATGATGTCGCTGCACCTGCTCCAAAAGAAGCTCAACAGGAGGAGTATCCGGCAAGGGCAGCTTATAGTAAAATCCAACTAAATCAACCTGCTGTCCAACCTGCTGCTCAGACTGAAGCAGAAGCTCAAGCAGAAGAACTCGTATTCTAATGCGAAAGAAAAAGATAGTAATTCAAACGGATTGGTGCCTCGCTA
>Ga0208307_1000020_pt1 | contig 57638 bp, 31 predicted proteins | sample Colrivmet1449B02_FD_187633 | JGI IMG/M metagenome (GOLD analysis project Ga0208307, IMG submission 187633) | Estuarine microbial communities from the Columbia River estuary - metaG 1449B-02 (SPAdes) (version 2) | ecosystem: Environmental > Aquatic > Marine > Intertidal zone > Estuary | place...
CAACCAAGCCCACTCCTCCTCCTGGTCAGGGCGGGGTTCCTATGGGTGGCGGTCCTCCTGGAATGCCTGCTGGAATGCCTCCTGATGCCGCTGGTGGCGCTCCAGCCCCAGATACGATGGCTGGAGCACTCATGGCAGAACAGGGCGGAGTCCCTGGTGCACCGAATGACGCTCCTGGAGGTTTTCCTGGAATGGGTATGCCTGGTGGGGGAATTCCCGCAGGGCCCGAAGGGGCGATGGCCCAAATGTCCGATAGGCAACCATTGGCCTACAAAGATGACAGCGCGGAACGAGACATTGCTGTTGTGCGCTGGGAAGAAATCTTAGATCGAAGCCTAGAACGAGTACTCGAACGTCAACAGCGTGTTGTCCTAGAGAAGGTTGGCGGCAAGAAGTCTAGGGAATTCTTGAGTTCTGGTTCTCTTGATTCTGAAAGCATTTTGAATAATGATACGTGGACCAAGCAAATGGATGAGGATATCCGTCCTGTACTTTCGGCTATCGTCAAGGACTCAAAGTCCATATATGCAGAAAAGTCAGCAAATTATTCTGGACCGTCAGCATCGGATATCCATGCACATCTTGATGCTCAGATGACTAGAATTAAGTCTATAAACGACGATACTCGGACACTTTTGGATATGGCTATCTTTAATTCGTTTGGAATTAAGAACGACGAGGAACGACTCAGTGCCCTAAAGACATCCATTGTCAGCATCTATACCGATTTGTTGGTGAAGATTCGCCCAGAGGTTGCCTCGGCAGAAGCACGTCGCTCTTGGGACTATTGCAGACCATAGTTTCCGTAAACTAAAACAATTTCCGTAAACTAAATCATATTTGACTGAAAAATACTTAACAGTTGCATTGAACCATTAGCGCCTTAACTATTATGGTACAAGATAGTTAAGGAGCCCCAATGTCCAATTTCTCGACGTCAGACATACTTTTCAAAGCGCTTGATGGTCAAATTAATATTGACTCAGCGCAAGGAATCGTTGAATGTTTTGTAGCCGCCATCGGTAATAAGGATTCGGTAGGCGATGTGATCATCAGCGGTGCATTTACGGAAAGCCTCAAGCGTCGTAAGCCACGCGTGGTCTGGGGACACAACTGGAATGACCCTATCGGTAAAGTTCTAGAAATCTACGAAGTACCAGCAAACGACCCACGTATCCCCATGAAGATGAAGATGGCCGGGGTCGGTGGACTATACGCTCGCGTCCAATTCAACCTTGCAACGGAAAAGGGACGCGAAGGATTTGGCAGCGTGGCATTCTTTGGACAAGAACAAGAATGGTCAATCGGCTACAAGACACTTCAAGCAACGTTTGATCCCACAATGCAAGCCAACGTCCTGCGTGAAGTTGAATTATACGAAGTCAGCCCTGTTCTCCACGGAGCAAACCAACTCACTGCCACACTTTCCGTCAAAAGCGACGAAAATGGCGAAAAATGTGGTCCAGAAGGAATGCAGGGCGGAATGCGTCAAAGTCGACCTGGTTCGACGGCTATCGACATCCCTCGCTTTAACCTCTCCCCAGCAAAACCGCAAACATTCCCAGCAGCAAACGAACGAACAGACATTTTTGCTTCAGGAGAATCTGGCCAACTTGGCGGCGAGGCTCGTGCCGCACTTGAAATGGAATTATCTTCACGATCAGCAAGCCCACTCAAAGTAGTGAACGCAACCGAAAACAGCGTTGTTTTTGATCGCACAATGCCAGACGGAACCCGCATGACTTATCGAATTGGGTACCATCGCGAGTCACAAAGCGGCAGATACATGTTCGGCAAGCCAGAGAAGATGGCTTCACAACAGATTGTTCCATCGCAAATGCCTTCGATGCCGATGATGGTTAAGCCAGGATATGTAACCCAGTCCTATGGTGATTCCCAGCAGCCAGTTTCGATGATGAAATCATTTGATGATCAACTTGATCAGGCAGTCGAAGTTCTTTCTAACGCCGGAGAAGATGAAACAATCAAGGAAAGCGAATTGCAGAAAATCCAAGATGCCATCGACTATTTGCGCAATCTTGCTGGTGGACAGCAGAAAAAAACTGCCTTGGAATATTCGGTATGGTGCAAGCCACAATATGCATACGAGGTCAAGTCACTACTAGACCCCGTACTCAATTACCATCGCCTAGAAGCACACGTTGACGACTACGGAGTCCATATCACTAGCGGGATCAACGAAGATTCACTACAGGCACTCAGATCAGCCCACAAAAATATCTCCTCCTACCTAGATGGTGGCGGTGGTTCAAAAAAAGGTGATGGGGCGCCTAACACCAAAGACGCCCCCAAGACCAGAATAAAAGCCCTTAGTGGCAAAATTGGTCCGAAACTAGGGGGCGGCTTGCGTGCGGCTCCTGCAGGCATGGCATTCGTTGACATTACTGGCGTTACTGACGCCGACTCTGACGGCATTGTTTTTGAAGGCAAGCCAGGCTTGGAACGACCAATTATTCCTCGCTTTATCGTACCCAAGAACCTTGCCAGAAAACTTTCGGCAGTCGTCGAGGGAGATGCCGAAGCAATTGAAAAGCAACGTCGCTCAGGTAATGGCAATGTTTCTTTTGATGAAAAGAAACTACGTTCAATCATCGACGATATCGGTGGTAACCCTAATCTCTTACAGAGTTTATCAGGCACTAATGATGGTGGCATGCGCTCACGTGGCGAAATGCAACCTATTGGTTCTGACCTGCCATTCGATCTAGGAACCGGCAAACCTCGTAAGAAGTTTGATGAAACTGATGAAGAATTTGAAAAAAGAACTCGCCCCTTTCCACCATTCCCCAATTTAAGAGAAACAAAACCTAGCAAGGGACGCCAGCAGGGAATGCGTTCGCGCTCGGGCGACTCGGATATTGATGCAGAACTTGATGAACAGGATGACCGTCAGTTCCGTGAAAATCGTCTTGACGCACCACGCAAGAAGCCTCAGAAGTCGATGCGTGAACTTCGCGAAGAGAATCGTTTAAAGCGTCAACGCGATGCCGCAGAATATGACACCGAAGCAATGCTCGATGAGTGGGCTGACGATCAGCGCAATATGGAACGCGAAGATCGTGGCATGCGTTCACGTGGCTATGTTGGTCCTCCTGATTCATGGTATGAGCCAGATGACGATCCCTTAGAACCAATTATGGAAAACGTTGGCGAAGAGTGGAGCAGGATGGACTCGGATAGATATTACGAGACTGCTCGCGATTGGACTAGAGAAAATGTAGACAAATACAAGGACATGACTGACGACGAGTGGGATTCCCTTCTGGATGACGTCAATGAATCAGACGACCCTATTGCCGCAATGGAAAAATTGTTTAAAGAATACAATAATTCCGATGCCTTCGATGACGATATCCAGAAGGCTGCTGAAAGTGATTTAGAGAATGCCCAAGAGGAAGATCGTGGCTGGGTTCGCGGTTTCCGTTCACGCTCGGGTGATCCGGAAATCGATTATCAACTTGACGAACAAGATGACCGCCAGTTCCGTGAAAATCGCCTCAACGCACCGCGCAAGAAGCCCCAGAAGTCGATGCGAGAACTGCGTGAAGAGAATCGCCTGAAGCGTCAACGCGAAGCAGAAAATGACCCCGAGTACATCCAGTACATGCTTGACGAGCAAGCAGACATGCAACGTGATATGGAACGCGAAGAACGTGGAATGCGCTCAACTTCTCAGAGAAAAATATATTCGGATCAAGTAGCAGCAGATCGCGCTCGTAAAGTTCTTGAAGATGATGGTGTCGACCCAAGAGACCTATTCCAGGGTGATGACGAATCAACTCAGGATTATCTAGACAGAATTACTCCTTTAATTGAGAAGTATGCCCCCGAAATATTTGATGGTCGTTCACTAGATGAGTTTGTTTCTAAGGATAATATTTCTGAAGTCAATAAACTTATCGATAACGCCTATAGTAACAATGATGTTATTAGAGAAGGCTTGGATGTCAGGGTCTTCAACGATGGTATGGGTGATGCATCGGAATCAAGACTCTGGATGGATTTTGTTGATACAGAAGTTGATGTAGCAGATGGTCCTGCAGGTTCCTTCCTTCAGGATAGTGGTCTCGTTGATTACATCGAAACCGAAGGTGACTCTGACGGTGGCTGGTCATGGTCAATAGATGTCAGTAAAGCATCACCTGAAGATAAAAAGCGTTTTGTAGCAAGTGCTGTCTCCGATGCGATCATGTCTCATGAGGGTTCTTGGGGTAGAGACGGATTTGTTTTACGCGACAAAGATCGTGGCATGCGTTCGCGACGTGGCCCAACTTACAACGAGCAATTCGAGGACCTAGATCAAGATTCTGATCATTTCGAGAATTTACTTGAACGTACTGTCGAAATAATGATCGAAGATGACGAACTTGACCCGAAGGACGTTGATTGGTCAAACATTCTTGACAATGAAAAAGTAATGAGTCGTGCCGAAGAAATGTGGAATTCTGACGTGCAAACACATTGGGAAAATGTTGGCGAACGACAGCGCGATGATGTTGGAATGCGTTCGCGTCTTGGCGACGCGGTACGTAAGCAAGGTCGCGAAATTGGCAAAGACCTCAAGAGAGAGGCTAAGAAATTTGCTAGAGAAAAGGGTCGCGAACTCCTTGATGATGCTGTAGACAATATTTTTGATCGCAACAGAAGAGATCGTGGCATGCGTTCGCGTAGATTCAGGGAAGATAGCAAGCCAGACAAAAAATTGAAACCAGCGTACGGAAGAAGAGGTCCAGTTCAAGCACTCCAAAATATGAGTGACGAGGAACTTATTAAACTTCTTCAATCGTATGGAGAAACGGCATGGCGTCCATGGGACAGGAATCCACAATCTTCTTCCCTCCTTTTGAGAGATCGCCCATCATTGAGTTCTTTGGTTCAAGAACTTGATTCACGTGGTTACGACGTATATCAAAGCGAGGGACGTGAGCCTGAATATTTCGGTGATTATTCCGCCGGAGATAAGAGCGTTTATGCACGCAAGCGCGGACAAGAGCCATCAACATTGCCCAATGGCGGCATGTCATCGGGAGAAGAAGAAAAAGGAACACAAGATGTCATTGACTCCCAACTAGAAGATCGTCGTCGTAGCGAAAGCAAAACCTGGAAAGCAACCGTCCCTGACGACTACAAGCCATCAGATGGTGCCCTAGAAACTCTGACACCTGCTGAAAGAAGACTTCTAGAGACTTTCAAGCCAAAATCTAAAGCACAACGCAAACAAGAAATGCTTGATTCTTTCCGCAATCAAGCAAAACGTGATGTCGACAGCAATAAACCTTACGATACTTGGGATTGGTACCCTACTTTCGAAGAGTGGGATCAGGAATACAAAAAGAAATTGCGCCAATACAGAAAAGCGCAAAGAAAAGCCTACGCCCACGATCTAGAAAAAGGCAATGTCAAGCCAGTAGAAGAGCGTGCTGTTCAGCAAACGGGCTGGTCAGTAGAAAATCTTGACTGGGATAACTTTAAACCAAAGCCTCTTCGCTTTGGGTCTTATGACGGTCCTCGCGACGTACCGGAACTGCTTCGTGGTTTCCGTTCAAAAATCACTGATGGTTTAAGAAATGAACGCAATAACAGCGTTGAGCCTAAAGTAACAAAAGAACAGCGAGCATTTGACATTCTTGCCCAAATGTCGCAGCGTAGCGGCCAGAAATTTGGTTTGAGCGATAAAGAACTGCAAGATATTTTTGATGGTGACCAGAGGATTAATCCCGAATTGATGAAGATTGTTCGTTCTGAACTAAAGCGTCAAGGATTTACCAAAGATGATGTTGCCGATGTATTGAGCGGTCGCTATGCGGGATATGCACGAAACCAAATATCTGGACCTTCAGATGATGGTGAGCGCATATTTGAATCAGAAATGGAATCTATTGCTAATCGCGCATTTTTAGAGTCGATGGATATACTCAGCGATGGGCTAACTGTTGATGAATTCCAAGATTTTGTTTCTTCTGGCAGAATTCCTCAAGGTAAAGAAAGCATCTTGAGACGCGCCAATGAAGTGTATGACAACATTGTTAAAGATAGCGACAAGCAACGCACAATGGGCTTACGTTCCCGTACAGGGCGCAATATTGATGCCGAAATTGATACCAATATCAAAAAGCAACGTGATCTTGAAAAAGAACTTGATGATGAGAAAATTGATTTAGCGGAATTCCGTCGCCGTCAAGCACCATTACGTCAAGAGTTTTCTGACCTACGCAAAGAGCAAGGCGCTGAGTCGGCAACCAGAAAGGCACCAGAGTTGGATGCCACTGGTCGTCCACGTCGTGAAATGATTGAACGTGACGAAAAAGGAAAAGTTAAGTTTGATTCAGAAAAATTCTTAGCAGAACAAAATGACAAACGTCGTTTAACGATGTCGGAACTTGGTTTCACGGAAGATGAAATCAACACTTTAATGGGAGCATCTTCTTCGGGTATGCGTTCACGAAGTGGTTCGCATGAGAATTTTAAGAATACGCGAGATGCCTACTTATCAAAGAATTCCGAAGGAATAGTCAATAAGTTGGAAGAACTCACACAACGTCGTAATGAACTTGATGCAAAATCAAAAGAATTAATGGATCAGTATTATGCCAATGGGCGAGATTTTAACGATGAAGAAAATGACCTTTTTGATGAGATTGAAAATGAATTAGATAGTGTCAATGATGAGATTAAAGGCATTACTGATTGGGCAAAATACGCAGTTAGTGAAGACACCCAGAGATTAGTCGGTAGAACTGGCACAACGAAAGCCCGTGTTGCTTATAAGAAAATGCTGGATGATGGCGATATTAATCAAGAAGAATATGATGCACTAATTACAGACTTGATTGACCCGGCATTCTTTGACGACGAGCATTGGGACAGCGTGGACGCCATATCGTTTGTCTCAAATCTTCGTGATAATTTTGAAGGTTCTGAATTTGATGATATTGATCCTGACTATTTAATAACTGAAAAAATTGATGATTTGTCGTCTGATTTTGCTGACGAAAAAGTCACAGAAGCACTTGACAGATTGAAAAATGGGGGAATGCGCTCACGTTCTGGAAAAAAGAACAATTCCGAAAAACGTAAAATGAACACGAAATTGACACCAGATCAAGTTCGTATCATGCAAGAACAAAAACTTCGCTCGAAGAAAATTCCGGGCAAGAAAAAAGATGGACCATCCACAAATGAGTGGGGTTTCCGTTCACGTGAAGATTTTGGGAATTCTGCTGGTGCCGCAATTGGCTATATAAGCGAAATTTTCTCCAAAGATGATAAGAACTTGTCTTCTAACGAAAAATATTTACGAAATCACCTCTTGGATAATGGAGTGAAAATTGATTTCTATCGGGCGGATCGCGAAGGATCGGTCGGTTCAGATATTTCCTTGCGAGATAATGCCAAAGCCAACATGGACGACAAACTTGATGCTTTAGTAAACGCAATATCAAAAGATAAAAGAGCATCAGACATCTTGTCTAATAATGGATTCTTGATGGATGATCGTGCTTGGGAATCTGCGCCCTCGTACAAGAATCGTCCTAATCGAAAAGGGCCCAAATTGGGCGACAGAGAACGTGGTGTTGAAGCGCGAGCAAACATTATAGATTTAGCACCTGGTGATGTTCTTCCCGAAAATTGGGATGATGAAACTAGTGCTGTTGGCGAGCCGATGGTTCGTATTGCCGATATCCGTAGTGATGGCCAAGAAGATGGCTACGTCACAATGGTGTTGGAGAACATGTCTGATGGAACTACCGAAACACGCACCTTTGGTACGAATGACACATTCCCGAACGTGAGCAGACCGTCTGGTTCTCGTGGTGGACGCCAGCAAGGAATGCGTTCACGTCGTTCTTACGATGACGAAAGTGGTTCGCGTGGTGTTCGCGAAGGAGTCGCAGAGTCTGAACATTTTGAAGGCTTCATGTGGATTGATCAACTCAAGGGCGACAATGTTGATGCCGATGTTATTCCATTAGCGGATATTTATGGTGACGACAGGCCTGGATATGGCGTGGTCGGCGTTTATAGAACTGACGATGGATTCGGTGGGATTGAGTATTTCTATGGCGGGGACGATGAAGAGTTCGATTCTGTTGAAGATGCTATGGACTTCTTGCAAAATGTTGATGACCAGGGTAATGAGGGAATTTTGTATGGTGATCCGGAATTCCGTAGTCTTGACCGTGTTCGTGCTGCTGGAAAGCCTGGCAGACGTCCACTAGAAGGCATGCGTTCACAAACAAATTCTGGATCAACCAATATGGAAGACGCCACAGATGAAGAACTAAAGAATTTAATGAATGATTGGTTCGATGTTACGGACGGAAAAGTCAGTGTCGATGACCCGCTTGAAAAGAAGAAGATCAGGGATTCCTATTTTGCGGCAAAACAAGAAATTGATCGACGCAGAAAAGAAAATAAATCGCGTAAACCTGGAACTAATTCAAAGCCAACTTCCGGCATGCGTTCACGTCGTTCTTACGATGACGAAGGTGGTTCGGGTGGGGTGCGTGAAGGTGTTGCCGAATCAAAATACAACACGGGATCAAAGTGGATTGATCGACTTAACGGCGAAAATGTAGACGCAGAAGTTATCCCTCTGGCTGATATTTATGGCGACGACACTCCCGGATACGGAGTTGTTGGTATGTTCCGTACAGAAGATGGCGTGGAGTATTTCTATGGCGGAGCGGATGATGAAGAGTTTGATTCCGTTGAAGACGCCATGGACTTCCTGCAAAACATTGAAGACCAGGGAAATGACGACGTATTCTACGAGGATGAGCAATTCCGCAGCCTTGACCGTGTCCGTGCTGCTGGAAAGCCGGGCAGACGTCCCCTAGAAGGATTGCGTTCACGCTCTGGTGGAACGTCAGCAAATGTAGAAGCAGACCGAAGAGATGCTGCGCATGATTCCAGGCTGAATCTAATGTCGCCCAATTATCTTGATGAACTTTCACGTCGCGAGGATGTTCAAACTAGACTAAATGTTGCAAATAATGATATGGCATATTTGGAAACAATCAAAGACTTACTTGAAGACGAGAATCTTGAAGTACGTAAGGCTGCAGATAAAAATATTCAAAGACGATTTGGTGCTATAGCAAATCAACCCAGTTCCGATGCGCGCAAACCCGCTTCACGTCAAAGAAGACAAGCAGCAAGAAAATATTTAATTAAGCATGAAGAGCGGATGAAAAAGGCGGGCTTGCGTTCACGTTCTAATCGCGAAGAAGGACTTGAAGTCGGTGAAAAATTCAAACCTGGCGAAATTATTAGACGTAACAAAGATAGGGATATTGAGCCTAGACGATTCGCAGCCGCAGCGAAGCGACCGCCGGACGATCCGGACGATCCAGATGATGTGCAAGAAATTGCTGACGGCATGCGAAGCAAAGCCGGAACAGGGTTGGGCGAATCACGCGAAATCTATCCTTCACGCAGAATGGCCGAAAGTAGTGCTGTTGACTTCGTTCGTTACGATGCCGCTAAAGAAGAGTTGGTCGTCCAATATAAGGGTGGTGGGGCTTACGTATTTGGTGGTATTTCTGCTGATGACGCAGACAGCATTGAAGAAGCAGAGAGTCTCGGTAAAGCACTCAATGATGTGAAGCGTAATGCGACATACTCCGTCAAGCCAAATGGTGATGTTAATGGTGTTGAGTCAACGACGGTTGATTTCCTAGAACGTGATTTGCGTCGGATTCCAATGAGTGAAGACGAAAAGTCCGTATACGGCAATGCCATTGAATTGCTTCGTAACGGGATTACCGAAGACAGTGACCTTGAGCGAGTTCAGTCTCAAGTTACGAATATTAGCAACCTCGCCAATGACATGTGGGGCAATGATGAGTATGCAGCATCTAATTTCTTGTCAGAAGCAGCAGAAAAAATCAATAAAAAACTTAATATAGCCCGTGGTGGTGGTGGTTTCCGTTCACGAGCGGGAGCAAGACATCAAAAAATGGAAGTCAATCTTTCCGTAGATGAAATTGGCTTAATTCGTGATGAAATTCGTGGAATTACTGCGAAGCATGGCGGAAACGGCATGATTACTTACGGTATGAAGAAGTACGATAATCTTCTTGAGGAATTACAGAATCAGAAAAAATCTAATCCTGGTCGTTCTTTGACAATTCTTTCTTCAGAATACGACAACGTCATGACGGCGTACGATGAATTAGAGAAAGTTGATCCATCATGGATCAAGATGTTTGGTGCTGATCCACTAGAAATGGCCTCAGTCAGCAAAGAAGGAAAATACACCAGCCCCAATGTTGATATGCCTGGTGAGGAATTCGATGGTAAGCGCATCAATAATGGCGCTCCAGCAGATATTACTCCAAGAATGCAGGGTCAACTTGTTGACTGGGGTCGTCGTCAGCCCAACTTCCGCATAGTTAAGGGTCTCGTTGAGGCTCACAAGAAGAATAACGGCACCATGACAGCGCGTCAGTGGAGTACTTTGCGCAATATGTTTGACCGATTCTCTGAAGAGAACCGTAGTGGTGGAGTTAGGTCACGAGTCGGTTCTGGTATGCGTTCACAAACTGGCAGCGCCGTGTCTACTTCTCGTCCAGGAAAGGGCAAGGGTCCACGAACGGCCAAGGATGCTCTTCCAGAAAACTACGAAACTTTGTCACTAGATGAAAAGTTTGATGCGTTAATTTCTGCAGGCAAGTACGACGAGTCAACTAATCCGAACGGCATCCAGGTCGGCGAATATAATGCTGCATTTAGGCGTTTGCGTGATGCTGAAGATCAGCAGGACAGAATTACTGCTCGTCGGGAAGCACTTGCCGAGAGAATGAAGCGTTCGGCTGAAGCCGGCCCAGTGACACGTCGTCCAGAAGTTATGGAACAAGACTCACCTCGTCGGGCAGATGATGCCGAGACAACTCCAGAGAATCGAGCAGCGTTAGCAAAAAAGGTTCGCCAAAAGCAAATGTCGACTATTGAGAAAGTCGTTGCAAAGGCGCAGGACAGTATTAGTGGTGCGATTATTGATGGCGATGCTGAAGATGAGCATGGTCGTCTATGGGACGAAGTGATGGACTTGGTTCAGGCTGAGGATGGTGGCGACGATACTGACTTGACTCTTTCTAAATTGAGTTCGATCATTGAAGCACTTGATGATTACACTATTGGTTTTGATGGGGAGGAAATGAGCCCAGCAGAACGCAAGAGTGTCAATAATGCCACAAAACTCAAGAACACCCTTGAAGAATTGTATGATGATATAGATTCTGATCCTTTTATCAAGCGAGGAAATACTTCTCGTGAACAAGCGGGCGTTTCTCTCGGTGGCGAGGAAGATGACAATCCGACTCCAAGATTTATGACTGGAGAAGGTCTACGTTCCCGTTCGAGCCTAGTCAATGGCTACATAGGTTCTCGCAAGAATGCCGAACGGCAGCCAAAAGCAGGAATGCGTTCACGTTCTGGAACGGAACAAGATGGTCGCGCTGAAATTCGCTGGGAAGCAACTGAGTTCAATAAGGTAGAGCAATCATTGAGCAGGGAAATTTCTGAGGCACAAAGGTCTGGAGATTCCAAAACTGCCAATTCTTTAAGAAATTTGACAAAGATTATGGATAGGCAGAAGTCTGGCGATGTTGGTGGAAAGAGAACCAACGCTGGTGCTTTGTATCTTACTCAGAGTGAACTGGACGATGTAATGGATGCCTTGATGCACGTCGTTGATCGTCAGACCCAGACGGATGGTTCCAGAACTAATATGTTTGCCCAAATGCTTGACAAACTAGCCGAAGCGGGCATGACAACATTTATCAGAAAAACAGCAAAACCGGTTAATTCTCGATTTGTAGAAAAAACCAACGAGTCCGGTCGCACTGTAAAGATTCCACTCAATGAATAACAGTAATTTACATGCACTTATGTTAGTTTGTTGTACACTTAACCTAGATTAAAATGAAAAAAATATCCAAATACTTCTGCATGGTAGAAGCCGAACAGGCTAATATTCCTTGTAGTGGTTGCCCCAGCCATAACGGATGTCTCGACAAGAGCATTCACTATAAGGAGTCTCACATAATGGATTTAAACGAAAAATCGGTCGTCAAAATTGATGGTGATGGTACTGTAATCAAGTGTGCCAAGTCTTTGCCTGGCTCCGAATGTGGATATGAAGCAGACAAAAAAGTCTGTGGAAAATGTGGCGCAATGGCTGTCGAAATCAAAATGGTTCCCGTCGACGAAGAAGACGAAGAAGAAACCACTGATGAAGAAGATTTATTAGAAGAATCAGAAGAAGAAGCACCAATGGAGAATGGTAAGCCCATGCTCAAAACCAAGGGTGCTGGAATGTGGCAAACACCAAAAGCAACCCGTCGCGCCTACACCGCATCAATGCAAGATGGTCTCTACCGCCCAGTCAAGGGTGAAGAAATGATGCCCGAAGATGATGAGGACGAAGAAATGTACATGGACGACGAAGAGTATATGGACGAAGAAGAAAAAGGCATGTACGGCATGGGCGGCGGCGGTCGTGGTGGACGCCCAGGCCCAGGCCCATTGCCAGACCCAAGACCACGTCCTCGCGGACCCCGGAAGCCTGGCGGTGGCGGAGTTATGCAGCGACCTCCGACCGGAAGAATGCAAATGTTGGCTGAAGAAATGATGGACGACGAAGAAGAAATGTACATGGACGACGAAGAGAACATGGGCATGGAAGATGAAGGCAAGATGGCCGCACGGCCAGGCGGCGGCGGTGCAAGACCCACGGCGAGCCCAGGCCATTCAAGTAATCGCCGCAGTGAAGCAATGTGGGGTCCATGGGAACGAAGATCAACTGGTGGCACTCCTAAGCCAATCTTCGCGGTAGGACGCGACATACTCGGCATTTCTGATGCGATGCCTCGCAAGGCTTCTGATGAAGAAATGTACGACGAGGACGAAGAAATGTATATGGATGACGAAGGTAACGAGTACATGATGGACGAAGAAGGCAAAATGTACATGATGCCAAGCAGGGGTAACAGTTCTAGGCCACAACAAATGCGTCGCAGCCTAATGCAACGTAGGGCAGACGAAATGATGCCTGAAGATGAAGACAACGAAGAAATGTACATGGAAGACGAAGAAGGAGAAGCCGACGATATGGATATGGCACCCGATCTAGAAGCAATGCGTATGGCACGCCTACGTAAACTTGGAACAAAGTCAGCAGATGTAGGCATGAATGGCTATATGTGTGCTATCGACCGCAAGGTATATCCTGGCGCAGCATCCGTATGTGATGACTGCCCTGGTGGATGCATGGCAGAAAAAGGAATGCCAGGACTCCTCCACGTCGAAGGACTCGTCGAAGTTATGTTCAAGGGCGAAGTCATTGACTCCGGCTACTCGCAAGATGCGGACATGTACGTTATTGACGTAGAGACAAAGTCTGGAAGCATTAACGAAGTATTCGTTGATGGAACATCAGCAGAAGTTCTTGGCTTTCATCGTCTGGATGACTCAGTTCTTTCACAGAAGTCAATCATGGATGACATCGAACTCATCGACTTTAACGAAGCAGCAGAAATTGCTGTCAAATCGATCCCTGGCAGTGTTGTCGCCGTAGAGCCAGCAGTGTTTGAAGGTTTCGACTCTTATCAAGTTGAAATCGATGGCGTTGATGGCAAGTCATACGACGTTTTTGTTGCACTTGATGGCGAAACGCTCGGCTACGACTCATACAACTCTGACGAAACAGCAGAAATCGAAGCAGAGGCAGCAGAAATCGCCCTCAAGCGTGCATTCCCAGAAGATAAGCGTCAAGAGATGGCAAAAGAAGGCACCGCAATGCCTGATGGATCGTTCCCAATTGCAAGCGAAAACGATCTCCGCAACGCAATCATGGCTCATGGAAGAGCAAAGGACTCAGATGCAGCAAAAGCACACATCAAGTCACGTGCTGCAGCGTTGGGTCTTGAGGAAATGCTTCCCGAAAATTGGAAAACGGCAGAAAAGTCCAACCCGGCAGAAGAGTTTATTCAATCTCTCGTTGAGTTTGAGATGCTCGCTGCCGAGGTAGACAATCCTTCAACGACCAAGTAACTACAACAGGGATTGGAGCCCGGGATGACGGGTAGAGGTATCCCTCAGCGGAATAAACTATCGCCACGTCTAGACGTGCCTATCCGTAATTATGACGGAAAGGCTATGTACTTTCGTGAACGACAGAAGTTTTCATTAAATCAACCATATCTTGACGCAGATATTGCAGTCAAAGTTCTGGCTGAGGGAATGATTGCTGCTGGTTCTGGTGGGGACAGAGAAATGACTGGTGATGACGATCAGCCGACTATGGCTGAGTTTCGTTTCGATCCCTTGGCTCGCCGTCAACCTGGGCAAGTATTAAAACTCCATACCACCTATAAAGAAGCAACGACTCCTGGTGATGATCATAACTGGGGCTGGGTTGATCCTGAGCCCGAATTGTCTGACGAGGATCGTCTCCAGTTGTCCGAGGAGGCTGCTGACTTCATTAGTAAACGCCCTCAGGTTATTGTTCGCCAATTTACTGTTGATAAAGATGGTAACGAGACTGGTGAAACTAACGAAATTGCGGTAAAGCAGTTGGGTCCCACCATAAATGACATGATGCCTGGACAAGCAATCAAATTACGTAAGGCTATTTCTAAGGGTATTATTATTGATGCCAACGGACACATGCGTTGCCCTCCCGGCACTCCTAACGCCAACCAATTCACCGATGTCGATATGTCTAACTGTTTCAATATTGGTGTTGGTGCTGTTCAAAAAGAGATTCGTCGCATCCGTGGTTTTTGGAAAGAGTGGAACGAAGATGTAGCAGCGATTCGCTCTGCTCGAACTGCCAAAGAAAGACTTGGTAAGGCTAAAGAAAATTATACGAGCCTTGAACAGAATGCTGAATGGCTTGCTCGTAATGAACAATCCATTCAGGATGCTTATGAAACTTTGGGGATTGATTTATCTCAGTTTACGCCAGAGCAGTTAAAAAACAATGTTCATCTCTTTACTGCCATGGATGAATTGTTCAAAAATCATGATGGTCCTGAGTTTAGAAGATTTTTGCATGATGCCATTGGTTTCAAATGGGATGACTCTAAGAGTGTTGATGAAAATATGAAAGATTACTGGGAGACATTACGTGAGACGGCTTACAAGTTGGTTCCAGAGGAAGTTAAAAAAGCGTTATTGATTGACCCGTCAACAAAGAAGCCCATTTATCCCGATCAGTACGATGAAGCGCAAAAAATCGTTGACATGATGATTGATCGATTTAGGGAAGTTCAAGAAGGCATCATCCATGGTGCTTTGGTGTCTTTTAATGATAATCCTCAAATGTTTCAAACTTTGCGCGAAATTGGTTTTGATGCTTGGAATGGAAGAGTTGGCCTAAATGAATGGATGAGTTATGAGGGCATCACTAATCCTATTACTGATGAACTAAACCCTGGTAGACTTGGCACTCAAATAAATTTCAATACCTGGGCGCTTGTATTTAAGCCTTTGATTGATTTGAGAAAACTGGAAGGAGAAGGTAGGTTTGAAATTGATCTCAAGCCCGTGGATGCCCAAGGCACACCTTTAAATGATATTGAAAAATTAAAACAAATACGTGACATTATCGCCCAGTCCAATGAAGTTGATCATTTTATTCATGGTGTTGGTTATGCGAACGAGCAGTCATCTGCCCGTGCATCCGCAGTGGCTGGCATGTCTCCCGCAAAAGCCAGGGCAATGCACGTTATGTTTCATGAGTTTGGGCATGTTTTACAATATGCCGAAGCACAAAATGCGATTATCGATTATGTGAACAAGCATGGTCAACTTGTTGTTACTAATGACGGCGCACTCAATGTCCTTACTGGTGATTGGCGAACATGGTCCAATAATGATTGGTACGATGCATTGAATACTGTCATGAGAGGAACTTTTGAAGGGATGAATTATCCGCCAGTTACCGTTGACTGGTTAGAGGATTCAATGCTTCACCTTCTTGCTGGACAGTATTATCAAGATGAATTAGGAAAATGGCAGCGAATGCACCTTAGTGGGGGTGAAGGCTCCCCGATGTTAAAAAATGCCCAGGTTGGTTTGATGATTCAGGAGGCTCGTGCTGAGTTGTATGCGTTGAGGCAGATGGGCGTTATTTCTGGGCCAGATATCGACAAGGCTATTGGTGGTATGGATGAGGTGAGAAGGCCTCCCGGTATTGAATTGGCTTCGCGTCCTATTTATGATGCCCCTACGGAAAATATTTCCAGACTTGTTCCGAAAAGTATTTTTTCAGATAAAAGAGATTTACGAAGAAAACCCGAATACCCCCCCGAAGTTACTAAATTTGTCAAGAAAATGAAAAAGGAAAATTATACTCCTGAACAAATATTGAATGAGTTAAATGCTGGTGATCCTGAAAATCCTAAGTTTACTTTGGATGATGTCAATAAGATGATTGGCAATACAGGGGCAGATGACACCCCTACGGATTGGTTGTCCCCCGAAAGAGAAAATGGCATTCCCAAATTTGATCCTGCAAATGGTATTTATGCCGACTGGTCACCCGATCTAAATGATGACGGAAAAACGCGACAAGCAAAATTAGAACTTTCAAAAGTGGACTATGGAGAATCTCAAGAATTTTTACAAGACGTAGAAGACGCTGGCTTTGATCCGGGAGACAAGTACGACAGGGAAAAATTTAAAAAATCAAGAAAATATAAGCCAAGTTTAGATAAATATCGTGAAAAATATGCAAAGCCGGCATCTGCTACTGGAAATGAACCAAGTGAAAAAGGAACTTCCATTCCCGATGAATCACTTCCAGAACCTAAGAAAAAACGTGACATTCCGGCATGGGATGGACAAGTGGACCCGTTTGCAAACGATTATTCAGAAGTAAAATTAACGGATGCTTTAATTGACGATTACACTAATACAGACTACACAATTGATGAACTTGCAGAACGCTACGATAGAACCCCAGAAGAAGTCAAAGCCAAAATTGATTTTGAAGAAAAATTTGATGGACCAATAGAACGAGTAAATGTTCCCAAAGAGCCAATTGAAACAACACCTACTCCGATCACCCCTGCGTCCAATCCCAAGGAGTGGGGACGTCAGAGAAGACAAGAAATATTAGATACAACGGAACCAGAAACCGTTGCTTTATTGGATGGCTCGACGCCACCGGATATGCGATCATCGACAAGAGCATTAGCCGAACAACAAACAGGCAATGTTCTTGCCACTTCTGCCAACGCACGCAATAAGGCAAAAGAAAATGCAGAAACAATTGGGGCACCGACCCCAGACACTCAATCTCCTTTGCTTGATGAAGAAATTAGGGATTCCTTAGCACCACTATTATTTCATATTGATTCTCATGAATTTGATGAAGATATGTCGGTCATGATTGCCTACCCATTACCAAAAGATTATGAGATTGATGGTGGTGAAATAGTTACAAAGCCAACCCCAACACGAGGAATTCTAATAGGTGAAGGGACTTTGGAAGGTGCTCAGCCAACTATGCCCGAAAATACCAGAGTTGTGCGTCTGAGTGTTCCTGCGGGAAGTCGTGGAACTGTTGTTGGTGATTCATTCAGTGGTGATAGTGATGGGGTTCTTTTGCCCCCAGGTGATTTCGTTATAACTGGCGTAGATGAAAATGGCATTATTGAGGCAACAATTCACAAACAGGAAACACCCCTGGAAACACTTAAGCGCATGGACGGCAACATAGATAATGTTTCATCTGCTGATGGTGTTGATGAGTCCATCAAGAATGAGGCGTCAATTATTAAATCTGAGATTAGTAGGCAGATTGATAATTATGCAAATACTGAGCGTGGCCGAGGAATGCGTTCACGTTCTCGTGGTAGCAGCAATGATCCCTTGACTCAAAAAAACCAGAGGGAACAAAACGATTCCATTTCTAGCATTATGCGCAGACAGAATAGCGTGCCATTTAATGTTGATAATAATTACTCCGCTCGTTATAGGAATCCAGATGGAACACAACTTTCTACGCAATGGGGAAAAGTTGTTCCACGTGAAGTTCATGTAGAGCAAAGAAATAATCGTATTTCTGCGTCATTGGGGCGTATGCGAAATATTATAAATGGCGACGTCTCTCCTTCTAACGAGAGCGAATTTGACTTTATCAATAATCTTGATCCACGAATCAAAACATTACTGAATAACCAATCTCCTGAATCAGTTCTTAAAATGATTGATGATTCTTATTCTAATTTTCATAAAGGTTTTGATGATCGTATACGTATTCCGATGAATGAAAATACATTGAATAACTTAATGTCTGACGGTCGCTTAAAAACAATTCAAGAAATTAAACCGAATAGTCCAATTTCCAAACTCAAATCAGAACATGAATTATTTTTAGGTTACGATGCGGCAGTTTCTGATAATTTACGATCATCCAATGGTTACATGGTTCACCGTAATGCTAAAAATGTTATTTCAGATCATCTTGAATCAATTCCAAGCGATGGGATTAGCAGAAACCCTGATTTCTTTCACGAAAGTGGAGATATCCAGCCAATGGGTGATGTACGAATTGGCGGGAACGATATTGATTTAGTATTAAAACCAGAAGTTGCTTCTCGTTCTGCGTATTCACGCGGAGAAGCAATTCGTTCACACAACTATCCAACACCAGTTTTGTTTGACGAACCTGGCGATGTTGGATTAGCACACCTTAATGAATCGATTACTGCGGGTAATTCGGAATCAGACAGAATGCGCAATATTGCTAATGCCTTGCAAAATGTTATTGATGACAACTTTAGTGGTTCTCTGTCTGACGATATTTCAGCAAGTAGATCAGAACGTGCTCTCAGACCAGGGAATAGGTACGAAGCACTTGTTGCTGGTGGGGTGAGTTTGGATGACGTTGCCGAGATACGTTACCCAGTAAATAAACTTGACATGAATAATGAAAAGTTAGATATCAATTCTTTAATTGGCGATAATGGGCGAGAATTATTAAAAACTAATGGTTTTGGCGATGGCGAAATTAATGAATATTTGCGTATGGTCAATGATGGCGAAGTTGATCTTCAATCTGCTCGTTGGTTGAAACAGCATCGTGCTGCTAAGAAATTTGAAAAAGATTTTCGAAACAAAAACAATTTTGACGGACGTTTAGTTTTCACTAACCCTGACGGGATAGACCTCATGTCTCCTGAAACTTTTAGAGAGCACCCAAGTTCACGTGGCCTTCAGACCGTTGAGCAAATGTTGTCAGCAAGAATGCTTGATGACATGGCACCAAACCTGAAGAAGACCTTGAAGGCCATCAAGAAGTCCCCTGATGCCCAGGCTCGCATACGTGCTACGCAGACTGAAAATATCAATAGACCAAATGTTAATACTCCAAATATTTCTTCACGTATGGACAATATTGATGACAACGAAGTTGACGATATTTTTAATTCCTTAACTGATGATTTAAGAAACATTGCTAAGGGGGTTGATGTAGAAGATCGCGGGATGCGCTCTAGATACAATGAAGGCGGCGGGCGATACTGGACCGACGGCGAAAGCAGGATTTGGATTTCTGATGAAGATGGCGATAGGGCATACGATGCCAGGCAAGATGGTTTCCGACCAGACCGGGGATATACGGCGCCAGACCCCCTCGGTAGGCGTCCAGACCAAATACCACGAGAATATCCCAGTAGATACCCTAAAAGTACTCCTAAACAACCAGGACTAAAACCAGATGATGGAGATCAATTAATAAGCGATGCTTCGTCCATTACTGGAAATGACCTTATTACATCCCTTGTTGAACAATACAAAACATACAATCGTGGCTGGCTTACGGAAAAACAATGGAATTTACTACGTAGCATAGTTTCTAAAAATAAAAAAACATCAGCCGGTCCATCTGCAAAAGAAGGAATAGATAAGGCTGAAGATATCGCGCCTTCACTTTCTAATGAAGACAAGAAGGCAATCATTGAGGCTGCTCGTGGTTTAAGTGGTGATTTTGCTAAAAGTGTCGTTTCTCAATATAATTCCCGTGGCCGTTTAAGTGATAAGCAGTGGGCCGCACTAGATAGGGCTACCCGTAAAATACGTGGTACCTCTACTGGTACTGGCATGCGTTCACAATCTGGACCCAAACCTCCGCAATATCCTCGCAAGCCAACAATGGGTGCGTTCATCGGTTCTGCAGATTCAGAATTTGATGGAATAACAAATTGGGAAGATTTTAAACGCGTGCTTGCAGATAAAGAAATTGTTTTCATCGACTACGAAACAACTGGTCTCAAATTCAATGAATTTAACGAATCAGCAGGAAATGGACTACCTACTCAAATAGGTGCTGTAAAAATGAAAAATGGCAAAGTCATTGCGCGTTTTAACGTGTTTGTCAACCCTGGCACGCCAATGTCGGAATGGGAAAAATGGTCACGAGACAACCTCAAGGACGGCGACGGCAACCCAATAACAGATGCATACCTGGCGGACAAACCTTCAATAGCAGATGCCCATAAACAATTAGTTGAATTCATGGGTGATACAGAATTGATGGGAATGCAAAACGCCGTGTTTGATAATGAAGTCCTAGAAGACGCATTGAAAGATTCTGGCATTGATTGGAGACCCAAGGGAATCATCGATACTAAAGAAATTTCCGACATGGTTCTTCCAAAATGGTCTGAAACAAATCAAGATGCCCCATTCAAAGTTAACAAAGATGGCACTAAGTCGCCTTCAAACTCACTTGGAGATATCACAAAATATCTTGGTGTCGACCTTGGAGACAAACACCATAACGCAGACGCAGATGCCGAAGCAACAGCAAAAGTAATGCAAGGAATTATTGACGGTGCCATAGAAAATAACTGGCCTACGGACGTATTAGACAAGTCCAAACGACGATCCAAAGAGAATGAAACTAAAATTAAATTTGAAAAAGCAGTTGCGGCATTTGAAAGTGAAAAAGAAACTTTCCTAGATGCCAGACCTCCTACTAATGACGAAGGAGGCATGCGATCACGCACTGCAACGAGACCGGCTAAATCAACTACTAAGCGGACGCCTAAACCAAAAGCAGTAGAGCCACGCGAATACAGGAATTCAAATACCGAAAATCTTCCACGATCACGTGATTACTACAATGTCGAAGATATTGACAACGTAATGCGCGACATCATTGATGATGTTTATGCTGGCGTAAGAGAACCACAAGGAATTACAGACAGAATCAATGCATTGCGTGATGAGATCAGAGACCTTGGTGCCTCGTCTGGAATGCCCGAAGACATGATCCAAGATTTGCTTGATGGTACCAAGACTGGGCCAATTGCGTCTGAGGTCAATGATGTTGTGGGTGGATATGAAAGATGGGGTGGATTACGTTCTCGTTCTAATGTTGGATCAAATACACGCGCCAAGGCTGGTGTTGCCGGAAGAATCATTTCATCCGACAGATCACGTAAGGCATTAGAAAAACTTGGTGTTGACGAGGATAGGGCGGAGGCCGTTCAACTTCTTGGGGAGATGGCTGCGGCGTTTAGTGTTGGCGGACCTGCAGGGATGGGTTCTGTTCTTGCCCGACGAGCAGGACGAGACGTCGCTGACTTTGGTTTAGTGGAAGCAGTAGAGCGTGGGTGGATGAGTCAGGCAACGGCAGACAAGATCACTAAGCGAATGTTGGATCGCGTCGCCCCAGAAGGATTGCCGGATGACATTAAAGACATTATCGAAAAAGGTAAAGATGCCGTCACTTCCGAAGAAAGCAAGGCCAAGGCCGTTGAACTTTTAGACACTATTCGCGAGACTGTTCGCTCTGGTGGAATGCAACGTCTTGCAGACTCAGCAAAACAAAAAACTAGAGTTTTGACCGATATCGCCAAGGAACGAGGAAGGGAATTGGCAGCAGACAAACTGCGTGAGGTTCGTGACAGTGCTCGCGACATGGCTAGAGATAAAGCATCAGAATTAGCAGATGAGGCCATGGACGCATTGAAGCAACGTGGCAAAGAAGCCGCAGGACGTCTAGTTGGTAGATTTGCAAGAAGAGGGGGCAGATAATGCCTACGCGTCTTATTTTTGTTGGAAATACAGGAGAGGGGAAATTGTTCTATAACGCCGACGCTAACCCCACTGAAAAGAATGCAATCTTTATCGACTCCCAGGAAACCGAAACTCCAGTTGATCTAGTTTCTTTTATTAGTAGTAACCCTGATATGAACGAAATTCGTTCTACCCCATTTCATAAGTTTTTATGGGATGGAGCAGAAGGACAGATGGCTGATCGCTGGAAGCGCGTTTTTATGAATCGCACACAGCCAGTCGATGAAAGCCTCATCAAGGATGTTGAAGTTAAGAAAAAGCCCAAGAAACGCCTTGTTGCTCAGAGTAAGAACAATCAAATCATGGCATTTAAGTCATTGGTATTTTCTCAACAATTTGAAAAGATGCCGAATTCGGCGCTTGGTAATCGGAGATCATCCAATCGCACAATCATGGGGATGAATTCTAAAATTCTTGGTCCTGTTCGTGCTGGTTATGACGGTGACAATGATGGATTCATTGATGATGGCTTGCCTACGATGCGTCCATTCATACCTGGTTTAGATGTAGCGAATATACGAATTCCAAAATCTGTTCGTGCTCAGGGGATGAGGGTACGAACATCATCTTCTCCTGTCGATAGGTTCGCAACGATTTCGGTTGATCAAATTCGTCAAACAATAATAAAACAAGATAAATTTCTTGAAAAAAGATTCAATGACGGTAAACCGATTACATCAATCGGTGATGTTAAAAGAATATTAATGAATGAATTACCAAGTTTTGCTAGTGGTGAATCACGATTTGATTTCCTAGACGGACCAGACGATCAGCCTTTAGAATCTTACGCTTATGAAAATATTGTTGGGTTCTTGCTCGCATTGCACGCTAACCCAAGTATGAAAAAGTTTTCTTATGACATGAAACCTTTTGGTATAGGTGATGAGCCGGGTGTTGGTGGATCAACTCGCTATCAATCAGGACATCAATGGACTGTAGTCAATGGGGCGTATGTTGCTACAAAAAATAGAACACCAAAAATCACCATTACTTATCGTCACCCCATGGACCCGATGTACAGGATGGCGAGTCCATCCACCCTATTCAGTGAAGGTCGATTTGATGTAAGTTCAAATATTATTGGTTCCGCCATGATGAGCGGAATGGCGGAGAGTTTGGGCGGATCGTTGGATGACGAGGCCTTGATGTCTGTTTATGAATTTCTCAATTACAATAATATGAATAACTCTTTGGGCAATTTTATTGATTTAGTTACTCCCCAATTTGGTTCCAACCCAGACGCACGGCTTCCTGGTGTTGATCAAGCAACAATGGACACTATTAAGTACTTGATGGATGCTGGAGTCATCCCTGACAACATGTTTGATAATGGAGCAACGATTAGGCTTATCGAAAAAGTTCGCGACGTTGTAAAGAATCAATCATCTGTTATATCTGACGGATTTACAGATCAGGCCAAGGGTGCTCTCAAATACCATGAAGAGATGTGGTCTGTTTTGGCCAGGTCTACGGCTATACACGAAGCCACACATGCCGCACACCTTGCGCAAATGCACGAAGATATGTCGGCCTATCTACTTCAACGCGGTGTTGATCCCTCTGTTGGTATCCCCGAAATTGCTTCAATGATGACAAAATCCATGGATAAAAAACAATTGAAACAAATTTTGGATGATGCAACCGACATGAATGCGGTAGTTTTGAATAGGATATTTTCTGATGTATTTAAAAACCTTGCTTATAAGGCATCATCTACTGGCAATCAGGATGCGCAAAACACCTTAGAAGATTTTATGAATCAGCCTCTTTATAACAAAGATGGTTCGGTTATTAAAATAAATAAAGAAATTGCTGATCTTTTTAATCGCCTTGAATCTATGAGCGGACAAAGTGTTTTTGGTGACGGATATCCTTATAAAGAAGGAGATAATTTTACTTTTGCACAAGCACACATGCTTGCAGACGGAAGAATCCTGAGCCTTCAGAGACAGGATGCCAGAAGGCAATTTGCGGGAATCAAATTGTATTACGATAAAGACAAGACTGTTGCCAGTAATGCATTAACGTTGATTAGGCAAGAGGGATACCCGGCACTCGTGATGCAGCGAGGGAAAACTCGCCCCCTATCTAAGGAATCAGGAAAATTGATCGCTGATTCCGTCAATTCTGCAATGGGTATGGTCGGAAGAATTATTCATTCTGGCGTTGATCTAAGAAGTGTTCGTGCTGTTGGGTCTTTTAGACACACCCCAACTGATGTTGCTGGGCCGTTGTTGCATTCATCACAATTAAACGCGCGGACAATTCAGGATATGGCAGCAATAGATGATGTGGACGGGTTGAAAAATATTGCAGAAATGTCCATTATTAATTCTTTTGCTCCTCTTGCAAAAAATGCCGATCCCGCAACTCTTGGAACCATCATGGAAACTACTGGTATGGATTTTTGGCATTTTGATTCGCTGAAAGATGATGATGTAAAAAGTATTATTGATATGGCTAGACAGTCTGCCGAGCCGGGATACAGGAACTATATGTCAACGGCGCTCAATAGGAGAATCGTTAGTTTTCTTCAATCGAATCCCGATAGTTCGGAGTTGATGGCCGAGTTGGCAGTTTATGATGCTTTTGGTATACCTATTCAGGTTCATGAGGATGTTGACGGTCGATCAACTTCAAAACGCGCATTAACTTCTGACGAAATTAAATTGTTTGATAAGTTACTTAGTTGGCTTTTCCCAAAGGGTAAATTGAGTAATATTAGTGAGGCAAAATAATATGATTAGTCAAGAAGAGTGGAACCAAAAAATCAAACAACTTTGGGGAATGACTTTAGTCTCGGTAAATAATTCAGATTTATCTATTGACGAGCACATCAGTAGGGCCAGGAAACTCCAAACAGGAGTCGACCCCCACGAAACCAGCCGCAAAAACAAAGCACAAGAAATCGCTGCAATCATGTCACTCCCAGGAAAAAAGAACTGGGTACGAGAAGACGATAAGCCATATTTTGAACTCATCACAAGCGGACTAATTAATTATCCTCCCGAAGATAGGCTAGACTTATTAGAGTTAACGAAATCTGATGATTTCCTCAAAAAATACATATCGGAGTTATGATGGAAACTGGACGCTACTCTTACAAAGCAGCGATACCTGAGGTCGGTATCCCTCAAGAAAAATTCACTGGTGACGTACTAAAGGGATACGGCCCACGAAGAGGAAATCTCGAACGACTTCTCCGTTACTGGCGTCCAATTATGCGCAAGCCAGGCGGGTTTAGACGTTGCAAGGTCATTTTGGCGGACCATCCAGAATTATTCCCACTAAACAATATTTGTGCTTGGCTACATCATGAAACCACGGGCTTGTGGCCAAATGAAGGCTGCCATCACCCCACCATGAAGAACTGTCGCCGTAAACTCAAGAAAGGCGTAAACGGCTCATTGTGGTCTAATGAGCAATTTAATAACCGTCTATCCCGTATCCCCAAAGCGGGCACAAAATCACTTCAAAACGAAGTTTTCTTTGATACTGATTGGTACACCAAAGGTCTAAATATCTATGCCGGTAACGAAAACCACGTAGTTACACCAGACGATCTGTCTCACGCATTTCAGGTACTGTCAGATTTTTGTGAAATGGAATCGAAATTTGCTGAGTATTTGCGCAATAACGATAACTGGGAATTCGAAGGTGAGAACGAAGCCGGCTTTACCCTAAAGTCACTTCTTCCCGTAGAGGATTGTGGATGTGACTGATGAACTCTTTTGAGATCATTAAACCAAGTAAATGTTGCCCCAACCAGGAGGTTGTTGTTAAACGTCATGTTCTAACAACAAAAAATGCCGATGGTAATGCTTTTATTGGTTCAGTAGCATCGAAACAGGAAATTGTCAACTATAAAGCCATGGTCAAAATGCTTGGCCTTGGTGATAATTATCGGGTCAAACGTGTTGGCACGATTGGCTCGTCTTCCACTATTGGACAAACCGCACAGGCAGTTGGTTCATACTTCCTGCCTGGTGATTCGTCGATTCTAAGAAGTCCGGTTCGTTCTACGGGATTCTCTTTATTGACCCCCGGTGTCCCCAGCATCCCCATGCGACCACGCATACGCACTGGTCGCGACAAGGTCCACAGATGCCCTGAGGGCTACCAGTATGGCGGTCGTTTTACGGATAACCAATTTACGACCTGTGGAGCAAAACTATTCGATATCCCTGGTCCACTTGGTCTAGTCATATCCGCCCTGCGTGCATTGCGTCGGGAGGCAAACCTCAAACCCATCACTATAGAAGGTACAGCGTTAACCCCGGGAGAGTATGGCGGGTCAGTTATTGATTCTCGCGCTCCACAGATTCCGCGAGTTACTGACAGTGATGTCAAGAAGCAACTTGAAAGTATTAGGCAAATTGTAAAGGACATGAATCAGCCGAATCTTGATGCCAAGAGAATGGTACGGCGTGACGGATTCATTTTGGAACCAGTAGTTTCTCCAAAAGTTTTGAGAACTATTCCCGATAATCGTGACATGGAAGGGGCGGCATATATTTTAAATGCAAATAATGTTTCTTCCCTTGGTGGCGAAGAACTTGGGTTACTCTCAAATACTGGAGTAACCAAAATTATGTACGTTTTACCTGGTGGATCGACACTTAGTCTAGAAAAAGTTAGACCATTGACCGTTGGCGAACGTCGCAAACTGGGCAGAACAGTCAATGCTGCATCCCGTATTGATAATAGTCAGATTGCCGCAGCAAGACTGATGTCTGTTGCCGAAGAAACTGGCGACGGAATTCAATATTCCGAAAATTTCATTGGGGTCAGTAATCCTCATAAGAGAATCGCTGCAAGAAATGGCAAAATGGTTGAAAGTTGGGTGGGTCAAGTATTCGCCAACCGCAAGAGCAAGCCGTTGCCCGAAGCAAGACAGACCTCTTCTGAATCTGGGATTTCTGAGAAAATAACGTCCATTCAAGAGGCAGTTGCTCATATTGCGGCGGGTGGAAGTCTTGCTTCAATTTCTCCCGACATTCTTCAACAGGCACTTATTCAAGCAGGTTTGTTTAAAGCACGCAATATTGGGAATAATCAAAAGATTTTTGATGGCCCCAATGGAAGATCATATTTATCAATCACGCCACTTAACGACTTTGAACACCTTGACGCCACCCTCGTTTCAGACATTCAGCAACATTTTGGTATTGAATCTCCAGATATCTATCCATATGGAATGGGCCCACGTCGTCCATATTTGAAAGAAACATCCGGAACCGTTTACCCAGGCAATACCCCATCTACGACCAAATTATTTAAAGATGGCGATATTTCTCATGTTGCAGCACTCTTAGTTTCCGACCTATTGACAGGGGACGCCAATAGGTCGCCCTCAAGTATTGACATTATAGAATTGTCAGATAAAAATGCTGTTGTTCCAACCATCAACTTGCCCGACTTCGTAGAGGTTCAGAAAAAAGTCAAGACCGCCGAAGAACTCATTGCACAAATGACATCACTTGCTGAGAATGGCTCCTATGAGGAGTATTATAGAGAGTTGAAGAGTCTACAAAAAAGACAATTCCTTGCCATTATCAATAAGTTGCTAGAACGGGCGCGGGCGTTCAATTTTGAGAAATATCAAGCCAGATTTACCATTGATGGAAAATTGACTGAAACAGAAAAAATTCATTTAGGAATAATACAAAGGATAGTCAATCAAAGAATTGGCTCCCTAGAAAGAGCCGGAGATTCAATCCGGAACATACTTGGAGGATTTGAGTGAATCGTTACGCCCTATTAAAAGATTCTATTAATGACAGTATTTTTGGAGTGATCGTTGATAGTAACGGTCTCTCGAAATTTTACGGCGTAAGCGCCAAAGGTCTCGAATGGTCCAAGTGGGCCAACGGCATCAATGTCAAAAGTGAAAACAATGGTCTCCCAATAGGCGTCGTAGTAGGCGGTTACTCGGCCCTTCGTAATACCAACCCCAACTATGTTCAAGCACTCGTAGATACTGTATCGCTCCGTAATCCTTCAATTAATAAGAAGCAAGGTATCTCTGATTCTTTGATCAAAAACTCTTCTTCGGTCGTTCCTGGTGTTCGTGACGCAGAATTACGTGCATTTGACATCGACAAGCGTAATGAAGCCATTGCTTTTAAGGCGCGCGCATTCCGTACCGACTCCAAGGTTTCATCATTGCTTACTCAAGTACGTGCAGAGAGACTGGGATTCGTTTCAAATGAAGGCGTATTCAGTTCACGCAACCCAATTCACACCCCTGAAGTAAAGCAAGCAGAAATTATTGACTCGTACGGTCGTTCTTTGCAGCGTGCTATCGGCTTGAGTCTTATTCGTAAGAAGTCCGTAAAGATGCTTGCTGTTGTCCGCAAGGATCAGGCGCTTGCTCAGTCTTTCGGTATTGAATTCAAGGCTGCTGGTATTGGTCCGAAGATTGGTAGTCGTTTGAGTGGCGGTCTTCGTGCTGCCCCTGCTGGCATGTCTTTTGTTGACGTTACTGGTGTGACCGACGCTGATACCGACGGTATTGTTTTTGAAGGTAAGCCGGGCCTAGAGCGACCAATTATCCCTCGTTTCATGGTTCCGAAGGACCTTGCCCGCAAGTTGTCTGGAATCGTTGAGGGTGATGCTGAAGAGATTGAGAAACAGCGTCGTGCCGGTAATACGAGTGTTCAGTTTGATGAAGGTAAGTTACGTAATATTGTTGCCAGTGTTGGTGGGGATGCGAGTCTTCTTCAGGCCGTAAGTAATGATCGTGGCGTTCCTGCTACTACGACTTCTGGGCGTGAGCGTGTTTCTGTTGCTGCTCGTAATGTTGCTGGCAATATTGGTTCGCGTCGTAGGGAGATTGCTTCGCGTCGGGGTATGCGTAGTGGTCAGCGTGCCGATCTTGGTGATGCGACTCCGCTTTCTCCTGGTGAGTTGAATAAGTTGTCGGAGCAGGAGATCGTTGATCGTTTGATTGAGGATCGTTATGCTGGTTTGAATCTTGATGAGGCTGCGAAGAAGTATGGTTTGAAGGGTGGTCGTCTTGAGGCTCGTCGTCTTGAGGCTCGTGAGATGCAGCGCCGTAACTCTGGCGGCATGCGTTCGCGTAATGATTATGACTCGTCTCTCAGTAGGAATGGCTGGCAAAAAAATGGGGACAAGTGGAATAAGGGCAACTGGGAAGTAGAAGTACTGGTTGACGAAAACGATAGGGCCAATCGTTTGGTAGCAAGAAACAAAGAGATCGGCGAAACTCTTGAGCAGGAACGCGGAGCAGATGTTGGCGCGTTGAAACATTTGAACGTATTTGAATCAATTTTGCGTGGTTCCGATGATAGAGGGTTTGACGAAGAACGCGGCATGCGTTCACGTTCTGGCATGCGTTCCAATTCCGACTGGACCAAAACAAGAGACGGCATTGAGATGGACGCGCCAGATATTGATGGCCTCTACGAAATACAGGGGAACAACAAAGAAGGGTTTGTAGTTACTAGATACTCGGATGGCTTTCGCAATGGTGGTCAGGATACACGAGAATACGAACACGACAGAATTTTTAAATCCAGAGCCGCTGCAAAGAAATGGGCGGAAAGAGACTACGACATGGCTTCTTACGGCATGCGTTCACGTTCAGGTGGTATGCGTTCACGTTCTATGCGCGAACAAAAACGCATTGATTCAAATTTGCGAGCCATGGACAGGGCCACAGGGGGGTATGCCTCCTGGGATGATGACTCTTGGGATAACTATAGGCAGGTTGGTCGTGTCCTTGACGGGGAAAATCTCAACCAAGCCGATAGGGATATGTTGGAAGAAGTCGGCGGCAAAATAGCAAGTGGCGAGTTACTTGAAGAACTAAAGCCAGATGATAGAAGGCAGGTTGTCAGTGACTTTAGAATGGCTTCTGGTTATGCCGACCCAACTTTAGAAGTTGAAGAAAAACTTGGTGAATTCTTAACACCAGATGAAGTTGGAAACGTCATGTATAACGGCGTGGAAACACTTTCTGGTGCGAAGCGTAAACGTGCAGAAAAAATTATTGATGATGCTGCAAATTCACGTCGTGAGTTGGGTATGCGTTATGGCGGCATGCGTTCACGTTCGGGAGATGATCTTGATGAGGAGAGTGGTCTTGAGGCTCGCCTTAAATCTGGTGTAAAAGTAACCGCCGATGACATCACTGATGATGAAATTAACGATTTCATGGATGAGGTGCACGACAATAAACAAGAAATATTAGACGAAATTTTTGGTGCACCAACAGAGGACGACTTAGATGAAATAGGCGCTGGACGTGATTGGGGATTTGAAGCCTCTGGTTCACGCGGTTCAGAGCGCGACTACATACCTGACGAAGATGACCTATTGTCAGAACATTATGACGCCATGACTGATGTACTTACAGAGAACGATTATGCACTAGCAAAAGAATATATTGCTGAACAAATAAATGAACAGATGAAAAATTATTGGGCTGAAAATTGGGATGATTTATCTTCAGATGTACAAGATCGTAGATTTTACGACGCCCTTAAACGAATATTCGACGAAAAAAAGCCAGAATACAATCAAGGGTGGGGATGGTTTGACGAGGAACCAAAACGCGATTTCCGAGGCTATGTCATCCGCCCGACCGATGAAGAATATGACGCTGCTTTTGGTAAGTGGAAAGAAGCGGATGCGGCCTACCGTCAAAGAGAATCACAAGCACGCAAAGAAGCAAAAGAAGAAGCAAAAAAACAATTTGAAGATGAAGTTAAAAAATATGGACCTGGCGGTATGCGTTCGCGTTCAGGTGGAATGCGTTCTAATTCAGAGAACCCAGATAACCAAATCCACATGACATCAAGAGAGTTGAATGCTGTAGATGACAGACTTTCTAACATTATTGAAAGTGGACGTGGTGGATTTAGCGCAGAAGAAGAAAACGCTCTAAACGACTTTAAGGATTCTATTGATAATGCTGGCGCAGCATTCGATTCCATTGTAATGGATGACGATGTCAGAGATACGCTTATTGATTTGTTCGGAAATATCGCTAAGAATGGTGATGATCCGAATGGTGATGCGAAGAATCTTCTTGGTTTACTTGAGAGTGTTCGTGATGCCGATGGTAACGAGTTTGTCACTGATGAACTTGACAGACTTGGCACGATGCATGACATGAATTTTGATGGTTCAGTTATGCGTGCACCTGGTGGTGTGAGGCGTGCTATGAGAAGAGCGATGGCTCGCAGGGGGAATCGTGATGGTCGCGGCATGCGTTCGCGTACGGAGCCGCTATTTGAAGCAGAACGCCTAAGTGGCAATGATCTCTCCCGGGCACAAGACTATAAATTATTTGAAGCAGCAATGGATAGCCGTAGATTTGATCCCAACCGTTTGAATGATGGAGAAATTGACTCTGACTGGATAATGGACGCATTAAATCACTATTTCTATAATACTCAAGTCAACGACGACCTTGCTGCTGATATCGAAGACCTCATGGTTGAGCGCGATGAAAAAGGCCAAGACCCAGAGACCCGCAGTGCGGGATTTGCTAAAGATAATGCCCGTTCAGTTATCAAGCATTGGCAAGATTCGGTAGATGACGACCCAGACAAAATGGGAGACCTACTTTCTTCATACGAAGGCGATTTAGTTGCTGCAATGGAAGACCATTACGATGACTACCTAAATGGTCAATTAGATACTTTTGAAAATCGTCGCGAATCTGGTATGCGTTCACGTTCAATAAAACTTCGTTCCGATGTTAAAGGAGCAGAAGAAGATATTGAGAATGAATTTGACAAATGGGAAAAAAATCTTAAAGGGCGATACAAGAACGCTCGTCAGGCAGAATATGGATTACAAGATTTACTTGTTGATCTTGACAAAGCAGCCAATGAATCGGCAACAAATGATGATGACTACGAAAGACTAAATGATTTTATTGATTTAATTGCTAAGTTTATTCGCAGGGATATTAAAGACCTTTTTGGTTTTGATGATGATTATGACGATGAAGAGTTCGATGATGATGATTACGACTACGATGCATTGGCGAGTGGCGAGCGACAGGGCATGCGTTCACGTGGCTATCGTAATGACGATGATTCGGATTATGGTGACGACGATTACGGAGTTGACAGGGGAGACTGGGACGATGATCTAGACCCCGATGAGCGTCGACGCATCATGGATGGTATGGGTCGACGTTCAGGTGGTATGCGTTCCAGGTACTCTGATGACAGTGCAGATGGCTACGCGGAAGCAGATGCGCCCGATCTTGATAGAGAAGATTACGAGAACTACATAGATACCCCCACGTTTGAAGAGCATTTAAATGATTGGCTCGTAGACAACCCGGGTAAAAATAGAGAAGATTTCATCAATGACCCCGATGGTGCAGAACTCGCATGGGACTCATATATGGAAAGAAATGATCCAAAAAAGTATTACGGCATTAGTGATGCTGAGTGGGCCGCCGGTTTCCGTTCACGTTCAGGTGGTATGCGTTCCAGTACGCAACTACGTGGCCGAGACTTCAAGCGTGATGCCAATATCAGAGCCAATCACCTTGGCAAAGATGCCGAAACATGGCCAAGAACAGCAAGATTGCAAGACGTAATCTATCCCGAGAGACCTTATTATGGTGCTGAAGACGTGAGTCGGTCAGATAAAATTATTCTGAGTGCTCCAAGTGAAAATGGTGGCCCTGAAGGAAAAGTATATATCGCAGAGTTTGACGAAGAAACTGGAACACTCACAGTTAGTTGGGGCAGGGCAGACAGTAGAAATCTTCAGACAAAAGTTTATTCAGGTAAAACTCAAGAAGATTTCCACAAGTTATTACGAGGCAAAGAACAGCGTGGATATCGACTAGAAGGTGGTCATATTCCTGCCAAATCTTCATCATATGACAAAGATGTTGATTGGAAGGCAGATCATGAAAAACAAGCCAAGATGGGTATGCGCTCCAGTACGGCAACGGAACAGCGCCCCTATTTTAATGTCTCAGTAGCAGGTTCATCGGCATTGCGACAAGCAAGTTATGACGCAGAAAAAGAAGAACTAGTTGTAACTTACGCAAATGGGAAAACATACACATATAAAAACTTTTCAAATGACGACTTAGATAATGCTCTATCTGGGCCCGACTATGTCTTGACGGGCACTGCAGTAAATCAGATAAAGAAAAATCACGATTTCCGCGAAGGCGGCGTGCACACATTCGATCCTGAATATCAAGATATTCAAGGTCCAGGTGGGCAAATTGGTACAGGAAAACTTTCCCGACTTGGACGTCGCGAAAAAACTCAAATTCCAGTAAGCGGTTCTTCGGCAATCGAAGCACTCACATGGGACGACGACAAGAAAGACCTTATTGTCACCTACGCAGGTGGACGTACATACACATACAAAGATGTTGACTCTTACTGGATCGAAGATTTAGAAAGAGAAACTGGCACTGGCCGAATTATCAACAACATCAAAAAAGAAGGTTATCGCGTAGTCGATGGCGGTGAACATGGCGACATGCCAAGTGAAGGCCTAACAGCAGAACGCGCAAACTTCGGTATGCGTTCACGCATGGCCCCCTCATCTGGTCGTATCCGTGCAGCAGAAATGGAAATCTCCGCTCGCCCTCAAGGAATGGCATCACGTCGTTCTGAGGGCCTCAGGGACCCACGCTTCGCAGTACCAGGACGTGATCGCGTTGATCCATCAGATGGACAACTATGGGGCCGTCTATCGGACGAAGAAAAAACAACTGTCGCAGACCGTGCCGTCAATCGCGAGAAGATGCTTCTTAACGAATTCAAGCAACGATTCCCAAGATGGTGGGATAGAGCAAGCAAAGAAGCAGATAAAAAAGGTTGGGACAAGGACTTGATGAACGGCGGCAACGCTGGATGGATGGACGAATTACATAGATTCGTTACCAGGCTCGCTGATGACCCCGATTATCCTGAAAAGAATAGAGTTGAGGCAGAGAAGCAATTCAATGACCTGCAGGCTCTCTACAACATGAGATCAAACAGGGGTGTACATGACCTTCTGGAGCATCTAAATCCAACTTCACGACGCTACTTGTTTGACGATGCTCGACGCGATGACAGCAAGAAAACTAGAATTTCTGCTAGCGGTAAAGAAATGAAAACACCGTCAACGGCACCACGCCCATTGGGTGATCCCATTGATACCGGAACGCCAATTCGTGAACAAGTTGGACAAAACGAAAAGAAGCCACTCAAGGAACGTCTTGACGCTTATTACAAGAGAATGTCGGACAAGATTCTTTATACCGACCCAGCCCGTCAGGCTCGTCGCGAAATGCGTAAAGCACGTCGTCAGGGAATTAATGCTGGTGGATTCACGACTAGCGAAGCAAACCCAGTAGATGATGCCAAGCGCAAGATTCGTCGCCGCAAGCGCCTCAAGGAAATGCGCAAAAATCGCACACGCGATATTGGCAGTATCTCTAATTCGTCAACAGGCAACCGCATAGACGGACGCCTAGCCCATACCGACAGTCAAGGCTCCTTGGTATTCGGCGAAAAATTAACTCCAACTCTTGCAACGATGATGAAAAATTATCGTACAGAATCAAAATTGAAGAAAACCAAGGGTGGCGTTAGTAGAAATAGGGCACTTGCTGTTCTTTGGGATGGCGCCGGATATAACGGAACACCAAATATCGTTACAGCGGAAGAGTTCAAGACGCTACATGCAGCCGGATGGGTGCCTGTAGTCCGAGGACACGGCGGCGGAGCGAATGGAGTTCGTTATGCTAATGACTGGCTAGATGACCCCGTACGCTTCATTACAGGACAGGGTGGAGAAGCGCAGGGTGAAGGCGAATACTGGGCAAGACCCACTCAAGGCGGCGGCGGTTGGTTTAGTTGGATGGACGGAAGTCTCCCTGCAGGAACCGTAGGCCTCCTCCCTCCATCTACTCGTCGCGTCAGTAAAGCGGAATTAGGTAAAATCAAATCCGAGCACGCTCCTTTAGCAAAATCAATCAAGAGTTTTGACGCAGGACTTCCATCTGGGGAACGTGAAAAAATGAACGCAGAAGAGTACGTAACTCAATTGCGTGATCATTTGCGTGCTTCACTTGGGCCAATATACGAATCAACAATGTCCACCAAGATGGGTCAGATGACATCGAAGATTTTGGAATCGTTAAGTGGCTCTTCGGATTCCAAGAAACAAGAGTTGCTTGATGCTTTAGAATTCTTGGAACTCATTAGTACAAAGAGAACTTCCAACTCTTATGCACCATTATTGGGTTACGATACAATTATGGCTGATAGTGGCGTAGAATTGATTCATAACCGTACGGCAATCACCATCGTTGGTGATACATTTACGAGAGATGACGCAGTCAAACTGGCTAAGTCAAAGGCATAAGGAGAAGGGGCCATGGAAACAGGACCAAATGAAAAAATGTTCATGCAGCAGCACGGACATTTATCACAATTGATGGATTATCCACCATTTACGACGAATATTGAAAAATATGAAGAGTTTCAAACTGCTCTGTCTGCTGCGTATGACGTTATTTCTAAAAAACTTGACAAATTAGATGATGACATGGGCGCTGGACGTGATGATTCTTTTAAAGACTCATACAGAACCGTTGTTTCCAAACACATTAACGATATTGAAGAAGCAGAACTGTATCGCGTGCGTTATGGCGAGGACATCCAAGAGGCTCAGGCCGCTGCTCTTGAGGCCGAAGGTAAAACTCTTAACGATGATGGGGTACCATCTCTCTAACAGTTAATTAGAATGTTAAGGATTACTCTACATGAAATCTGCATCGTCCAGCACATATAAGAAAATGCGGGCGTTACGAGAGGCCCAAAAATTAGGCTGTTCTGGCGCTCATCAAAATAGCGATGGTCGCTGGATGCCCTGTTCCTCACACGACAAATTAACACGAGTTGCTCCAGTTATTGCTTCTGCCACAAGGGATGCCATATCCCAGAATCGCGGTAAAAGAACTTTAAAAGGTTCTAACAAGATCAAGAAGCAGTGGGAGAATCTTTCTCAGACTGGTGTTCTTAATTTAGGTAATTTATCTGGCGGTGGGCTAGTTGCTGGTAGTTCTACGGGAACTTTTGGCGGCGATAGTGCCGGGATGAGTTCTAAAGCGTTGCCTAATATTTTTGGTCCTCGTGATCAGGATGCTGACGTTTTTACAGACATCGAATCAGCAAGACAGCGTTCTCGTCAGTTGGGCTGTGTGGGTGTTAGTCGACGCATCTCCAAAACTGGTGCGACTGTTTGGATGCCCTGTACAAACATGTCCGATTATGCGTCCCTCTCTGGAACTACAAGTTTAGGTAGACGTCATCAGAAGGAACGTTTGGAGCGAGTTATTAATGCCGCTATTGAAAAGAAACTAAAAAAGAATAATAAACGTAGTAAAAAATCTTTTTCTGATGATGTCAAGTTCAAGGCTCTTGGTGGTGGACTAGGAGGTAATCTGACACGTCCTGCAGTTTTCGATGTCAACGCTTGGGACGGGGATAACGACGGTCGCATACAAGACAACACACCATTTGAACGCCCATCCATTCCTGGAGTCAACGGACTGCCGATGAGTGGATTGAGAAGTATTAGCAAACCGAGACTCAACATAGATGAAGCGCAACGGGAAAGCATAGAAAGCGGCGACACCGCATTTGATGAACTGGTGCTTTCTAAAAAAGCAAAAAAATATGCTCGTAAATATTTAAAATTGTTTGAATCAACTTTTGAACCAATTGATGAAAAATATCGCTATATGGACGATGAAGAACTTATTGATTTGATTAAAAGTAGCATGCCTGGGTCTGCTGAAGAATTAAAGCAATTAGTCCGCACAAATCCATTCACCAAAAACAAAGCACGAACTGCATGGAGCCGACTCATGCAGGCAAATCCAGACTTTGAAGCAACAGCCAAAATGCGTGATGCTTTCATTAAGCAAATCAAAGATAACCCTGGTGCTTTGGAAATGGTTCGTCGTTATGGCGTTCCACCAATTGTGGCCACAGAGTATGTTCCAGCATTGGCCTGGTATGGCAATAACACTGAAGGGTGGGGTGAAAGCGGTGGCGGCTGGGCCCATCTTGGTGTCATAGCAATGAACTATACGTGGGTTGAATTCAATCATGGGATGTCAATCGAAGATGCATTACGTCATGAAATGGGCCACGCATGGGAAGCAATGGCCGCAGTGCAAAATGAGAAAGCAAGAGCGCACTATGCTTTGCAATTCTCTGAACTTTACGAAGGACTTATTCAGATGTCCAGAAATAAAGAACAGGTTTCTTCATATCATGATGCTAAATGGGGTAATGAATCGGAGCATGCTTCAGCAGCGAAAATATCGGAATACGCAACAACGGCAAGAATTGAATGGTTGGCAGAAACGATTGCTGCCCTAACTAGTTCCGATTCAAGTAAAAGAGCAAAAGTTGATGCTACTGCCAGGGAAAACATTAGCGAATCATTCGGTATTGCTCCTTGGGAAGTTGAACAAATATTCACCCCCATAGATGGGTCCGGAAATTTTGATAGCCCAATCTCTTCTTTGCCAAGCAAGCGCGATGCAGATAATCCAAGTTTGAGTGATTTTCTTAAAAAAAGATATGAGATAGATGAAGATTCATTGTCGGAATCCGCAAAATGGGTTGAACAAAATCCCGAGTATTTATCGGATATGTCGCTATCCGTTCAGTTGTCTTCCTCCCCGGGGGTCCAGAGCCAATACAGGCGATCAGTCGTTGAAGGATTTAGGTCATATAACTCGCAGGGACGTCAAGGTTCTGGTGGCAGGGAAATGGGCCAAAAAATACTTGGGCGTGTCAATCCAGAAGAATCCAACCAGGATGAACCGGTATTGTATTTTATTGGTGGTACTACTGGTTCCGGTAAATCAACATTGATAACCAGAGGAATAATGGAGGGTGTGCCGAATCAAAGTTCTGCCGCACACATTGACCCTGATGAAATAAAAACAGGATTAGTTGGCTGGAATGGTGGACAAGGCGCCAGTGCAGTACATCAAGCCTCACGAGTTGCTACAGATAAAATTATGGATGATGCCGCATTACAAAGAATGCATGTGGTTGTCCAAGGAACAGGCAAACGTCGTGAACATCTTTCAAATATGCGTAGACGCGGATATAAGACGTCTGGTCATTTTGTATGGATTCCTGATGATCTTGCAGATCAGAGGGTCGCGCAAAGAAAACGTAACGGCGGAGCAAACATACCAACATATTTTGGTTCGCAAATTGCAAGAGAACTTAGGTCTGGGCCAGATTCTGTTTCTCGTCAAATAACTGACGGTCTTTATGATGAATTTTACCTTTACGACAATAGTGGAGATGTCCCAAAACTCGCAGCCAGACGTTTGCCTGATGGCTCATTTGAAATACTAGATAATCAAGTATTCAATTCTTTCTTTAGCCCAACTGGCGCCAAATTTGTTCGTGAATATTGGGAGAGTAATTCTCCGTCAAATAAAAAGAATTTAACCCGCGCCGGGATGTCTAGTAAAAGAAGTCTTTCTTCAATGGGGGACAGAGTGGGGATGCGATCACGTCGTCTCGGTGAATGGGAAGATGTAACCGACTATGACAAATTTGGAGAATCAAGTATCGTCCTAAGAAATACCTACGGTGAGGATAGTTTGCGTGATCTTGCAGAGATTTTAGAGAATGAGCAATCGTCCATAAAAAAATCTATTGCACATTGGGAAAAAACCGGTGAATGGCTTGGTGCGGATTTCAACGTCTCCATGCCAAGAACTCCAAATGCAAAGTCTGGGGTAACGAAAAACCATACCGCCGAAAGTCTCTTAAAAAATCAAACAAAAGAAGAGATGAAAAACAACTTTGATTTATATTTGAACAATATTGATACTCAACTAAAGCACGTCCGTGGGCGACTCAAGAATATTGAAGAGATGGATAATGGGGTCGAACCAGCACACGTCAATTTTGCCACTTTGCGTGACATGCGAGACTTCGATGCCTTGGTAAAACGTGGAAAAGAAATCAATGAATTGAAAAATGGCGATGAAACTCCACTCATTTCGGATGATTATATTTATTTAACACACACGGGTCATCCAGAACTCGAAAATGATGTTCTTGATCCGAATTTCACACTTCACGCCGGCGGTGGGGGCATATCTGGGCGCGGAACAATGGATACGAGACGTTTAAATAAAATCGGCAGAGATATGGTTGTCCGGAAATATGAAGAAGCAGAAAGAGAAATCACTGCATGGCAAGAAATCGTTGATGATTTTAGTAAGACTGGAGAATGGCGTGGATCACGATTAGCCAACGCGCTATATCCTGGATCAAAAAAACCTAGTGCAAAAATTTTTGATGACTACAGTGCTGATGATTTAGATAATAAAATTTCCTCCGAGTACCTTTTGTATGAAGCATCTAATAGCATCAAATTCAATAATGATGTCATGAAAAGATTAAGCAAGCAATACGGCCCTGCTAAACGCAATGAAGAGCATTTGACTTATGAATTTGCTGGTAGGGGACCAAATTTTGGTTACACCCGGGCTGATGTCCCTAGTAGTAAAACATATCTAATTCGAGTTCCGCGCGATGAGGCAACGATGGAGGCTGGACCATCCACATTTGGAGAATTTCAAGTTTTTGGTCAACGCAAACCAGTTGCTTCATTTGAATTTCCAAGCAATGTCAATGATTGGGATACCATGGCTGCTGCTTCTGCGTATTTTGAAAAAATAGCAGCCAAAAACGAAGGTCTTGTTCTTTCTGGTATGCGTTCGCGTAATCAACTCGGCCAATCAATAGAAAAGGATGAAATTTTTGGTGGATTAATTTTTAATGGGTTCACTCCCAAGAATCCACTTACGTCCAAAGACTTGAGTAATAATAATTTACGTATGGCAGAAATGATTTCAATACATGTTGATCCGCGTATTGATTTCAGGAATAGAAATATAGATTATGCAAATCTTACAAGAGCAAATCTGGATGGAATCAACCTAACGGGATCGTCTTTATTTGGTTCCAATTTAAGTAATTTAAATGGTTCTGGAATCATATTTGGTAAAGATGATTCTCAGCCTGCTGATTTAAGGTACTCGGTATTGAGTGCTGCACAAATGCCAAATTCTCAATTTGAAGGAGTTGATTTATCTGGCGCTCTAATGATTTCGACTAATTTGAGCAAATCCAATTTGAAAAATGTAAATTTTGAGAATGCCGTTTTATGGAACACTGATTTGCGCGGCGCAGATTTGCGTGGATCAAATATTACCGCAGAACAATTAATGAATTCGAAATTTAACTCAACAACTAAGTTACCTGATGGGTTATCATTACCTGTTGCAGAAAATAATGGGACAATCACCCAGAAACCCTCACTTCATAAGATTCCTCTTGGCGTTATTGGAAGCGATGACGCTGATTTATTTCTCAAAAACATTACTGATGGTGTTTTAAAAATTGATGGACCGCTTGGTGTCAAGAAATCTGAACTTTTACGTAGAGATTTGAAAAAATCAGAAATTATGAATACGGATTTAAGACGTTCGACTTTTAGTGAAAGCACATTGTCAAATTCAACAATGGCGAATGTGGATTTAACTGCCAGTTCATTATTTAGAACAAATTTTGATAAAAGTATATTAAATAATGTAAAATTTAATTATTCAAATTTGATTGGTGCTAATTTTAGAAACGCAACAATTGGTAGAGGTGTTTCATTTAAAGGAGCCAACCTTACTGATGCCAATTTCGCTGATGCGAAAATACAGGGAAAGATAGACTTGTCTGGGGCCGACCTTACTGGTGCAATATTAGATGGTGTTGATTTGCGTGAAGCCATAGTTGATAGTCAAACAAAACTTGATGGCGCTATTGGTCTTAATAGAAACAAAGTGCCCAAAATGATCGCTCGCGGGTTCCGATCACGCAATTATTCTGATATATCAACAGAAGAGTTGACACAAACTCCAGGCAATGTTCTTTTATCTGATGCAAATGATGCATTGCTAGAAATTGGCAAGATGAGTAATGCTAATCGCCCAGATGCAAACATCGATCCGTTGGTATCGAAGATACAAATTATATATGGACACCTTAACGATGTTCATGGGATCAATGAAGATTTGTCAATAAAGAATTCTGAGTTGGATAATCAGATATCTGAAGTAAATAACGTAATTGATCAGTTTGGAACATTTCAATTCAACGATGGACCCCCTATAGACGTCAGAAAATTCATTGAAAATAAAGATAAATCAGGATATATCAAAGCAATTAAGTCATCTGGGCAAAACGTTCCATTAAATGTTCCAATAAATGAATGGAATAATATAAATTCTCAATTGATTACACGCGACATGTTGAATGATCGTAAAGATTTGTTATCTCCAACAACAAAAATAGTAAAAAGTAAACTAAATAGTTCTGTTGCAACAGAAGCAATGCTTTCCGACTATGGGATTATGAGCAATATCAATAATCTTCCTGATTTTTCAATTGCCGAACCAGTTCGCAAGAAGAGACCAACGCCATCAATAGCAAGTGGCGAACTTGGACCAAACGAAATGTTGATTTATAACTCCAATAACCGTCCAACAATTTCTAAAATACCTAAATCACAAAGAATTGAACAATCGATCAATCGTGTAAACGGTATGGCGAGCAGATCGAAGCCAACTTCTGAAACAGGGAGAGCAAATAGGTCAGAAGAAATCTATAAAACTGTTTCTGATGCACTCATTGCAGCCCTAGAGGAATCTGTTGATGGGAATTGGGAACGTCCTTGGAATTTAGGGACGACAATTCCAAGAAACGCCTCCACTAAAAATTCATACAAGGGCTTTAATGTCATCTTATTCTCTCTTGTTCAACAGGCTCGCAAGTATGATCACCCAGTTTGGGCCACATATAAACAGTGGGAAGCACTCGGTGCACAAGTTCAAAGAGGCGAAAAGGGTTTAACTGGGACCAAGTGGGTTTCTCGCGAACGTAACGTCAAACTCCCCGATGGAACTTCGTCAAAAGACACATTCTTGACTCCGAGTGCCTTTACTGTCTTTAATATTGCTCAAGTTACTGGGGCAAATCCAGATGATTTCCTACCTCCAAGACTTTCTCCCGAAGAAAGAATTCCTGCGCTTGAGGAAATATTTGGGCAAATTCTCCCCAATATCAAAACAATCAATGGAGATTCTGCATACTATAGTCCGGCTAGCGACTATATTAATATGCCCCCATTTACGGCCTTCAAAGACCCAAACGCATATTACGCAACGCTTTCTCACGAATTAGTTCACTGGACCGGACATAGAGATAGAGCCAACCGCCCAAACATGAACAGATTCGGCACGCCGGAATACGCTTTTGAAGAACTAGTAGCGGAAATAGGTTCCGCCTACTTGATGGCTATTCTAGGAATGGAAGCAACGCCGCAAGCACAACATGCCCAATATCTAAAATCATGGATTGAGATATTAAAAGATGACCCTAGTGCAATTCAACGTGCTGCCAGCCAAGCACAAAAAGCAGTAGATTACCTTATCTCTCAATCACCAAAACTACAAGAATTATCGACACCTATTAATGTTTCACAAGATTTAGTGGAAGAAGCATAATATGTTGCAACGACCCAAAGGACCTAATGGTTCATTTACTGATGACCAAATTAGGAAAGCAAAGGCATACGCCTTGGAGATAAACGCCAGTGCATTTAATATGCCCGAAAAAAGCCAAACACTGCTAGAAAAGATCAAAAAAACCTTTCGCCGGAACATTATTAGACGTCCAGAATCTGTAGAACCAGAAAATAGTCGTAATTAAATAAAATACTGATAAAATTTGCTATTGTTGCACTAAAGTACCAGCATAATAATGTAGTTTAGTAAGACAGGGCTGGGTGCTTACCTAAGCCAAGCAAACAATAACCCAACAACCCTCAACTAGGAGTAATTATGTCAGAAGACACCGCTCGCCTGAACGAACTGCAGACCGCACTTCGTCAGAAGATGACCGACAATAAGGCCATCGCAGACTCATTCAAAATTGAAAACGGCACTGTCGTTGTTTCAACCGCCCAAAAGTCAGCATTTGACGTCAACATGAAGGACATCAAGGAAATCAAGAGCCTCATCGATGGCCTTGAGAGTATGAATGCTGCTGATCAGTGGAACCGCTCGGGATACTCTTCCGTTGGTGGCTCGGCTGATGCAGGTTCTTCCTACAATGGTCGTACCTCATTCAAGTCAATCGGCGATGAGTTCATTAAGTCCATGGAATTCAAGGCACTTGATGGTGGCCGTAATGGCGCCAACATGTCCTCGGCATTCACAACCAATGCAGTTCTCACCGGTTCATACAACCAGAAGGACATGTACTCTGCCCTCCCATCCGGCACCCCCGGTACCTTTGGTGCAGTTCAACGTGACCCTATCGTTGTCCCTCCGATGCGCACCAAGCGTGTTCGTGACCTATTCCCGGTTCGTACTACAACCGCTCAAGTTATTGAATACTTCCGTATGACCGGCTTCGCCAACAACGCTGCTACAGTTGCACAGCGTAATAACGACAACACCAACTTTGGTGTTAAGCCGCAATCGTCATTCACCTTCGTAGGCGAGCAGGCTCCGGTCCGCACAATCGCTCACTGGGAAGCCGCACACCGCAACGTTCTCGCTGACGAACCGCAATTGCGCTCGATCATCGACAACGAATTGATGTACGGTCTCCGTTTGCAGGAAGATGCACAAATTCTTGCTGGTGACGGAACTGGTGAAAACCTTCAGGGTGTTCTTACCACTGCAGGCATCCAGGAATATGATTGGTCATCTGGTGCTACCGCTCCTGTGGCTGACAGCAAGGCAGATGCAATCCGCCGTGCCGCAACACTCGCATTCCTTGCCTACTACGAGCCGACCGGCGTGGTTCTCCACCCGAACGACTGGGAAGACATCGAACTCGCCAAGGATCAGAATGGCCAGTACCTCGTTGCTGTGTCAGTCGCCCTTGGTGGCGAGCCTAAGTTGTGGCGCATTCCTGTCGTCGAAACTCCAGCCATTGCAGAAGGTACCGCTCTTGTCGGTGCATTCGGTACCGGCGCACAGTTGTACGACCGTGAGCAGGCCAGCATCCGCATCAGCGAACAGCACAGCGACTTCTTCGTCCGTAACGCCATTGTGGTGTTGGCCGAACAGCGTTTGGCTCTCGCAGTTAAGCGTCCAGAAGCATTCGTCAAGATCAACTTCGACACCGCTCCTGCCTGATAACTACTAGCACTCCTTGGTGCTCAAAATGAAATAGCCCCTCAGTGACACGTTGTTGCTGGGGGGTTATTCATTTATAACTATAAGACATGTGAGATAATAAGAAGTGTTATGGGAAAGCAAAATTATTTTGATGATGACGATGAATTCGATTGGGAAGACATCGAAAGAATTACTAAAAATTTTAAAGGTTCAGCGGACGACATTGAAGAAATTATCTTCAATGAAGTACAGCCTAAGAAAAAGAAAAAACAACAAATTCTTAGAACTAAGTTTGATCAGGAATAAGGTGATCCATGAGCAATTCACATTGGGATGACATCAGCGTCAAGGTTGATGATTCTTGCCCTATTGCTACTAGGGATATCGGTGTCAACTTAAAGAACCGCCAAAATGCGATTGATACTGCTGGATACGGTCCACTCAATCCAACGAAACCAAATAATGAATTTTGGGATGCCAAGGCAGAACGTTGGAATGTTACCGCAGATGATGCACGTGGTCAAAAATGTGGCAACTGCGCTGCTTTTATTAAAACAAAGAAAATGCTTGGTTGTATTGATGAAGGTCTAGGTAACGAGTCAGGCAATGCTGCTTGGGATGTCATCAATGCTGGTGATCTTGGTTACTGTGAGTCTTTTGATTTTAAGTGTGCTTCATCTCGTACTTGTGATGCTTGGATCGTCGGTGGTCCAATTACTGAAGAAAAGGAAAATAATATGGAAGAGAAGTCTCTTGAGGATATGTATTCGGAACTCTTAGCAATTGAAGAGAAGTCCATGGAGGATACTTATTTAGAACTCTTAGCAATTGAAGAAAAAACCTCTTCTATAGTTGTTCCCAATCGTCGTGGGTCGAGTCTTAATCCATCCAAGCGTAGTCGCATGCCCGTTTATGACGAAGGTGAAGAAGACGACGAGCCTGAAGAGGACATGCTTTATGACGAAGAGTATGTAGGCGACGATGAAGATGATAAGGCCATGATGAGGCCTAGCGGTGCTGGTAGTCCTCGTGATGCTTCGGATCGTCAACGCGGTCAGCAGTTCATGAATTGGGCCAGCGGTAGGTCGCCTAGTGGTACGAATGTTCATCCGACCTCTGTTGGAAATATGGATATCGGTGATTCTGGACGAAGAAACGTTGCTAATAGCAGAATGACTGATCTTATGAGAAATAGGTCCTGGACTAATCCCAGTCCTCGCACAGGCGTCGGTTCGAGAGCGACTGCCATAAATACCGGACCACCGGCAAGACCAAAAAATATTGCACAGGCCCCACTACCCACGCAGGGCTACAGCCCTAAGAAAAAGAAGCCAAGGGACTGGGGTAGCGACAATAACGCTCAACTAATCTCTGGAGCAACTTCTGGATTTAACGACGGCGCCAAGTCCGCATGGGATGAAGAAGCATATTACGAGTACGAGTACGACTTCGATATGAAGAAGTTGCCAATTGATGACCCTTCACCCTCAAGAAGGCCTGTTCGCGGAACCGGGAATCCAGGAGCACCAAAACCCACAACCAGGTCTTCTGGTCCTTCTCCTGATGCTCGTTCTGGTGCTTCCAATGCTTCCAAAAATCGCAGTTTTAGACAGTTCGGTGATCATCTCAATGCCAGAGATGTGAGTGGCCCAGGACAGGCCGGCACTGCCGAACGTCGTCAAGCAGGTTTGAAAAAATATGTTGGCAAAGTTGTCATTAACGCTGCTGGTCCGGCATCTGGTGCACCTATAGGAGATAATAGGAGCACCAATAAGCCACAGTATGCTGCGCGCGTAACCAAGAACACTGGTTCACCTACTGCTGCTGCTGAGCGTCAAACACGTTCGCGTGCTGCAGGTTCACCTACTGCTGCTGCTGAGCGTCAGAAGCGTTCAACAACGTATGGTCCTACTGGCGGAGCACAGCCTCGTCCTACTCGTGGTCCAGGGAACCCAGGGGCGCCAAAACCAAGACCAACTCGTGGATCGGGTAATCCTGGACCAAAAGTAAATCAACAAAGAAGTTTGGCTACTGCGGGAGATTACTTTAGTGGCCGCTCTGGCGACCCTCGCGCAAACGCTCAACAGCAGGCCGCTCGCGGTCGTGGGCGCGTCAGTAAGTTCGGCAGAGACGTCATTGGTGATGGTAGTTCCTTGCCAGGTGCTGATAGAAAAGGTCCTCAGCCAAAGCCTGGGAAATTAAATAGCGTTAACCCACGCATTGATCGCAGTGACCCACCACGACAAAGACCATTAGCATTATTTCAGGCAGTACCTAGTCAAAAGAAGCCATCACAAGGTTTTGGAAAGTTTGGTAAGCCGAAGACATTTAGTGGTTCGCCTGGTGCTGGTGGTCCTCGCGAAAGAATCAATCCTAGTGTACGTTCATTTGCAGGAAAGTCCTACGATCAAGGCTACGACGAGTACGACGAGTACGACGAGTACGAAAATTACTTGTATCAAAAGTCCTACGATCAAGGCTACGACGAGTACGACGAGTACATCGATTTCAAGGGTATGACTGATGCGCAGGCTGCTGGTTTACGTGAAGCAGGCAACTACTTCAGTGGCCGCAATGTCGGCGGTAGCACATTTGGCTCTGCGGATACTATGGCATCACGTGGAGCAGTGCGTCGATCAGCAGCACTTCAGAAATTTGGAAGCGAAGGGCCAAAGCGTGGCGCTAGTAGACCAGCAATGATGAATAAGCCAAATACTCAGAGCAGAACAGGTAGTGCCGATACGGCTGCCGCACGTATTGGTGGATTTACGAGTGGTTCCAGATTCACCTACGGCAAGGCTTCTGATGAAGAAATGTATTGGGATGATGAGGATGAGATGGCGATTCCGCCCGATGAAGATTCCAAGGGTATGACTGATGAGCAGGCTGCTGGTTTACGTGCAGCAGGACAATATTTTGGTGATAAAGATAAAGGCAAGGGACGTATCCAAAAATTTTATTCTGATACTCAATCAATGGGAAAGGCTACCGCTGATTTGTATGGTGGTAATGGAATCAGTAAGCCGCGACCGATTCGTGGCCCAGGTGCCCGTCCCAATACTCCAGTAGGCGGCGGTAGAGGACTCAATCCAGGAAACCCTGGCCCGAACAAAAGACCCAACACGACAATGCCAAATAGACCAGGCAATCGAGCACCCGGTGGGGCTTCACCAAACATGAATAATAATAAGCCACGTACAGTCGCTCCTGGTAGAACTGGAAGCGCAGATTCAATGTCTCGTCCGAACTCGTTGGCGGGCTCTTTATCAGGACGCCAAGACAACAACCAAACAGGACCTAAGTTTTTTGGTCGACGCCTCTGGTGATGACGGATCATGTCTAATGATTACGTTGATAATTGGGAAGTAAAAAAACTTCGTACCGTAGAATACGACGATCTTCCTGACGATTACATTATCGACGAAGATGGGAAAATGGTTGTCATGCCAACTGAAGAGTTGTATGACGACGGGTCTGATGAGGATGAAGAAGATTCATCTGACGAAGAAGAGAAGGCTGCTTTTTCTGGTTCGGCAGATACGCGCGAGCGTAGAGCAGTTTCTAATGAGATAATCAACGACACTAAATGGCTATTTGATACCACTGGTGGCTTCATCCTTAGAGCCGTCACTGGTCGTCGTAGGAAGAAAAAAAAGAAAAAAGAACTAGATGGACATCTATTAATCAAAGGTGCAGAACAATCATTACGTGACCCCGACGGCGGGTTAACCGCTGCTGGTCGTAAACATTTCAAGGAGACAGAAGGTGCGAATCTTAAACCAGGTGTTAAAGGTGCGGCAGATACGCCAACCAAAATGCGTCGCAAGGGTTCTTTCTTGGTCAGGTTCTTTACGAATCCGACTGGACCAATGGTTGATCCGAAAGGAAGACCGACTCGTCTCGCGTTATCAGCGCGGGCGTGGGGCGAACCCGTACCACGAAACTTGGAAGACGCAGCAAAACTTGCAGCAAAAGGACGCCGACTCCTAGATCGATATAGAAACAGTAAAGAAGAATCCAAGGGTCAGAAATCTTTTGAGCAATTTGAATTATCTATGAAGTCAGCAGATATGCCAGGTCGCTCGCACGGTGGAATTAGACCCCCGATGCCAAATGGTTCGTTTACTGGTTCGCCGGGTGGAACAAATCGCGGTCGTGTCGGAGAAACAGGAACGATGACGGCCAGTGGGAGAACAACGCAGCGCGTTTATTCTGGTGGGCGTAAACATTCACGCTCCCTAATGCCAGGTGGACCAAGCCCTTCCTCATATTCAAGAGATAAGTACTTTCTAGTTAATGAAAGTGGTAATCATCCATATGATGGAAAAGCCGGCAATTCAGATGACGGAATGATCGAACCTGGCAACATTGACACATCAAAGCGCCGTGCTGTAAAACTCCCAGGTGGAGATTATGGCACTGTTCGAAGCATGGGAATTACTGACAACGGAAAAGAAGTCCTCATTCCAACAATTGGTCCTCGTGGAGAAAATTGGAGCGGCCCCAAGGGTGAACAAAGTGCTCGGGATCACTATAAAAGAACTGGACAACATCTAGGTAAGTTCAATTCAATACCAGCGTCGAATACGGCTGCGCAAAGACTTCATGAGATTGAAGCAATCCGCATCAATAAACCGCGTAAGGCATACAACACAACCAGTGGAACAATGGATAGTCGTGAGCGAGCGAGTGAGGCAGAAGGACGAGACGTAAATAGTAATCTCACCCGCCCTATTCGTAGTCCAGGGAACCCAGGAAGACCAAAAGCACCATCCCCACGACCTCGGATGGGGCGGATTACGACGGGACCAATGGCACCAGCCCGACGACCAAGGCCCAATAGATAACATGATCAATCCATACTGGTACACAGGAAAAGTTCTAGGAGTCGTAGACGGTGACACCGTTGACCTGATGGTCGACCTTGGTTTTAGCGTCCACCACAAAATCCGTGTACGCCTATACGGAATTAACACACCTGAATCACGCACAAAAGACGCAGCCGAAAAACAAATGGGTCTCAAAGCCAAAGAATTCACGAAAGATTGGCTACACAACCACGAGACGGTTTTCATCAAAACCATCGTTGATAAGAACGAAAAGTACGGTCGTGTACTTGCCGAACTTTACTCATCGGGCGACATCGAATCACCAACAACCGCATGCCTCAACAAAGACATCGTTGGCGCAGGATATGCACGCGAATACTTCGGTGTTGGCGATAAGACATGGACTGAATTCAAAACCAAATAAAAGTTTGGGTTGACCAAGACTTACTTACTGAAGGAAAATAAAATGGCAGCACAAAAAGGTATCGGAGTTGTTTTTCATTGCTCAGACTGTGACCCCTATGAAGTACGGTCTTACGGTTGGGGCGGTGAATGGCCAGGTTCGGACTGTGGCTATCACCTACTTACCGAAAATGCCAGAAAGTACATCCACGCTCATCCTGAAGAGAATCATACGTGGGAAGATATGATTTCTAAGGAGTGGGATGAAGAAGTAGTACCAGTACTTACACCCATAATAGATTTAATAGGCTCTAACATAAAAGAAGGTTATGAAGTAGTAAAAGATGGTGTAGTAGACGCATACAATTGGGTAGATGAAAACGCTTGTAACATAGCGGTGACTGCAGCAGTCTCAGCCGGGGTTGTTGCCTTCTTTACGCCAGCACAACCTGAAGGTGCGGCAACGTCATCCGCTTTGTCGATAATGGCACAGCCAGTTCTTTATGTTACGGACATGGCACTCAAAGCGACAGTCGTAGCAGGAATGAGCAAGATTATAACAGAGACATTCTTGCTAATCCCATATGTTGGTGAAAGCATTGACCACACACTACTGAACAACATAATTTCAAATTGTTTGGCTAAAAGTTTGGATTCAGCAGCGCTCTGGGCAACGCCAGCGGGTGTTGGTATTGCAATCGGAGCGGCATTTGCACCTGTTATTGCAGATTTGATATGCAAAAAAACTTGTCCTGAAGGATTTACTAAAGCGTTTAATGCGTAATGCAGAATACGGAGCCTGTAAATGAAAGTTTGGATTGACCAAGATTTATGTACCGGGGACGGTTTATGCGCGGAGATAGCCCCAGATGTATTCGTAATGATGTCGGATGGTCTTGCCTATGTGCAAGAGAGCGGAAAGATTTATGCGGCAGCAGCGGGCAATTTAGGGGGTTCCGCTGGCCTGGCTTCTTTCTCAGACGACAGAATAGATGACGTGATTGAGTCTGCCGAAGAGTGTCCTGGGGAATGTATTTTCATAGAGCCTTAGTCATTCTTTTCTTTCACTTACTGGTATGCCTTTGTGTTGTTTCCAATACTCAGCATTATATTTTTGTTTTTTGGGTGTATTGACTCTTCTTTTATCGTTTATTTTTTTGCATGTTTTACACACCCTAGTTAGAGCATCTCCACGTTTCCTTTGTTTATAAAGAGCCGTGTTTTCTGTAGTAAATTCGTGTCCTGATTTACAATGTGTTTTTTGCTGTTGGGCAAGTCGTTTCTCATTTGATGCTTGTTGCATATTTTCTTTATTACTACCAGCATAAAGATGATTCGGATTCACGCAAGGTGGGTTATTGCATGTATGGCAAACAAACAGTCCGTCTGGGATATGTCCATTATGGATCGTGTAACTGATTCGGTGTGTTGATTTAGAAACTCCACTTATACCGAACTGCCCATAGCCCTTGCTGTTTTTTGCCGCCACCCATTCCCAACATTCATTATCCCCTTTTTTATCTACCTTGGTCCAAAACTTTTTTAGTTGTTCTTCTGCAAGTTTCATGCTTCGTCCTGATTAAATTCAGTATTTATACTGTTTTTATTCATAAGTTTATTTACCCTTAATCGTCCTTCATTAAATGCTTGTCTCATATTGTTAAATTGCGTTCCAGAATAAAGATGTAATGGATTAACACATGAAGGATTATTACATGAGTGACAAATTAATGAACCACTAGGTATTTCTCCATTTGAAATAATGTAACTCATTCTATGTGCGGAAATAAATGTTTTCCCTGTTGGGCGAAAGATACCGTACCCACCCTTTCTGATGGCCGCCGTCCATTCCCAGCATCCGTTATCCGTTTCTTTATTTACTTTTGCCCAAAACCGTCTTGATTGTTCTTCTGTAAGTTCCATGTTGCCTCCTATGGAAGTTCCGTTTTTAAGTACTCCCTGTTGAGGAGTCTAGTTGTTTCTGGAGCGTAATGTGCTGGTTCTGCTAGTTCCCACGCGAAGTCGTGGTCCAGCCATCCCCAGATGTCGACATTAATAAATTCTGGTGCTTCTGGTTGAGCAGCGAAAAGGATTAAGCCTTTACCAAGTTGGTGTTTCCGTACGGCGACAGTATTCCCTTTGCGAACACGCCTCACTTCTATGTTTCTGCCGACATCAGGAACGTTACGATATTTATTGTGGTCTTTTTCTGGCCACACATGCGCACTCCAAAAACGGTTAGTTGCTTTGGCTACCGCAAGTTCACAAATTGCAGCCGCAACCGTTGCGGTCCTATCATCTTCCATTAATTCCTTTTTATAATGAGGGGCATCCTGTTTTCCCCAATTTGCCGCAAACCTGGCTATGCCAACATTGCATGCATGTACGTATTCCCATGGTTCAAGAGTAATAATCGTCATATGTAAATCCCTTTTGTAATGTGACAGCAATGTAGACGAAGTATAATTGAATGATGTTGGAAAAACACTTAAAACCATCAAGTGAACGCAAGTTTTCTGGCGTCTACACAGATTCTGATACTGCCGTGTTAATGAACTACGGACGCGTTGGTGGTAATAAATATAAAAATAGACAGATCATGCACGAACCAATGTTTTTAAATGCAATGCGTGTGTTGATTGATCACGAACGTCCTTTATACGTAATGGAATTTGGTACTTTTGATGGTGGTTTATCTGAGTACATGAGTGACATCGCCAAAATTATTAAACATGACATAAAAATCATTTCATACGACATTGATTTTTCGAGAAATGTTATTCAGGAACCAATTGATGATGTTGAGTTGGTTCAACTTGATATTTTTGACATCAAAAATTACTTAAAAGTCAATCACGACATGATCGCAAATCTTGAAGGACCAAAATTCATTATTGACGATGTCGGAATTAACACAATTGAGTTGCTGGAAGCGATTGACCCATATTTGAAAAAGGGAGATCACTTCATCTGTTGCCATACCCTGAATAAAGATACACATGATGGAATTTTAAATCACATAGGTGATAGTTATTCTATAAACACATATGCTTGCGATATGTTTGGCGAGAACTTTATAGAAAATCCAAACGGGTTTTTGGTAAAAAACTAAAAAGTTGTCTTAACAATATAATGTTCCTTGTCGGGAATCTGATAAATATCATGTTGATGGGGCATGGATCGCCTGACCATTACTCTTTTTACCCATCTATCATTGCCGTCATAATTCGGAACAAATGGCGTTCTCCCATGAACGACTTTCCAATTTTCAATGATGGCAACATCACCAGTAGATAGCACGAAAGTCTGCTTACAACTTTCTATTGCGGAAGAAAGAACTTTTAGCGCATGATCAGCATCTTTATTTAGCCCATTCATAAGAACGCGATCATAAGAAATCGATGTGCCATTGTTGTAAAATATTGCAGTTTTCATTATGGAGTCTTTTTGGTTTGAATTTTGAAAACTCTTATCCAATGTCGTTGTGAATATTGGTTGATGCAAAATATCAATAGTTTCCTGATTTAAATCATGTAAAATTTCATCAAGAATTGCATAAGTTGTTTCAGCGCGCTTATCTCCACGGACACAAAGAAGAACTACGTACTGTGGGCGCCAAGGATGAAAAGCGGTCTCCGTATGCATCTCTAGTGTGGCTAAAGATGACGAAGAAATTTGTTCACTCTCATTTTTCTTTATCGGAAAAAGATTCTGGACGATTGCCCCATCCTGCTCCTGAATAAAACCGTACGGCTTGCCCCATGCTTCACAAAACCTAATCAACGAAGAATCAATTAAACGAAGAATATCCGAATCCCAAAATTTTGTACCATACTTGAGTGACGTCGGTGTTTTAATATCGTGCATCAACTCTTCAATAGATGGAGAGTCCTTGTCACATTTAAAATTGATGATCTGTAGGCCTGCGCCCACCTCACTTACCGACATCTCTCAACACCAGCATCTCAACATACTCTCGGATACTCAACCCATACCCCTCAGCCTGCGCCAACACCAACTTCTTGAAATCAGCAGACACCTTCAAAGACACAGACGCACGATCACCTACCGGCACTACTGGAGGCCTACCCGTCAACCGCTTCATACAGCCACCCTCAACAACTCAACCAATCGCTTTTCACAAACATCACGATACACCTCCAAGAAGTACTCCCGATCACCATTAGTCGTCAAACCAAACACAACATCACCCAACTTCTGAATCGTTTCCACCACCGTCGCCGATAGCACCGGACGCTCAACACCAGAATTCAAAGCAACGCGCAACCCCTGCAACTGCCCCCACGCAACAGCAGGCGATACAATATCACTGATAAGATCAGCAAATACATGCCGACGCAACAAACCAGGTGTAGGCATCACCTTAGACACCGTCGCCAACTCAACATACTTGACACGCAACAACTCAACATCCACATCCCCCAACACATCAAACCACGCACGAACAACATTACGACGGTCACCCTCAAACAACTCACGATTAAACATCGCGAAGCAAACCGACACAAACTGCTCGAACTCTTTCGACACATCGCGAACCCTCACCACGGATCAGCACCACCCTCAACCAAATACCCCAAAAAACGCTCAACATTATCATGCGAACGAAAAATCAAATCCAAACTGTCATACCGCCGGCCACGCTTATTGCGGCCCATATGAAAATCCGACACAGCGCAACCGTCAATCGCACGCCGACACGTCTCCATACCGAAATCCTTAATCGCTGCTGCAACACGATCCCGACCCTTGACATCCAGGCGCGCTGGGTTCTTCCGGTTGGGTCGCATGACGAGACACCAGTAATCGTAGATTTCTTGAACGGCGCTTTCCGCCACCGTAGAACTCTTGACTGTCTGTTCGACCGTTGCTTTTGAAGGTCCGCGGACGTTCTTCTTCTTCTTTGGCTCTTGAAATTCAAAAAATTCATTTTCCATAGTATTTAACATAATAACGTTCAAAATGAGTTCCTTTTTTTTACTTTGCTTGACCGATCAGTACGCGTATAGATTCTTCTCTCAAAAGGTATTTTATTTGAGAGTAATAAAGAAATCATTTCAAAGCAATGACTTACTTTCTTTTTAGTTAAATAAAACTAGAAAGAAGAGAAAACCCCTTTGGAGGGGGTCCGGGGGAACCTTTAGAAAAAGTCCCTCCGCCTCAAGTGCACCACAAAGAACACTTTACGCAGGTGACGCAAGTGTTATACAGTTCCGACCGGTCGACCGAAGTTGATGTCGAGCAACGTATCACGCGATGTTGCGCGCGTGCAAGCACCAAAGCGATATTTCTTTAAATATTGGGAAAATTTGTTTACATGCACGTGTTTCTCTCGTGTGCTAGGTTCATTTTTGGCCAAAGAAGTTCCCCCTTTCTTTCGATGGCCAAATAGGGTTGATGCCTCGGGGGGAGGATGCAGGTGCTACTTCCCGAGGCTCCCCGACCCCGCCGGCATTCCGAAAAGTGCTGACTCTTCCAAATGACCCGTACGGCCAAAGCGATTTTTTTTCAAAACGGGGACACCCCACAACACATTAGATAAATCTAACCAAACAAAAGAACATCTTATAATATTTTTCGACCCATGAGGATCAGAACACCCATTCCTTTTCACGGTTCGGGCCGCTTTCCACCACCGTCACATGTAGCGCATGTAGGGGAAAAGCATCCAACATAAAAGAATTTTCTTCCCACATCACACCAACAATTGAGTACCCAATAACATCTAGGATATTATCCTCGATTGATTCATGATTCGGTGTGTGGCCAGACATCATGAGGTTTTCCAGGCGCGCAACCTTGTCATGCATACGTACGAGAAGACCAAAACGACCGAAACGAGAAATATTCTGGTGCCCATAGTCGCACTGTTTGCGGATCACGGTATCTAAAACGTTCTGAGCGGCATTCGGACCGGCAAAATAGCCCTGGCGCCGGCCTAACAGCAGCGCATGCTTCCCCAAAGCAATGAATTCTTCGCTCTGGCAGCCTTCTGCCCTCCCTGAGGCGTCTGAGTCGACAAAGAAATCCAGAAGGAACCTGAGGGCTTCCAGGGTCCCTGACGGCTGATCACCGTTAAAGATTCTTTCAGTGACGTCAGCGGCGGCGGTATTCCAGTTCATAAGTCTCCAAGTTGATCAACCAGGTTTTCTGGTGGGTTTGTATCATAAATGTAGGCGATATCTTTCGCCAGTGTCGACATGAACTTTTCCCATTCTTCTTCGCGTTCTTCTTCGGAGTCGAACTCCTCGATTAATTCCTGAACCCGATCCTGGATAAATTCATCCGAATAAGCGGCAACTATAATAAAATTCGATATCCCCGGAAACAAAACAGGCCCATCACCACCCAAACCGGCACGAGGGACATGTAAACACTTCACCAAACGCTGGCCATCCGACCCCAAAAACAAAACATCCGTCTGGCCCCGGGACTCCGCTAACTCAAACGACACGTCATTCACGCATTCGAACAGAGCACCCGGCAAAACACCATCTAAACCACCCAAAAAACCAAACAAATCCCCAAAATCCTCACTCATAAAATTCCTTTCCACCACCGTCGAACATAGCACAAGGATAAAAAACACAAAAAGTTACAAAAAACTTGACAACCTCCCCTGCATTACGACAGATTGTCAACTAACATACAAAACATGGACAACAACACCAGATTTAATCAATATCACCAGGCTCTACAACAATACATCGCCAGAGAGGGCGACGCGCTCGTTCCTGCAACTCACATCGAGAATAAAAGCAACGAACTCATTACTCTCGGGGCTTGGGTTGGCTACATGCGTCAACGCAATAAGAACGGCAAACTCACACAAAGCCGCTGGGAGACACTAGATAACACACCAGGCTGGACATGGGGACCGCTCAAGCCAGGCCCAACAAAGAAAACCGTCCGCAACACCAACATCACACAACTCCGTGAACAAGGTTTATCACTCTCACAGATTGCCGACGAGTACAACCTCAGTCGCCAACGCATCCACCAGATCATCAAACGAGACACAACAACAACAACAACAACAGCATGAAACAAAATAACGAACCTACCGCACTGGCAGTCTTCACCGGCTTCATGATCACGGTCTTGCTCACCCAGGCAGCCATCTGGGTACCGCTCTACGTGCTCGACAAACAAGACATCGTTGCTAACCACCCCACGTGGCCACAAACAGCACTGATCGCCATCACATGGACATTCACACGCCTATGGTGGAACAACCTCGCCAGCAAAAAAGAGTAACCACCACTCACTAGGCTGGATAAATCTAACCCAAACATCAGAACACTAAAAATATAGCGCACGCCCGCCCACGGGGAAATACCCGCACGGAAAAGTTGGGGGGCAGCCCCGTATGTCGTACTGATGTGACATTTGTCATACGAACAGGTGTTTGGTTGTACGGTACAAACATCTACGGGTAAGCCTACGGGTGTTATTGGGCTTGTAATGGGGGCTGATTTGCGGGACTGTCGTATCCCGTGTTGGAGTGCGAACAAGTGTTCGTCGTCTTGGCGGGACTGTCGGTGCGAACAAATGTTCGGCGAACGCCTGTTCGGTGGGGGCTATGGAAGTCGTTATGACACTCGTTACGAACAAATGTTCGGCATATTTTGCCCGTATTTTGCCCGTGTCGTAAGCGGGACTAGCAAGGTAGGGCAAGGCGAAGCGAGAGGGGCGAGAGGGGCAAGGCAAGGAGAGGGGGAGAGGCAGGGCGAGAGGGCAAGGCGAGAGAGGCAGGGCAAGGCAAGGCGAGGGCAAGAGGGCGGGGCTGGCAAGAGAGGGTAAGGCAAGGCGAGGGCAAGGCGAGGGCAAGGCGAGAGGGCAAGGCGAGAGAGGCAGGGCAAGGCAAGGCGAGGCGAGGCGAGGGCAAGGCAAGGCAAGGCAAGAGGACAGGGCGAGGCGGGACTGTCAAGGGTGAGGAAACCGCCAGCCCTACGGGTAATTCTAGGGATACCCCTAACCCCTACTTATCCACAGCCCTATCCCCAGCCTGTGTATAA
>Ga0208307_1000022_pt1 | contig 56206 bp, 50 predicted proteins | sample Colrivmet1449B02_FD_187633 | JGI IMG/M metagenome (GOLD analysis project Ga0208307, IMG submission 187633) | Estuarine microbial communities from the Columbia River estuary - metaG 1449B-02 (SPAdes) (version 2) | ecosystem: Environmental > Aquatic > Marine > Intertidal zone > Estuary | place...
GGATTTGCCTCTGACTGAGTGAAATCCGAGTATTGTTTTGAGAAATCTCATGGTTGAGTTTCGTAATCTCCTTTGATAGAACTATAAATTGACGCTCTCGTTCTTCTTCAAACTTCATAGTCTCCTCAAGTTCCTGAAAACCTTTCTGGAGTTCCTTTGCTTTATTTTGAGCATCTGCTATTCTATTTAACCGAAACTCCTCTTCAATTGTTTGAGTGCAAGTAGGGCATACCGTATTTTCGGTAAAGAACTTGTGCTCTTTAGTAATCGTAGATACTTTTTGAGAAATCTTACCCTTAAGATTATTGAGTTTTCCTAACTTCTCAGTAGCACCAATAACTTCTTCTTGTTCCTTAGTATATTTGAAGATATCCTCTTCGGTCTTGGCATTCTCCGTCATATAAGTACCGACTTCAGAATCTAAATCAGAAATTTTCCGTTTATTGGCATTTATATTAGCATTACCACGATTCTCAAGTTCCTCAATAAAACTCTTCTGCATTTCAACCTTGTCCTTAAGGTTTTGCTTCTTCAACTCAAGAGATTTTATTTCATCCTTTTTAGTACGAATCTTTTCTTTGATGATAGTGTTCATCGTAGAGAATATCCGAATATCCAATAAGTCCTCAATTACTTCACGACGATTGGCAGTCGTAAGTTGCATAAAGGGCACAAAAGTACTTGAACCCAGAATTACAATCTGCGTAAAACTGCGGTAATTGACCTTGAGAATATTTTCTTCCAGCAATTTCTGATTAATACGGTCATCAGATTCTTTATGAAGTTGTTTTCCATTTACTTCAATATCAAAGATATTTGGTTTGATTCCACGACGAACCAAATAATCACGACTATTGACAGAAAACTCAATCTCAACTAAACAATCCTTTTCGTTTGTCGTATTGACTAATTGAGGTTTTGTAATTTTCCTAAAACTTTTATTGAATAATACAAAAGTAAGAGCATCAAGTACAGTTGATTTTCCTGCACCATTTGCTCCAATAATTAAGTTTGTATGATGTTTTTGAAAATCCATCTCTATGAACTGATTCCCAGTTGAGAGAAAGTTCTTCCATTTAATTTTTTTGAAGGTTATCATTTTTAGGAGGAATTACAATATCATTAGTAGTAATTACGGCATACTTGTAGTTATTATTCTTACAAGTTTTTATGGCAAGTTCGTCATCAACTTCCACGATTTCCATTTCTTTTTCGTAGTCTTCATCATACTCAAGCATCATAGCATATCGAGTGGCATCATCCTCTTCTTCAAATAAAAATAAAACCTTTTCTCCATATTGGTCCTGAACGGCATATGCCCCATCATCTTTACGACCCTTAAGAGTTAAAAGAAACATTTTACTCCACTTCGCAAGCTTGTTTATAAAGATCTTCAAATATACTTTTGATAGTACTCTTATCAAAATTAAATTCCGATTCATCAATATAACGATTTAGAATTGTAATAGTATTTTCATCTTCACTAATATCAAATTCTTCATTCTCTTGAATTTCAAAATTTTCAATAATTTTTAATTCTTGAACTCCAATACTATAAAGTTTATCAATAAACTTTTCAAAAGACTTTATATTTGATTTCTTACGGACAATCACTTTTACAATTTTATTTTGATACTCTGTTGCATCAAACATTTGATGCGGAGTATCCTCATAATAAATGTTATAGAATAATTTATAAGGATTATTAATTGGCGTGTGCTCTAGAGTTTCAGTATCAAAGATATGAAATCCACGAGTATCATTTACATCCGTCCAGTACATTTCATAAGGATTACCGAGATAGAACACAGTTCCATTATCAGAACGAGTGTGGTAATGACCAGAAAATACCTTTGTGAAGTTTGAAAAAAGATTTGCTTCCAGTCCATGATCCTCCATTACAAGATGTTTATTGACTCTAAATCCTTTGAGTTCTAAATGCCCCATCGCAATCTTTGCCTTTGACTTCTGAATAACTTTTAGAGTTTCATCATAGTTTTCACTACAAATCCAAGGAATAAAAGTCATATCAATTCCACAAACCTTCGTATTCGTTGGGGAACTATAAGTCTTTATGTTTGGATAATCTTTTAGGAGAAGAGTAGGAGAGTTTACATCATTTGTAGATTTGTAGTAACAATCGTGATTACCCACAATCATATGAACATCATATTTTTTGAGTGGGTCAAATACGACTCTCTTTGCCCACTCTAAACTTTGATAATCAATTGACTTACGACTATCAAAGGCATCTCCCATATGAATGACTGTTTCTACCCCGTGTTCTTCAAGGGCAGGGAAGAAGACACTCTTATAGAAGAGTTCAAAGTAATCGTGAAGATGCTTAGAACCTTTTTTTGCGCCCCAATGGGTATCAGAAATTACGCAAATTTTCATAATAATTTGTTTCCTTTGCGGATGTTTTCAGTAGCAGTCAAAATTTGCAAATTATCTGGGTGATGCTTACCCCCTCTTGAAATTGGATAAATATGGTCTACATGATGGGGGACCCCAGTTTCTTCCGTTATCTTAGCACATTCTTGGTAGATAAGCAAGATACGTTGATGTTCTTCTGGTGTTAGGATTGGTGCCTCACCAAACTTCTTTGCTCTATACCTATATGTGCTATTATTTTGCTTTTCTTTTGTTCTATAAGGTTTCATCAACTCTTCATTATTCAGTTTTTCAAGTCCCCTTTTAATAGCACAAGGAGCACAACCCCAAGTAGAGACATACTTCTCATAACTACCACATTGTTTACAGGCAGTAGAACCCTCATAAGTTTTCTTACCTTCTTTTATTGAATTTTCACGAGCAGCACTTTTTTGAGTATATCCTCGTTCCTTTGCCTTTTCTTTATTTCTTTTTAAATTTTCCCCCATTATCCGTTTCCTTTCTTCGGGGGTATATTTTGGTTTAGTCATAAGTATTTCTAACTCCAAAGTGTATAGTTATTTATAATACTTTGGAGTTAGAAAAGGTCATCGGTTTCCGTTTCTGTACTGGATGGCGTCTTTCATACTGTTGTATTCACTATTGTTCCCAGAAAGCACTCCGTCATCAATTGTCATAACCTCATCATAACCGGTTCTTTCAATAATTTTTGTCTTGATTTCCAGTTGCTTCTTTTCTTTCTGAATTCTTCTCAAAAAGGCATAGTGAATAATCTGAGTGAAATAAGCAAAAGGATTCTGAGACCTTTCTGGATTGAAATTGTGAATGTACTGAACACAATTCTCTATTCCATCGGAGCACATATCCTCACGGAACATATAATTTACAAAATTGGGTTTATATGAAAGGTGAGTGGCAATCTTCAAGAAGCATTCTCCAATATAATCTGGAATTCTAGGTTTTCCTTCCCAAGCACCAGACTTAGGAGGATACTTATCATACTTCTCAAAGTACTTCTGTGCTGCCTTATCTACTTTAGATCTATAAACAATAAGAGATTCTAATAACTCTTTATTGTTTACATAATGTTCTGATTTCTTTTTAGGCATAGCATCGAACTTTTAGTATAAGTTGTTATCATTATAGCACATACCGCAAGGGCTTGACAAGTATTGAAAAACCGTATAGACTAGGTTTGTCCCCGTTGAAGATAAGTCTTAGCTTTCTTTATTATCTTTATAGAGATTCTCCAAATTCTTTCTTGCTTCCTCTACCGAAGATACATAACCCATAGTTGATGAAGGTTTGACTTCTCCAGCTGGTTTATAAACTTCTATTGAACCATCACTTATATAATGTTCATATAACTGAATTAATTTAACGTCTTGTGTTTCAGTCATCGTAATGACTTTATCAAGTTTAATTAAGTACATATCATCACTTGACATTTCTATCCAAGTCTTAATCTTCACATAAGAATCACCGGTAGAGGTTGTTACAGGTTTCATAAGTACTGGATTTTGTAGAATAATAATTGGATCACCATCATTCTCATCTATCATAATAAGTGATAGAATCTCTTCACTTGATACTAATTTTAAAATACAATAGAACTCTTCTCCCATATTAATCTTTAAGTGGTATGTTTACAATATCGTAATTAAAGTTTTCTTCTGCATAAATCTTAATTCTTTCAATTAAGTGATTAAGTGTATAATTCTTTCTTGACTTGTAACTAATATCATCAGCAATATCATATAAAGTTGCTCTTACTTTATTATCTCCTTTTCTTAAGACTCTTCCGATTGATTGGAGATTTCTTATTCTTGATTTACTAGGAGAAGCAAATATAACATTATGAAGATTTCTGATATTGACACCAGTAGAAAAAGTGCCGTAGGAAGCAACGATGATTGCATTATTCTCTCTTTCGGTAATTTCCCTAACTAATTCTCGTTCTTCAGTAGCAACCCCTCCATGAACAAAGAATACGTGTCTATTGTCAGTTTTGCTATTATTTATGAGTTCGTAAAGTGGTTGCCCGTGACCCTCTACTCTGGCAAAAAGAACAAGAGTATTTCCCTTCAAGTCAAGAGCAAGATTTTTAATAAAGTTATTTCTTTTTTGATGAGTAATAATATACTGAACCTCATCCTCAAATACTTCAAATCTGTGAGGAGGATGCTTCAGTAGTAGAACTTTAATATCTAATTTAGCAAGATGACCTTTCTGCATCAGTTCATCCGTCTTGATAATCTTATATGAAGGTCCAAATAAACCTTCCAAAACCCACTTATGAGTTTGAGACCCATCCAGTGTTCCGGTGAATCCAAAACGATATTTTGCATCACAAAGTTTCGTCATTATAGATATTAATGACTTGGATTTAAATTGGTGTGCCTCATCTCCTACGACTACATTAAATCTGGAAAAATACTGCTTGGGAAGTTTGTAAATAGACTGCCAGGTGGTAATAATAACTTGGGAATCAGTTTCTCTTTCCTTACCAGCGTATATCTTGTGGCAGTATGAACCAACATCAAACCCATAACTTGCAAAATCTTTATACATTTGTTCTACAAGGGAAGTCGTTGGAACAACTACGAGAATATTTTGTTCTTTCTCAACATAATATCTCACAATACCATATATCATCAAAGACTTTCCAGAAGCAGTTGGAGATATCAATAATTTACGATTATATTTTAAAGCGTCGTATACTCCCTCAATTTGGTAATCGCGTGGAATATGGGAGCAAATAGAATTTAAATAATCCTTTACACCTTCTTTTGAAATATTTTCATTTATCTCAAAGGGGAGTCCATAAAACTTATTATTCACAAATTCATAAGTATAATCGTGGTCTTTACAGAACTGAATCACTCTATCTAAGAGTCCAATATAAATTTCTCTTGTGTCTACATTAAACAAATATATACGACCATCCCACCATTTATTTTTATATGCAGGAGAAAATTTTGCATTAGGAACTTCAAATTGAAAAGAGTCCTTTAATTCATAATAAATATGAGGTTCTGCAGTAATATGTAAATATACTTCATTCTTTTTTTCTATGACCAAATTGACCATTTACAAAATTTCAGTTATAGATATTTATTTCGATAAAAACCGACCCTTATCATCTCTTTTTTTATTTAAAGTTGTATTTTGACCTTTTCTTTCTTTATTAATTCTAATCATATTTTCTCTCCTTCTTTGTCTCTCTTCTTCACTAACATTTAATTTATATCCCTTTCCCTTCTTCTCATTCATCATTTTTGCTCTATTGGAAAGAATATCTCTTTGTTCTTCACTCAAAGTTTGTTTTGCTCCTTTTGGGCACCCAGTTATTTTTAACTTTGTCCCCTCCAAATGCTTATAACCTAAACAACCATCTCCACCTTTTGTTAGGTTATAATCTGGTTTAAAATAATCAATCCAATATTTTTCTCTTTCATTTAAAAGTTTTTTATCATCACCACTCTCTATTTCTTCAACTATAAAAAATTTTTCACCATACTTTCTAATTGCCGAATGGAGATATGTATGTCTTTCTTTATTTTGTCTTGATGCTCTTATATGATTCCTTAACCTTACTTCAATTTCATTTATTGTAAAACCAATGTAAATTTTATTATTTTTTAAATTGGTTATTTTGTAAATATATGCCATTTAAAATATCCACTCATACTCCTATTTATACAAAATAATACACATAAAAAGGTGGGTAAGTTTTCATTTTATTTTTATTTAGTTATACCCTGCCGTAAACTTGTGCCAGTCTATAGCGTTCTTGATGGAGTAATTGCGATTGGTAATCATCTTAATGACTTCTTCAAGAAACTTAAGCATAACATCATAATATCTAATCTTTAAATCAATCTTAGACAGTCTCTCATCAGCGTCCATATGCCTCTGTATGGCGTCCTTTTCTCTTACCTTATACGGAAATGGTTCTTCGGCATAGACCTCTGCTGTTGCCTTTCCCGTGTAGTAGTTATAGCGTTCCAACCTAACTCTATTATGTGTTTCTCTTGCCTTTTCACGAAGAAGAGTGATGGTATTATATAAGGTATAATATTTGGAGTGGAGTTGAGGTATTTTTAAAGATTCATCGTGTAAGTTATCAGGGTCTATGACAGAATCTCTTTGCCACATTTCCTGAATTTCATCTAGACTGAGGTTCATAAGGGTTGATTATTATTATCAAGGATATTATACACAGTATACTTGAAAGATACGTCTGCTGTAAAGTACTGAATGTCGGTTTGTGTGGCATCAAACTCAAGAGAACTTAATGATACTGGAAATAAATCCTTGAATTTTACTACGGCAGTTGTGTTATAGTTACTATTCAGAATATAAAGACTTCCATCACTAAATGCTCTTTTGGGGTCTTGTACTTGTGTTGTGTCGTTTACTATAGTTATTAAATCTTTATATTGCTGTGTTGTTTCCGGAAATCCAAGACCAGTCAACCAATTATGAACTGCCATATAGTTCTCCATGTTCTCATCAACCAAAAATCTTAGAGATAAATCACCATAGGTAATTTTATCACCAGGAACATCAATATCTTTTAGGTATGATGGTTGGATGTTGAGAGATAATGTAATTTCTGGTATTCTTGCCGTATTGCAGAAAAAGGCAACTTTAGGTTCTTTTGCTAATGAAAACTTAAACCCAACTGGTGATAGAAAGTTTCTATTATCAATTTGGTTGGGGAAGGAGCAAGGCATTTTTATTTTTATTTAGAGTGATTTGTATATTAAGTTACTTTAGATACTTTATAACCCTTATGTTGCTTTTGCCTTCCTCTTGCCACATGCATCATATTTCCTGGGTCTAAACCTCTTTCTAAGGAATATTGGCGTAGATTTGTTATAATGACTTCTTCTCCCTCTGGTGTGATTATTTTCCAAGTTTTTTCATTTGCCTCTCTTGCTTTTTGCTTTTGGTAGTCTGTTTGTTCTTTTCCTATATTGGCATTTCTTATTTTTTCAATAGTTTCTGGTGAAAGTTTTTTACCAAGATGCTTTTGTCTATTTTTTTCTTTAGATTCTTCAGTATGTTTTTTGCCTAGTAGGGGATGAATTCTTCCTTCGGCATATCCTTTTTTTACAGACTCACTTACTTTATTTCTAACTTCTTCATTTTTCATTGGATTTTTATCTCCAGCAAATCTACTTGGATTTAGTTTGGATGGATTAAACCTTGACGACCAACCGACACCTTTATCGTTCCAGTTCATACATAAAGAATTTGATATATTTTGTTCTATTAAAAGAGTTTCTTTTTCTATTAGTTCTTTATCATTATTACAATATTCAAGTATTTCTCTCGAAAGATTTGATTTTTCTTTTATTGATTTCACCCATCTTCCACTGCCCAAATATCCATCATTTATATTTTTAGTTGAGTGCCTTCCGATATAATATTTTCCAGAAATATGTGTGGTCTTGTATATAAAATGTTGCATAAAAAAAGAGAGTCGTAAGACTCTCTTATTTATACTAGTAATCACATTAGGTTTATAACCTTACATGAGATTTGCAACTTTGACTCTCCTGTAATAAGCGTTGAGGTTGTTATTAAGAGCACCCTGACCCACGGTTGTACCTTCAGCGAATGGATTGGCGACCATGCCGTAGCGGGTCTTAAATCCGATTTTTGGTTGGAAGGTGTTCTCACCAACGGCACGAACCATTTGGAGAGGAACATAAGGGCAGTAGAATAGACCTGCGTCATAAGGTGAAGAACCCTTATAACCAACAACGTAGAACTGATTAGGAGCAACGTTTGCCGAATATGGGTCAATATAAACCTTATACTTACCTTGAAGAACGCCAGCAAAGGTATTGCCGGTGTCATCAACATTCAGGTTTGCGTTGAGTGCTGGGGTGTAATCAAGAACTCCTGCCATCGCAAGTGCCGAAGCAACGTCTGCGGAGCAAAGAATCATGTTACCCTTTCCTCTACGAGTTTGCTGGGCGATAGCGTTAGCATCGCGCTCGATTTGGAAGATAAGACCCTTGAACTTCTCAACCGACCAACGACCGTTGGAGTCAACGTCAAGGTCAAAAGTACCAGCAGTAGCAGTGTTTGCTTGAGCACCAGGCTTAGCAATCTTGTATACGGTTCTGATAACTTCGCGGTTGATTTCGGCAAGAATCTCAGTTGAGAGAATGTTTGCCAATTCTGCTTCAGCATTCAGACCATGAATTGCCTTGAGGTCTTGAGCGAGCTCAAGTGAATACTCAGCTTTCAGAGCACGGGACTTAGCAGTAACAGTGACTTTCTCGATTGAGAATGCCATTTCGTTGAATGCATTGCCATCACCAAGTGCTTCTGAATCGCCAGTATTCATACCGGTGGAAACGTTGTAGGTTCCTGCGGTTGGAGTATCGTTCAGAACGCTTGGGTTGGTTCCTGACTGAGCAGCAGTAGTACCGAAACCGACGTTACCTGATACAAGGTTGTTGGTAGCACTCTGAGCAGAGAATCTTGTGTCTGCTTCGTCAAAGAATGCTTCAGTTCCAGACTGACTGGTGTAACGTGAACGCATCGCAAAGATGAGTCCGGTAGGACCGTTCATTGGTTGAACGCCACACAGGTCATAAGCAATCAGATTAGGCATCGAGCGTCTGATTAACGAAATCAGAACGGGGTCGAAACCAGCTGTAGGTCCAGCATTAAATCCTTGAGCACTGCCACCAAATCCACCGGAAGCACCAGCAGCATTGCCAGAGTTGGTTGGAGATTCGTAGAGGAAGTCACGCTCTTCGCGGAGTTCTCTCTCTTGGTTTTCTAGCAGGATAGCGGTTACAGATCTGCGATGTGCATCTTTGATCTGATCCATTCCGGAATAATCCAGAATTGGTGCCCACTTCTCCTGCAAATATTCTGCGTTGAACATTTGCATTTGTTTTACCTTGTTAAAAGTTTTTGTTTGATTGTTTATTATTTAAAAATCACAGTTTAGCGACTCTTCCCAGAGTCTGAAGGTATGTTGCCATTCTTCCATCAACTTGTGGTTGTTGGGACTGGACATCAGTACTTTCGGATAAGGTTTCAGAGTCATCTCTTTGAGCACTAGTATATGTTGGGAAATAAGATTCCCTCAGAGTTACCAGTTTCTCGCGATAGTTTGCTTCACTATCAAACTCAACATTTTCGGCAAGAGAAGCGAGTTTGTCCTTCTGAGAAAGTGCAAGACCCTCAGCGACATCTGCAAAAATTACATCGGCAACCGACTCTGCTAATCTTCTGTTCAGAGCAACATTTCTTTGAATTTGCTCGTTGAGTTTTCCTTCCATTTCATCAAGTTTATCTACCATACTCTCGATTACATCATATCTATCTTCAGGGATTGAAACATAATGATCTTCAAAAAGACCTCTCATTCCTTGGAGGAATGATTCGGTCATTTCAGTTTTGAGACCGTGCTCAACTGCAAGTGCGTTTTCAGAAACCCACTCATCAGCAACATACTCAAGGTATGCATCGACACGATCAACAAGACCTTCTTTGATTACTTCAATTTCTTCAATGAGTGCATTTTCATAAGTTTCTTGAAGTTCTTCTTTGATTTCAACAACCTTAGAACGGATTGCTGCCTCAAAAATTGTTCTTGCCTTTTCTTGGAATTCTTCTGAGAGATCTTCACCAGCAAGGAGAGCATTGACATCTTCTTCGATGTCAAACTCTTCCTTCATTTCATCTTCGTCTTCGTCGTCTTCGTCGTCTTCGTCGTCTTTTTCTTCAGAAGAATTTTTACGGTTCTTTGACTTTGAACCTTGTTCTTTGTGAGATCCTTCCGATACTACATCTTCTTCATCATCTTCTTCATCGACAAGATCTTCATCCTCTTCAGTCTCTTCCTTAACACCTTTCATAGAATCTGCTGCAGATGCCTTGGCATTTACAACATCTCTAACTTGTGCAAGAGTTGTGGCAGGATCCTTGAGTTTTGAAGAATCGTCATCGGGACGATAATTTTCTGGAGTTGGACCACCCAAATCTTCCCAAGAACCAGTTTGACCTGGAGTTAAAATAGGAGTTGCACTCTTTGAAGGAGTTTCGGCAGGTGAGGCTCCTTTGGTTACTACGTTTTCCATTTCTTGTAAATTTCTACCAACGGACATTTTTTTAGATCTTGTATTATAATCTATATTTATTTATAATTTATAGATTTCCTAAGAAATCTTGGAACAATTGAACCTTATGCTCTTGTAGAGTTTTTTCATCTACAAGAGTATTAATTCTACGTTTTGTAGTTTCTACTAATTTTTCTCTCAGTACTCCACCCTCATATACCCATTCTTTTCCTTCAAATATTCCCTGTACAAAAGCATCTGGAGCAGAAGGATCTGCCACAATATCAGCAGCAGTTGCGAGCATAAAGTCTTTACCAACAATTTTATGACCTTCATTAGTCATTTGAAGTGATCCAACACCACGAGAAGAAACTCCAAGACAAACACCCTCTTTAATCAAAGCTTCGGCAATCTTACCCATAGGAGTTCCAAGAAGTTGTGCCTTACCAATAAAATTGCATCCTTTTTGTTCTAAAGAAACAATCTTATGAGAAACACGGTCAAGATTGACGGTAGGACCATCGGGATGACCGAGTTCTCCAAGAGCACGACCCTTACAAATAAATGCTTCATTATATCGATTTACTTCACGAGAAAGAGTTTCCATCGGATACATTCTACCGTTACGGTTACAAATGTCTCCCTGAAGGAAAACTCCTTGAATAAAGGTTTTAGTTTCTTTACCTACTTTTTCGGTAATAAACTCTACGTGTGAGACTTCTTCTGTGATGAGTTTCATTTTTATTCGGTGACTAACTGAACGATTTCTGTGATACTTACATTTTGAGATCCATCTGCCGCAAGAACACTCACTTTCACACTTCTTGCAATATTTGCATTAGTTGTAGTAATTACTCCAACAATAGAAGAACTATTGTGTGAAATTGTTAAAGAATCATTAAGCACTTGAGTGACTAATTTATGTTCTGTATTAATTCCTGCCGGTTGGGCATTTTGGATAGTAACATAATCACCAACTAAAAATGGATTTCCTGCATTTTCACTAAAAGAAACAATTGTTGATGTTCCCGTAGTAATTCCCGCAATCTTTTGTCTTGCAAGTCTTTCTTTCAATACTTCATTACCATATGGACCAATTTGAAAAGAATTTACGGTGGCAACAGGTTCACTATCAATTTCAACATAGACCGATGTTAGTCCAGTAGAAACTCTCAAATATCCACTTTTAAGAGCAATAGGATTGCTAGTAGTTGCTGCACCCGCAGTTGCAGTTATTCTATTTACTTTTTGTACAACCTTAATTGCCATTACTCTTGGTCCTCTGTATTGTCTTCATCACCAAACATCGATGCCGCAACATAAGGTCGGGCAGAATCAACTCTGTCCGATGCTTTTGCGTATAATATTTCTTTAATTCTATCGGATACATCGGATGCCGAAGCATCTGTTGCAATCAAATCGATAAGTTCTTCCATAAAAACAATTTATTATTATAAGATTATTTATATCTTGCCACCTTTAGGTTCTGGAGGAGGTTCTGGAGCAACAGGTTCTTGTGGAATTTCTTCTGGAACTCCTTCTGCCGGTGGAACTTCCCCACCTTCTGGAATTGGATTTCCCATTTCATCTACCTGAGCATTCGGGTCTGGGAGAATACCTTTAGCAATTTCATCATCAATCTGAGCATCAATTTCGATAATTTCTGAATCAGTTTGACGAAGAATCTTTTTACGAACATATTCGGTAGAAAAATACTTTCCGATATATGCCTCCATAGAAGTAACAAGTGACAATCTATTTGTAAGTAATTCCGCCTCCTTAAGTTCGGCAAAATGATTATCATATAAGAAATCATACTGAATATGATCGCTCATAATCTCCCAATCTTCTGGAGTTACAACATTCTTAAGGAGTAGTTGAGTGCGAAGCATATCATTAAACATATTTGCAAAACGCTTTCTTAGGCGTCCGACAAACTTAGAAAACTTAAGTTCATCTCTTAGAATTTCTGATGAACGTCCCAGATTGAATCCATCACCACCACCAGCAATTCTGGATTCTGGAACTCCAAGTGCCCTATAAAGTTTTTTCTGGAAATATTCAATATCTGAAAGTTCGCCAAGATTTTGACCACCAGGTAGAGTTGTTATTTCAGTTCCCCTACCACCTTCTCTTCTTGGAAGCCAGAAATCCTCAAGCATACTCATATACTTGCGATCATCACGAACTTCACCTGTCTGTGCATCATAAACTAATTTATTGCGGTAGCGACTCATAACCTCCTTGAGGTATTGCTCTGCTTTTACCTTTGGAAGATTGCCAACATCAATATAAAAAATACGACGCTCTGGTGCTCTGGATAATCTGTAAATCACCAGAGAATCTTCAATCATTCTAAGTTGATTGAGTGCCTTAATTGATTTGTGGAGATATGATAGTACTGTTCCTTTATTTCTATCTACTAATCCAGAAGTGCAGTAAGTAACAGAATCTTTTGCTATCTTTACCGAATTCTTTGCTGATGAACTAAAAGTACCTGAGGGATAATTAGTGGTTGGAGTATAGATAAAATATTCTTCAATTTCTGGATATGTAACCTGATTTACATTAAAATTGGTAAGTGCAGATAAATTTGGTCCAGAATTATTATTCGTCTTTTTTTCCTGACGAACGTGCTTCATCTTCATAGGATCAATATATCTCAATTCCTGAATCCCATCTTCAGGTTTCTTTACATCAATAATTTTGAGATAAAATAATCTTCCGTCAACATACCAGTTTTTAAAAATTTCGTGAGACTTCTTATCGAAGTCCATAATTTCTTTGATGTGCTTAAATTCTTCTCTTATAACTTTTTTTAGTTTATCGCTCGCATTCAAATTTGATAGTTCTATTTCTACTGGAGAATCATATAAGTCACTTACAATTGCTTCATTAACAACATCTTCAATTGCTCCATCACATTCTGGATGAAGAGCCATCTCACGATATCTTCTAATTAGATCATATTCAGTTCTGTAAACACCTTCAATATCAATAGTTTGCCCATAAAAACCCGATTGGATATAATGATCAACCCCGTCCTCATTATTAGGAGGAACGGGGGAGACTATAGATTTGGATTTTTTTTCATTATCCTCAATTGAAAAACCAAAAAGTTTCGCCATCTTATAAAGTATGCTTACCTGTTATAGTTTATTTAGTTGATATCTTCGCCACCAGCAGCAGGAGAATCACCCTTGACTGCTTCCCACCAGAGAACTTGCATTTCTACAGTAAACTCCTGAATTGCATCAGTTTCATATGCTAACTGAATTGGACTGATATTTGTTGGAAACAAATCATAGAAATGATATGCTCTTAGAGTTGAACCATCACGATCTAAGTGGTAAACAAATGCATCTGCCTGATATAGTGCAGGATCAGTAACTCCAGTGTTATCAGAAACTCGGTTGATTACATTCATCCAATTTTCAAATGCCGAACGAATGGCAAAATCAGTATCGTTAATGACGGTAATCGTCCAACTTTCAAAGGTGCGGTCTCCTGCTAATTTTAGAGTTCTTCCTCTAAAGGCAACTTCCAGTGGAGTCACCGTTGAACCTGGAAGTGCCGCCGTTTTGACTAAAAATCTAGACTTGTCGAGAACATTAGTGTCAGCAGGAGCAGCATCTGGGAAAGAAAGAACAACCTCAAAGAGGTTACTTCTAGCACCACCACCAGACAACTTACTCTTGAAGTCCGTAATCTTCCTTAAAGGGGGTGGATTTAATTGATTTCTGGTTGCCATAGTTTTTAACCTCTGTTAATTAAAAGTTGCCGATTACTTCTTCAAAATCAACACCAGTCTTGGTGGCAATAAAGGTAAGACCGATAAAGTTAATCGATCTTGCTGGTTTAATGTAGATGTCTGCTCTAAACTCATTAGCATCAATAACTGCTGCTGTGTTATTGGTTTCATCAGCAATTACAACATAATCAAAGATACCTCTCTTTGCCTGAACATCACGCAAGAATGGTTCAATAGTATTTACAAAATTAGTTCTTGTAATTTCATCGTTAAACTCAAACAGTACATCCCTAGCAGCACGAGAAATAGCATCCTCAAGGTAGATGAAGAGTCTGCGAACATTAATACGATCAAATGCCGATGTTCTTCCTAATCCAGTCTTATCACCGAACAGAATAATACCTGCTCCCGGTGAGAAGATGATTGGATTGATTCTATTAGTGTAGAGACGATCTCTCTGAGACTTACTTGGAGTATAAGCAAGTTTAACAGCATTTAAGATGGCACCTCTTGAGGTTCCTGCTGGAGAATACCAGGGGAAGTAATTAATGTCACTACGGGCACACAGACCAGCAATATCACCATTTAGAGGTGCGTATCTATAAATATTTGCAAATCTGTCGTACATATACTTGTATCCAGAATCAAATACTGCATAAGATGAAGATGCTACGGAAGAGAAGAAACTAATTACATTTCTGGTGATATCTTCTGGTGCCGTAGGTAAGTCTCCTTGTAGTGGATTATCTGCAAGAGCGGCACCTCTATATGGAGTAATAAAGGCAACTGCATCCTTTCTAAGTTCGGCAACCGAAATAAGTTTGTTTGCCAGTTCTTGTGCAGTTTCTTTTGCATAACCAGCAGATCCCATCAATAAGAAATCTACTTTGATATCTTCCGTATTTTCAAATAAATCGTATCCGTCCTTCAATTCTGCTAGAGTTGCGGTAAGAGCACCGGCAGTTCCAATTCCAGTTTGTCCATTATAGTTACGACCACCTGCTAAGGTGTAAGTATTAGCACCTGCGGCACCGAAAATAACATTTTCTGCTGGTTGGTCCCATCCATTATCTGTTGTTGGATCAAACTGATTTGGGTCGTATCCTGTCGTGGTAAGTCCTGCAGGAGATCCTCCGGCAAAGATATTTGCAGAACCGGCAGCAATATACTTTCTCCAATAAGAAGTACTTCCGGCAGAAAACTCAGCATCAGTTGCCTTAGAAAGACCTAAATGCTTCTCAAGAATTGTTCCAGAATTGCCAGTAACTGTTCCTAAGTCGTCAATAACGACTACGTGAACTTCATCAAATCTAGATCCTCTTGGTTCTGCGAATGCCGAAGTTCCTGGTGCTGGTGCTAAATTATTCCACTGGATGTTGGAGTTAGTCAGAGTAATGTATTGCTGACTAAACCAATCAATTTCTGATGTATAAGTTGTGCTTCCCAACGTAACCAGAGAAGCACCAGTTGTTACGATTCCGACAGTTCCAGATTCGGTAAAACAATAAGTTCCGTCTTGCTGATAATCAACAATTGTTTCTGTATTTCCGGAGGATACCTTACTTAAAATCTTAACAGCAATTGAACTGGCACCAACCTCAGTAATGATTCCTTTTAGATAAGAACCAGTTAAAGATATGGAAGTACCCGTTCCAACATCTGCTTTTCCGGTAAGAGATTGAGTTACACCATAACCAACTCTGGCAAGTGTAGTTACAATACCACTTAAAATTTGGTCTGCCTTCGAATCAATAATTGCTACTTTAATTCCGTTTGCCCAAGAACCAGGATTTCTTGCTGCTACAGTAACATTAGTAATGATATTTTCGTCATATCCCAATTCCTCATAATGATCTAAACTTTTAATTTTAACGCTACTTGCAGTCCCTACAAAGGCATTTTTGATGTCAGTGTCGTCTGCTCTGACTACCTGCAGTGAACCGCCATACGAAAGGTAGGATGAAGCAACCATCCAACTTTCATAGTGCTTATCTGTTGAATAAGGTTCGCCAAAATTATTCAGCAGATCATTTTCATTCTCTACTAAGGTTGGCGAATCTACAGGTCCCTTTGCGAAAGGTGCAACAATTGCCCCAATCTTATTGGAAGCTGGTTGGACTCTACCAGAGGTTAGATCAACTTCCCTTACTACGATTCCAGGAGATGCTAAATTTAGCGGCATCTTTATTCTCCGTATTATCCCGAATTATTCTAAAAGTATTTATAATTTCCTTGTCTTCAATATACTTATCTGTAATCCCACTCATTTGACACATCTCCATACTCATCAACATTCCAAATATCTTGTGTCTGTATTCCGTTTTCTGAAGTGGCAAACATCCATCTGTCTCCAGTTTCTTGTTCTACAAATACCTCCATATCTTCCAATCCATCTGAAATAAATCCGAAAGGAGACATATCTTGGTCTATTTGATTTTTTTGCTCTTCATATATTCTTTTACGAATATCATTATTAGTCATCTCCTTGAAATACTCCTGAGCGACTAACCAGGCAAAAATTACAAGGCACATTACCAAATCATCATTACAACCTTCTTCCGCTTCAAATGAATTATGTCTTTGGGCAAATGTTGTAAGTTCACTAATAATATCATAGTCACTTACAAATAATTTATCATCCTCAATAAGTAATTTTAAGTTTGAACATCCCAATTTTTTAACTGCTGCAGTTGTTCTAACTCCAAGTTGAGACTTTTTACCACTAAATCCAGACCCAACTAATTGCCCTGCCCTACCTCTCATAGAGCACATTAAGATATTATCATATTCCAAATCGTAGTGAAGAATATTAGCAACCTGATCTCCAATATCATTTACTTCTATAAGTAACCAGGCATTATCATATCCTCTTGCCACCTCATTAATGATACTTGGAAATAGCATCGGTCTAATCTCATTATTTTTATATTTTGCCACAACTCTGTAAGGAAACTCTGTAATATCAAAAACAACAAATGCCGAATAATCATTACCCATTCCACGAGCAACATCAACCGTAATTAAATAACTGTGGTCTTCTATTGGATTTTCATAAACATCAAGACCTTTGCTTCTTTTTATTGGGTCGTCATAGACTAATATTTTAAGTTTGCTTGGATTAATTAAAGTTCCTACCGACCCCAGAAACTCACAAAGGTGCTCTGCCCTAAACTGTTCTTCACTAGTATTAGCAATTGTCTGTGCCTTCCATTCCTCATCTCTTCCAGGAACTTCCGACCAGTGAACCTCTGTGGCAACAAATGAGTTCTTACCACGCTCTGCATCGTGCCACATACGGTAGAAGTGATTCATACCTTTGGGTGTGGATACAACAATAACTTTGGTGGACTTACCAGATGAAATTGTGGGATATACTGATGCGAAGAAATCGTCGGCAATATGATTTGGAACAAACGCAAATTCGTCCAAGAAAATAATATTGAATGACATTCCTCGAACGGCAGAAGCAGAAGTTGATGCGGCAATAATTTTTGACCCATTTTCCAATTCTAATGAACCTTTATTCCAAGATACAATTCCTTGTTGCATCCATTTTGGAAGATTCTCATAAGATAATTGTAGTCTACTCAAGATTTCTCTTGATGTTGATGCCTTGTTTGCCAGAATACCCACATTTACATTATCGTTAAATACGATATAATGCAATAAGTATGATACTACCGTTGTCGTGTTATGTGTGGGAATAAATGTTCTTCCACATAAAAACAGATGGTCATCACTATCTACTTGAATACACGCAACTGGGACACTATCGACCTTTTCTATTTTTTGTATATAATGTCTTTTATTTTGGGGTCTTCCCTTTCCATCAAAATTTATTAATTGAGACTTTCTTGGAAGATTGAAAATATTTTCCTTACTGGGAAAACGAACAGTATGATACCAACACTGATTTATTAACCTTCTACTTACTCTGGATTTTATACCTAAAGAAGATAGAAGTTCAACAACTTGAAGAATAAATTCATAATTCTTTTGGTAAAATTCAAATGATTGATTTTTTGTAATTGAACCGTCAGTATCCATCAATCCTCGCAATAATTCCATTCTTTGTTCTATGGATGTGCGAAGATATATTTGTGGAATGTGTTTATTCTTTAATAAATTATTTTCTTTTAATTTTTTTCTTAAATCCCTACACTTAAAACGAATACAATTATTATCTTCTCTTTCGTGTTCAATATCTAGTTTTGTTTTATAAAATTCATAATCATCTTTATGTGCTATTATTCTCCCGTCCGCAGAATATCCATCACCCAACCAAACACCAAGAAGATATGGATCTATAGGCAAATTTTGATTTTTCCCATTAATTGCTTTAGATAAGTCAATATAAAGTGACCCTTCTACACCTTTACCTCTTTTATTGTTAGTTTTCTTTAAGTATCTTGAATATATTTCATCAGTATTGATAACTTTTTTTCCAGTTCTCCAATAAGAACTATTTACTTCCCACAAATGATCTGCATCAGCGACAATTTCTTCTCCATTATCAAAAAATATTTTGTAACACTGATGATTAATCATAGTTTCTGTTTTAAATGTTACAGAAACTGGATTTCCATCTGGAGAAAGTATTTGATCCCCAACTTTAATATCCCCAATCGTCGTCCATCCTTCAGGTGTTGGTATTAGAGTATCTAATGCTAATGCCTTACCAACTTGGCGTGGCATCTTAGCTATATTAAATCTGTTCTTATGAAAGTTGCTGACTAATCTCTCCTGAAAGGGCCACATATTAAACTTAACAAGACCATCATCAACATTAACAATCTTGATGTATTTCTTGGCAAAATAAACAGGGTCTTCCTTACAAGTTAAGAACTCAATAATTTGTTCTTCGGTAAATTGTATTGGAGTATTTGCTCTCTTTAGATTTGGATTAGAGAGATATGCATCACCTATCTTTAGTTGAATGTCTTGAATATCCATAAAAATTACCTTTGTTCAATCCAATTCAATACCGCAAGTGCTTTTTTGTTAGTGTTTGGAGATGCACAAGCAAGAGTGTAAGTATCACTAATTGTTCCAATACCACTTCTACCTAACTGAAGTGCTGCTCTAACATCAAGATCAACTAACGCACCACTACCATTAATTACAAAACCACTCAAAAGATCACTTCCACCAGATACTGCAGTTTGAGTGATATTATACTGCATAAAAGAGTTTGGATCGGGATGATCTACCCAAGTTCCTCCAGTCAGTGTTGCATTTTGTAAAAGTTGCCAATAAACATTCGTATTATCATCAGTTGCTGCCTGTAATGATCTCAAGAGCATTACACCAGTTAGATTATTAGATTTCAAACGAATGCTTATAATTGGATAAAATGTATTTGCAGATGACATCGTTGTCCCTGTGATGGGATTTGAGATGCTCAAAAGAGTTCCAAGTTTTTCTGATTCTCCTTCCAGAATAAGAGAATTAGAACCCTGATACATGTAATGAGTTCCTGCAACACCTGTTATATTTTCTATCTCAAGTCTAATAGGTAGGAATGGAGTAGAACACCAAACTCCCGGATTAGTATTTGAGTTCTCAAAAGTATGGGATGCAACAGTCTCATTCTTCATCAACCAAGCAAATTGCACAATACCAGCACCATACCATTCATAATTGATGGAAATCATTTGTTGTTTTGTTGGATCTGCGGTTACTCCAGTCCACCCATTACCATCAAACTTCTCACCATTCCATTCATCTCTGTATACTCTGGTTTCTGTAACAATTCCAGTTACACTACTACGGAGCACATAAGAATATGTTCCCCCATCATCCTCAAAATAAACACCATTATTTTCATCAAACAATCCAAATCTTCTGCGAATACCAACTTGTGGTTGTTCAAAACGAATTGCAAATGCAAGAGTTGCACCCCTACCGGGAATGTATCTCATCACATTCTTGGTTTGACGAATTACTTTACTACCAGTAGTAGATCCAACTTCCATTACAACATTACTGACATTTGCATTAAATGTTGCAGTTCCTACTCCAACTACTCTTTCATCCCATACATCAGTTTCCTTTCCATACTGGAAGGTGTTGAAGAATACTGTTTGGAACGGAGATATTTTAAATCTGTTGTTGTTAGTAAATTGGGGTCTCCAGTCAGTCTGGTTTCCCCAATGATCTGCGATATTATAAACCTCAAAGAGACTTCTTTCTTGATCTAAAAAATCTTGTGTTTTCTTATTCCATTGTGCCATAATTAATCAGTCCAAGTTAGTCTTTCTGGTTGATATCTTTGTGAGTTCTTAATTTTTAAAGAATTTGTTGTTTGAGGGTAAATGTTATGTACAATTGCTCCAGGATATTCTCCCTGAAGTTGCTCCGCAAGTTCATTTTTGTTCAACATCTTGCCTTCAACTTCTAATCTATACATTTTACCTTCCCAAACTATATCTGCGGTAAAAGACTCTCCAACGGGTTCTGATTGAGATTCTGAACTATTCATATAAAGATTGCCGTTGAAATTTCCGGCAATATTAACACTTTCTGAAATAAACTGATTGAAGGATTTCATTTTAGTTACAGTTCCACTTTCTTAAGGATAATGTCTTTCTTGTTGGACGACCTTTTTCATCTTTCGCAGGTCCAGGCATTCCACTCATACGAGCACAGAATGATTTTCTGCGTTTTGCATCCTTAGAACCGGGTTTTAATTTTGATGGTTTAGTAGTAACGGGAGTTTGCAATTTTGAACCTGGATTTTCTTTTCTATAAGATGCAACTCCTGCTGCGTTTAAACCACCTTCGGGATTTTTACCTGCTTTTCTTTGCCAGGCAGCGGATGCTTCATTCAGACCAAAATCTTCCCTCCAATTGGAATATACATCAATAGATTCCTTAACCTTAACGCAGTTTGGATATTTTTTACCAAACATAGTCTTCATACCCTTTTTCTTATAACCTTTCCAACACGCCTCTTTAACATCGTGTTCTCCACTATCTAGGTAGTCAGCAGCAGCATCAATATAATCTGCTGCTTTTGTGATTTTTGATTGAACCCATGCCTCAATATTACCCTCACCATTCAATTTGCCACGGAGTCTTTTTGCAGCAGAAATAATTGTAGAGAGTTCAGACCTTGCCATAGAATATTCGTGGTCTGGTTCCTTAGACTCATTAGTAGGATGAACCTGAGCAATACTAAACTTCATCTGATTTGGGGATAATCTGGAAGGTAGTGAAAACATATCCCAGTACTTGGGACCATATTTGCATACATCTCTAGTCTCATCTTTTTCACATTTGGGGCAATATCTCATACCCATTTCTTCTGAAATAGAATCTTTTGATGATAAATTTATTGATTCTGATTTATTTCCCCAATTAGCAGCACCAACCTTGCGGCATTTTACAAGTGCTCCGGAAGCATATGCTGAAGGCCAGACAGAATATCTTGACTTTACTTTAGTATAACAAGCATCTTTTGTGCCGCTTCCTTTACCTTTAACATCTGATTCTTCGTTCATTTTCTTTTTTGGTTTATCGGTAGAAACATAAGTTGGTTTAGCAGCACCCGATTTTTCTGGTTGATTTGGGTCTGCGGCACTTTTTCTTCTTTGAGCAGATATTCTTTCAGATTTAGTCATACTTGCTCTTTTATCTGAAGAAACACACTTGGGTGTTTCATCCTCTTCGCCTTCTTCACGGGCACAAGGTTCTCCGGAGACTACTTCAACCCAACCAGGTTTTCTTTTTTTACCGATTGATTCAGATTTACCAAACCAATCACGAAGACTCTCTTTCACATCCTTAAAGTTTTTATGCTCTTTTCTAGCATCAGACTCCATCTTTTTCAACTTAGTGTAATAATCTGGAAACTCGTCAAGATGTTGAAGAGCAATATCAGCAGCAAGATCCTTATCTTTAGTATGCTCCTTTTCAATAGCAATACCCATCTTAAGTTGATTTCTTACAAAAGAAATATCCTGACGATGCTTTTTCGCAATACTTTCAACCGTCTGGTGGGATTTTAATTTAGGCACTTTAGGAAAACATTATTCTTTATTATTTAGAAAACCTTGCTTCAGTAATTTTGACAACTCCGAAGTAGATCCAACGAACACGGCATTATTTGTAACATTATTGGCAATTTTAGTATTATCCTCCTGAACATCTTTCAATTTCTTCTGAAGATCTATTAATTTATCAGTTGTATCCGCCACACTCTTAATAAGTTGCCCCGCCACCTCGTATGCTCTTGGACTTCCACCATCACCGGCAAGTTCCATAATTCCATTAATGGCTTCCTGACCTTTCTCAATTAGTGAATATAGATTTGCTCTTGTATATTCATAATCTTTTTTTATATCATTATTCTGTGTAGGAATAATATCAATTGGTGTAATAGACTTTTCTACCTCAATAATACTACTTTCTATGTTCAGAGCTTTATCCAAATCTTCATAATTATTTTTCATAATATATCAAATATCACTTTGTTGAGTTGGACTATAAGTTCTAGCATCACTATATGTTTCCCAAGTTTCATTAAATCCAAAATTATCATCCGGACCTGCGTCAATCGGGTCTGGAACAAGAGTATATCTCATTTCTCTCTTAGCAGTTGTAGTATCGGTACTCGTATACATATCAACCTGAACCTTACGAATAAGACCATCTGTACTATCAGAAATTGGTCCGAACAGATAAGTTTTGGCAGTAAAATTTAAAGTATATATTAGGGTTCTCCGAGTTGAATAATCTCCTTCATAATCATCGGTAAAAGATACACTATCTAAAACCACGGGAATATCTCTTTTTTCTCCGATAGAATCTACCAAATCTACTGTTAGATTGAATGATGGTTGAAAACTTGGAAGAATCTGTTCTACTATCTGTAGAGCATCATCTTGCAACTTAGTCATAATATTTAATTGAAACCCAATATTATATGGAACTGGCATATAAACCTTCTTTACAGTATCACCATTACCACAAGTTTTGAATGTTTGAGTTACATTTGCCTTTCTTGTGGAATCATACTGAATAGAAGTCATTTCAAATGATATTCTGGGAAGAGTAATCTGAATTGCTTTATTCAATTCGGATTGTTGCTCAATTCTGGCAAGAAACTTTTGCATCGGTCCATATCCAAGAGGAACCTTCATCTGACTGATTCCTACATCAGATGAATTTTTATGCTCAATATAAATGTCATTAAAAAGAGTTCCAAATGCAGTAACAGTCTTTCTAATAATTTGGTGATAAAAATAGGTTCCTAGCATTTTCTATACCCGATTATCCAATCATTATCGTATTATATATTTATAGTATCAATAAGAACCAAATGGATTTGATTCTGAAAAATCTAAAATAGATTCTGCTTCGGTCTGAATCTGCAAATTATCTCCATATTTATCGTAAGGATTCCAATTATTATAATCGTTTACGGAATATCTAGCACTAGAAATTGATCCCACAATTGTTTCTCCTGGGAAAAATCCATTAGGTGTTACATTATTGACAAAAGAAATCTTAAGAATTTTTGTATCAAAATCCCAAGATTTAACTCTTGCTGTTGTGCCAGACCTAGATCCGGTTACAATTTCATTAAAGAGATAGGTCCCAATTCCAGTTAGAATTGGAGGTCCATTAATGATAACTTGAGGGGCAATAGTGTATCCTATTCCAGTATTTGCAATTTTTATAGAAGATACACTCTGAGCAGTACCAACGACCGACGATATTACCGTTGCAGTTACTCCGGAACCAACACTTCCAACAATAGTCACAAGAGGTGCAGTCGAATACCCAACACCATTATCTGTAAGAGTTATAGATATGACCCCAGACTGTGAGGTTTCAATTCCACAAGTAGCTGCCGCTCCGCTTCCATTACCCGTAATTGTAATGATTGGAGCAGAAGTATAACCTGCCCCGGCATTTTTTAATACTATTTGTTTAATTGAATAAATACCGGATTTCAGTTCTGTAATTGCTTCTCCAACTGCATTTGTCCCCCCAAAAGGTGCCGAGGATATGCTTACTACTGGTGGAGAAGTATAACCATATCCATCATTATTCAATGTTATCTGCCTAATATAACCACTTCCAATTCCTGCTGTTGCAGTAGCAGTTCTTCCAAGTCCAATCAAATTTAGTGTGGTTATATATCCTTCATCTTCAATTTGAGTATCAATTTCATCGATAGATGTATCAATAACTTCATCCCCATATTCGAATAGTTCACATTTTAGTTCGTAAACATATAATTTACCTAACTGGTAAAATGGTTGCTCGTGCTCTACAAATTTAACTTCAAATAGTCTTTGACCTAGTGGGAAGTATATTAAATCTCCTTCTCTGGGTCTTGAAGATAAAACAATTTCTTCATCGTTATCACCCTCAAGAAAAGGTGCAATAAAGTCTTCGTATCTTTCCTTGGATATGATTAGACTCAAATCATCCTTCAAACTCATTCCAAACTTGGTAAGAATATCTCCCTGTCCACTATATCCTTCATAATTGCTTATGTATGCTTCTAGTGCAAAATTATCATCGAATTTGGATGAAGAAACCTCTCTAAGTATAGTTTCTCTTCTCACAAATTTTCTAGGAATATAAATTACTTCTACACCATAAATTCTCAACTGCTCGTTGATTAATTCCTGAACAAGTCTTTGCTCATTTGGTGAACCTTGAAGAAAAAAGGGATTTAGTGCCATTATTATCCAATAAAATCGTAAGGTGGAAGTTCATATTCAAGTACCATTCTTTGTTTTATATCTTCCAACTCTCTTTCAGCATCTTCATAAAGTTCTCTACCATTCAGTTCAATTCCACCCGGTAATTTAACTCCTCTGAATTTAATTAGGTTCTGACCCCACTGTTTTTTCATAAGTGAAGTTAGATATTTCTTTAAAAAACTGTCATTGTAAACGTCAGTAAAAGTATTTGGATCTAAAATTCTGTAACAATCAATTATTAGGAAAGTTCCAACTTGTTGAGATCCCCAGTCAATATCGAGATACATTCTATTCTGTCTTTTATTAAATCTTATCTGCTTATCAGTACTCAAAAGAAAATCAATATCCTCAAGGTAACTTTTTACCATCGAATATTGTAATAAATCAATTGAATTGAAATAGTATAAATCATTTAAGAATAGTTGATATTTAATGCTAAACATACCTCTAGAGATAGAACTAGCATCAAATTTAAAAACTTTTTCTATTCCAATTACAGAATCCGGAACCTGAATAAAATTGGATGTTTCATAAAAGTTGGAAGTAATTGTTCCAAGACCTGATATATTTGTTGATGTTCCTGTTGTAGTTACTAATCCAACTCCACTTCCTTTTGATGCGGTTCCTCTATTAATATCATCTTGAGTAAATTGATATTTCAAATACATTCTTTCTACGCCATCAAAGTGCCTCTCCTGGAAGTACTGTAGGGCATCATCTACTAAATCATCTATTTGGTCGTCGGCAAGGTTAATCTCCAGTACAGGGGCACCTAGGCGTCTTAGGCAATAGTCTACGAGTTCTTGTCTACTTGCTGGTTTAGACACTAATAGGTTCCTCCATCTATAACACTGGACCAGGTTGGTATTCCTGAATTGTCAGTTGTAAGTATATAGTTAGTTTCTGATATTGCCGATGAAGTAGTTCCGGTAGAAACTAATCGGTCATTAGGATCAAAATATGCAACACCATAAGGTTGTCCTAACGGATAATAAATTGATTGACCTACTGTAAGGATTCCGGTAATATTTGCATTCCGAGCAGTAAATTCATCAAATAATAAATCATCTCTAACATAAAGATCGCCATTAATATATACATCATTATTAAAGGTACTTACACCTACGAAAGTAGAGATACCGGAAACGTGGAGAGAAGTTACGGAAGCAATTCCACCAATAACATTTTCGGCAGTAATAGCAGTAATGGCAGATCCGCCAGCAGCTCCAGAAATACTAGATATAACTTTAACTGCATTTTGTTGTCCTACTCTTACTTTGATGTCAGACATTACCTAGTTGCTCCCTCTCTTACAAGAACCATTCCCTCAATAACTCTATTTTTTATCCCATATGGATCGATAATTAAAATATCATAAATATATCTTCCCGATTTTAAATCTACAGTTTGTCCAGATGTTAATCCTATAGATATTTTCCCTGAGGTAGAAGGTGCGATTATACTTGTCGAAAAATTTATTGCCGAAGAACTCCCAGACCACTTTCTCATCTGGGCATCAACTTCATAATTGTTCAAATTTAATGGAGAATTGCTATCAGATCCTTCTAAAGTAAAAGTCTGACTAAAATGGGAACCAGAATTGATGACTAGATTATTTACGTATACTGCTGCCATCTATCTTTTTTAGATCTACAATTTATTTATATCTTACTCATAGTTGCTAAAGTTTCTTGCTGTTTTAAATATAATTTGCAGTAAAGTTTTGAGAAATTTTTCAATTGTTCAGAACTCAATTCATCAATAATTCTACAGTGTTTTTCATATTCGAATAACTTATTGACTGACTGCAATTTAATTTCATTTGGATCCATTTAATAACTCCTTTAATAGTGATTTAATTTCATTAATATCTTGTTTAATCGTATCTAATTCTTTTTTTTGAGATTCTTTATTATTAATTATATTAAGATATTGATTATATGCCGTAGAATCGCAATTTACAATAGCTCCACTATTTTCATCCCTATAAAGATTTGTATGCCCCTTCACCCTAATCATCTTACGGCAATCGTCCTAAGTTCTTTGATTCTTGGTGGATATGCCTGATTAGTACCTGACATTACTATTTTAATTACATATCCATTAAACAACCCAAGATTGTTTGCAGTAAATTCGTATTCTTTGAATTGATTATCCAAACTAGAACTTACAAAATAATCCGGTTTTCCGTTATTCAGAGAAGAATCAACTACCGAAAGTCCGGATGATGTAGATGTAAGATTATCGTAACCGGGGAATAGTTCAAATGATTGTTCAACTTCAGAAGAATCAGGTCTAAACAGACTATACAGAACTCTAAAATCAGCAGATTCGTGACGATATGCAGATAAAATAACTTTAAGAGATGTTGCTGGTTGTACCAAATTTACTGCTCTTGAAACATACACTACTGCGTGTGGGTCATCCAATATAGAATTAGATCTACCATCAGATGCATAATCAGAAACTGGACTGTTCAAACGATTGGAAATAAACTCAGTAAATGCAGTATCTAAGAATATTATAGGAGATAAATTGGAATCTGTTGTACTTAAAGTTATTCCTGTAGTAAATGATTTATTTCTTGGTAAATTATTAAGATATTCAGTTTCATTTTCTTTAGAACATACAAGTCTCATAGATTTTAACGTATTTAATGAATTCAACTGAATTGGTTCAAATCCATTATCTAAGAATGAAGTCTCACTTCCACTTGCACTTGTTCCAGAAACAGATCTAATCACCGCCGAAACAGATGTGGAAGATCCTGGAGTAATGATGTCGTATGTTGGTACTACTGAACTGTAAAGAATATTTTCACTTGCAAGAACTTTAGAACCACCTAACGTTGATTCTGATGTAAACTGCAGTTGTGGCGCATTTGCGGGATTTGCACCGATAAATCCATCAGTACCTCTATTTTCTCCATTTGTGGTTCTATCAATTTGGAGATAATATCCATCTAGTCCAATATCCAAATCATCAATATCGTGAGTTGTATTAATTCTTCTTAAAGAAACCCCATTCAGTTCATACTTGTACATTAAACTATTGGCATTATGGTCAATTGAAATGGTAGAATCAATACCCCTAGTAATAGTACCTAAGAATCCACTGCCAATAGACTCATATTTAATTATTTCATTTCCAATTTTTACATATCCAGGATTAGATCCACTTACAGAAACTCCTTCAAAAGTTCCAAAGTTTGAAGTATCTCCGATAGCAATTGTTGTTGACGTTGAAGTTATTGGTGAAGTAATTACAACTGGTGCGGTACTAGATTCTGTATTATAAATTCTAAGTTTATTTGTATTTCCATACATTCCGTGGTCAAAATGTTCTACTCTTATGAAATTTCCAGAATATTGATCAGTTGAAGGTGCAGAATTTCTAATTGTAGTACTTGCAAGAGAAACTATTGTATTGGAATTATTATAGTAACTTAGTCCGGCACCAACTGTAAAAGTATTACCCTGAACTCCGGAAAGGTATAAAGTATCAATACTATTATTGTTTCCAGTTATTGTAATTTTTGCATCACGCCCACGCACGGAAGTTCCGGTGCCTACTGTAGAAGTTACAATACCAACAACATCCCCTACCGCATATCCATTTCCGGGATTTACAATTATTGGGGTTCCGGAAATTGTTCCCGAAGTTGCTGTAATACTTAAAACAAGTCCAGAACCATTTCCAGTAATATTATAAGTGCTTACATTAGAATCTGTAACATAATTACTTCCTCCCGTAGTTAATCCTACTGTTGCTACCGAACTTCCTGTTCCAACTACATATCCATAGACATAAGGTTGTGATCCAGCAACCTTTCTACCTTTGGATAAATCAGAAATCAATGATGCATTGGTTATTGTAGTAATTCCAAGAGTAAGTGTTTTTGGTAATGTTGTTAGCGGATTGTTTCCTAATCTCTGAACATATCCATTACTTTCATCTAATGTTGGATTATAGAAAAATGCAGTTCCTGGTTGATTTTCAATAAATTGTGCTTTATAAAGTTTAAATTTGAGGTCCTGATATTGATTTGCTGTCCATATAGATCCGTTTTGAGATTTGAACAGACTTCCCATCGCAAATTGCTTTGAGTAGGTTACGGCATTTACATCTGGGAGATTTTTGGTATTGACAGTTTTTTCACCCATAACTGCAGTCCACATCTCATACTGATCACTATTTTCTGAAATAATTACGACAGCATACTCTCTTCCTGGTGGTAGGTAAATTGGTTCATCAAAAGTAACCTTAGTTGCAACTGAAGCATCTGAAGAAATATTTACTTCACTTGGTCTTAATGTAACCGAATTTCCAATAACAATCCTTGTGGGTGTTCCCAGTTCTACAGTTCTTATTTCAACCTTTACTGTAGCATTTCCACTATCTTTTTTGGCAAAGAATAAATCAACGGCAGTTAAAAAGGCACCATTAGAATCATCAGTTGCCAATCCTTCTCTAGAAGAATCTGGAGCCTCTATATTTCCACCAACAACAAAAGATTGTGCAAGAGGGTCTACGAATCTCTGGATAGTTGTTCTAGTATGAGTGTTTATTGTTGTAACTGATTGTGTTGTATTTGTTGTTAAGTTAGTTACTGTTTTTGTCGTTAGATTTTTCGTAGTTGCCGTAACAGTATTTTCCCACTGTTCAAGAGTACCATCAGAATTAAAATTTGTTTCAGCAACTGAAGTGTCCGAACTTCCTGGAAGACCTGGATCGTTTGTTGAACTTGAACTCAACTTAAATGTTTTAGTTCCAGTAGAAATTCTTACAGTTGGAGTTGGGACTGTATTTGGATCTCTTAAAAAGAACGTTCCAATCAAATCTCCAAAATTATCAGAAATAAGTCTTAAGTCACTTACGGTTGCCACAGATCCACTAGTCTGACCAACCAATTGCATACCTCTAAGTAAATATCCAGAATACTTTCCTTGAGCTTCTTCTGATAGTGAAACCGTATCAACATTCAAAACTTTTGATGATTGACTATATCCTGATGCTATAGATTCAGTTCTAATATATGGGTTAATTGTATAAGTAGTAGATGGTGCATTATATGGACCATATTTGTGATTTGGTGCTGCAACTCTAAATGAAATTAAATTATTACCCCCAGATGTTCCAATAACAGTTTCTCCAACTACAAACGCTTTAGATGGGTTTGATATTTCGATTAATTTTGGAATAAAATCAACTCCACTATTTCCGTCAAGGAACTGATAAAATTGTGTAGATGGTTTGATATTAGATACAGAAAATTGAATATTTCTGGATCTCATAAATGATTCGCTAGATGAAGATATTAATACATTTCTTATTGTCGTATCAGTATTACTTACCGTATCAAAGTTTTCAGTTGTTGCAGTATTGGAAGTAGTATTTGTAGCAGTTGATGAAGTTTGAGTTTGGTCACTACCAACAGTTGTAGTAAAATTACCTTCCCCAAAAATATCAGGAAGATTAACTGTGTCACTTGTTTGAGTATTAATTGGTGTCAGAGTAACGGAAACATTACTTGTTAAATTATTAGTAAGAGTTCTGCTAGAGTTTAATGTTATGCTAATATTTTTATCTGGAAGTTGAATTGTTCTCACCCAGTTGTCAATTTCTGGACTTAATTTAATATCACCACTATAAACAATTACATTAAATGGATTTACATTTTCAACTGTCGTTGCAAAAGCTTGTTCTATCCATCCAATAGATTCGTACTTTAAAGTTACTGCTTTTCCTGTTTTTACTACATTTGGATCTAGTAACTTAAAATTTTCTGAAAAATCTAAATTTTCATCAGTAATTGCAGACTCTGGTGCAATTTGCGATTTTAGTGAATTTCTACTAATAACAGGTGTTATTTCATTTGTAGATGTATTAACTCTAATGGAAGATAATCCCCTGTTAATAAAAGAATAATTTTTAAAATCATCTACAAAAAATCCACTCTTAAATCTATTATTACCATCAGCATCTTGAATCTGCAAAGTCTGAGTATTTACTTCTAGTAAAGACAGTGAAGTAACCCTCTCTAAGTTTTCTACCCTATCTTCAATTAGTCCAATATCTCTCATAGTATATCTTCTATTGTCCTTCAAGGTCACCACAGCATTTGCAGGATTGTAAAGATATGGTGGAAGTTTTATGGTTGCAATTTCCATTACAGCATCATTTTTATCCGGTGCCTTAGGGGTATTTGAGGATATTCCTTTTTCTAGGATGAAATTTTTATTTCTATCAAGATATAGTTTGTCAATTCTAGCTAAGTAATAATCATAACCAAGCAATGAACTTTCATTTGGTGATAAAATTCGTGTTGGACTTAAAGTTCTTGATGCAAAATCAAATGGAGAAGAACTATCTGAGGTAAAAATAGAAACTCTTGGCCTAAAATCTAAAGTATCTGAAGATCTTACAGATCTTGGTCCAATGAAAGGGACATCATGTGTAAATCGTTCTTTATCATAACTTAATACAGTAAATACATCACCACCATCATTAGAAGGAACTGAATAATAATCAAACACAACTAAAAGTTGTTTTGATGGTTCTGTAGTTCCCTTATTCCGGACGATTCTGGAATAATCATAATATTGATCTTTTTGCCCTTTGTCAAGTCTATATGAATTTGTAATATCTTTATACTTTCCAGGAGTTATTGCTTCAATTTCTGTGGTTATGTTTGATTCCTCAAACGTAACTGTTTCAGAATCTGTAAATCTTTCTGAATTTAAGTATACTACTCCAAGGATGTTGGTAGATGGACTTGAAACGACTCTTGCGACAGCTTTACTATTGTTTCCTATAATATTTTCACCAATAATAGCATTAGTTGATACATTAGCACTAGCACCAAATTGTATCCTATCTAAAGTAGGTGCAGAAGAATCGAATGACTCGTAAACTGAAATAATTTTTACTACATCTGGGTAATTTAGTGATATTTCCTCATCTTGAACTCTCAGTCCATAAAATTGATTATAAGTAAGACCGTCTCCAATTGAAGAACTAATACCAGTTCCTGATTGTGGATACTTTGATCTTGTTACATTTAAAGGTTGACTTCTATTATATGTTTTTACTTTGCTTTGTATTCCATTTTTAACTAGTGTAGTATTTACAACAACATTTGATTGTGAAGCAGACAATCCACTAATAGTTACCGTATTTCCGCTCAAAACAAATTGATCTGAAGTTATCGTACCAATACCACCTCCACTATAGTGTATTGAATATCTTTCCTGATCAAATGACTCAAAAAATACACTAGAAATTCCACTAATTGCTGAAGTATTGAATTCCAATACTCCACTACCATTTGTGCCTTGTCCGGTTATTTGTTCGGAAATTGTTAATGATGAATCTGAAAGATTTACTGAAGAAACATTAGGATCTGGTAATTGTGCATATAGGAACCCAGAATTCTCATTTCTTATGACCGGAGCACCCATAAGTATGTTACTGTAAGTTCCATTTGCAACGGCACCGTCAAATACTCCAGAAACTGTGGTGATACCAGCAATTGTTAATGATGTACCAGAAGAAGGAACTGCAGTTACCCGATTAAATGATTCATCTCCAGTTGTAGTTTGATACCTAATAATTGATCCTACTTTTACACCAGTGAAGAATTTTCCTGGGCTTACTAAGGTGTTTCCACCACTAATTGTTCCCTGAGAAACACCATTAGGTAATCTAAATCTTTCAAGAAAACAATTTGCAGTAAAATTTGTTGAAAGTCCGGATACGGTGGTTGTTTGTTTTACTGATTTAATGTCTTCTGTGGAATATGCAGTTACTGTTCTAATAGTTCTTGGAAAATCAATCCCATTGATAATTAACTGCTCTCCAACTGAAAATGTTCCGGAAGTTTGTCTTAAGTTAATAGTAGATGATGCTCCACCAGCAGAAACTGCAAAACCACTAGCGCCGCTACTTTTTCCTTTTACGAACGATGTTGCAGGTAATTCTACACTTGTTACTGAAGTATTTAAACCGACAGTTGTGTAAGTCTGAATGTCATAAAGATATAAATTCCAATTAGTAGCATTATTGGTATAAGAGGCATCGGTCAAACTAAAATTATATACTCTTGCGTTTCCGATAGTGGTTCCAGATCCCACAAATTGATCCAATAAATCTATTGTAAGTTTTTGTTTTGGAGTTCCAGATACTGTATTAACTTTTATAATATTTCCCATTTCAAAAGGAACATTTACATTATCTACTCTTGCCGTATCTCTTGGTTTATCAATATCAATAATTGTTGTTGAAATTTTTTCTATATCATATCCCCTTACATAAGCCTTTCCTGGGGATATTTTTAAACACATCAAGTTCTCTGATGGTGAGTTTTTTTGTTCAGTTGTTTCGGTATTGAAAAATAAACCATTATTACCTAATCTATCATTTAAAGAATTATTTACAGATACATTAAAAGGTTCAACAGTATAATCACCAGATTCGTCATAAGTTCTTTCTGCCATATAATCTTTGATTATATTATATTGACTTTTTTGTTCAATAATTTTAATTTTTCCATTTTCAACTCTCAAAAGTTCAACAAAATCAGTATCGTTGAGGTCTGATATTAATTTCTTCGTTAGAGTTAAATCAATCTTAAATCTATCTGCTCCGGGTGCTGCATAATTTGTAAATCCCTTAGATGGGTCATACAATGAACTGTCATCTCCAGCACTGAGAATTAATTCGTCAATTTTTAGTCCAACTCTATATGAGGGCGTATTTGTATAATTATCTAAGATTATAGTTTGTTTAGATACATTAACAAAATAACCTCTAATGAAATAAACTCCATCACCAATAGATGCAGAAGAACCTACGGATGTTGCATTCAGTGCTATTAATGATGCAAATGGAGTTCCTGCATTAATGGTAGTATTACCATAAGTTATATTTTCTTCTGCAATTAATGATTCTCCATCTTCAAACGGATTAAACTGAAAATTATTATCAGAATCCAAATATTTTACATATATTGTTAAATCTTCTACATTTCCTCCATCGGGAGGAGAAACAAATTGAATTATTGCTGTTGTTCCTGATATTTGCCCTGTTATTTTTTTACCAATAAAATTATTAATATAAAGAGAAATATCAACTCCAAAATTAGTTGGATTAAGTTTTACAGAATTAAAATTTCCATCATAGGCAATATTTCCAGGAATAACTACCGATCCCTCTTTAAATATATGACTTCCAAAAGATTTTACCTGATCCTGTAAAATAGATTGGAGAGTTGTTAATTCTCTTGCCTGTACTGGATATCCTGGTTTGAACAAGACTTTGTAAAAATTCCTTTCAGAATCAAAGTCATCATAATATGGACTGATATTTAAATCTGTTTTCTGTGTCATTTTTTTTAGAATTCCAGGATAATTTTAATGTCTTCTTTTTGCCTAATGTCTCTTGTTACCAGGGGTCTATTATCAATATAAATTATGTCTCCTGTCTTTTTATTTATCTCAGGATTTGCAAGACCTTCTGTAAAAGTTACCCCCAAGTCTATAACTTTACCTCCAACCGTAACCTTATTGGCATTAAATGACGTGTCTATAGATGCGGTAAATGTTCCATTTACACTTACAATATTTCCACCATTAGATTGGAAGTCATATACATTAGAATCTGCACTAACTGTATTATAATCAGTTTCATCTTCATTTATACTACCGAAATATAAAGATCTATCCCTAAAATATTTTAAAACTTTAGTTTCACTGTCATATGAAGCTACATATCCCTTTGCAATTTTTCCATCTGCTCTGGTTTGTTCAATTTCCTCTCCAATAACTGGATTTCCACTAATTGATGTAGTAATTCCTGCATATAGTGATGAATACTGATTTTCTGTAAAAACAACAGTATTCGAAGAAAATGTAGTTGGATTTTTTATAATTCCAACTTGAGCAAATTTAGTGTCCGTTGGAAAATCTTTAGTTGAATCGTCAAATCTGGCATATGCCAATACCTTATCTGTTCCCAATTCGGTATAAATGTCGTAACCATGCCCCTTTGATGGTGGAATGATTGGTATTAGTTTTGCTGGATTTTGAAGACTGTCTATAGGTTGAAGACTTCCTAAATCAACAATTCCCCAAGTATATCCATAACCACCTGCAACAACTTGAGTTTCAGTAATTTTTCCGCCACTTACTTTTATAGAAACTCTGCCGCCAACTCCATCACCAAGAATATCAACAGTTTTTACAACTTCACTATATCCACCGCCACCAGATGCAATATATACTTTCTTAATTTGATTTGGATTTGTAGGTCCAGAATTTCCATTTTCCCTTACACTTACAATTTGAGAATCTGTTGATGTTTTCCAATCATTAGGAACAACAACATATTCTGTCGAATCAAACTTTATAATATCACTGGGAGAAACTGAAAAGAGATATTTCCAAATATAACCATCTCCACTTGTTCCCGCTGCTGAAGGTTCCAAATCTGTAAATGTGGGCTCATCTTGGGATTTGCCACCTTTCAAACTAGTTCCAGAAGAACCATTATCTATACAAATATAAACTCTAAAATCACTATTAATTACATAATAATTAGAATCATATAATCTACTTGAATTTGAATTTGGTGTTGGATTCTGAATACTATAATCGTGCCTATACATCTCATATGATGCATTAGAAGTCCAAGTAACTTTTCTTATAAGTCTTCTAATATTACTAGATGTAATTTTTTTACCAAATAAAGATGTATCTCTATAGTGTGAGGAATATTTCAAATTATCTGTTGGATTTGGGGCATTGGTGTTCCAATCAGTAGTTCTTCCAAATGCATCTTGTACTGGATTGTCCAAACCCAAAAAAACATAGTAAGAATCGTTACCACCAGTTACAGAATCTATAAAATTACTTGCATTTAATATTCTAAATTGATCCGTTACTATTGCCGCCATATTGATATTTTTTAAGTATTTATAAAAGTTTTGGAAGTGCTCCGGTTTGTCTAATACCAACTCCTCTTCTTTGAATTGTTGCAAAAGTTGACAATCCAACATCTACAGTATTTCCAGTCACTCCTATTGAAATTGCAGAACTTGATCTATTAAATCCAGACATTCTACCCCAAGAGAATTTACCTATGGGGTTTGATATACTTCCAGTAGATGCTAACCCAACCACAGATGTAGTTGATAGTATATTACAAGTAATAATTCCAGTAGTGCTAGTAGAAGAGATTTGATGAATATAGTAAATATTATCTACAAAGGTTGTTCCAATTCCAACCACTGCAGAGTTAGAACTGTTGATAGAAGTTACTCCTTTTCCAACTCTTGTATCAAAAATATAAATTGGATATCCAGTTTGCAATTGAGGAAATCCAACAGGTCCTTCTAAAGTAAACTTAAGTGCTAGGGGATTTCCACCACTACCTGTCGTGGTTCCAATTCCAATAATAGTTCCAGAGAATCCATTTACTAGAGAAATATTTGTAATATTTTCATATATTGGATCTGGAAGTGGAACAATAACTTCTGGTGGTCTCCCAACACTGTAACCCAATCCGGGATTTATAATTGTAATTGGAGTTGTTAGAGATCCTGCAGCAGAGACTGCAATAGTTGCGGTTGCAGTAGACCCAATACCAATACCACCCATAGGTAATGAAGTCAAAATGCCAACTGTTGATGGTGCAGCAATCTTAACAGTAACTGATGCTCCAGTGTATCCACTTCCAGGGTTACTAATTGATAGAGATTGAATTGTTCCCGCAATAGAAACTATTGCAGTTATTCCAGCAGATACTGGATCAGCAACTCCAGAAAAAATTAAAGCATCAAATTTTTCTGGTGCTGTCAAATCATAATTAAAGAATTCTGCATTATCTACAAATATTTCATCAGATGTAGTTGAAAAATCTTTGATAATTTTAGCAGTTGGATAAATTAAAGACTCAATAGAATCTCTAGTTTTATAAACATCTTCTCCGTTAATTTTCCTATCAACTTTTTGTTTAATCCAACTTAATGGTTTATTATTTTCTGAATCAACTCCTTGATTTGAATATAAATTAGTCTCAAACTTATCAGAGAATGATAAATCAAATATTGTCCTCTTATCTTGTGTTATTGTTCCGGGAATTGAATTATTTTTAAGAACCTGTACAGTATCACCTCTTTTTAGAGTTTCATTAATCGTATCATTTACAATAACATCGTCACCATCAGTACCCTTATAGAAGAAAATCGCAACATTATCCTCTGGTCTTGGAGCAGTTGTAAACACGAAACTAGTTCCACCATCAAATTCATAGGCAACTCCAGGATCTTGAATGACTCCATTTATGACAATTAATAGAGCATTTGAAAGATTTACCTGAGAATCCTCAAGAGATTCAAAACTTAATAATTCATTATTATAGAATAATGGGAATCTTGTTCTAACTCCATCCTGATAATTTTTTACTGAATCTATATAATCAAACTCTCCAAACTGCCAAGCGGCAAAAGAATCCGAAAATGTATCAACTACTGTCAACTGGAACTCTGATAATGGAGATGCCAATCCTTTAGCAGTCACCAATCCAACTGGTTTAAATACATCCCCTCTTCGGAATGAGTAACCCTGTCTAGAAATACTAAATCTAGAAACTTCAAAGTATGTTGATCCTATTCCAGTTGCAGAACTTGCTCCAACTTCAACATTGAGTAAAAGACCTATTCCAGTTCTTGTTGTTGCCCCAAGTCCCAATCTAGATACGCCAATTACACTTAAATTTTCATATGATGGTTCAGATACGAATACTTTAGGATTTGTGTATCCAGTTCCGCCACCAACGACAGTAAATGATAGAGTTCCACCCGCTCCAACCGATGCAGTTATGATTGCTGTATCTCCAATATGATCACTTTGATATACGGAAACTCCCACCGAAACAACACCATTATATCCAGAACCAAGATTATCAGTAGTTCCTAGTCCAACAGATACTATACTGCCCCCAGCACCAACTACGGCAGTTACTGCTGCCCCTACAAGAGGTGCATATCCAAGACCAATAGAAGAACCCAACGAAATAATTATCCCCCCTCTGGGGGTTTGATTTTGATTTACATCAAAATCTGAAGTAATAATTGTACCAGTACCAGAAGATGTAATACCAGAGAATACTACGCTAGATATTCCAGAAACAGTATTTTCAATAATACTAAAATTATTTTGCGGATTATTAATAGTTGTTGGAGTTTGGAAAACACCGTTTATAAACAAAATTCCATTTCCTCCAGTGGTTCCTAGTCCTACAGTGTTTGCCCCACCAACAGTTAATGTGAAAGTTCTACCAATACCTGTAAATTGACTTGAAATATCATCATACAGTTGATTTGATGTGTAATCATTTCTCAAGAAAACTCTTCCCGTAAAATCAGAAGTTTCGAAAGTCAAATTACTAGAATCTCTTTCTATTTGTGGATTACCTCTTGGAGATTCGGCAAAGAAAATATTACTATCAACAATATTATAAGATCCTTTATAAATTCTTACTGAAGTAGTGTCTGTATGAGTTGTTGCCGATGATCCGACAAATGCTCTAGTGACTTCAACTAAATTAACATTTCCACTATTTGTAATAGGTCCAACATTAGTAGTTCCCAATCCAACATTAATTATACCCATATATTCATTATCAATTTTTAGAATATCTTTTGGAATAATTGTAGATATTCCACTCAAGGCAAATATTGAAGAACCTGCACTTATTTGCCCACCATTACCAAGCAAATTATATGCTATTGGAGTAAATTGTAATGGGTATTGGGCAATATTGTCGATAGTAATAAGTGATTTTTCAAGTTTTTTATCCATTTCAAGTTGGTGTACATTACCACTACCGTATGAAGTAAATGTAACTCCAATTCCTAGTGTAGCATAATCCTTTCTTGTGGATAATTTAAATGTATTATCTGATAATTTTATAACATAAACATCAGATGGGAGTATTGTAGTTACAACACCTACAGAATTTAGAGTTGAACCAATTCCAACGGCACTGGCACCAACTCCAATAAATGTTGATTTTGGCGTATAGATAAGTTTTTCTAGATTACTAAAGAAATGATTTTGTATAGTGAATATTCCCGTTGATGGGTCTGGAGTTAATGGATTTATTGGATTAAATCTTTTTCTAAAAATTTCAATTCCATTGGAGTTTAGATTAAAATTAGTTTTATTAATTCTACTTCCATTAATTGCATTATATAATTTAATATCAATCGATTCTTCTACTGTTCCGTAACTTAAATTCGGAGCAGTATTTTGAATATCTAAAGTTGTATAGAAACATTGATTAAATGCTGAAATATTAACCTTTGAAGTTATTGTTGTGTCTGGATAGAATTTTAGTATAAAATTACTACCAGAATATTCTCCACCAAAAGTTCCAATTCCATTTGTGCTTCCAACAGAAAGAAATGGTGACTGTTGAACATAAATGTCAGTTTCGTCCTGTACTAACATAATTTGATGAAGAGCACTTGTTGATCCAACACTGACTTCCACCAAAGATTTAACTGCATTAAAATTAGATTTATCCAATGATATGACAGTTGATGCGGAAGAAACTGTGGATGAATAAGTTGATTGATATACTGCACTTCTTTCATTTCCTGGTATTTGACCTGGAGATATAAATCTATATGCACCAGTTCCTACAGATGTTGTTCCAAACCCAACAACTTTTGACCTGACATTTACTGGATTTGATGAATTATTAATATAATTTAATGATAAAATTCCAGAAGGAGAAATACTTGCCGTGAATATTCCTATATTATTACCGGAATAATAATTGCTGGAAAATTCAGAATCAAAATAATATTCTGAGATATAAGTATCATCTATGATAGTACTAAAATTGACGACAGTGCCAACACCAATTATGCTTGATGATGTAGATGCAGTGCCGATTTGAACAAATGTAGATCCAATGGCAACAATTGGTCTGTTAGTAATTGCGGCGCCAACCACACTTACAGAACTTACACCAACTATAAGTCCAGTTGTATCAGCAACAAAAATTACAGTTGATCCAATTCCAACAGTTGAATTAATTGTTGTAGATAATAAGTTTACATATTCTTTATGATTCAAATAAACTTCAGCAAAGTTCATTTGAGTTGTTGCTGAACCAACAATCTGGACATTTAAATACAATGAAGAAAACTTATTAGATTCTACGGATACAAGTGAAGTTTGTATTCCAGATGCCGCAGTTCTATTTGAACCGGTTAAATTGATGAATCCTACAGAAGTTGTCCCAATTCCTACTAAAGGAGAATTAAAATTACTATTAATTAGTTTAACATCATAATCAATATCGAATGGATTATTTGGAATAAATCTTAAGTAAGTATTATCATCCACATCGTCTTCAATTAATATAAATTTTCCTATTGGTTCTCCGGAGATATGTGTAAGTCCTACTCCAGTATTGACTAGAGTTGATTTTTCTGCCAAAAATGGATTACTTCCATTATTCAATAAAACTAATTCCGTTAATTGAATTTCTGTATTATCAAGACTGGAAACCCGGACTAGTATATTGTTATAAGATACTCCAGAATTTAATTGTAGTAAATTGAGAAATTCACTTGGATTTCCATCGGAGTCGGAAAATTGTCGATTTATGTCATCTATTTTTAAAACTACATTACTTCTACACTCAATGTAATCAGTTAATTTTTTATTTTTTAATTTTAAGAACTTTGAAGAAGTCCCAACTACATCAATATCTTTTACTAAATCAAAATCATAAATTGTATCTACTCGGTTTTCTTCTATTATGTCATAAATTATAGATGTAGCATTCTCAGAATTTATAGCACCAAAGTTTGTAGTTGATGTGATTCCAGTATCTGCAAAATTCTTCAATCCACTAGTATGGACTAAACTATTAACTGGTGTTCTTAATTCTTGATATGTAATTGGACTCTTTACCGTGTAGGAAAGATTCTGATAATAATCATTATTCGGAATAACTTGATTATCTTGATCTAATTTACCAATATCATTAGACCATCCAATGTTTTTTTCAACTGAATAGTCAATCTTAAATCTACCGATACCAGATTCAATTTTATCTATTGTTGCTATATTTCCAGATTCTTTTCCTATAATAATTTCTCCAACAGACAACTCATAGGTTCCGGATACTTTAATAAATGAATTTTCATATGAAGAAATTTCTAAGTCTCTCTCAGTATCATTTGAAATAAGTTTTTCTCCAACAATAAATTGAGATGGAATTTGAGTAACAGTAAATGATGGATAGTCGGTTCTTTTTATGATATTTCCAACAGAATCCTGAATTGTTTTTGCTATACCAGTATTTGTAGTTAATCCAGAAATATTGATTGTTACTGAATCGAGAACTCCAGCAGTATTAATACTCTGAATCTTGAAGAATTTGTATCCATAGTCTTCAGAATTAAATCCAGTCCCTTCGGTACTAAATTTTTGAATTCCTTCCACAAATACTTGATCATTAGCACTAAAAGGATATGGTACAAAGGTAGAAAATCCTAAAGTTGGTGTTGTTATGAAGCAAGTAAATATTCCACTTGAAGAAGATTGAACTTGTTGAATACTAATTCCATTAGTGTTATTGGTAGTAAATAATTGTATTGTTTTTTCTGGAAGACCTTTTGGTTGTTGTATAATATTTACATAATCAATAGAATTTCCTGATAGTTTTGCTTCTAATATTCCACTATCAATTTTTTCACCAGTATCAGAATTCACAATTACTACGAATGGTGCATCAGTATATCCATTTCCGCCATTATTAACTGTAACAATACCAATCGTATTTGAGTCTTTAATTGTGATTAGAGGAGATATGAATGCAATTGGTTGTAAAGTTTTATCTGAAGAATATTGAAATCCTTCATTGACAATTCTTACTTCCTTTGCATTGCCTATAGATGTAGATTTTGCAGTAATGTAAGCATCCTTTCCGTTCACAGAATTAGATCCTACGAATGTTGGAAGTTTTTTATATCCAGAACCAGCAGAAATAATATTAATTCTATCAATAGGACCTTTTGCTGATAATGAAGTAGTGGTATATTGTAATTTATCACACTCATTTTGAATATATGTTAATTTTTCTGGTTTTTTAGATAAAGAAACAGTAAATGTAGTTGCTCCTACACCAGAAATTATATAATTGGAACTATATGCACTATCCACAAATAGTATTTCGGAATAGTTATTCACTTCTTTGTCAGAGGTACTAATATATCCAGATTTTTCTAAATTATAATATAACTTGGTGGGTAAACTTTCACTATAATTAATTGCCAGAGAGGCATTAGTGGAAACTCCGATAGTTCCAATGCCAGATAGTACAAACAAATTAGAAGATGGAGTTGAAATAAATTCATTATTATAATTTTGATCATAATAAAGTTTAAATTTATATCCCACTAAAGAACTATCTGATAAATTGAATACAAGGTTATTATTTTTAATTGATTCAATTTGAGGATTTATTAATGAAATACTTTGACTTGAACCACCAGTTCCGGCAATACTTACTGTTGTTGGGGGAATGGTTTTAGAGTCTAGATATGTTTCAGAAAGTTTTATTATGTTATCATTAACTCGGTAAACATAATAAAGTCCAGTTGATAATCCAGATGCAACTACATTAGATGAATATAAAATTTTATCTCCAGTTTTTAAATTATGTGAATTAATTGAAATAGTATTTGTTGCTGTATTAATTCCAGTCGAACTAAATCCAATTGGATTGATTAAAATATTTCCAGTTATTAAATCTCTTTTTACTCTAACACCAGTAGAAGTTCCAATTCCTACAGAAAGATTTGGTTCTATACTTAAACCAATAACATCTCCACTAGAAAGTTCGTGAGAAGTCGATACTGAAACGGTAGACTTAACTCTTTCAACTCTTCCGATTATTTGTGGATATACACTTTCAAATGAATACTTATCATTATCACTACCATTACCACGAAAATATAGTTCAAAACTGGTGGCAGAACTAATGCCAGTTTTTATTCCAATAGTATTAATATTTTTATTGATTACATATACAATTTGATTTGATTGTAAATCAAATTGGGTTCCTGTCGGTGAGGTAGAAACAGCAATATTTGAACCATTATTTGTAAATACTACTGCTTGATTATTTGTAAATGGATGATTTTCAATATAAATTCCCTGAGTTGGAACACTTCTGGTAATATTAGAATCTCCAAATTGAAATGTTATGGTGTTTGTAATTCCGGGTGTAGTTCCTAATCCAACAGATTGTTTCGGATTAAAAAATACTTTGTCATTTACATTAGATTCAAAATAATCTATTTTTTGTGAAATGGTAAATGAATCGGGAATAAAGTTTATTTGTGTAGTTGCAGTATGAGATACTCCAGTAGATCCTCTCTGAACTTTAAGTATATTGAGATTTTTATATACTTCCAGAACCGATAATGTTTCACTGCCTATTTTAATGCTACTTCCAATAGATACTGTTGTCGGAAGTTGTGTAATATAAATTTCAGTTGTTAATCCGGATGTTGATGTTGATGGAATGTTCTTAAGAACATTTGAATAGTAAGAAGATACTCCAATCTTATATGAATTATTTAATTTGGATAGGTTGGTTGAAAATCCGGAAACCACAACAAAATCATTATTGGACAAATTGTGATATGGTTTAGTGGTAATTTTTACTTCTCCTCCATCATTATATGTAAAAATAGAATTTTCATAAGTTTCTATAGAAGTATCTATTTTTGTAATATCTTTTCCTTCTATTGAAGATACTCTTGCAATCAATCCACCACCACCAGTATTGGTATCATCAAAATTTAAAACATCATTAACTTTATAATCAGATCCAGAATTAATAATATCAAAAGAACTTACAAATCCTTCAGATACCGTCTCAACAATTGACTCTTGTGATGTAATTTCATTAGTCTCTATTATAAAATCATTTTTTGCATAATTATCGGATACTTTATATGGTAAGGTATTTCTAAGTAAATTTGAGTTATTAAAATTAAATGTTTGATTTAAAGTAGAGTTTTCATTTATAGTATTAGATCTGTACTTGTTTCCTATAAAATATGGGAATTGGGAAGTGAAAGAGGTTGGGTTAATAGTTGCAAAATATGCATAAACTCCATTTGGAAATTCTGGTGTTTTTCCAAATCTTCCATTATTTTCATCCAAATCTCCAGAATTTGTGTACTTGTAATCTTCAACAAAGAACCCTAACGGTAATTCTGGTCTATCAATAATATTAGAAGAACTTAATGTATATCCAGAAGTTAAAATTTTTGGAGTAGAATTAGTATCCTCTGGATTAGAATATCCATATGATCCGTATATTGGATTTCCATCATATGCCCATCCTATTATATTAGATACTTGAGACCCACTGTCACCAAATGAACTCCTTAGGTTATCAAAATATCCACAAACAGAATATTGCAATTGATTTTGAGTTTCTATTAAAATCTCATCACCAAACTTTACATTATTATTTACAGTTAAAGACCTAATGTTAGCATTTAAAATTGCATTAGAACCTGAAGATTTTACTTGAATTATTGTTGAGGTACTTGAATATCCAATTCCTGGATTTATTATTTGAATATCTGCTATTTTTTGGTTAATAATGACCGGTCTTAGATCCGCCCCGGATCCGGCGCCAGTCAAATCAGTTACAACTAAATTGGGAGTGGAATAATAATCAACTCCACCATATTGAATATTTACCGAATTAATCTGACCATTCACAATAATTGGTTTTAATTTTGCTTCGGTTCCAGTTTTTATTGATATTAGTGGTTTTTTCTCAAGATTTAAAATTGTGGATCCATATCCAGTTCCAGTTTCATATAGATAAGCATTTATGATACTACCTTTAACAACAGGAGTTACCGCAAGAGATTGAATCTGTTGAGTTGTAGTACCAAATCCGACGGGCGTATACTGTATAGAAACAGAAATTTCGGGGTAACTAAAATATTGATATCCAGATCCAACAGAAGAAAATTTTACATAGTTTTTTCTATTGTAGTTTGTTATATCAGTTCCACCAATTCCAGCATCACAAAGTCTAAAAGAATCATCATTATTTTTCAGTATATAATATTGAGATAATGTAGAAATTCCAATTGTAGATGTTTCATATCGATAAGTTACAAGTTCTCCACTCTTAAATCCGTGATTTTCAAAACTAATCGTATCGTTTATTGTAGATATTCCTGCCGAAGAAACAATTAACTCTCTATTCGTATATCCATTCCCACCATTTAATATTTTAATCTCTGATATGGTATTTTTAAATGCTGCGGTAGAAAACTTATGTATTCCTCCGGCACTAATTCCATTAAATTTGATAGTATTAATTCCCGACTGATAATCAGAATTGGACTGATAAAGTCTGATAGTTCTGTTATTATCAATTTTAGAATAATATGTGGCATTATTTACCAAAGTTAAATTTGTAGTACCAATACCAATTGAAGAATTTCCATTAGAATTGTAAACTATTAATTCCCCATTGCTTAAATTATGATCCGTTAAAAATAACAATTGATTTGTGGTTGAACTAATTCCCCCAGAATTTGTGGTCAATCTTCCATCAAAGAACACATCTCTTCTTCTCTTCGTAAGAATAGGTTCTAATACGCAACCAGACCCATTACCACCAGTTACACCAATAGATACAATTGTATTGATATCATAGTCTTGAGAATCGATGTAAACTTTTTTAATTGACCCACCAACTACTGGTCTAACTAATGCTGTAGATCCAATTCCAGAAGAAACGGATATTAATGGGAGATTAATAACATCATAGTCGATTCCACCATTTAATACACTAATAGATTTTAAAGGACCATAGTATACTTTATCATTAGATTTATAACTATTAACTTCAACACCATTAATTAACATTCCGACTGAACCTGGAATTGTTAATTCTCCAGTTCCAGTATCGATACTTTCAGATAATGGAAATTTTTTGAGTAATTTTTGAGCACCAATTATACCAGATTTCTGAGAATATAATGTAAATCTATGAGTTTGATTGGCAAAATTTGAATCTGAAAATGTTAAGAAACTATCAGTTCCAACAAATGATAATGATGAATATAATCTTATTTTATTAGATGGATCTAGAACTTGTACATAATAATCTCCAGTATCTAATCCAACAATAGGTGTTCCTGATGGTTGATAGTAAATTCTATCGCCAGTGATAAATGGAACTGGATTTTGAAATACTATACTTGTGTAGTTGTTATCTATTACATCAGCAGTTCCTGTTCCAACGGATGATTTAATATCTTTTGTTATTTTGTATGTAAAATTTCCATTATAACCATCTCTACCCGAAGGTAATGAGTTAGACGCTACATAGGCATACTCATCATCAGTATATAAATTTTGAATATCTGACAAGATAACATTATTTCCAAATTCTATTGGAACTACTGTACTGTTTGCGGTATTAATTTTTCTTCTTAAATCATACTTCACTCCATTTTCTGCCGTGAAGTTTAAATTATCTATAATAACTCTATTTTGTGAAGATATAATATCCGAAATATATGCACCAGAAGATGAAACTACAACATTACTATTTTTTTCTAAAATTTCTACTTCATCTCCAATTTTTAAACTAGATCTGTCAATTGAACTTTTTAAAGTAAAATTACTGATATTTTCTATTTCATATCTAGATCCAGTATTGTATATCCACGAATTTGCAAATATTTCTTTATATGTCTTATTCTGCTGCGGATTTTGAATCAAATCCCCAATATTTTTAACTGATATTTTTTGCCCTTCATCCAAATTTAAAGTATCTGATACTTGAACAAATTTAGATAATACTCCCGTAAGTCTTAACTCAACTTTTTTATCCAAATCTCCATTTTCATATCCAAAATAAATTTCATCAGATCTTATATCGGCAGATGATAAAATTGAAGATGTAATTCCAGTACATCCAAAAAACTGATTAATACTCTTACTTGTATAAGTGATAGTATTAATTCCAGATATGATGGTTCCAATTCCAGCAAATCCTATTGTAGAGTCTACTGAAATTACTGACGACCCGATGGCAACATTTTTTAGACTTTTTGTATTTGGAGTAATTGTAAAATTTCCAAGAACAGCGGAAAAATTTTCATATCCAACAAAAAGTGAAATCTTAAAATATTGTATATTATTTCTGGTAAATAGTTCTACTTCAGAAATTGAGGCACTAGTGCTCTCATCATTAAATTTCTGAATTGTTTGACCTACCAATTTAGAAGGATCTCCAGAAATTCTTTCTGCAATTACAATTTCTCTTCTTATAAATTCTGCCGAAGATGGTTTAATTAAAAATTCCTCTAAATTTACTACCAGAGGAGTTACTCCATATAAAATATTAAATAAAATTCTAAATGATTCGTCAGTCCCCTTTGCCTGATAAAATGATCTTGCTTCCTTTATAAAATTACCAACATTTAAATTTGATACAAAATCAACTTCTTCCAGACCTGGAGTAAAAGTGTATTTTATTTTTTTATAAAACTCTTTTAAGAATAAAGAACTTAGATTTTGTACGGATGATCCAGCACTATGAAATGTAGATATCGATTCTGAAAATACTAATTCTTCTTGATTTGAATTTGAATGATAATTAGTAATGCCACTAAACCCACGAACACATCCTGTAAATGTATTTGTGGTTATTCCGGTATATGTAATAATTTCATCATCAATCTTCAATAAACCATAAGTTTGAGGAAAACCTTTAGTACTACTTACTGTAATAATATTTGATGTTGTTGTGATTCCTATTGTAAGTATCGTACTATCAACTACAACTTCTGGAGTTAGATTATCTAATTTCAAATATTGATCTAAATTTTCTGCAATATCAACTACACCACCTTGATATTCTTGAGAAATATAATATTGCTTTAAAAATTCTGCCGTATTTGGACTTTCATCCAAAATAAAGTTTGGAAGTTGATTTTCAATAACTTGCTGAACCTTAACTCTAGATTCGAACCCAGTCTGTATCATATTATGCTCTTATTAAATTCCCGTTTGAATAACTTGATGTATAATAGTCTCTGGCAAATAATGTACCTGATATTTCATCACCGGAGGCAACTACATCTCTTACCATATTTATTGTGCTTTTTGAAATACTAAAATTTAAATATAAATCTTTTAGTCCAAGAACATCATTAGATTCTGGGAATGCCTGTATTTCGATAATATCATTTTCTTTAGATGTTGAAATAATGTTTATGGTTCCCAATTTAATTTCACCTTTCACATAATCAACTGTTCCGGAAGATTTTGCAACTATTCTTGTAGTTCCATCGCTTAAAGGTTTTACTATTGATAGTATTCCAGTTTTTCCATCGCTATTAGGTACATCTGTTAGATATACGGTATCCGAATCTGCAGAAATTTTAAATCCAGTGCTTTTAATATTAAAACCGCCACTATTGATATGAAATTTATTTCCAAAGCATAGTTCATATTGTGCAAACTGGTTTATCTGCGCTTTCAAATCTCTTCTAATTCTAACCTTAGTGATATTAGAAGTTATAGCAATATCAGTATTGTCAATTATTTGAAGAACCTTACTATATTTAAATCTTCCACCAAATGAATTGAGATCCACAGAATCGGAATATTCTGTCAATGAATTTATAATTTTTGTTTTCAATGATTCTACTGCCGATACTTGAGCATAGTTGTAATAAATTGATGAATCAATTTCTACATATAATATCTTAAGATCAATTATTTTTTGATTAATTCCAGAAATACTATATTGCTTTAATTTATTTTTAATTTGTTCTTTATTAAAATCGGAAACAAAAGTTCCATTTTTTGGTTTAATACTTATTGATACTGTACCAAATTCTGGTGGATCTAATTCCTCACCTCCAATAACAGCAACTGATTCGGTATCTGGATATATTTTTTTTATAATTGCCTCATAATCTCTTGATGTTACTGCTCTATATTGGGAGGAATAAATTCTTGGGGCAAAATATTTGACAGAATCTATGGATTCTATTTCAGAACCATTTTGAGATGACTGATTCGTTATAACAGAGACCGAACCTGTTTCACTATTTGGACTAGTGCTCCCGGCAAAAGAAAATGAAGAAGCACCATTACCATCTTCACCATCGGTAACAATATAATTTACTGTAATTACTGAATTGTTTTCTAATTTTTTTCCAATCAGTCCATCACCGAAAAGTAATTCATATTTTTCATCTTGAACTTCTTGTAGGAGATATATTCTTGAGGATGAATCTACATTAAGAATATTATCAACAGAAGAATATTCTACTCCAAGACCACTATCATTAATTCCCTTCACATAGACTGAGATGGTGGAAGTATCAATAAATGAGTTGTTTAAAATAAATCTTTGATCCAGAGATCCATCTACTGTAAATTGTTTAGTTAAAAATGTTCCTTGATAGATATTAATATTATTAAAAGATGCTGCTCCGTCTACAACATTTGATGATATGTTGTCTGGGATTGAAAATGTGTATGAAGTATTATCTACAGAACCTATACAGACTAGACCTTTCTGTAAGGTAAGTGTGGGAGTTGCGGTTGTGGGGATATTAAATGATATTTGTGCCTTTGCTGCCGTCCTGGAGCGAGGTACGTAACCGATATTTCTTGCTAGTGAAACAACATTTTCACGAACAGTTGCAGAATCCAGAAAGGATTCGTTCACAACCATATTCGAGTTGAATGAGGTAATATAGGTATTATATGCTAGCGTGTCTATTAGTACAGAAAAATTAGATCCCTCAAAGTCAAAATCCGTGAATGTGGAGTTGGCACGGAGATAATCTTTAATGGATGTCTTTATCTGATCGAAATCTAGATTTGTAAATTTAGTAAAAGGCATTTTATCTTGTTGCCTCTAGTATGAATGAATATTCTTGAGTTGGAAATTCTTGCCCTATAATATCAAAAATAATTGTTACATTAAAGGTATTATCATCTGGAATAGGATCTACCTGAACTTCTACATTATTAACTCTTGGTTCAAAGTTATTAATGGATATTTCAATTTGACTTTGTATTACTGATGCAGTACCAAAATCAACAAATTCAAATAAACTTTTTGTAATATCAGATCCTAAGAGTGAATTGAAGAATCTTTCCGTTGGAATAGTTTCTACAATATTTCTTACTGATCTACGAATTGCATTTTCATTCTTTAGTATCGGCAGATCCTTTGTCACTGGATGTGGTTCAAAGGATAAACTGATATCTTTGAATGATCTGGATATCCTTTGAATTGCCATCGAACGAAAGTTTTTTATTTATTTATACCTACTTCCAGGAAGAACCATAGTTTGGTTCTGTTCCATAAGACCAATCATCATAGTCTTCATCATTACGAATTTTTTCGTGCAGTTCAACTTGTTTTTTTAGGTTATGCTTCGGTGCAACATCATAGACCACTTCTTGAATGAGTCTTTTTTGATTTTCTTCTGATTCGAATAGCATTTTGAAACTCCTGTTTTAATTTTAAAACAGAACTTTTATAAAGGAGGTTTCTATCTCCTAATACTATTTAACGATTTACTTCACGAAGATTATAATTATCGGAATTTAGATATTTTAATAACTCAATTGCAACTAGTCTAGGATTTCCTTCACCACAAGTATAGACATCAATTGCTATACAACCATTTTCAGGCCAGGTGTGGCAGGATACATGACTTTCTGAGAGTGCAATAACGATGGTACATCCTTGAGGGAAAAAACAATGGGAAAAAATGTTTAAAATAGTCATATTTGCCCGATTAATACCCCTTTCCATTGTTTCTTGGAGAGATATTACATCATTTAAGAGGTCAAATTTAACATCATACACCTCCAAAAGGAGATGAGTTCCCATTGAATACTGTTCCAATTATTATTCCAGTAAAAAGTTATTTATTTTCTTTTTCTTCCGGAGTTTGCCAGAAATATTCATCAGTATCACCTAATCTACCCCATCTAATTCCCCTTTCAATCTGAAAATCAGTCGTTGAAGTCAAAAAATCTGGCATTTTTGGTTCTTGAGGAGTCAATGAAAGATCATACATCTTCATTCTATTGGTTGGGTATAGTGCAAATTGTCCATTTTCAAGTTCAATGCAGTTGTGAGATTTGTGTTCATCAGGCATTTCACTCACATCAGTGTCAACAGAGTTTAAATCTGCGTGATAATTATCCAAAGTAAAGTGATATTTACCTTTGATAACTCCATAATTGCGAGAAAAGACTTCAAAATCCATGTGTTTGATGAAATGTTTTTCAATACATATGATTCCATAGTCCATACAATTCCAAAATTGAAGATTTGAGAGATCTAAATCTGGATTTGGAGTTTCTGGGCGTGATACAAATGCACTGATAGGCAACTTATCGTAAAATGCTCCATATTCTGGCAAATAAGTCTCAAAATAAAAAGCACGTCCGGGTATGCTCTTTGCGGCAACCCAGATGCCTTCTACAAATTCACCATACCCATCTTTAAGGTCGCGTAAGTATTCTTTACGAACCCATACTTTAATCATTGGTAAGTTAACAACAAGTTGACTCATAATTTAAAAGTTTCTCTGATTAATTTTAACTTCTTTACGATTCATCCCTGTCCTCTGTATTTCTTACGAGCTTTATTACGAGAAGATGCCGCATACTTAGTATGAGCACCACAACCTTGCTTAGTTTTCTTGGGGAGAGATTCAATTACTTGCTTCCCACCACCACCTGATGATTTTTTAATTGCCATTAATTTTCTCCTATAATTTCAGTTTCAATTTCATTTGGATTTGGAGAACCCGTCTGATAAAATTGTACGGACAGATCCTCCATAGTATTGAAGTATTCTTCTTCTGTAAGATTAGAATAAATTTTACGACCCTTACAGATTATATTGTAAGATTCGTTAGTCATCAAATTACTCTTGTCTTTTCGTGACCGACTCTAATACGAGGGTCGCACCAAATCTCAAATCCTGCTTCTTTTGCATCCAAACAGAATGATACATCTTCTCCACACATATCCTGAACTTCTCCAGATTCAAAGACTTGCATCTTTGGTGCAAACCATGGATATGTCATCTCCGAGTGCTCGAAGACTCCTTTCTTAATCAGTAACCAACCAAATCCTGCATAATCAACTGTGAATGGTTTGCGACGCTTGGAGATGCTATCGACGGTCTCATGATTCATGACTCCACCATTATTGCGGAAATCATCTTCTTCCATCCAGTGTGCCACTGAGGTTGTATGCCCGTCTTCGGTTGCATACCATCCGGAGGCAATGTCCTTTTCCATTAGAACTAATTGCCAAAACTTTTCACTATTGAAGACAATATCGGAGTCAATCCAAAGTTGCCAATCATAATTGAGTTTTCCATCCCAAGGAAGTTGATTTGGACCTCTGAGTACATTCGCACCCAAACATTTGCATCGTGCAAAGTTTACCATGGATGAATAGTCTTGTGAGATTTGAATACTTGCTCCGGACTGAACTAGGTCGAAACAAAGTTGAACAAAACTTTTTAGATATGTATAGGAGACTCCTCTTCCGGGAAGGCAGAAGACAATTGATTTGCCTCGTACCATTTCCTTTGCGAGTTCATAGTCCCATTCTAATTCTTTATTTGCTGCCACAGGGGCAGATGCTTTAACGGTAAATCCACGAGCCATTTTAATTAATTCTCCAATAAATGTTTAAAAGTTTTATTATTTACGATATAAGAAATTGTAGATCTAATAACACCATACATCTTTCCTAATTTGATAGTTGTATAATTAAGTTGCATTCATATCATACAACATTATATAGTGATTGTCAATGTGATGAATTTAGTATAGTTTCTTTCGAATAAAGTACTTCTTCATAGGAAAGATTGTCTTTTTTTCTATCATCTATGATTGTAAGAAATTCGGAAATCATTTTCCATGTAATCTCAAAGTCTTCTATATTTAAAGAATGATAGAGACATTCGTTATTCAAATATATGTGGAATTTTTTTTCAATCATCGTCTTTTTCTGAAAGTATTAATTCATTTCCATCGATGGACAATTTGATTTCGGTATCTTCGTACCATTCGAGATCATTTGCCATCCATTCTGGTATTGTGATAAAGTATTCTCCAGTAATTGGATCGACTTGTAAGAACTGAAAATTTTCTTCGGAATTTTTTTTCATATGCGAGTTATAAGGTTTCAATTTTTATATAGGGAGTGTTATATTTTGAGGGTTGTGGGGGTTTTGGGGACTGGGGAAATTTTTTTTTGTTTGAGAGTTACATTTAGAGGTCGATCTGGGTCGTTTATAGATTATAAGGGACCCATCGATTTATAACGCCCCATGGCATCGGGGGGGCATACCCATAAGGCGACGTTAACTGTCAAAACACGAACGATCAGAAGTACTAATCACGAACGATTAGGGGCACTAAGTGTAAACAACTGTCGCCCCACGAACGTATACAATAGGGGAGAGACTGTGCCCTCCCCGATATAACGAACTCAGATAAGTCCGCTCACAATTTCATCACCTCCCAGCGTATATGGGTCGCCGTCGATATAGTCAACCGGTTCGAATGATGGGCATACGCTCCACGTTTCAGTCTCAATAAAGTGATTAAGTGCAAACTGAGCGAACTTGATTGCACCTTGATTGTTATAAAACTGTCCCAGACAATAGTTGAGACTGTGAGTGTAACCCTGTGGATCTTTCTGCTCTACGGTTACGAATAGTAGACCTAATCTGCGACCGTCACCAACATCGAAGGAAACAACATATCGGTATCCGTCTACAGTGTAGAAGGTAACTTCCTGCGTGTAGATATATCCCTCGTCCGGAATATCGTCGCCGCGAGTTGCAGACCATTCCAGAGTGTAGCGGGAAAGTGTAACGGACATGATTGAAATTGCGGTGGGAAAGTGTAACGAAAGGGGAGGCGATTAACCTCCCCGAGTGTAACTTAGTCCTGATCGGGTCGGGTGTGGTTGACCTTCATATCCTACAGCATCGCCAGCGACACCGCGAGTCCAAACGGTATCGGTTGATACCATTTCACTAATTGATAATTAAGGGCAGGATTGCGCCTGCCCGATGTAACTATCAACCAGAGATTACCTCAAAAAGTTGATGCAATGCGTTAGGTCCGGTGTAATAGACTGCCTTCCTAGTTTTGCACCATAATTCATATACCTCACACCCCATTTTGAAATCTACAACAACGTACTGATAATGTCCGTCAGTTACAACAAGACCCAGCATATCGCGGATTTTGTTGTAATCAATTTCAGTGCTGATAGTTGCCATTGTGAGAAAAAAGTGTAAAGAATAGGAGGGGGATTGTGAGTCCCCCGAGTGTAACTTAGGCGAACGAATATCCTCTCTCAATTAGATCATCGACCTGCCATTTGGACAATAAAGTCTCACCTCCCCGCAGAAAATCACCCTCAAAAGGTATTAAATAATCACCCTCTGTTGTGCCATCTACTGCTACCAGAACCGCCACCGGGCGATCCAAGTATTCCTCTGGCGACATAATCGAAGCCTCTGAGTGATACTTTGCAAACCGCGCAGAATTGAACTCTGACCATTCTGCTGGCGTGAATCGGTCTGCCCATTCTGCTGGCACTGCTGCCAACCGGCGAACCGTGCCGACGTTGGCGCGGAATCGCTCTGCTGCCTGATCTGCGGCGGAAAGGTCGGCGCTCCAAGGTGCGTGTTGAGTGTTGAAGTTCATCGGGTCAGGTGTGGTTGACCTCTCTACAATACAGCATTGGAGACCTCTGCCACCGGTCCAAACCTGAAGAGAATCTGAAGAAATCAATTGTTAAATTATGTGAAAACCCTTGACAGAGGGTCCGGATTCCAGTAGACTTGATCTGTACCCACCCTGCCATGAAATAGTTGGATATAAAGAAAGAATCGAATCCTTAAGTATAAAAAATATAAAAATCTTAAGTATAAAGAATAAAGAATCGAATCCTTCTTTTATTCTTTATACTTAGTTAAATGTAAAGATATAAAGAATAAAGATATAAAGAATTAGACAGGACTGAATGTAAAGAATAAACCACACCACTGACCATTAAATTACATTCAATCCTGAGTAATTCTTTATATCTTTATACTCTCATCTTAATTCTTTACCATATAAGTAATTCAGCAGGACTTCCGCATGATCTATAAAACTCTATCATGCGTTGTGCCTCATCTAGTGTAGTGAATGATTGTGTACGCCATTCACATTGATTGTAAGGTGTCTGGTATGTGATAGTGTATCCGATTGCATTAACTGGGCGTGATGTGTGTTGCATGATGTGAATCTCGATGTGTTTGTATGTGTGTGTATCTCGACGAGATGTGATGAATGTGTGTGTATCTCGACGAGATTTAATAATGATGCCTAGACATTACGTTGTTAGGATCATTATACCAATCAGAATCCTCATAAGATTCATGAAAGTTAGGTGCAGATTCATGCAGACGAATCATAAGATCATCGGTCAACTCTACAGTGCCCGTTGCAACTAATTGGACAATTTCTTCGGGGGTGAGAATAGTTTCCATGATGAGAAAAGAGTAAGGAATTGGAGGGGAGTTGCCTCCCCTTTGTTATAATTAACCTAGAAGTGCTCCAGACTCAAAAGGTTCGGTGATTCCATCATAACTAATGAACCATTTGCGATTCTTTTGAAATACTTTTTCGGTTCCATTTCCATTCCCTGAGAGAATAGCATTGAGGCGGGATTTGGTGGTATTAGATTGGCGACCACCATCAAATAGGGTGAGGAAACTATCACCAACTACGGCAATCTTATTGCCGTAAAGAGTAACAATTGCCACGCCATCTTCGTGCATAACAGTAGTATTAGCAGAGCGAAAATCAGTGCCGTTGGCAATGGCAGCGTTCATCAGGGATTCGATCTTACGCATGGTCTGGGGTGGTGTGGTGGTGAACTTCGTTAATTGTAGCAGATCAAAGGCGACCAGAGCGCCCCAGTGCTGCCCATTCTACGGAAGTCTTAACAATTCCGTTTCGGACCCATACCAGTTGGCGGGTCTTAAGGTCGCTGGCGATTGAGAGAACCATTGGTCAAGGTGGTGGTGAACTGATACCA
>Ga0208307_1000040_pt1 | contig 43575 bp, 53 predicted proteins | sample Colrivmet1449B02_FD_187633 | JGI IMG/M metagenome (GOLD analysis project Ga0208307, IMG submission 187633) | Estuarine microbial communities from the Columbia River estuary - metaG 1449B-02 (SPAdes) (version 2) | ecosystem: Environmental > Aquatic > Marine > Intertidal zone > Estuary | place...
GAAAAAGCACTCTTCGGAGTGTTTTTTTTTATAAATAACTAAAAATACAATAAGTAGAATGAATTCGCAACAAGTTCAAGATATGCGTCTCATGTACGAGGCAGTTTATAATGATGAATTGTGGGAATTGGCAAATGAATATAATAATACCGTATATGATGAAGACATTGTTGAAGTAGCAACTGAGTATTTTTATACTTATGGACTTAATGAGGATGGTATTAATATTCTAATTGAAAAGGTTGGTCTCGATAACTTTGTGGAATTTGTTTATGATCTTTCGGAAGATCTTACTATCCTTACGGAAGAAAGATCAGCAAAGAAAAGAACTAGTGGCGAATCTTATGCTGACGTAAAAGCAAAAATTGATGCTAAAGAAGCAGCAAAAAAGAAGGCAAAATCAGAGGCACTAAAGAGAAAAGAGTCTGAAAGAATGGAAACAGCATCTAATGGTGCTGATACTGAATCTAAAAAAGAACAACCAAAGTCAAAAAAACCAATCAGAGATGCAATTGCAAGACAAATTCTTGCAGGTATGGAGCGTCACCGTAAAGCAACTCAAACTGCTGGTCGTCTTGCAAGTGAAACTGGAAATACCTTAGGTAAAATTGCTTCTGTAACTCGTGAAGCAGGTCGTCGTGCGAGTGAGCATGTTAAAAAGCATGGTTTGAAATCACTTGCAAATGAAGAAGTTGAGAACTGGGTGAATTCACTCATTGAAGAAGGTTACGACCTGAGTGATTATACTTGGGAAGAGATGGCAGAGATTTATATTGATGAGGCAGCAAAGAGATCTCCTAAAAAAGTAAGAGGAGCAAAAGACACAAAATCATATCAGGATGGTAGATCGCAAGCGGGTATGATGGTCTCTGGAGATTCTCAAGTAAGTGGTGCTGGATATATGCGTCGTGGAGGTGGGATACAAACTCAAACAGATCCTAATGAGCGTCAACCGCAGCAAGGTAGAATGGATCGTTATACCCGCGATGAGATGGAGTATCGTAAGGCAAGGTTGAAAAAAGAATCTCATGACCTCTTTGACACAATCCTTGAGCACCTAATTGCCGAAGGTTTTGCCGATACAAATGAAGCGGCACTTGCTATTATGGCAAATATGAGTGAAGAGTGGAGAGAAGAGATTCTTGATGAGGCAACAATCCGTTCCGTAACTTCACCATCAGGAAAAAGAATATATAAATCTCCAGAATATTCTTCTGACGAAAGAGCAAATATAAGCAAAACCACTCACCAACAAAAAAGACTGAAGCAAAGACATTATGCATCAACGTCTGATGCAAGAGATGATCAAAGAAGTTTTGAACATGATGAAAGACAAGAAACAAAGAAAAGAAAACATCCTACTAATATAATGAATGCTAAACCTGGAGAGTCTGAACATTATGGTGCAGATGAGGGTGATGGGTATCATTATGATACAGTTAAGACAGATCGCAACGCTCGCAAACGCAGAGCAAGTGGTAGATAAAACCAATTCCAAAACTGGCACACAAGGGGGTTTCACGACCCTCTTTTTTTGTATAGTACCTTCATACGACACCTAAACTAAATGTCTAATAAATTTGAGATTCGTGGAATGCTTGCCCGTCTTCTGGCAACAGAGGACATCATAGTTGAACATAAAAAGGTAGAAACTGCCTGCTTTAATGTTCATACTCGGATTCTTACTTTGCCGCTTTGGGGAAAAGCAAGTGATAATGTCTACACTATGCTCGTCCTTCACGAAATTAGTCATGCTTTATTTTCTCCGAATATTGATTGGACCGAAACTCATAAGGTTCCTCAACAATTTGTAAATATTGTAGAAGACGCTCGTATTGAAAAACTTTGTAAGAGGAAATATCCAGGTTCCCCCAAGACTTTTTACGCTGGATATAAAGAACTTCACGAACAAGACTTCTTTTCCATCAAAGATGATGACCTTTCAATTCTAAATCTTGCCGACCGTGCGAATCTTTACTTCAAGGTTGGTAATTTCTTGACTCTTGAATTTACCGAGAGGGAGCAAGAAATTGTAGATATGATCGGTAATGCAGAAACCTTTGATGAGACTCTGGATGCTGCTAAGGTTCTTTATGATTACTGTAAGCAAAAGCAAGAAGAACAAACAAAACTTCCAAGTTTTGATAATCACGAAAAGTCTTCTGGTTCTGGTGCCGGAGAGCAACCCGAAGAACAGCAAGAACTTTCTCCCGAAGAGGATGGTGAAGGTGAGAGTGATAAGCAACAGACTTCTGAGTCTGAGCAACAAACTCAAGGTGAAAAGTTTGAGGACCAGAATACTCAACAAACTGGTGGAGAACATGCTGAACCAGATGTGAAGACTATGAGTTCTCTTGAGGAAAACCTCAAGGAACTAGTGAATAATAACATTCAAGAAACTAATTATATTGAAGTTCCTAAATTGAATCTGGATTCTGTGATTGTTTCTAATCAAATCATTCACAATACTTGTAAGGAAACTTGGGATAAGCAACTCATTATTCTAGATGATAGTGAAATCTTTACCACAGTGGATGCCGAGTATGTAGATTTTAAGCGTTCGGCACAAAAGGAAGTCAATTATCTGGTGAAAGAGTTTGAGTGTCGTAAGGCAGCAGACTCTTATGCCAGAGCATCAGTTTCTAAGACCGGTGTTCTGGACTGTATCAAACTTCATACCTATAAGTATCAGGAGGATTTGTTCAAGAAAGTAACCACATTTGCCACCGGTAAAAATCACGGTCTGGTTTTTATTCTTGATTGGTCTGGGTCTATGAGTAATGTTCTTATGGATACTGTCAAGCAACTTTATAATCTTATTTGGTTCTGTAATAAGGTGAATATTCCTTTTGAGGTTTATGCCTTTACAAATGATTGGAACTATAGGTCTTCATATGATGCCGATGGTAAAGTGACTAGTACTCCTAAAGAACATGCTGTTCGCAAAGAAAATGAACTAGTGGTTGATTATACATTTGGTCTCCTGAATCTCTTTACCAGTAAGGTAAAAAGTTCGGTTCTTGATACTCAACTCAAAAATATCTATCGGGTTGCCAAACAATATGATCGTTCTAATTGTGGGAGTTACAGGTATCAAGCTCCTCATAAACTAACTCTTTCCGGAACTCCACTGAATGAGTCGCTTGTTGCCTTACATCAGATTCTTCCACATTTTCAGAAAGAACATAAACTTCAGAAAGTCCAGTGTGTAATTCTGACTGATGGTGAAGCTGCTCCTCTAAAGTATTATCGGGAAGTTAAACGGCACTGGGATAATGGAGAGTCTTATTTGGGAACTCATTACATTCAAGATAATTCTTATCTTCGTGACCGTAAGACTGGAAATGTCTATAAGTTTTCTGAAAAAAACTGGAATAATAATACTTCTTTTAGCGACCTTCTTCTCCGAAATCTTCGTGATAAGTTTCCTAGCGTGAATTTTATTGGAATGCGTATTCTTGATGGTCGTGATGCTGGGCATTTTATTCGGAATTATACTGGTTATGTTGGAGATGAATATCTCAAAGTAATGGCACGATGGAAGAAAGAACGTAGTTTTGCCATCACCTCTTCTGGTTATCATACTTATTTCGGGATTTCTTCCTCTGCTCTCAATAGTGATAGTGAGTTTAAGGTTGCCGAAGATGCCTCAAAGGCACAAATTAGAACCGCATTTGTCAAGTCTTTGAGTTCTAAAAAAATGAACAAAAAGATTCTTGGTGAATTTATTCAATTAGTTGCTTGAATTATTATGAAAAAAACTGACAACATAGATAAACTTTTGATTATTGACCACACTAATAAAGTCATCACTCAAAAAAGAGAATTAAATCCTCCATCATTTAATGCTCGTTTTAGAGGTAAAGTTAAGGAGAAGTATCCCGACTACGAACTAAAATGAACCACTTTCCAAACCGTCCATAGGGGGTCCCACGACCCCCTTTTTTATTGCCATAATACTAAACAGATGAAGACATATAAATAATACTATCATCTGCTTTATAAAAATGACAAACGAAATTAGAAATAAAAAAGAAAGGGAAAGGTATTCTAAAAAAATCCAAGACTCTAATTTTAAAGAAGAAAAAAGAAAGAGGGATTTGGAGTATTACCATAAAAATAAAGAGACAAGAGTTGCTAAACAAATAGAAAGAAGAAAAGAACTTCTAAAAGAGGCAAAAGAAAAACTAGGTGGTAAATGTGTTTGTTGTGGGGTACTTGAAAATCTTGAATTTGACCATATTGATGATGCCAAAAAAGAACATAATGTGACAAACGCTGTTCGTAACATAAGAGAAGTTTTTTGGAATGAAGTTGAAAAGTGCCAATTGTTATGTGTAAAATGTCATAATAAAAAAACAACTGCTCAAAAAAGAGCAAAACAAAATCTTTGGTTAAGTTTGTCTCTTGAAAAAAGAGAAGAATTGGTAAATAATGAGTTGTGCCACTTTGGAAACCGTCCATAATGATTTTCAAATGGGACAGTTATGCCCTATAATAACTACAGTTCAAACAAAACAACTACACTATGACTCGCACCAAAATGACCGATGAGCAAATTATTTCTAGTCTTAAAGAAAATTTTGGTACAGAATTGACTACCGCCGATATTAAAGGTTTTTGTGCTGCTAAAAATCTTTCTTATCCTACTGTAACTCGCCGCCTCGAACAATTTAAAATTAATCGTGGGAGGTGGAATCTTGAAGTAACTAGTGAAACAGTTGAAAATTTAGAGAATACTTTTAACTCTCCTTCTGTTCTTGGTATTGGTATTATTGAAGCAGTAAAACAAAATCTTGTTCCCGATAAAGATGCTACCTTTGTCAAGTTTGGTAATTTTACTGACATTAAAAAAATTATTCAGTCCCGTCTTTTTTATCCTACGTTCATTACGGGTCTTTCTGGTAATGGTAAAACGTTCTCGGTGGAACAGGCGTGTGCTCAATTAGGTCGGGAATTGATTCGGGTCAATGTTACGATTGAAACTGATTCTGATGATTTGATTGGTGGTTTCCGACTTGTGAACGGTGAAACTGCTTGGCATAATGGACCTGTGATTGAGGCACTTGAGCGTGGTGCTGTATTGCTTCTGGATGAGGTTGACCTTGCTTCCAATAAAATTCTGTGTCTCCAATCCATCCTTGAAGGTAAGGGTGTGTTCCTGAAAAAAATCGGACGGTTCATCAAACCCGCTCCCGGATTCAACGTGATTGCCACCGCAAACACGAAGGGAAAGGGTTCTGAGGACGGTAGGTTCATCGGCACCAACGTGCTCAACGAAGCGTTCCTGGAGCGGTTCTGCGTGACCTTTGAGCAACCATATCCTGCTCCCGCAATCGAACAGAAAATCCTTGAGGGTATTGCTCTGGATTTGGGTGTGGAAGACCGCGATTTTTGCAAGCGACTTTGCGATTGGTCTGATGTGATTAGAAAAACGTTTTATGATGGTGGTATTGAGGAAATCATCTCCACCCGCCGACTGGTTCATATTGTCCGTGCCTATAGCATCTTTGGTGATAAGGCAAAGGCAATTCAAGTTTGTATCAATCGTTTTGATGATGAAACCAAAACTGCCTTCTTGGAACTCTACGACAAGATTGATGCCGATTTTGTAATGCCTTCCGAAACTCTTGAACTGACTATTGAGGGTGGTAGGGAGATTGACATTAACCTTCCCTTCTGATATAATTGGGGAAGGTAAATTATGACTTTCCCCAATTATGTTTGGACCCGAGGACGAACATAATCTTATCAATAAATTCAATCTCACTATGAATGGTGAGACTGGCATACTTAATGTTACAAAAACTCCTGTTACTATGACTGATAAAACAAATCATCTTTGGAAATACAACGAAGATAAAATTCTCAAAGATGTTGAAGAATATGTGACTACTACCTATCACGGTCATTACTGTGGTGATAGTGATGGTTATGCTGATATTCAGACTATTGACCTGATGGCAGCAAAAAAACTGGCAGCAGGTTTCTGTCAGGCAAACATCCTGAAGTATGGTTCTCGTTATGGAGACAAGGATGGTCGCAATAAGCGTGACTTGATGAAAGTCATTCACTATGCTATGCTACTTCTCCACTTTGACGGGCATTATACTCGTAAAGATAATGGACTCTCCGAATTCAATCGCTGATTATTATGAAACTGAAAGAAAACACTATGAAACTCTCTGACAATACTCTGACTCTTCTCAAGAACTTTGCTGGTATCAATCAGTCTATTCTTGTCAAGCAGGGTAATAAACTTCGCACAATTTCTATTGCCAAGAACATTCTGGCAGAGGCAGAAATTACCGAAGAGTTCCCCCGTGAATTTGCGGTTTATGACCTGAATCAGTTCCTGAATGGTTTGAGTCTTCATCAGGACCCAGACCTTGATTTTACCGAAGATTCGTATATTACTATTCGTGAAGGTAAGCGTAGGGTCAAGTATTTCTATGCCGACCCGAATGTGATTATTTCTCCTCCAGAAAAGGAAATCAAACTTCCTTCCGAAGATGTGTGTTTTCAGTTGGAAACTGGTTCTTTGGAGAAACTGGTGAAAGCAGCAGGAGTTTATCAGTTGCCTGATATTTCGGCAATCGGTGATGCCGGTGTGATTCGTCTGGTGGTTCGTGATAAGAAGAATGATACTTCTAACGAATACTCTATCGTTGTGGGTGAAACTGACGAACAATTTACTTTCAACTTCAAGGTTGAGAACATCAGTAAGATTGTTTCCGGTGCTTATAATGTGGTCGTGTCAAGGAAACTTCTTTCACAATTCACTAATACTAAGCACAATCTTTCTTATTGGATTGCTCTGGAACCAGACAGCACTTTTAATTGATTCTTTCTTCTTTATTATGGAATTTCTACTCTATTTGACTCCTGCTGGTCAGGAAATAATTAGCAAAATTATGCTAAAGAATTATAATGTTAGAGAAAATGCTCCAGTCTGTAGAGACAAGCAGTTATTTGGACTTCTAAAGACTCCTGATTTTATAATCTGTTTAGATAATATCAAAAACACAATTAGTCCGGTTAAGCATTATGTAAATGAAACTGTGTATCACGAAGCAGTTCACGTAGCACAGGCGTGTAAGGGTGGTAAACTGGGAATATCTGCTTCTCTGAACCAGTATAAACTAAATGATGTGATGAGGTCAGTAAAGGCAACTGGTTCATATGCCATTTATGAAACGGAGGCATATTATCTAGAAGATAAACCAGAGGAAGTTCTTCATCAACTTAAGAAATACTGTTTCTGATGAATATATTCGTAACATCGCCGTGGCCTGCAGAGTCTGCAATCGTACTTCCTGACCGTCATATAACGAAAATGTCTCTCGAATGCTGTCAAATGCTGTCTATTGTAGCATCTGAGAAATGGGGTCACGGTTACGGTACTCTTCCGAAGAAAGATGGAACTCCATATGCAACGGAGAAAGGTGCTTTTCGTAATCACCCCTGTACTCGGTGGGCAGCAGAATCGATTGATAATGCCTACTGGTTAATTAAGTGGGGTATGAACCTGTGTGATGAGTTTCAGTTGCGATATGGTAAGACCCATTCGTGCTATAATACTCTTGTGGATGCCTACTACCTTTTTCCCAAAGGAAAGATTACTGAAGTGACTCCTTTTGCCCGTGCTATGCCCGATGAGTATAAACTTGATGCTTCCATAGATACATTTGAGGCATATAAAAGATATATTTCCTCAAAAACTTGGGTGAAGGACAACTATCTTCGTATGCCGCAGAGGCGTCCAGAATGGGTCTTATAAACAAGGCACTAACACTTTTTTGCCTCAAAGATTGTTGTTTATCGCCCAATTTTGGACTAAATTTAATTATTTTTATTTGTGAAAAATTATGAACACAGACAGAACTGACTTCTTGTGGTGCGAACGCTGGAGACCTCGTAAAATTGAAGATTGTATTCTTCCTGAGCAAACTAAAAAGACCTTTCAAGACTTTCTAAATAGTGGTGAACTGCCTAACCTGCTTCTGTGTGGTCCTGCTGGTGTAGGAAAAACCACTGTGGCAAAGGCACTATGTAATGAATTGGGGGTAGATTGTTATGTCATCAATGGATCCGACGAAGGTAGATTCCTCGATACTGTCCGAAACAATGCGAAAAACTTCGCTTCGACCGTCTCACTTTCGTCAGATGCTAAACACAAAGTCATCATCATTGACGAAGCAGATAACACAAGTAACGATGTTCAACTCCTCTTACGGGCGTTTATTGAGGAATTTGCTGGTAATTGCCGATTCATCTTCACCTGTAACTACAAAAACAAAATCATTGAACCCCTCCATTCCCGATGTGCCGTCATTGACTTCACAATCAAGGGAAAAGAAAAGACCAAGTTGGCGGGATCCTTCTTCAAGCGTCTACAAAACATCCTGGATAAGGAGGGCGTCAGATATGATCCGAAGGTCCTTGCGGAACTGATAAACAAGCACTTCCCCGACTTCAGACGGGTCACTAACGAATGTCAAAGATATTCAGTTAGTGGTGAAATTGATTCGGGTATTTTGGCATCCTTTTCGGACATCTCCGTAAATGAACTAAACAAGTATCTGAAAGAAAAGAACTTTTCCGAAGTTCGTAAGTGGGTTGTTTCCAATTTGGATAATGACACCAATATCATTTTGCGTCGTATCTATGACTCCTTGTACGATGTTCTTGATGGACCTTCTATTGCTGCCGCAGTATTAGTTGTGGCAAAGTATCAATATCAATCGGCATTTGTTGCGGACCAAGAGATAAATTTACTTGCCTGTCTAACTGAAATTATGGTGGAGTGCAATTTCAAGTGAATCCATATAAAGTCAATAAGGCATCCTTATATGAAGTGCCAGTCAAGACAACTCCTCAGAATGTGAAAGAGGCAAATGAAGCACTCTTTTATTCTAAAATGAATCTTCCACAGGCAGCAAAGCATTGTGGAATGACTCAGAAAGAAATGAAACTTACTTTTTTTGAATACCTAAAGTATAACAAACCTAATTATGAAATTTAATCTTTCTAAAATTAATCTTGAAGAGTTCTTTGGTTGCGTCGAAGCAACTAATACAACGCAAATGAAATCAAATGCTTTTAAAACTCTTAGGACTTGGTTACAAGAGAAATCATTTGCAAGATGGAGTGGTGACCAATTTGAATATGTTGGTGATCATCGAGATGGCGTAGATTTTATTTCTTCTAACAATGAACTGTATGAAATGAAGGGCAAACTACGCCTGTTTAATAAAAATGGTTCTACTGGGGCAATTGATCTTAAAAACTTCCGTGGAGAAACTAAAGTAGTAGAGAAAACATTTGACTACATGTTCCTTGTTGATACCTTTAATATGACACTTGGGTTGACTGATTGGAAAACTGTAGAAAAACGCACTTATTTTACTCCCAAATCTCCAGTTGCAAAGTGCAAATTTCTTGCTGGCGACTTCACTATTCTTGCAAGTAATGTAACTCCTGCCAAAAAAAGTATTACTTCTGCAGAAATTCTTGATAATCTTTTGGAGATCCTATAAATGTCAATTAGTCAAAAACAACTAAAAACTTGTTTGAGGTATCCGGGCGGAAAGTCCCGTGCTTGCACCAAGATGGACCCCTATTTCCCAGACCTCCGAAATTATGATGAGTTTCGAGAACCATTTCTTGGCGGTGGTTCTGTGGCAATTCATATTACTAAAAAATATCCAGACCTCAAGATTTGGGTGAATGACCTTTATTCTCCGCTTGTAATCTTCTGGCAGCAACTCCAGATGTTTGGAACGGAACTTAAGGACCATCTATTACATTTTAAGAGTGCCTGCCCTGATCCTGATTCTGCAAGGGGGTTGTTTGACATCTCTAAAACTATCCTAAATGATCCTAAGACTGGAGATTTTGAGCGAGCAGTCAGATTTTATATCGTTAATAAGTGCTCCTTTAGTGGTCTTACCGAAAGTTCTTCTTTTTCTCCTCAGGCATCAAACAGCAACTTTTCTCTGCGAGGTATTGAGAAACTGCCTGAGTATTCTAAACTTATCTCTAAATGGCGTATAACTAATTATTCCTATGATTATCTGATGGATGGAAATAAAGGTGCTTTTATGTATCTTGACCCTCCTTATGACATTAAGGATAATCTCTATGGGCGTAAGGGATCAATGCACAAAGGATTTGATCACGATAAGTTTGCTGCTGATTGCAATTCCAATAATATGGATATGTTGGTAAGTTATAATACCGATCAACTTGTCAAAGATCGTTTCTTAGGTGGAAAATGGAATGCTGCTGAGTTTGATCTGACTTATACGATGCGTTCTGTTGGTGAATATATGAGAGACCAAAAACAACGTAAAGAACTGCTATTATTTAATTACACAAAAACTCCCAAAATTCAATTTAGTTTTGATGGTTGCTATAATTACAATAGATTGAAAGGTGAGGGATTAGTTGATGCCTGAATTGAAGGACTGGTTGAACACAATCAATCAAACGAAGAAGAACCTGATTGATGAAGATCCTTCAACTGAGAAGGGGTATGCTCCATATATTATTAATCGGTGTCTTTCTGGAGAAATTGATTGTATTATGTTTGTGAATGAATTGAATCAGTATCATTTTCTTCCTAAAAAAATGCAATATGACTTTCTTATAAATATTCTGAGGGTTAAAAGGAGGTATTCTCCTTGGCTCCGTAAAGATAAAATCGAAGATCTTGATATTGTCAAGCGTTATTATAATTATAGTAATGAAAAGGCACAGCAGGCTTTGAGGATTCTGACAAAGGAGCAACTAACATTTATTAAATCGAAATTTGAAACTGGAGGAACAAAATGAGTGTCGTTCAAGAACCCACTGTACAATGGTCGCCTGATATGATGATAGAAGTCATTCTGAATGAACCAGATGATTTCTTAAAAGTTCGTGAAACTTTGACTCGTATTGGAGTTGCCTCAAGAAAAGAGAAGAAACTTTATCAGAGTTGTCACATTCTTCATAAGCAAGGTCGTTACTTTATTACTCATTTTAAGGAACTTTTTGCTCTGGATGGTAAACACGCAAATCTAACTGTAAATGATATTCAGCGTCGTAATCGTATCGTTCAGTTAATTGCTGATTGGGGATTGGTTGAAGTAGTTGATGTGAGTAAGGTTCAGGATATTGCCCCTCTAAATCAAATTAAAGTTCTTCCTCATAAGGAAAAGGGAGATTGGATTCTAGAAACCAAGTATAATATTGGATCTAAGAGGAAAAAGGTTGAAGAAACCGAATAATAAAGTAGGGAGTTCAACACTCCCTTTTTTTGTAAAAGTGTTATAATTATATACAGACGCCTTCGGGGTCCACAAAACACAAACTCGCTTAAAAAGGAGATACTATAATGACTAATCTTTCTAGATACACATCTGCGGATCTTCCTGCCTTGATGGATAGGATTACACGCAATAGTATTGGAATGGACGAATATTTTGATCGTCTATTCAATCTTCACGAAACTACAAATAACTATCCACCCTACAATCTAATTCAGGTAAATAATGTAGAATCTCATTTAGAGATTGCACTTGCAGGATTTAAGAGAGGAGAAGTAAATGTCTTCACAGAGTATGGAAAACTTTTTGTCGAAGGGCAAAAATCAGATACAGAATCGGATAGGACGTTTATCCACAAGGGTCTGGCTCAACGAAGTTTCAAAAGGGCATGGACTCTCTCCGACGACACAGAAGTCCGAGAAGTCACCTTTGAGGACGGACTACTTACCATTCGACTAGGAAAGATTGTTCCAGAACACCACAGCAGAAAAGAGTATCTATAAATACTTCTGAATATCGTTGCCGCAGGGAGGTAACTGGCAAAAACCAGTTGACACCTCCCTTTTTTATGCTATAATGAATTGAGAGGAAAACTAAAAATGTCTGTAAAAATTGCCCTATTAAAATCTGGAGAATCAGTAATTGCCGATATTAAGGAATTGATTTCTGAAGATAAAGTGTGTGGGTACTTATTCACAAATCCACATAAAATGCAGATCAGTAATTCAATTTTCTTGACGGAAGAACCAATAGGATCTGAAGATGGTACTGTAAGTGTAACATTTTCTTCTTGGATTCTCTTTACAAGTGATAATGAGATTCCAGTTCGTCCCGATTGGGTTGTAACAATTGTTGAACCAGTTAAAGATATTAAAAAAATGTATGAGGAAAAGGTAAATGGAACGGAATGTGAAGTGTCTTCTATTGAAGGTTGATACGGTATTAATTACTGAGATTATTGAAGTTGGTTCTGAACTTGGAGAACCTGATTGTAAACTAATCAATCCATATCAGTTTTTGAGTATAGATGATATGAGACCCTGGCCAGAAGTTACTAATCAGACTGAACTAATGATTCATTCTGATAGTATTCTTACAATCGCAGAACCGACTCCGGAAATTGTTACAAAGTATCTTGAACTAACTACCTGATGAATTTTTATACAAACGTACAAATGGTTGGGGACCACTTCTTGGTTCGTGGTTATGAAAATGGTAGACATTTTATGACCCGTGAGAAGTTTTCTCCAACTCTTTTTGTTCCGTCTAAAAAACTAACCAAATATAAAACACTGAATGGTGAATATGTTGAAGCAGTTCAACCTGGTTCTGTGAGAGATTGTAGAGAGTTTTTTAAAACGTATAATGGGGTAGAAAATTTTAAAATTTATGGAAATGAGAAGTACATCTATCAATACATTTCCGATAAATATCCAGAAAATGAAATTAAGTTTGATATTAGTAAAATTAAACTAACAACAATTGATATTGAGGTTGCATCGGAAAATGGATTTCCAGATGTAGAAAATGCTGCAGAAGAAGTGCTGCTTATTACACTTCAAGACTATAATACTAAACAGATTCGTACTTGGGGGTTGGGTCCATTTGACAATAAACAAACTAATGTTTCTTACCGAGCATTTTCTGATGAGCATAGTCTTTTAAATGATTTTATTCACTGGTGGATGATTGAGGAAAATACCCCAGAGGTTATTACTGGTTGGAATAGTGAACTCTATGATATTCCATATCTAGTTCGTCGTCTAGAAAGAATTTTAGGCGAAAAACTGATGAAGAGAATGTCACCTTGGGGACTTGTAACTGAGGATGAAACTTATATCTCTGGAAGAAAGCATATTTCCTATGATATTGGAGGTATTAGTCAATTAGATTATATTAAACTTTATAAGAAGTTTACTTATAAGGCACAGGAATCTTATCGCCTAGATCATATTGTGAGTGTGGAACTTGGGCAAAAAAAACTCGACCACTCCGAGTTTGATACATTCAAAGACTTCTATACTAAGGGTTGGCAGAAATTCGTAGAGTATAACATTATCGACGTAGAACTTGTTGACCGTTTGGAAGACAAGATGAAACTGATTGAACTTGCCCTTACGATGGCATATGATGGAAAGGTAAATTATGAGGATGTATTTTCACAAGTTCGTATGTGGGATACTATTATCTACAACTATTTGAAGAAGAGGGATATTGTTATCCCCCCAAAAGAAAAAACTGATAAGGATTCTAAGTATGCCGGTGCTTATGTAAAAGAACCTGTTCCTGGAATTTATGATTGGGTTGTAAATTTTGACTTAAATAGTCTATATCCACATTTAATTATGCAATTTAATGTGAGTCCAGAAACTCTTGTTGATGAAAGACATCCTACCGTAACTGTAGATAAGATTCTTAATCAACAACTTACCTTTGAAATGTATAAGGACTATGCGGTATGCCCTAATGGTGCCATGTACCGTAAGGACATTCGTGGATTTCTTCCAGAACTAATGGAGAAAATGTATAATGATCGTGTCATTTTTAAGGAAAAAATGATTGAGGCAAAAAAACAGTATGAGAAGAAAAAAACAAAAGAATTGGAGAAGGAAATTTCAAGATGTAACAATATCCAAATGGCAAAAAAGATTGCTCTCAATTCTGCCTATGGAAGTGTCGGAAATGAATGGTTTAGGTACTTTAAACTAGCAAATGCCGAAGCAATTACTCTTTCTGGGCAAGTTGCTATTCGTTGGATTGAAAATAAGATGAATACATATTTCAATAAACTTCTTAAAACTAAGGACTTTGATTATGTTATTGCTTCTGATACTGACTCCATCTATCTTAATATGGGTCCTTTGGTTGAAACTGTATACAAGGGAAGAGAGAAAACTACTGAAGGCGTTGTTTCGTTCCTTGATAAGATCTGTAAGGTGGAACTTGAAAAGTATATTGAAGGTTGCTACCAAGAACTGGCGGAGTATATGAATGCTTATGATCAGAAGATGCAGATGAAACGGGAGAATATTGCCGACCGTGGAATTTGGACTGCCAAGAAGCGTTACATTCTCAATGTCTGGGATAGTGAAGGAGTTAGATATTCTGAACCTAAATTGAAGATGATGGGTATTGAGGCAGTCAAGTCTTCAACTCCGGCACCTTGTCGCAAGATGATTAAGGATGGTCTGAAGATTATGATGAGTGGTACAGAAGAGCAAGTTATTGAGTACATTAATAATTGTCGAACTGAGTTTAAGAAACTTCCGCCAGAGCAAATTGCTTTTCCCAGAACAGCATCTGATATTCGTAAGTATAGTTCTCACTCAGGAATCTATACTAAGGGAACTCCAATTCATGTTCGTGGGTCTCTTTTGTTTAATCATTATATTAAGGAGAAGAACCTGACTAATAAATATTCACTTATTGGTAATGGTGAAAAGGTTAAATTTATCTATCTCAAAAAACCCAATATCATACAAGAGAATGTTATTTCCTTTATCTCCGAATTTCCAAAAGAACTAAGACTTGACAAATATATTGATTATGAACTACAATTTGAGAAGAGTTTCTTGGACCCACTCAAGTCTATTTTGGATTCTATTGGGTGGAAAACCGAACATACAACAAATCTTGATTCATTTTTTACCTGATGAATTTACCTATTAACGAAAAAGAACTGAATACTATTATTAGTGCTATGAGAATTGGCGGAGATACTGCTCTTTACCAGAAACTTTGGTCTTATAAAATGAACTATCAAAATAAACAAAAACAAAATGAAAAATAAAATGGAAGATTCTGGATTAAGTTTTTTGAAGGACATAGTGAAGGAGATTGGTGGAGAATACACTCAACTCGCTTCGGATATTGATGAAACTGAAACTTATGTGGATACGGGTTCGTACATTTTTAATGCTCTTGTATCCGGTAGTATATTTGGTGGTGTATCTGGGAATAAGATTACTGCAATTGCTGGTGAAACTTCTACTGGAAAAACTTTCTTCAGTCTTGCCGTCGTTAAAAATTTCCTTGATAATAATCCTACTGGATACTGTCTGTATTTTGATACTGAAGCAGCAATCACAAAATCCCTTTTGGAAAGTAGGGGAGTTGACACAAGTCGTCTGGTGGTTGTCAATGTAGTTACGGTAGAAGAATTCCGTACCAAGACACTCAAGGCAGTTGATATTTACCTAAAGAAAAAAGAGGATGAAAGAAACCCTTGTATCTTTGTATTAGATTCTCTGGGAATGCTTTCTACTAATAAAGAAATTAATGATGCCTTAGCAGAGAAGGATACTCGTGATATGACTAAGGCACAACTTATCAAAGGTGCCTTCCGTATGCTGACTCTCAAACTGGGTCAGGCAAAGATTCCTATGCTAGTGACAAATCACACCTATGAGTCGATGTCTCTTTATGGTGGTAAGCAAATGTCTGGAGGTTCTGGATTGCAATATGCCGCATCCACAATTATCTATCTTTCTAAGTCAAAAGAAAAGGATGGAACGGAAGTTATTGGAAACATTATCAGGGCAAAGACTCACAAATCACGTTTAAGTAAGGAGAATCAAGATGTTGAAATCCGCCTGTATTATGATGATCGCGGTCTTGATCGTTACTACGGTCTTCTGGAACTTGGTGAACTTGGTGGACTCTGGAAGAATGTAGCGGGTCGTTATGAGATTGATGGTAAGAAACTTTATGCCAAAGAAATCTTAAAAAATACCGAAAAATATTTTACACCAGAAGTAATGGAAAAACTTGATGTGATTGCCAAGGGTGAGTTTAGTTATGGTGTATGAAAAACATTCGTATAATAAAAACTAATGTAAATGTTTCTAAAATATTAGAACAACTTAAGCAATATCCTGAAGACTGGGGTTCTCAAAAAAATATCGAAGACTCCGAACAACTAGACCCCACAGAATATACTGTTACTGTGGATGTATTACAACTTATAATCGGTGGAGTTGAAACCGAAGGTCAATATGTTGGGAATACTGAAATATGTATTAAAACCCCGGCATATGAAAAACACACTGAGATTCTTAATTACTTGGGAAAGTATTTTAAGAAACTCCGTCGTTGTGGATTCTTGGCACTTCCTGTAGGTGAAATTGTAGGTTCTCATATTGATGAGGGAACTTATTATCTTACGAAGGATAGATATCACCTTTCCATTCAGGGAAAATACGAGTATACTGTTGGGGATGAAACTACAACTATTGAACCAGGAACACTCTTTTGGTTCAATAATAAACTACCCCATAAGGCAGTGAATATTGGCGACAACATTAGAATTACTTTTGTATTCGATGTTCCGCATCATAAACGAAATCTTTAATTAAAATAATGGAACGACTTGAACTTACAATCCTTAGAAACTTAGTATTTAATGAAGACTATGCCAGAAAGGTTATTCCTTTTATTCAACCGGAGTACTATGAGCAAAGAGTAGAAAAGATAGTTTTTGAGGAAATTGTTGAGTTCATCGTTAAGTATGGTTCTTCAATTACAATAGAAGCACTCAATATTGAGATTGATAATCGTAGAGATTTAACAGAAACTGAAAATAAAGAAATTGTAGAACTACTTTCTAAACTTAATAACAGTCCTGTGGATAAGCAGTGGATACTGGATACTACCGAAAAGTGGTGCCGTGACCGTGCTATTTACTTGGCACTTATGGAATCCATTCATATTGCCGATGGTAAGGATGGTAAAAAAGGTAGGGATGCTATTCCCAGTATTCTTTCTGATGCTCTGGCAGTATCCTTTGATAATAATATAGGTCACGATTATCTTCAGAATTATGAGGAACGATATGAGTTCTATCACCGTAAAGAAGATAAGATTGAATTTGACTTAGAATATTTCAACAAAATCACAAAAGGTGGATTACCTAATAAGACTCTGAATATTGCTCTTGCCGGAACTGGAGTTGGAAAATCTCTCTTTATGTGTCACGTTGCTAGTTCTGCTTTACTACAGAATAGAAATGTTCTTTACATCACTCTTGAAATGGCAGAAGAAAGAATTGCCGAAAGAATTGATGCGAATCTTCTTAATGTTCCAATTCAACAACTGATTGATTTACCACGCTCAGCATTTGAGAATAAAGTAAATGGTATTTCCAAGAAGACTCGGGGTTCTTTGGTAATCAAAGAATATCCTACTGCTTCGGCACACTCCGGGCACTTCAAGGCACTTCTAAATGAACTTGCTCTGAAGAAATCATTTAGACCTGATATTATCTTTATTGACTATTTGAATATTTGCTCCTCCTCACGATTTAAGAGTGGTAGTAATATCAATTCTTATACTTTGGTTAAGTCTATTGCCGAAGAACTTCGTGGTTTGGCAGTAGAGTTTAATGTTCCTATTATGAGTGCGACACAGACGACTAGAAGCGGTTTTGGTTCTTCCGATGTAGAATTGACCGATACTTCTGAATCGTTCGGTCTTCCTGCTACTGCCGACCTTATGTTTGCTCTGATTAGTACAGAGGAATTAGAAGGTCTGGGGCAGATTATGGTGAAGCAACTTAAGAACAGATATAATGACCCAACAATCTTTAAGAGGTTTGTAGTTGGTATTGACCGTGCCAAAATGAGACTTTATGATGTGGAGCAATCGGCACAAAATGACATACTTGACAGTGGTAAAGAAGAGGAGTATAATAATGAAGAAAATAAACCAAAAAAATCATTTGAGGGATTTAAATTTTCATGACACAAGTAATTGATACAAACAAATATATTGAATTCGTTCGCCAAACTACAAGTCCTGCAAGTAGTGACTTTAATAAACTTATTGAAAGAATGCAAGAACTCGATGGGGAAGGTGTAAAACTAACTCATCTTCTTACATTTGCTTTGGGTGCTTCTGCTGAAATGGGAGAAGCAGTTGAGATTATTAAGAAATGTCTATTGCAAGGAAAACCTTTTAATGATGATGCTAAAGTCCATTTGCTTAAGGAGTGTTCCGATTGTTTCTGGTATTTTGCACAACTATGTATCGCTATGGATGTAAGTTTTGAGGACATTATGCAAATTAATTATGAAAAACTATCTGCAAGATATCCTGAAGGAGCATTTAGTGTTCATAGGTCTGAAAATCGTATAGAGGGAGACATTTGATCAATAAATACTAACAAAGTTTATTGTTGTTAATGAAAGACCTTCAAGAATTTATTAATAATATTATTGATATCTTCACAACTAAAAAATCATTACCGAAAGATGTACTAAACGATTTTATCAAGTATTTTTATTTTACACTCGATAAGGAAATAAAATCAAATAAGTCGGAAGTATTAAAGAATAAATATATTAAGATTAGAAAAAATGGTCTTAATTACATTATTGATAATAAAGATGCAATAATGGTGAATATTCGCAAGAAAAAATTAAATAAGTAATGAAAAGTTTTCATCAATTCATATCTGAAGCATCTGCAGCAGCAGACCAGGCTAAACGTCTTGGGTTGCAGGGAAATGGGCACGGAGATTGGTATGATAGAGCAACGGGAGAGTTTGTTGCCAAAACTCAAGGTGGAAAGTTAACGTTTTATAATAAGCGTCAAATAATTGGGGGGAAAGATCCAAATCAAACTCCACATGAAAAGGACGTTCCTTCTCCAAGTTATAATGACCCAAATCTTCAACAGAAACCCCAACCCCAACCTCAACCAGAACCTGCTCCAGAGCAACAACCGGTAGTACAAGAACCGCAGCAAGAACTACAACAACCAGTGGCAACTCCACCACCAGTTCCTAAGACTAAAGGAACTCTGACGATTGCTTTTGGTCGTTTTAATCCTCCTACGGCAGGACATCAGCAACTAATGGATACTGCTGCTGCCGCATCTCAGGCGGATGGTGGGGACTATCTAATCTGCCCATCCAGAAGTCAGGATAATAAAAAGAATCCACTGGACGCAGACACAAAGATTTCATATATGAGGCAGATGTTCCCTGCCCATAGTGAAAGAATAGTGAATGATGCTGCAAATAATACTATTTTTGATGTTCTTAAAAAGGCACATAATGATGGTTACACGAATGTTAGAATTGTGAGTGGTTCTGATCGTGTAAAAGAGTTTGAGAAACTTTCTAATAATTACAATGGACAACTATATGCTTTTGATGCTATAGAGGTAGTATCTGCGGGCGATGATGATCCAGATTCAAAAAGTGTTGAAGGAATGTCTTCCTCCAGAATGAGACTTGCTGCTGCCGAAGGAGATTTTCGTAAGTTTAGAGAAGGTCTTCCTCCAGATATGAAGCGTAAATCAGCACAAGAATTGTTCGATTCTGTAAGAGCATCTATGGGTATTAATGAAAACTGGAATCTCTGGGAAATTGCCCCCAAGTTTGATTACCAGACTCTTCGTGAGAATTATGTTTCCGAAAAAATATTCAAAATTGGACAACTGGTTGAAAATTTAAATACTGGAATTGTTGGGAGAATTATTCGTCGTGGAACTAACTATCTAATTTATGTAACTGAATCTAATATGATGTTTAAATCTTGGATTACGGATGTAATGGAAACCAAAAAATATACCGAAGTTAAAATGGATAGAAAGATGAGAGAACCCGGAAAACCAAATACTTTAGTTGGAACTTCTGGATTCTACAAGTATGTTGCGGACATGACACCTGAAGCACCGGAAACAAATCTACAATACGGAACAAAACCCTATCGTGGTTATAAAGTATCTAATATCAAGGAGTTTATAAATAAGTATAGAAAATAGTAAAGTAGTAAAGTCTTAATATGAAAAATCATATTGCCGAAGATCTGCCAGCAAGAAAATTTGCCCCTGCTGCTGCTGGTTCTGCTCCTGCTCCTGTTGGTAAGGACAATAAAAAAGATAATAGTGGAAAGACTCCAGAGGAAAGAGCAACGCAGGCAGTATATGACATTCGTTATAAGGCAAGAAAAGATGAAATTTCACTTCTTAACGCATATACCGAATATATGAAAAGTAGTAGCATGTCTGGAGAGGAAAGAAATATGGTTAAGGCAAAATTGTTTCGTAAAGTATCTGGTGGTATGAGAGCAGAAGACTTTAATCCTATCTTTAAGAATGCTGCATCTGATAATGTTGCCAAAGCACTTTTTAAGGTTTTTGTTGAAAAGAAGGAAATAAATATTGAAGATCTGAAGGAGTTTTATACAAGACGCAATTCGAGGGGTGAGGTAGTATTTCATGTTAGAATAACGGATAAGAAAACTAAAAATAGTTATACTCGTGATGTGACTCGGAAGAAACTTAATAAACTTCGTGCAAATCCAAATATTGATATTGAAATGTCGGAATATAGAAAGGACTCTGAAATAGAAAGAACCAGAGGTGCTCTTACTGCAAGAGTTACTGCGGGTAAAGGATTAGACCCTGTAGGTCAAGAAGATGGTGATGTTGATAATGATGGAGATAGAGATAAGTCTGATAAGTACCTAATGAAGAGACGTGGTGCGATTGGAAATGCTATTGCAACTCGTAAAGAAGAGTTCATTCACGAAGCAGGTGCTAAAAAAAATTCTACAAAAAAGAGATCTGATAAACTTGATGTGATGCCACCCGGACAAAGAAATACAGTAAATATGTCCCCCACTCAGGGTGGAAATGAAAGAGTTGAAATAGTGGCACATAATGAACTTGAAGGTGAACTGATTGCCGAAACTGGGTACTCAAAGTTTCTCAAAAAAGTAAAGGAAGAAATGGATTGTGGTTCTGATGATAAGAAAAAAAAGAATGGAGTAGATAATCGTTCCCGTCCAACAGAAATTAATATTGCAAAAAATATAGTAAGAGCATCAACTGGTATTAAAAATCCAATGGTAATGGTTTCTAATGATGAGGATGTTAAGGAGGGTTTGGGACTGAGTGTCGGAGCTTCACAACTTGCGGGAAGACTCTTGGCAAATCCAAGAACTTCTGCTGAACAAGGAGCAAAGAATTTTCAAAAGAATGTTGCTGATCCAGTCGGTCGTGCTGTAAAGGGTGCAGTACGTGCAGTTTTTCAACCTGCAAATATGTCTCCCGAAGCACAAAAAGCACGGAGAGATAAGTATAGACCTGAAGAGGTTGAATTTGAAGGTGAAGTGATTGATGAGGCAGAACAAAGGATAAGACAACCAAGAAAATCTGCTAATCCTCGCGGAACATATGATCCTACTGGTATTGGTCAGTATCCAAGAACAGGAAAAGAAAGAAAAAAAATGCGTAAAGGAGAACCTGTAGTTAAATATCCTTCATTGGAAAGAAAATCTAAACCTATGAATGATGATGAAAATCCTCCAAGAAGAAGGTATGGGGGTGATGATCATCCATCTTTAACTGCCGCAGAAAGAAACCCAGGATTAAAATAGATTAATTCTAAATAATACAGGATACTCTTCACACGAGGTTATTATGTCAGCACTCATCGCATGGGCATTTGCTAATCAGGCACTTATCGCAACTGTTCTTTTTGCAGTTTCGGAAGCACTTGGAGCAAATCCAAAAGTCAAAGCAAACGGACTTCTTTCACTTATTCTTTTACAAGTTCAAGGACAACTAAAAGCAAAGGGTGCTAAAGACGTTACCCCCTGAGTTTTTAACTTTAAATCATAAAGGAGACCAAATATTAGGGTCTCCTTTTTTTATAAATATTACTAGAAAAAGAATTTTGTAGGTAAGAAACATGTCACTTTGGGGCATTTCAACAAACGCCGAAACTTCAGCAAATAATTATGCGATTCCAAAATATTTGGGCAACTATTCTGCTGCAAACGGTCAATTCGAAGCAACTGATAGAACCAGAAGTCCTTATAATTGTTTTGCAGATAATCGTGGATGGATTCAAAGACATTATAAGACTACTAGTAATTCCGGAATTTCTACTCGTTATTGGGATTCTATTTTAGTTCCTGTAGTTGGATTAAATACTGCTGGTGCTGGAACAAGTACAACTGGTTTAGGACAAGCAACTCCAATTGCTGTTTTCTTTGAGGATCCTAATCTTGCTTCTCCAATTAGCATCGGTGCCGGTGGAACAACTGGAATTGGAACCGGAACTACTGGATATGTTCATGTAGTATGGAACGAAATGGTATACTGCTCAGCCGGAGCAACTGTTCTTATTTCTCAATCTACTGGAGCAAATATTGTCGCATATGCAAATTCTACAGGAGTTCCAGTTCAAGTTAATGTTCCCGGAATAGGACAAACTGTAATCACTTTTAACGGACAAATTACTAATAGAGTTGGATTTGCATTTACTGCTCCTAATACTGGTATTGGAACTGTTCTTAGAATTGCAACTACTGGTGGTGTTGTTGGTGTTATTACTGATGCTTCTGGTGGTGCCGCAGTAGATAAAACTATTGTCGGACTTGCTAAAAATATTGCAGGTGCAGGAACAACATCTGGTGTTGGTATTGGAACTACCACTTTAACAATTAAAGCATGATATGAGATTTGATGAGTTGAATGAGAATAATTATATATTATTTGCCATTAAGTATTATGAAAATCCTCAGTCAGTAACGATGGAGGATTTTGAATCTGATTTGAAAAGAATAAGATATGTAAAAAGATTATTAAAAAGATATAAAAATACTGGTGAATTAAAAACTCATCTCATCTTAAATCATCTTATTATCCTCTTTAATGTTTTTAATGATGCCACAGTTCCTTTGTTATTCTATAACTTAGAAAAGGAACTTTGGCCGTCTATTAAAAGTTTTTTACTTTTCTTAAATCGTTTACCGGAATATCCCAAAACTCAGATACACGAAATTATTGAAGATTCTGAGTGTCTGTCTCAATTGCAGAAAATCTAATGGATATAAACAAGATTATTGATATTATCCACACTCTCAAAGAAGAGGGTATGGTAACTGGTGCTCCTACCAATAGTCTTGTTGGTGGAAAAATAGCAGGAACCGCAGAAGCGGGTGATAGTCCTCCAGTAAGAAAGAAGAATAAATACATGTATGGAGCGGGATTCCGCAAAAATTGGTTACAACGAAGAACCCCACAACCATAATAAATCCAATGTACACTCCACCTCAACCCCAAGCAATAGAAACAAAGGTTGCAATCCTTGAGGAAAAACTTCATACTACTGAGCAGTTGATGCAACGTATTGAGAGTGCAATCGAAAAGATGAGTGAAGTAAGTGCGAATGTGACTAAAATGTTGGCAGTTCATGAGCAAAAGATTGAGTCTAATGATAAAGTGGATGCTATACTATTTGCAAAGATTGACCAGTTAAGCAACAAAATGGATACTGACCATAATATAGTATTGGATAAGTTACAAGGATTAGAAAAAAAAGTTTGGATCGGCATTGGAGTTTTTGCTGTGGTGACTTTGATCGTCAATAACTCAGAAATGTTAGCAAGTATCTTGACAACCACTCAAGACAACGGTAGAATGGAAAGACTCAGATAAGTACCATTTATAATGGATTTGATTGATTCCAAGTATATTGGATTAGTTTCGTCACGCCTTCAGAAATTTAAAAGAGTTAAAGCAGACCTCTATAACTTCAGATGTTGCCTATGTGGAGATTCTCAAAAGAATAAAAGTAAGACACGAGGGTATTTGTATGCCGTAAAGACTAATACAAACTTTAAGTGTCATAACTGTGGGGCAAGTATGTCCTTCAATAATTTTCTCAAAGAACTAGACCCCACTCTTCATAAACAATATACGCTTGAGAAATTTAAGGAAGGATATACTGGTAAGAATTTTGTGGTTGAAGAACCAAAGTTTGAATTCTCAAAACCAACTTTTTCCAAGAAACTAAACCTTCCAAAAGCATCATCAAATCAAATTGCTAAAGAATACTTGGAAAAAAGAAAACTCAATCCAGAAAAGTTTTATTTTGCTGACAAGTTTCAGGAGTGGGTGAATACTCAAAAACCCACATTTAGTAGGATTGTAAAGGATGAGAGTCGTATAGTCATACCACTATACACTAGGGAAGGAGAAGTCTTCGGATTTCAGGGAAGAGCACTAGGTCCGAATAGTGTTAAATACATTACCGTCATCTTGGATGATTCGATTCCCAAACTTTATGGACTCAATAAGGTAAATGCAAATGAGACGGTTTATATTGTCGAAGGACCATTTGACTCTGAGTTTGTAGAGAATGGAATTGCTATGTGTGGTGCCGATGTTGATGTATCATCCTGTAACTTTAAGGATGTTGTTTATGTCTTTGATAATGAACCACGAAATCGAGAAATCTGTAATAGAATGAATAAGATTATTGAGAGTGGAAGTAAGGTTGTGATTTGGTCAAAATCTATTCAGCAAAAAGACATTAACGATATGGTGCTTGCTGGACTTTCGGTTATGGATGTGTTAAAATTAAATACTCACTCAGGTTTAGAAGCAAAAGTAAAGTTTACCGAATGGAAGAAAGTATGAGCAACGGAACAAAGGTTATTAAAAGAAACGGATCGATTGAGGGTCTTGACTTAAACAAACTTCACCTGATGGTAGAAGAAGCATGTAAGGACTTGGCAGGAGTATCGGCATCTCAGGTTGAAATGAAGTCCGGTATTCAGTTTTATGATGGCATTACTACATCGGAGGTTCAGGAGATTCTAATTCGCTCTGCAAGCGACTTGATTGACCTTGACCATCCTAACTATCAGTTTGTTGCTGCCAGACTCCTTCTGTTCGCTCTCCGCAAGCAGTTATTCGGTCGTATGCACGAGTGCTCCACTCTGATTGAACACGTTCATAATTGTGTTGATAAGGGTGTCTATGATGAAGAGATTCTAAGTCTTTATAGTGATGAAGAGTTTGAGAAACTTCAATCCTTTATTGTACATGAGCGTGATTATCTCTTCACCTATGCGGGTCTCCGCCAGGTGGTTGATAAGTATCTGGTTCAGGACAGAAGTTCTGGTGCTCTTTATGAGACTCCGCAGTTTATGTACCTGATGATTGCTGCTACCATCTTCTCTAAATATCCAAAGGAAACTCGTTTGGATTACGTTAAAAAATATTATGACGCAATCAGCAAACACAAAATCAACATCCCAACGCCGATTATGGCAGGAGTCAGAACTCCACTTCGTCAATTTGCATCTTGTGTTCTCGTTGATGTTGATGACACCCTCGATAGTATCTTTAGCAGCGATGTGGCTATTGGTAAATATGTCTCACAAAGGGCTGGTATCGGCATTAACGCTGGTAGAATCCGTGGCATCAACAGCAAAATCAGAGGCGGAGAGGTACAGCACACAGGCGTGGTGCCCTTCCTTAAGAAGTTTGAGGCAACTGTCCGATGCTGCACTCAGAACGGCATCAGAGGTGGTTCTGCTACAGTTCACTTTCCTATCTGGCACCAAGAAATAGAAGACATTCTAGTTCTTAAAAATAATAAAGGAACTGAAGATAATCGTGTTCGTAAATTAGACTACAGTATCCAAATCTCCAAACTGTTCTATGAACGATTCATCAAGAATGAAGAGATTTCACTCTTCTCTCCACACTCAGTTCCTGGGTTGTATGATGCTTTTGGCACTGATTCATTTGACGGGTTATATGTGGATGCAGAACGAAATGAGTCTATTCCAAGAAAAACGATTGGAGCACAAGAACTTTTTCTGGACCTTCTGAAGGAAAGAGCAGAGACTGGTCGTATTTACATTATGAATATTGACCACTGCAACTCTCATAGTTCTTATCTGGATAAGATTGAGATGAGCAACCTCTGCCAAGAAATTACGATTCCGACGAAACCTATTCAACATATTGATGATCCTAATGGAGAAATTGCTCTTTGTATTCTGAGTGCCATCAATATTGGAAAAATTAAGACTAATGAGGATCTTGAAGTTCTTTGTGATCTTGCTATTAGGAGTCTTGATGAACTTATTGATTATCAAAACTATCCCGTCAGAGCAGCAGAAATCGCCACTAAAGCACGGCGATCACTTGGAGTAGGTTATATTGGTCTGGCACACTATCTTGCCAAGAATGGAGAAAACTATGGAGACCCTGGTGCTTGGAAACTAGTACACGACTTGAGTGAGGCATTCCAATATTATCTGATTAAGGCAACCGTAAATCTTGCGAAAGAAAAGGGTGCCTGTGAGTATTCTCATCGTACCAAGTATGGTCAAGGTATTCTACCGATTGATACATACAAGAGAGATGTTGATGAAATTGTTCCGAATAATTTGAAATATGATTGGGATAGTCTTAGGGAACAAGTTAAGCAATATGGAGTACGGAACTCAACACTGTCGGCACAAATGCCTTCGGAGAGCAGTTCCGTTGTGTCAAATGCAACAAACGGAATTGAACCGCCTCGTGGATACTTGTCCATTAAGAAATCAAAGAAGGGTCCGCTCAAACAGATTGTACCCCAGTATCAAACTCTTAAGAACAACTATACGCTTCTTTGGGATATGCCTAACAATACTGGTTATATCAATATTGTTGCTGTTATGCAAAAGTTCTTTGATCAGGCAATTTCTGGAAACTGGTCGTATAATCCAGAAAATTATCCCAATAATGAAGTACCTGTGTCGGTAATGGCACAAGATATGCTTACTTGTTTCAAATTGGGACATAAAACAGCATATTATCAGAATACTTATGATATTAAGACCGATGAAGTGGTTGAAGAATCTAAAGAAGACCTTCAATCACTTCTGAATGACATTATGAGTTCTGATGAAGACGATTGTGAAAGTTGCACAATCTGACCTGAGTAAATATAAAAGTGTGAGTTAATTTGGAGAAAAAAAATTATGGATTTTAACTTTAAGACAAAACTAGAGGAGAAGAATGTGGTCAATCAAATGACAGTTTTTAACTCTCAGGAGGTAGATACTAAAAAGCAACCGATGTTTTTTGGAGCACCTCTGGGCATTCAGCGTTATGATTCTTACAAGTATCCAATCTTTGATAAATTAACTCAGCAACAACTTGGATACTTTTGGAGACCTGAGGAGATTTCTCTTCAGAAAGATCGTGGTGATTATCAAACATTACGTCCAGAACAAAAACACATTTTCACCAGTAATCTGAAATATCAGATTATGCTTGATTCGGTTCAGGGAAGAGGTCCCGGTATGGCATTTGCTCCCTACTGCTCTCTTCCTGAACTGGAAGCATGTATGAAGGTCTGGGAGTTTATGGAGATGATTCATAGTCGCTCATATACATATATCATTAAGAATGTTTATTCGGACCCTGCGGATGTCTTTGATACAATTCTTCGTGATGAAAGAATCCTAGAACGTGCCGTGAGTGTCACCGAAGCATATAATGATTTCATCAATAGTGCTCAACATTATGGAACTTCTGAACTTTGGAAACATGCCCAAGAATCAGTTCCTCACGCACAGGCAGAAAGATATGAACTCAAAAGAAAACTTTTCAGAGCAGTTGCAAACGTTAATATTCTTGAAGGTATTCGCTTTTACGTCAGTTTCGCTTGCAGTTTTGCATTTGGCGAACTCAAACTTATGGAGGGAAGTGCAAAAATCATCGGTCTAATTGCCCGTGATGAGAGTCAGCACTTGGTCATTACTCAAAACATTCTCAACAAATGGAAGGAAGGTGATGACCCTGATATGAAGAAAATCTCACAGGAAGAAGAGCAGTGGGTCTATAAGACTTTTGAGAATGCAGTCAATCAAGAAAAACTCTGGGCAGAATATTTGTTCAAGGATGGTTCTATGATTGGACTGAATGATAAACTTCTTTGCCAGTATGTTGAATGGACTGCCAACCGCAGAATGAAGGCAATTGGTCTTCGCCCACTTTATGATATTTCTGCGAAGAATAATCCCCTTCCTTGGACCTCACACTGGTTGAATTCAAGAGAACTTCAGGAGGCACCTATGGAAACGGAAAAAGAATCCTATGTGATTGGTGGTATTAAACAGGATGTTGGTGCTAATACTTTCTCAGGTTTCAAGTTGTGACACCAAAAATACTCAATAGTGATGGAAATTACGATGAGTGGTGTGAAGAAGAACTTATAAAATGTTATAAAGATGCTGCCGAATATGATGATTTCCTTTTCGGAGACCACGACTATTCTTATATTTGGTTGAATAATAAAATTAATGAGGGTCCTTGAGACCCTCTTTTTTTTTATAAATAACTAAAAAAGAAAAGATGTCTAGACTTACTGGTACTGATGCATATGGTTTGATGGAGGCATATAATAATGTATATGCTCCTCAAGAAATCACCGAAGAGCAAGTTTGGGAAGAAGTTGAAAACTGGGTAAATTCACTCATCGAAGAAGGTTATGACCTGAGTGATTATACTTGGGAAGAGATGTATGAGTCTTATATTGAAGAGCAAGATGCAGTTCAAGGTTCTTTATTTACCAATAAAGGAACTACTCAAAACTTTAGAGGAAAACCAGGAGGAAAACCAAGAACTCCTTTTGTTAAGATTGAACCAGTTCCTACAAGATCGGGGGTCCAACCAACACCACCAAGAACATCCGCATCTACTGCAAGACAATCGCCGGGACAATTAAGTATTCCCAGTCCAAACAAACCAACAACAGCAAAACCAAATCCATACAGACCTGGTGCTACTGTTCGTGCCACTGGTCCTAACATGGATAAGTTCCCACAACTTCAGAGATTTGCTAATCAAGCAAGAAGAGTTGCTGAACCAGTTTCTAGATTTGCAGGTGCTGCTGCTGGATTGACAAGAATAACTCCTGCTGGTGTTGCTGCTGCCGTGTTGGCACCAAGATCTACTGCACCCGGAACACTTAATGCCGCATTAAAGAGAGGAGATTATAAACCACAACAAGGTCCAAAAAATCCAGATCAAGGTTTGTCTAAATCTCAGTCTTTTGATAAGGCATATAAAACAGCAAAAAATAAAAAAAATGGGATGGGTTCTACTTTTACTTGGAATAACAAGTCTTATAAAGTAGAAGAATATGATGTTCTATTTTCGTATATTCTAGATGAAGGTTATGCTGATACTGAAGAAGCAGCAACAACTATTGTTGAAAATATGAGTGAGAAATGGATATCTACTATTTTAGAGGCACATCCTTTAGATACTGAAAGAATGCTCAGGAAAACAGGAAAACCTTATCGCCAACCTCAATACTTAAAAGCAAAACCAAAAAAGAAATCTGTGGGTGATTGATAGTGAAAAGAGTCCTTGAGACTCTCTTTTTTTATAAATAAATATAAATTGTAAGACTTTAAGAATTAAAATGACTTCTTTAAACCTTTACGAAGCATATGCTGCTGTTTATGATGATAATCTTAGGCAGGAACTTCTTTCCGCACCAGTAAAAGAAGATTTTTCTTTTATTGATGATCTAAGTGATAATGAACTCGTTCAGGTAATGGAAGAGATTCTTTCTGAGGGAGAAGTTACTCTTGACGAATGTTTTGATGCTTTTGACGAAGTTTTAATTGAAGCAACAGTAACTTCAAGTGAGGACAGACCATCTGAAGGATCATCAAGAGTTACTTCCTCCTCAGATAGAAGATCAGAAAAAACTGCAGAAAGAAGAAAGAAAGTAAGAGTTGGTAGAGTAATTCAAGCAGCGGAGAGAGCTGGAGAAAAGATTAAGGGTGGCGCTAAAAAGACAAAAGAAAAAGTAACCGGAAGACTTGCTTCTGCTAAAGAAAAGATTACAGGATTCTTAGGTAAAATTGGTCGTTCATTAAAGGCAGGAGCATCTGCCGCAAAGAAAGAGTTTAGTGGTGAAGCAGGAAGAGAAGCAAACGCAAGAGTAACTGGTCGTCGGTTGAGAAGAGCAGCAAGAACTCAAGCATCTGCAGAAAGAAGTAAAGATACAAGTGCTTTTGTAAAGAAATCATCTCCTTTTGATTATGAACCGGCACCCAAACCAGCATGGGAAAAAAGAGACACAACTTATAGTGGCGGTGGAGTTGGTAGGAGAGAAGTAGCATCTTCCGGTGGTATTCGATCAAGAGGAACATCTGGTGGTGGAGAAGGACCTTCCTCAACAGGAAGAGCACTTCCTCCTGTAGGTGCCGGATCAAGAACTCCTGGCGGCAAACCAAGAAGACAATCACAAATAACTTTTGCTCTGAGTAAAGCTGCATCTAAAGGTAGAAAATTGTTAAACCAAGAGTATGACCTTCTTGCCTCATACATCCTTGAGGACATAATCAACGAAGGTTATGCCAATACCTTTGAGGAAGCATTTGAAGTTCTTGAGTCATTTAGTGATTATGAGATAGGTGAAATCGCTGAGAACTATCTTGTAGAAGATACTGAAACTGTAGATCTTTATGATGTTATTCTATCACATCTACTTGATGAAGGTTATGCTGATACTGAAGAATCAGCACTTGTAATTATGGCAAATATGAGTGAAGAGTGGAGGGAGAGTATTGTTGAGGGGGACTACAATCCTAGGATGGCAAATAATGTTGGAATTGTTGGACCAACGCAAAAGGCGATTGATAACATTCCTTTTGTGAGAGATATTAGGATTGCGATTGCTAATTCGCAAAAAGGAACTGAAGATAAAATGGCTGGCAAAAATAAAGGGAAGGTTGGCAAACATACGGTTTTTAGCAACCTTACGTCAACTAAACTTAAGGATGGGAGTGTGACATCACCAAATACTCGGTATACTGATATAAGTCCAGATAGAAACAGATAAAATCAATGGAATCTATAGGAGAATAAACCACTTTCCAAACTGACACACGGAGGGTCCTTGAGACCCTCTTTTTTTATAAATACCTAAAAAAGGATTGATGAAATCATATAAAGAATTTTGTAAGGATGCAAATATTCAAGAATTTTGGAATCCATTTGCACCAAAACCAAATTCAGTAGCAAAACCCCAATCGGTTTTGGCATATAAGAATTACCAATCAGGAGTTCTTAATAAATCAACTAATGAATTTACTCCTAGACCTCATAGTGGTCCTGAGCAAACTAGATATGGTTGGAAACCAGTGAGTGTAAGTTCCTATAGTAAAAAAGACACTCCAGGACCAAAAACTGCAAGCGGGCACAAGTTTGATGACAAGCAAAGATTAGTTGCTGTCCCTTATAAGTATAAGGAAGGGCAAGCACCAAAAGGAACATGGGAAGGAACTCCATCAACACCTTTCGGTACTAAATTGAACGTTACAGCAAAACCTATGGGAACATCAACAAAAGTTTCCAATACTTCGGTTCAAGATACTGGAAACTTTGGTCCTGCCGGTGATTATAATAAATCTACAAGTTATGATCTTTCTCGTCAAACTGCAGCAGATGTTACTGGCAATCCAAACATAACTTCAACAGAATTTGGTAAACGAAAAGTTTATGTGAGACCTTCTAAACCTTGAGAATCTCGGTTTTTTATAAATAAATCTATAAAGAACTTTAAGAAAAGATGTCTAGACTTACTGGTAGTGACGCTAAGGGTTTGATGGAGGCATATCAGGCAGTATATGCTCCTCAAGAACTTACTGAAGAACAGGTATGGGAAGAAGTTGAGAACTGGGTCAATTCACTTTTAGAAGAAGGTTATGACTTAAGTGAATATACTTGGGATGAGATGTATGAGGCGTATTCTCAGTTAGATGAATATGCATATGCAGTACCCCTAATACAGGCAGGTCTACGGGCAGCTTTACCAGCAATTGGACGGGCAGCTTTACCAGCAATTGGAGCTGCTACTAAGTTGTTGCAGGGACGAGGACAATCAAAACCTCAAGAACCTGTGGATTACGGACAAGGTACATATTTTTCGTCTAGTAAGGACAAACCAGCTCCTAAACCATCTTGGGAGAAGCCTTCGGCAGCACCATCTGGAGGTAGCACCAGATTGCCAAGCCCAGCACCACAGCCTGGAAAGAAACCAACAGAAGAACAAAAAGCGGCAGCAAAAGCAGCAGCAGAAAAACAATTAGCAGCAGAACGAGCAGCAGCATCAAAACCAAAACTAGAAGTAAAACCAGAAGTAAAACCAGAAGTAAAACCAAAACCAGAAGTAAAACCAGAAGTAAAACCAGAAGTAAAACCAAAACCAGAAGTAAAACCAGAAGGTCCTAATGGAACTCAAAGACTCTTGAGTTCTAAAGCAAGAGAATTAAGACAATCTATTGGGCGTGGTGGTAAAGATCCTCAAGGAAGAGGAATGACTGCCGCTGCCGGGGAATTAATTGGATCTGCAGTAAGAACTCCAATAAGGCAAACTTTAGACGTAACAAGAAAAGTAATGACTCCTTTAATAGCACCAGCAGCTGGTGCCTATGCTGCTTGGAAAGGAGTTACTGATTTAATGAACCCGGAAACAAGAGCGGGGAGATGGATTAGAGGAGTTAGGAGGGAAGACTATGAAATTATTGATATTGTTAAAAACTATTTAATTGATAATAAGTACTCTAATGATGAAGAATCTGCTTTAAGTATTATAGAAAATATGAGTGATGAATGGATAGAAAATATTTTAGAGGCTCCTGAATTAGGAAGTACAAACGCTCAAGGTAAATTTTATACTGGTCCAAAATATGGATATCAATCTTGGCAAACAGCATCTTCCAAAAGATTACTTCCAAGTGAAGTTCTAGGTTCTGAACCACCTAAAGCAGCAGCACCAAAACCAGAACCTCAAAGAGGAAGTACAAACGCTCAAGGTAAATTTTATACTGGAAAACAGTATGGATATCAATCTTGGCAAACAGCATCTTCCAAAAGATTACTTCCAAGTGAAGTTCTAGGTTCTGAGCCTCCAAAAGCAAGGGCAGCAACACAACCTCCAGATCCAGGAGCTAAACAACCAGGAGAATCTCTAGCAGATTATGCTAAAAGAACAGAACGTGAGGCATCAGCATCACAACCTCCAGCATCAGGAAAACCTCCAGCATCAGGAAAACCTCCAGCATCAGGAAAACCTCCAGCATCAACTTCAGCACCACCACCAAAAGTATCTCCATCAAAACCAGCACAAACTGGTGATAGAACAAAGGATCTTACAACTTGGGCTTTAGCAAACAAAATTATGATTGATAAGGTAGGAACAAAAGCACAAAGAGAAATTCTTACTAAAGCACAAACAGGAGGAACTATGCCAGCACCTAGACCTTTAAAGACATCTTTAAAAGACTCTTACGACTATGATGCCTATGACCTTGTGCTTGAGTATCTCCTCTCACAGGGGCACGTAGACACCTTAGAGGAGGCAAATTATGTGATGTTGGTAATGGATGCTGAAACTATTGGAAGTATTGTTGAAGAATGTGAAAATGATTTACTTGCAGAAGAAATCACCGAGTGGGTAAATGAACTTATAGAGGAAGGTTATGATCTTTCAGAATATACTTGGGAAGATCTTGCAGAGTATTATGTGAATGAAGCAAATAAAGCAGAAAAAATGCTTGGTTTAACTTCAAGACAACGTGAGAGAGCAAGAAATCTCAATCAATACACCGATAAACCCATATTTTATGGTACTAATCCAAATAGAAGAAAAAAAGCAGATAATAGTGATCCAATCTTGAATAATGCACACAAAGGAATGACTGCAAAAAGAAAAGCATCTCATAGAGCAGGAAGAGGAACAAGAGGTGATTCTGGAGAATCTACTAATGTCGTAAAATCACGCTATCAAGCAAATAAGGATCATGAAGATGGTTATCCTTCAATTACAAAAAGGGGTCAAGGTCCTACTTAGTAACTAAATCCTAACATAACTTAAAGGAGGCTTGACAAGTCTCCTTTTTTTGTGTAGACTAGGTTTGTCTCCGTTGAAGGATAAATAATAGCTCTATAAGACTACTAAATGAGCTATGAGAATCCTTGGAGATATAATGGGGAGATTTTTGAATCAAACCATATAGAAGATTATTTTGGATTCGTATATCTCATATCCTGTAAGACCACCGGTAGAAATTATATTGGACGCAAGTACCTTTGGCAGTTCAGAACCCCAAAAGGAAAAAAGAGAAAAGTAAAGTCAGAATCTGATTGGAAAAATTATTATGGTTCTTGCCCAGAATTAAAAGAAGATATAATCAAATACGGCAAGGAGTTCTTCAGTAGAGAAATTATAAGTCTTCATAAGACAAAAGGTAAATGTAACTTTGAGGAAACAAGACAACTTTTTCTAAATAATGTACTGACCGAATCACTTGACTCTGGGGTTCCGGCATACTATAATAGCAATATTCTCTCTAGATATTTTCGGAAAGACTATTATGATGACGCTACTGGAACAAACTCTTAGGTCTTCTCACGATTGGGCAGTTGATCGCATACATACATTATGTGAGAATAAGGATATTGAATCTGCACACGCAATTCAAGCAGAGTTTAGAGAATGGATGGATCCCGAGATCCCGCAACACGATGTTTTTTCACTCGAATACTTAGGAGAAGAATAATGAGAGTAGACCTTCACAATTTCTTTCAGTACTACGACCCAAAGAATCCAAAGCATGTTGCGGCAGTAGAGCAACTTGAAGTAGATTTGATAGGTAAATCTCCAGACCTGATGGAGGATACTGCAAATTGGGTGAAGATTTTTAGAACAAAACTAGAAGTAGTAATTCCAGGAATTTTAAATATTCCCTACTATCCTCAAACAGATAATTATAGAGATGCTAATCGTACTTGTAATAGTTCTGCCTGTGCTATGTGTCTTGAGTATTTTAAACCGGGAACTTTAGTAGGAGCAAAAGGTGATGATGCTTATGTTCAGAAAGTATTCGCAATCGGTGATACAACTGACCACTCAGTTCAAACCAAAGTTCTTGCTTCTTACGGAGTTAAGTCTGAGTTTAGGTATAATCTTGGGTTTGCTGACCTTAATCGTGAGTTGTCTGCTGGGAGACCCGTTGTTATTGGCATACTCCATCGTGGCACTCTATCTTCTCCTACTGGCGGGCATATGCTGTGTGTAATAGGTAAGAAGGGTGAGGACTATGTTGTAAATGACCCTTATGGTTCTTTGAATGATGGATACACAGGAGCAGTCACGAATGGTAAAGGTGCCGTATATAAGAAGTCAGACCTTCAGTATCGTTGGTTGGAGAAAGGAAAAGATAAAACTGGGTGGGGAAGAATTTTCAAATGACTATCAAATTCATAGATGCCGTAGAGAACCATAAAGACCTAGAGCATCAAAATCGTGCCTGGGCATTTCTTCAGGCATCAGTTCACAAAGAAATCTTGGATGAGTTTGCTAGGATTTATAGAAATCAAAAGGTAGAACCAACACTTGATGGACTACCACTTCAAGGTGTTGCACTTATCAAGGAATTTGAAGATTGTCATCTCAAAGCATATTATGATCCTCTTACAGGTGGGTTGCCCATTACGATTGGTTGGGGCAGCACTCGTAGAAAGGATGGAACCCGATTTATGATTGGGAATAAAATTACTCAAGAAGAAGCAGATGATTTGTTCTACTATCAACTTCGTCGTGAGTTTATTCCTGCTCTCCAAAAAATACCTTACTGGAGTGAAATGAATGACAATCAAAGAGGGTCTTTACTTTGCTTTGCTTACAATCTTGGTGCAGATTTTTATGGTCATCCTGACTTCAATACTATTACAAGAGTCCTGAAGAATAAGGAATGGAATGAGGTTCCAAAGTCACTAGAACTTTATCGTAATCCTGGAACTAATGTTGAAGCAGGATTATTGAGAAGAAGAAAAGCAGAAGGAAAACTTTGGTCTACACCATAAAAGGTTTTGCTATTCCTTCATTTATCATTCTCTCATTCACCGTAACTGGGTCTCCAACAAAATAAAGAGTGCCAAGTATCCTTCCATACTTATCTTCTTTGAAAGTTTCAATTACCCATTCACCTTCTCGGGACAGTTCTTTTTCTAACCACGCTTTTGTCGCAAGACCTTCTGCTTTTTCTTTAAGGTCTTTGGTTCTTGTTTCTGCTGCATTAATACCTTTGAGACGAACTCTTTGAACAGTTGTAAGATTGAATCCCAAATCTATTGAAACATCTAATGTGTCTCCATCAACAATTCTTTCTATCTTCTTGATTCTATAGTTATACATTATCTTCTTCGTATGCTAATTTAAGTATATAGTATATTATATAAGCAGCACCGGCAAGTCCAATACCTAATAGTATATTTACACTCCATACTGGGTCAGTCATTTTCTTTTTCTTCAGGTTTTTTATTTAAGTTTGCCTTCAAAGCAATAATAGTTGCCAGAAGAGACATCAAAACTTGAATTGATTCTGATGTATTATCGTCACATTTACTTGGAGGTTTTGCTCCACTTTTATCAAATGCCTTTACAAGATACAGATAATGTAAACTAGTCATTACCTTGAAATTACATATTACATAATTTGTGAAAGTCATTCCAACAATTGCTGCTGCTACAAATGCAACCATCACAGGAACTATATTATCAAGTGTTGGATATTTGAATTTCATAATCGTCCTTCGGTTTTATGTATCCATTCCTTCAACTCAGCAACATATTTTCTGAGTTCTTGTGCCTTATTTAGATGCCATTCATCACCACTCCTGAGGTACTCGTGAGTGTGATTATCTATTGCCTTGAGAATATTGTGTATCGGTGTATTCCAGTGCTCTCTATGAGGTGTATTCCACTCTCGTGGCATAAAATGTGAAAAGTAGTTTGAAGTATTTAGATTCTCCGGAGACTTATTTACCTCTAACCACTTCTCAAACTGGCATACTTGACAGAACCTAAATAATCTCATATAGTGTAAAAGCAGAGTTTCGTGAGTGGATTCATATTCCTGATGATGTAAAGGAAATAGACATCATTTATATGGATATGGATTCTATAAATAATTAGAAACTATTCATATGAAGACGTTTCAAGAGTTTATATTGGAAGCAGAAATCAAGTGGAATACTGGAACTCTTAAAGGAAGTAAGAAAAGTCCCAGTGATACTGCAAAGCAAAGGAAAGCAAAACTAGAAAGAGATGCTAAGCAAAAACCATCCCCAAAAGTTTTTAGTAGAGTAACTAAAATTAAAAAGGGAATATCTGGTGCCGATGCTTTAGCAAAAGATACTGATCCAAAACCAGAAACTAGGGCATCTAGAATGCAAAGAACCGGTAAAATGAGAGTGAATACTGGATATGCTACATTTAAAGATACGCCCACAAGTTCTGTTGGTACTGAGAGTGGTGTAGATAGGACGGGAGTTCACGATTTGGGACAAGGAGGTCGTAGAACTGGTTCAGCAACTGCTCCGGGAGAAGTTGTATCAGATAGATATGGCAAGGTCACTGGTGGAAGAGGAACGAGGGTGAATCGTTCTGGTGGTACGGTCGGTAGAAAAGGATGACTTGACAAAACCTAAATAATCTCATATAATGCAAAGGAACCCACTCAAAAGGTGGGTTTTGTCATAATGAGTCTGTGACGTGACACTTAGAGCCGTGGAAGATGCCCTTCGAGAGAGGTGGTATACCCCTCTTCTATACGGATGCCGAATTCTATTAAAATTAATGCAACAATTTTTTACTGTAGCCTTTCCCCTTTTGGCAATGGTTACAACCAGCACGGCAACACTGCCCCAAGTGTTTCCTCCTCCACCCGTGAGTGGTCCGCCACCATTCTCTATTATTCAAGAGGATCCTACACCAAAGACAGCGACCAGAGAGGTTGCTCCAGTTAAACCAAAAGAAAAAAGACTAATTTGTAAAGGATGTAATACTAATGAAACGAAGACTGTAGAATTTTTACAGAAACGTGGAATTACTGACAAAAATGCCATAGCAACCATTATGGGCAATATCCGACAAGAATCTACCTTCACTCCTAATGTATGTGAGGGTGGTGCTATAGTGTCTTATAATTCTTGTAGGAGTGGTGGTTATGGTCTTATTCAATTTACCGATGCTCCAAGATATAACGGTCTTGGTAAGTTTGCTGCTCGTATTGGTGGAGACCCTTCCACACTTGATACTCAATTGAAATACATTATGTACGAAAGTGATTGGAAGATGATTGAACCTCATATGAAAACTCCCGGTAAGTCTATTAATGATTATATGAGACTTGCTAGAAAGTGGATACGTTGGGGCGATCACGGTGCCCGAACTGACTTTGCTTATAATTATGCAAATCGTTTAGTTCTTACTGAAGTCTAAAATTCATAAAATTGAATAAATATAGGAGGGCACTCATAACCCTCCTTTTTTTATGTTTAATTTCAATTTCGGCAAGAAGAAACCTGATATAAAACAATATGCAATTATAGGAGTCGTATTATCTTCTGTGATTGTAATACTCTCACAGTGCTCTAGTATTCCTAGCAATCAACTTTGGGATTTACTGGATGAGATACAAAGAAAATATTTTCCACAAACTATACTAAATGAGTTTATTATCAAAGATGATGAAAAACTCAAAAGAAGAATTAAGAGAGATGTTGATAGGGCAATTGATGATTATTGGAAACAATCTGGAGAGAAACCAGTAGAAGTTCCTGCTCCAATATTTTCAGAAAAATCTGTTGATAAATCTGTGTGTTATACCGAAGAATGTAAGTCACTCGGTGGAGAAATGCGGTTATGTGCTCCTTGGGTGTCTGGATGTAACTAAAAGTCGTATATATAACCATATCCTATTTTATTTTGGAGATTATTATGTCTGTATCACAAGAACTACTGAGTGCGATTGAAGCATGGAAAGTAGAAGACGAAAAGTTCACTGCCGGTAATAGTGCCGCTGGTACTCGTGCCCGTAAGGCACTTCAGGAAGTTGCCAAACTGGTCAAGACCCGTAGAAGTGAGATTACCGAAGAGAAGAACGCCCGTAAGGAAGCAAAGGGTTGACTTTAGTGCCCTGATGCCTTATAGTACTATCATAGGCAGCGGGGGTCCAAACTTCGTATAAGTCCTGCCCCTCCCATGCCTCTCATAGAAGCACAAACAGGGGGGTTCCTTATGTCCCGTTAGCTCAGGAGACAGAGCAATTCTCTTCTAAAGAATCGGTCGTGGGTGCGAATCCTACACGGGACGTTGGGGAATTAGCTCAGTTGGTAGTAGCACTTGCTTTGCAAGCAAGATGTCATCGGTTCGAGTCCGATATTCTCCACTTGACTTTTTAACAAAAAAGTCTTATAAATAAAAACACTTAGGTCGAAAACAATGTCTTACCCGATGCCCACAAAACAGATTAGTAATCTCGATTGCCGTTATTGGCATATTGAGGGTGCTCCCCTGTTTGCGGATATGGTAGGTCAGATGTAAGAACCGAACCATAAAAAGCAAATAAGAAGGGGAGAGAAACCAAAAGTTTCCTCCCCTTTTTTATTGCTTGTGACAGTTCCACAAGTGTCCACCAGTGCCTTTCCAGAGACCAAACGGTGGTATTCTAATCAAGTGGTCGAGGGATAGACCCTCCACCAGAACCTAGACAATCGAATATTTATCCATATTATTTGGGTCGTTGGCAGATCGGTTTATGCACCCGGCTTTTAACCGGTAGAGAGAGGTTCAATTCCTCTACGACCCATTTGGGAGAATGTCTACTGTTGGCAACGTAGTACCAGTCTGTAAAACTGGAGTGGTTTTTTAGCCTCGGGGGTTCAATTCCCTCTTCTCCCACCTTGACCCTATGATGAAGTGGTTATCATACTTCTCTGTCTAAGAAGAATCACGAGTTCAAATCTCGTTAGGGTCGTTGGAGGCAAGGAAAGTAAAAGGAGCATGGGAACGCCTTCGGGATGATACCGCACCTGCCTTCAAATCAAGTTCCTATCGACTAGCGGTTAGGTCACCTCCCTTTCAAGGAGGTAGCACGGGTTCGAATCCCGTTAGGAATACCTCTGGGAGTAGCTCAGTTTGGTAGAGCTGGGTGTTTGGAACGCTCAAGTCGCAGGTTCAAATCCTGCCTCTCAGACTTTGGGAACATAGCTCCAATTGGTAGAGCACTTGATTGAAGATCAAGGTGTTATCGGTTCAAATCCGATTGTTCCCACTTGCCCTTGCCGTTGGTACGGTAACATAGGGTTCAACTTGATAAAGTAGTTTTAGATAGGTGTGCTGAACCCACACTGATAAGAACCTCCCTCATAAGGTCGTCTTCTTGTACGAAACATTAAGTCTATGAAGAGTGGGATCATTCCCCACCAAGGGCACACAATGGAATGTAACTCAGTGGTAGAGTGCTGTGCTGATAACGCAGAAGGCGTGAGTTCAAATCTCACCATTCCAATTGTTGCTTTCGGGCAACATAAAACCCTTATGGGTTTCTTCAAGACAACATAGAAAGGTGACCGAGAGGCTTAAGGTAGAAGTTTGCTAAACTTCCGAGGGGAAAAACCCCTCCGAGGGTTCGAATCCCTCCCTTTCTGCTGGCAGTATAGTTCAGTGGCAGAACGTTTCTCTCATAAAGAAATCGTCGGTGGTTCGATTCCACCTACTGCCATGTGTCGGTAGCATAATTGGTTAATGCGCTAGATTGTGAATCTAGTTTATGCGGGTTCAAGTCCCGTCCTTCACCTTTGCCCTTATAGCTCAGTGGTAGAGCAACTCACTAGTAATGAGTAGGTCGCTAGTTCAAATCTAGTTGAGGGCTCTCAACTATCTGGAAATTCCAGATAGTTCAATATGTCTAGGTGGCAGAGTGGTCGAATGCGGAGGTCTGCAAAACTTCTTTTACCGTGGGTTCAAATCCCACCCTAGACTCTTGATTCTTTATGAATCATATTTAATGAGAAATCGTCTAATGGTAGGACACCGCCCTTTGAAGGCGTTTATCTAGGTTCGAGTCCTAGTTTCTCAGCCAGCCTGATTGATGGAATTGGAATACATACTTGTCTTAGAAACAAGGTTTTACAGGTTCGAGTCCTGTATCGGGCATTGGATTTTATATCCAAATTTTGTTGGGTTAGTCTAACGGTAAGATGCAGGTCTCCAAAACCTTGCGATGGGAGTTCAAATCTCTCACCCTTCGCCAAATGCCCTGGTAACTCAGTGGAAGAGTGCTTCGCTACGAACGAAGAAGACGGGGGTTCAAATCCCTCTCAGGGTGCCATTTAAATCTAAATACGGTAGGTGCAAAAAAATCATGGAATTAGTAGAACCACATTCCACAATATTGGTTCTGAATAGTTCTTATGAACCATTACATTTCACAAATTGGAAAAGAGCAATTGTTCTTCTCTTCAAGGAGAAAGCAAAACTCATTACTAAACGTGTAATCCGTTTAGTCAGTTATGTGAGAATTCCTTTCAATCAGGGTAAAAGTTCTTATCCTAGCAGATCTCTAATTTACAAGAGAGATGATTACGAATGTCAGTATTGTAGATCTGAAAAAAATCTTACAATCGACCACGTAATTCCACGCTCCAGAGGTGGGCAAGATACTTGGGAAAACCTTGTTGCTTGTTGCTCTAAATGTAATTTAAAGAAAGGTAATTTACTTCTTTCTGAAACAAGTATGACTTTGAAGAAAAAACCAGAAGCACCTTTCAACCGTGTTTATCTAGATCTTCAAAAAAGTCGTATTTCCGAATGGAAAGATTATGTGATCGGTTGAGGACGGTTTTAGAACTGGACCATAGGGGTTGACGAACGAAGCAATTCCTGTTATTCTATAAGGGTGGTTGAGAGAGACCACCAAATCGGGAGATTAACTCAGCGGTTAGAGTGTCTGATTTACATTCAGAAAGTCCACAGTTCGAATCTGTGATTTCCCACTTGACAATCTGAAGGTTTTGCCTTATGATTGTTTTCGGGATTGTCCCTCCCCCAAATATGAAAAGTATTTGGAAAACTGACTTCTAATCTATGAGGGTCAGGCATCTTCGGATGTATAAGGGAAAGGAAGATGGAGAATAGAGGTGATTGCCTCGGCCAACTCCACCAATCTTCTATCGGTTAATTCTCCTTGGCGGGAGCAGAAACCGTAAGTAACATATAAGAGTGAGCACAACGCCAATAGTGAATGCTTCTTGTATGACTAGGAATTACAGTAGTTATCCTGGAAATAGTACGGTTAAACGTACTCCTATGGTTAAGGATTCGCCGTGAAAGCACCGTATATCGTTCCTTCGGGTGGTATATTAGGTAAACTGCGATTGATGAAACCGAAGCCCCTAACGTCATTTGCGAAAGCGAATGATTGTGTCGAAAGACCTCTGACAGACTGTATTCACGGTACAGAAAGTTGGAAGATGTGCGAAACTAGATTCTGATCAAGTCAGGGTAGCAAGCATAGAAGGTAGAGTCAATTATATGATTTGCTTATTAGATAAATAAGTGGGGAAGCATCTGAACTCGGAAACGACGAGGTGTGCGTACTACCTAAACAAAGGTAGCACAGATGCAAAGGAGATAGACGACACTAAAATCCTTAACAACGTGGGGAAGTGTACCGGTTGCACAGAAGTCTCATAAACTTCAGGAAGGAGGTTCAACTCCTCCCCCCGCCACCAAATGCTGTTGGTAGTCTAGTGGTCAGGACACCCCGATAAGGGAGTTGGAGAAGTAGGGGTTCGATTCCCCCACAACGGCACATTTATTCCCATCGACCGAGCAAGAGAACGGGCCCGACTGTTAATCGGAGATTGGTAGGGGCAGTACCTACGATGGGAGTCTGCCCTATAAGCATTGTGGTGATGCAGCAGTTTTGTAAACTGCAGAGATTGGTTCAATTCCGATATGGGGCTTGACATAATACTCATTATGTCTTATAATTCCTTGGTGTGAAGGAAGTGCGTTGGGAGAGCAATCTCCCACTTTTGCGGATATGGTGTAGTGGCAACACAAGAGTTTTCCAAACTTTTATCCTCGGTTCAAATCCGTGTATCCGCTTCCCCTAAAATATCAGGGGAGCTAAATAAACTTCGTAGTTGTAAATCTTAACGAACTATATGAAATTTTTCAAACAAATGATGCTTGTGCCTGTTGCACTGAGTCTTGTTGCTCCTGCTGTGAATGCCGCAGAACTCAATACTGAGGATGTCAACAAGTATGCCTCGGCACAACAAGTCACAAGCATTACACAATTCTCCGATGTCCAACCTACTGATTGGGCATATCAGGCACTTGGCAACCTTGTAGAGCGTTATGGTTGCGTAGCAGGTTATCCTAACGGCACATACAAAGGTGGTCAGGCAATGACCCGTTTTGAGGCAGCAGCACTGCTGAATGCTTGCCTTGATCGTGTAACTGAAACCACAGATGAACTCAAAAAACTTCTTGCTGAATTTGATACAGAACTAACTGTACTCACTTCTCGTGTAGATGGTCTTGAAAGCAAAGTTGGACAACTGCAGGCAACTCAGTTTTCAA
>Ga0208307_1000106_pt1 | contig 24648 bp, 64 predicted proteins | sample Colrivmet1449B02_FD_187633 | JGI IMG/M metagenome (GOLD analysis project Ga0208307, IMG submission 187633) | Estuarine microbial communities from the Columbia River estuary - metaG 1449B-02 (SPAdes) (version 2) | ecosystem: Environmental > Aquatic > Marine > Intertidal zone > Estuary | place...
TACAGTGCCCGTTGCAACTAATTGGACAATTTCTTCGGGGGTGAGAATAGTTTCCATGATGAGAAAAGAGTAAGGAATTGGAGGGGAGTTGCCTCCCCTAAAGTGTAAAGAATCAGAGGAGATTCAATGCCCAGACATTGAACTCACCAACGTCAACTCTGTAACCTTCCATGCAACTGTAGTCGGTAACAAACTGGTCGGAAAGGTGAAGCAATTGGGCACAGATTCTGGCATAAGTATAGGAAACTGTGCCGTTGCTGGGTTCCATATAGGACTGGAGAGCAGCAAGGTAGTCGGTGGGTTCGGGCATCGGATCGGGTGGTGGTGAACTGAGTTAATTGTAGCAGATCAAAGGCGACCTGAGCGCCCCAGTGCTGCCCAAGTGGCAGCAGGCGCCGAGTGAATCTTGGCACCATTGCGGACCCATACCAGTTGGCGGGTCTTAAGGTCGCTGGCGGGTGATAGGGTCATTGGTCGGTGGTGGTGAACTGATACCATTATTGCCCCAAACGGCACCAGAGTCAAGGGGTTGATTGATTAGCAATGCTAATGTGTCAAAGTGTGAAAATGCTTGACACGGCACTCAAAAACGACTATACTTGATCTGTACCCACCCTGCCATGAAATAGTTGGGTATAAAAAAAAGAGGCAACTTGTGCCCCCTTAAGTATAATTTACAGAAACTCAATCAGGTGCATTAAAGATGTAATCTGAACCGGTGTTTGGTAAGGTATTACATCATCCAGCATATTGCCATTGGGGCGATATACTGCCACCTCAAAGGTGTCCTCCCCGATGATACCGTAGAGTCCCGAATCCTTCGGACCTGAAACTACGCTAATGGTCCAATCATTGGGGAAAGTGTAACGTGCCTTTGTTGCACCTTCGATCCTATGATCGGAGAAGGTCAGAGCAGAGAAGTTCATGGCGTGGTGTGGTGGTGAACTGAGAGAATCCTAGCATGGAATGGGGGAGGGTTTGTAATCTGGGATACTAAAACCAAATTCAAACTCAAAGATAACAGTATCAAGGACTTCAAATATATCCTCCATTTCGTTTGCAACACCGGGATACTTGAGAATATATTTCTCTATGGGATAACGGTCCTCATCATCAAACTCAGCAATCTCGTCGACATTATACTGTAGAAGTTCTTCTGCCGACTGTATAGTCAGGTCATACTCGGGGATATAGAACCAAAAATCCCCCATGGCGTTATAAAAATGCAGGTTATATTTCTCGCAAAACGGCTTGATGGTTGATTCTAGATACTCCAGGCCAAGTCTCTGGACCTCAAGATTAGATGCCTCCTCGATAGATTCGAGTTTAGAAACAAGTTCGTTCATGGTGGTGTGGTGAACTGAGAGAATCCTAGCATGGAATGGGGGAGGGTGTGAGTCCCTCCCCCATATTGGTCAACCGATAAGGGCGGCAATGATCCGATCCCGCTTCCTGATGCGGTCAGTGTGAGCAAACCATACGTCGCGCCTTGTGCCCTTCATGGTGGCGCCCAGAACCCCTTCACGCTCAAGATCGACCATAATGGCATGGATGGTCCCCTTGTGCCTCTTAGGGTCCAATCCCATGCCTCTCACAAGGTCTGAGCAGGTCTGCGGTCCCTGCTGAATCAGAGCGGAGCGGATCGCGGTCCGGGTGATGGTCGTGAAGTTCATTGTCTGGTGTGGTGAACTGCTACCATTATTGCCCCAGAGATGCCACTGTGCCATCGACCTTGTGCCAGTGATCGAACTGTCCACTGCTGGGGGTTTATGGGTCTGGGGGTGCTGTAGGATAAGGGGACAATCAAACGAACGCGGGCAGCGTGATGATCCAAAACAAGTCACCCATCCTGCCATAAAATAATATGAAAAAAAGTATAAAGAAAGGAGGCAGAATTGCCTCCCCTTAAATATACTTTAGGATCAGACTTCGATAGGTTCAATATCACCGTGCTTTAGTGCTCGGTGAAACAAACGACCCCAAGATGTCGCCGCTTTGTCTTCATCGTCGGAGAGAAGTGCAAACCAACGCTGACACTCTCCTTCATCCTCCCAAGCGTAGCGGTAGACTTTATCACCGCTGTTAAATGTTACCAGCAGATCATAGGTGCCATCGCCGTTTGAGATGATCTCAAGATGGGCGATGGCGGCGCTGGTAACGTCGGCGCTGATCGTAAAGTCGGTGGCGGTGCTCATCGGTCTGGTGTGGTTGACTTGTTAATCCTACAGCATCGGGAACCGATTCCACCGGTTCAAACCTTAAGAGAATCAGGATTTACCATAAGCAATCCTGATGGGTCTGGGGGTTGACTTAGGGGTGGGATGCCGTGCTAGATTGAAGGTAGAGCCTACTTCTGGTGGAGTTAGGTATAAAAAAAGGGAAGCAATTGCCCCCCTTAAGTATAATCAACCTACGATCTGGTTGACTGTTTTTTTGGCAGTGCCATGTGCGGGCAATGCTACAACAAACTGGCGGTCTGCTATCTGACACAAACCGCAGGTCGCACAGGTTACCTTATCTGGGAAAAGTGCAGCAGGGCAAGTGATAACTTTGCGACCCGATTCTGTTTTATAGAATCGGCGGGTTTCTTCAGAGTTAACAACTGCAACGGCAGGTAGGTTATATTCAGTCATCACACGGTCAGCATCTTCTACTGATTCGGTGCTAACGTTAACAGTGAACCCCATAGAGTTTGCATTCTCTAAGCACACACGGTTGTGATCATTTAGCGTGTGGTGAGTATAAGTATAACCTTTCTTGCCTTTGTTTGCATCAATCAACTGCCGCAGTTGCAGATAATCAATCTCACCATCATTGTGAGGCAAATCACCCGCAACATTGTGGCGCCATAGTTGACCTTTTGCAATCTTGCGGACAAGTTTAGTAAACTCTGCCCAAGATACGCCCCGCTCGGCATTAGAAACTGCCCGCCAATGCACACCCTGTAGGTGATACTTTGCGTAACAACCTTTATTCAAAAAGGGGCAGCATGGAGCGCAGGATGATTCCTCGCTAGTGCTGATGGGGATGGGTCCGGTTTTAGAGTTCTTTGATGCGGTGGTGAGAGCAACTTGCATCGGTCTGGGGCGGTGTGGTTGACTTCTACAGTGTAACGGGTCGAAAGGGGAGACCGTGATCCCCCCTGTGCATCTTAACAAACTGTCACACTGCCCATAGGTTCTCTTCAATCAGGCGATCAATTAGCACCTTAGAGAGTGAACCACAGTGCTCACAATGCACTTCGATCTTGATAGTTTCATGCATAGACTTGCGAACAGAGGGATGCTGGAAGGATGCAAAGTGCCAGCGGTAGACTCCACTCAGGGTCTTCAGATACTTGCGGAAAACTACATAATCGCCGTAGTCGGTTGTTTGTGCTTTCACCCAGTGGTAGATACCAGTAAAGTGACGGAAGTCAGGAGTAGTGCGATAGTGACCCTTACGGGCAGCGCGAGAATACTTAAGGGCATCAATAATTCGCTCTGCACAATCAACGCGGAACAGTTTAGAGGTAACTTCTAAGCAGATTGCATCCAGTTGGCGAATCTGATCGTTATTCAGGTACTCAAGTTGGGTAGGAGAAAAGAAAGGAGTTGCGGTGTTCATTGGTCTGGGGTGGTGGTGGTCGGCGTCAGTGGTGCGCCGTTGAATGAATGATGCCACACCAGAACCGACCAGATCTATCGACCTTGTGCCAGTGATCGAACTGGTTTTAGGTGGCGGTTCTGGGGTGATTTTCTGGTATCTTAAGGGGACAACCAGCACCAACGGCAGAAGGGTATCTGCCTGATCAATACATCGGTACTCCTCCTGCCATAAAATAATTATAACAATATATTAAAAAAAGTGGATCAGGCACCACCCCGATCCACAACAACCCACGCACCTATGCTATAATTATCTGTTCTCTTGCTCGCTGGGTAACTTTAACATTCAGCGACGGCAAACCCCTTCCGTCTTGGTCTTACAATTCTACCATCCAGTCTGGGTCTTTGTCAAGCATCACCCAGAAGTGATACTTACCATTCTCAGATGTGAGAAACACCTTATCATGTGTGTGTTGCTCGATGATACATTTCCCGTCATTGCACATAAAGGTTGGCAAAGCGATTCTTTGCCTTACGCGAGATTGGTGTAACGAGTGCGGTGTTCATGAATCTCGATGCGTTTTGTATGTGTGTATTATAGTTGATGATGTGTGTCTCGTCGAGATTGTGTGTGCCACTTGTGCGACTGTCACATCTCGACGAGATTGTAGTCTCGACTAGATTTTATGTGCCACTTAATAGTTCCGTGTTTTTTAATATAGATGCGACTGGCACATGCGGATCTACTGATTCTAACAAATCCTGAGCAACTTCATCATCATAAAGGTCTTTAATCTCAGCAAGAATCTCTTCTTCAGTATAAGTCACATACTCTTTGAAAAGTAAATCAGAGACCATACATTCAAGAGATTCTGTATCCAGTCCATCTACAATATGCTGAACATAATTACAAACGAACTCTTCAAATTGTGCTGGGTTGAGTGTCATTAGTTGTCTCCGAAGTTGTTAGTGAGAAAGTCGTCAAGTTCAGACAGGTCAGTAACACTCAACCGAGTGATATACTCTGTGATTACTGTTGCTAGTAAGTCAGGATTTTTCAGGCAAGATTCATACAAAAACTCTTCACGTTCAGAGTTAAAGTTTGGTGCTACGTTGTAGGTCATTAGTGAGTGTTGAGAATGTGACGGTAATCAAGGGATTTGATACACCAACCAGTGGCACAAGTGATTTCTTCAACTAAATCATCTTCATCATCAGCATCCCAGATTTGACCGATTACAGATTCAACTAATTCTTTTTTGTGTAAATCTTTATAGTTCTTGAACTCATCGGTTGCTGCGTAATCATCAGAAACGAAATCCCAAGCATCATCAAAATCAAACTCAATTTCAGTAACTTGAAACTTCATTAGAAACGAATAATAGGGTGGTCAATGTCGAGGACATCACATTCCTCAGTTGCAAACACAAACTCTACACTTGCTTGATAATACTCATCAAGTGCCCAACTGTCCCAGACAGCAACATCCTGATTGAGTTGTTCTTCGTTGAGTTTTTGAAGTTCAGCAAGAAGTTCTTTGTAGGTCATTTCCTTAGGGGGGAATTGAAGTAACGAGTGAAGCATAGCACCAGTATGATGCCGGTGGAGATGACACCGACCAGTCCGAGAACTGTCACACCATCACCAGCAAAAGAATAAGTATCAATCATTGTAGTCGAAGAGAGCATGGATTTTGTTACGAATGGAGTAAACATCTTCTGGAGTGAAATCATCATTATCCAGAGCATGACCTGACATTGCATAGATCAGATCCCACTGATCATCACTAAACAGAGCACGATAGATGTTTCGGGAGAGTGTGTCAGGCATTGGGTGTCTCAGGTACAAATGTAGAATAACAGGTTTCGGGGAGTCTTGCAACCCCCCGTGTGCCACTTGTCAGACTGTCACATTGCTGTTGACAAACTCATTCCAAGTCTGCTCATCTTCCATTCCTTCTTCGATATCCCATATCTCACCTTCACAATCTTGAATCTCAGACCAGAAATCGGTGTCAAAGGTGTCGAAGTCCATGTCAGGGGTGGTTGGTTGACTTGTTTAGTATAAGGGCATCACAGGCGATCCTAGTGCCCTCTTGTGCCACTTGTCAGACTGTCCTGCGGGGTTTCATATCAATGTTGTTCATGATACAAACAGCAATCTCGGTAACAAGATCATAATCTTCTGATTGAAGATTCTTTGCAACAAATTCAGGAATCAATTCCATCATCAATTCAATATACCTTTCATCCTGAAAGATGTCATCAATCACATCGGATGTTAGAGCAGTAGAAAGATTTTTGATGGTTGAATTTGAAAGTGCCATGAGGTGTTCTTGCAACAAAGATAGAATAGCAGGTTCTTAAGTTCTTATGAGGTCTAGTGTGCCAGTTCTTAAGGTGTCTACTCATTATTCCCAAACACTAAAATATGACTCCTATGTGATAAGATTAAAAACAAAATCTTATCAGGAATCGTCCTGCTTTTTTAATTCTTACACTTCTCGTCCTAACCGATCTGTTAGAGACTTATAACAATGTGTTTCAACTTGATTTATTATGTCCTGTTTTATTGTGCCGGAGACAGGATACTATGACCAACTCCCTCTTTTATAATAATCAAAAGCACATAATGTATCATAAGATCGTTTAGTTCTTTTAAGATTGTTACCTCTTAGTGCCGTAGCAAGAGTTCAAGTGCTTATTGGAATTAATGTTCTTATGCATTTATTTAGTCAGATAAACTATTCAATATGATAGGGGTCTCATGAGAACACAAGACCCCAGTGTGTCACTAATCAGACTTCCACAAGCAGTTCGCTCTTACGGGCACGGTTGATGTAGGAACCAACAGAACCCTCAGGATCGGCAATCACTTGCTCCAGATCTGCAACAAAGGTGCTAGGATCGGCAGCACGAAAAGTGTACTGCTTGTCGCTGCTGGTAAACTGAACGTTCACCTGCTCACCGTCCATGCTCAGAGTTGAGATGGCAGTGCTATTGATGTTAAAGTTACGCATGATGTTGTTTGATTTAATTAAGATAGGTCAGATTAGGTACATTATGTACCAAGAGGCAAGAGAGAATCGAACTCTCAAGACCCAGTGTGCCACCACTGCCCCATGTATAAGATTATAGCAGGGGTCTTATGAGAACACAAGACCCCGTTGTGCCAGTTCCTATGCTGTCACATAGTTTGGAATCTCAACGAGTTCCACTGGTGCATTATAGTTAATCTCATATGCTTTCCAGTTATCATTCAGATCGTACAGGTAAGCATACTCTTCACCACAGTTATTACTTACAAACTGATCGAAAGAACTGTGCATAATGTCCAGTTCTTCACCACGCTCAGTGTAGTAGAGTGGTTGTGGTTCACGATCATTGTCATACATTAGATGACCGGCAGCATCATTGATATATTCTCCGTTCTCATCACGAAGAGGGGAAGAATGATCCCAATCTCCACGAGTACGCAGAGAACTGATACCACCACCGTCGATGAGTTCTTGTACGTCTTCACGGTTCTGATAGTGCTCTACCAGAGTGACTCCATTGCCTTTAGGATAACCATCCCAGTGACAGTAGACACTAACCACAGAGTGGTCTGGCATTTCGATTCCGATGCGTGAACGGGTTCCCATGATGATTGGTTGGGTTGACTTGTTTAGTATAGGGCACTCGGAGAGACTCCTGTGTGCCCCGTAGACAGTGCTTAAAGTGTCACAGGAGGTCTTCGTACATTCCAGAATCCAGAGCGTCCTCCAAGGCGGTCACAAGACCATCGAAATCTTCTGACGATGGTAGCACACTGGTGAGGATGTTGACAAGATCCCCGTACTCCTCCCGAAGTTCGTTCAGGTAATCGGTGCGATTTTCGTAACCGTTTTCAGTGTAGATGCTCATGAGTGGTTCTTGGTGTTGAACGAGTCCAATGTAAGTCAGAACAATGTGAGTTGATCTGCTCCTTGTGCCAGTTCAGATTTTGGCATGAGAAGCATCTTTAATCGTTCCAGATGTGATACTGCCTCAGTTTCTACATGAAAGTCCAGACGTATGCCGTGATCAGTATGAAAGAATCCATAACAATCTACAGAACTTTTGTATAATGTCGAGTTCTTATAAAAGTACACCCAGTCTCCATCAATAAAGAATTTCAAAACGGATCAAACTCCTTTATGGTAGCATGTACGCATTCATCACCCTCCAGTTCCAGAAGATCCTTCCAATCCATGTGCTCTATGTCCAGATCTTCATAACACATGAGATCTAGTGTAACCTGTACCAGACGCTTCTGTGTGACCATAAGAACCCCTGTGCGATGTGTACTACATTATATCATGCATAGTGACGATATGCAAGTGATTCGTAATCATGTGCATCTCGTGCATAATCCTCGTCGAGATCTGATGCATAATACTCGTCGAGATCTGTGTGATCGTTTGTGAATGTATAGTCGAGATCGTAGTCGTCGTACATAATACTCGTCGAGATTGTGTGAACATTCATAGTATAGCACAGATCTCGACGAGGTGCAAGTGTGTTCTCGTCGAGATCTTATGAGTCTATATAGGTATGCTTATGAGCATTTTAGACGAGATTGTGCGATTTGTCAAGGTTTCGTCGAGATCTTATGTGTGGGTCTCACAGTATTTTGGCGGCGGTGGGGTTGACAAGTGCTCCGAGATCTGATAGAATGCGGGCCAAACTTGCTATAAGATCTCATATTTAATTATAAAAATCTACATTTAATTATAAAAATCTACATTTAATTATAAAAATCTACATTTAATTATAAAAATCTACATTTAATTATAAGAACTCACATTTATAAAGTATCCATAAACATTACTTATGTAAACATCACTAATATAAAAAAGTGTTCAAATACACATAAAATTATCTACACAATCTTATACATAAAAAAAAGTGTATGATACTTACCTATGTTTTCGTGTCCCCACAAGCGTATCTCCGACATAGAAGGTATGGAGAAATATAAGTTTTATTTCGTAACTACTGAAGGGGAAATATACTCACACAAATATAAAAAGTTAAGAAAGTTAAAACAATATTGGTCTACTAGCAATAAGTCATATAAAGTAATTCAACTCTCTGATGGTAAAGGAAATCGTAAGTCTTTTTACATTCATCGTATTGTAGTATCCGCTTTCTTACCCAATCATACTAACTCATGGGGTATAAGACATAAGGATGGTGATGTAACCAACAATGCCCTTGAGAATTTAGAATGGTTAGGTAGACGAAAAGAAAGAGATGGTGTAATAGGATTAGATACTGATAGACTTGAACTAAATGAAGATCTCAGTGATTACATTAAACTAGTACACCTATCTGCAATTAAGAAAGGTATTCCTGTACCTGACACTTACGAGTTCTTTCATGGTATCTTAAATGAATCATTGAATGAATACATCAATCGATTTGGTCTCAAGAAGACAATGTATCAGATAGAGAATAATAGTTTTTAATTTTCGGTAAGATAATATTGGGTTCATAAACATTTACATGAGGAACAAAAATAATATCATCATCAACCTTCAGATCACAACTTTGATAAAAAAATCCATAGATATCACCACTTTCAATATGAAATAAGTTTATAACAGGTTTATCGCAAACTGCCACAGATCTTCCATTAACTCCCATTGCAGATTGTCTATCTGAATAATTTACTTTAATGGTTGCATAGTTATAATATAGTGGAATAAAAATGCCCCTTTTACTATATTGATTCAAATCTTTTTGAGTGTGAACTTTAATATCCTTTACAACACCTCTCCATAACTTTACATTTGCATTCAGATTGTCATCATAAATTATATTCATTACATTTCCTCCTCCTTAATAGTTTTCTTTGGTGTTTTGTTGACGCTGAGAATCTTTATCTTCCTTAAATGGTTCATACTCAGGATGAGCATTTTCCCATTTAATCAGTTCATCAATCCAAGAGGTTTCATTCTTCATTTCAGTTACCTTCTGCGATTTGATTGAGAACATTACGGGCAAAAGTCATAAAGGTATAAGGAGTTACACCATTATGCTCATAGAAGTCTAACATATCTGATTGATTGTAAGTATTCACAATCAGCAGGCAGGCACCATAGAGTGCTGCCTGATGCTCCTCTTTTGAGTGAAACTGAAGAGCATTGTGGGTTGGAAGAGTCACTGGTGGTTCTCTTGATTACCTTCGTATTATAAGGCATCCTGAGGGGTCTGAGTGCCATGTGTGCCAGTTGTGAAAGTGTCCTACTTATGCTTGCGGGGACGAGGATCAGGGTCATAAATTCCAACACCATCACGATCTTCCAGATAGAATAGTACACAGAACAATAAAATAATAGATGCACCAATAATAAAAGTAATCATTGCACAGCACCAACCAACAGAGCACAAGTGGCAGCATCATCAAAGTTGTCGTACTTACCATAGTTTACTTGAGTACCAACATAACAACCTTTGTACTCATACTTCATTGCCTCCACATAGAAACAATCAATTTGATTACTCAGTTGATGCTTGATGCGAACACCATTAGTGCTTACATAATAACAATCAAAAGTATTAGAAGTGAATCCCTTGGTGATTTCGGCATAATCACCAGAGAGATCGGTGTTCTTGTAGAAGAGTGTGGTAGTCATTGGTTTGGTTGAACTGTGTTTATTGTAAACGATGATGGTTGGGGTTTTGGACGGCAGTGTGCCAGTTCATCAGGTGTCCAAGAAAGACATCATAAGAGGATTTTCAATTAGTTTAGTCTCAAACTGTTCTAAACGTTTAATGAATATATTACAATATTCCTCACTGATTTCACAACCATAAAACTTTCTATGATTCATTAAACACATTTTTGCCGTTGTTCCAGAACCTGCAAATGGATCTATGACTACATCACCTTCATTAGTCCAAGTTTTTATTTGATCTTCTGCAAGTTCTTTTGTGGAATATACTCCGACAATATAATAATCGGAGTAACTACCTTCAGTCAGTACATAGATGTTTTTCATGGCGTAATCCAATCATAATCACCAGAAGTCATAACGCTCTCATTCCCATCATACTCATCAATACGATAAGAACCATACACCTCTTCAATAGCAAGTTTAGCATGTTTTCCATTTGCTTTGTCTCCAAGTTCTTCTACAACTTGAACCAGAACAGGATCATGACGATCAACATTATTTTCACGCCAAGTATGTTTGAAATACTGTGTGTTGAAAGCAACCCGTTCATCCATAGTCATAGAAGACCACTCTTTTTTTTCAAGACGTTCTTCGGGCGGAACAAACCAGACAGTGAAATATGCACCAAATTGACCATCTTCAAACCAAATTGGTTGACCCTTGATGTCCCAGTAACGTTGACATGCTTCTTTGGAAAGACCGAACCCACCGTAGCAGGCATTATATACTACTTTAGTCATGATCAAAGTTGGAAAGGGGAAACAATCACACGGGGTTCAACATACACTGGACGGGTCTTTCCACTACCATTGGGGTCAGTACACATCACCCAAGTACCTTCGGCACTACTGGGAGAGAACAGACCATTCGGGTCTGCTTGGGGAAGAGTTGAAATCCCACTGCTACCACTATACTCAGTCTTTTGTGGATTAGTGTATTGTGTGGCAGCAGGAAGACCATAACCAATAGAGTTGCACAGAAACACTGGACGACCAGTAGTTTCAGGAACAGTGTAGGTATAAGTCACAAGACCATCCTGGTCACGCATCTCAATGATTTGCTTCAAGAGTTTGCGTTCACGGAAGTTCTTAATGGCAGGCATACCAGTTTGAGCAGATCCTTCTTGTAGAATGCGTTCTTGTTGTTCTCTTTGTACTTCATCAGAACTGGGAGTATACTCACACCCAACAAGAGCAACGCCAAGAACGGCAATGGAAGCAATAGCAATAGCAGTTTTCATAATCAGTTAGGAAGATTAGAGATAAAGGATTGAAGGTCAGAGGGCATCGCATCAGCAGGAACTTCAATAGCACGATGCCGAATAATATCAGCAAGTGCTTTCTTATGTTCAGGTGATGCTTTGATGTATTCAAACTGCATATTTTGCAGTTCTTGAACAGCACCAGTTCGGAATGACTTTGATTGCTCAAAGGTATTCCTCCGAACATTCTCAAACTTTGGAGCAAAGAATGAAGTGAAGATAAGGTCGTGATAGACAATTCCCCATCCAATGGCACCAGCACCAGCAATGCCAACAACAATCCCGAAAATAGTAAGAAAAGGTCTCATAATTAGTTAAATCGTTGTGCCCAGAGTGAACAAGAGTGGTTTTTCATTCTCTCAAGCATTTCGTAACGTTGCAGACTCTCAGAGTCTTCTGGCAAGTCATAAATGCATGGAATCGCAAGATGCATTCCATCAAGAGCATGAACCAGAATACTATTCAGAAGATCGTGCTCATCGGCAGTAAACTCCATTGTGATAGGAGTCATATCATAACTCATTGGTGGTTCGTTTGATTACTCTGTTATTATAAGGGGTTTTGAGTGTCCTGAAGGGATGTGTGTGCCAGTTGCTTAAGTGTCGTCTTCTTGGATTGCGAATAAATGTTTTCATCTAAACCTCTTTGGAACCTTTGGTTTTTGTACTGTTCCTGTAGCATTTACAATTCTTTTAGATGCATATTCTGGATCCATTGCAACAGAATAGTGTTGTCTTCCCAGAGAATCAGTGCCTCGTTGACCTTGAGTCTTAACTGCTTTGGCACCTTTTTCTGGTTTTTTCTTAATTGATTTCTTGGGTACTAACATTGTGACATTTGATGTATTTTCACCTTTCCTCTTTGCAAATCCACGAGCAGTATTAGGATGAGTAGCAGCATATACTTCATCACCACTATATCCCGATTTTTTGATCTTTTCAGCAGAATCTGATGAAGTACCGTGATAAACTCTCACCATTTTCATTCTCTTTTCTGCTGCTTCTGCAATGAACTCTGAGAATGTCTTCATTTTCTTTTAGGTGCAACCCTTGTTCTTTTTGGTTTGTCTGATGCTCTCATTGTTGGTTGTGGATTCTTATCAATCGACTTATTTGCAACTTCTTTATCCACCATAATATAAGAACCTTTCGGAACTTTTCTCAACGGATTTTCATGAGCATCAGGAACTCTTACAATTTTCTTTCCAGATTCAATTGCAGATTTTGACTGTTTTCTTGGATCTGTTGGTCTGTTTTTATCTTTTACTAAATCATCATCAGATGAAGATCTCATCCAAGATTTCAGTTTTGATCTATAACCTTTTGGAGAATCTGTTGAATGAGTTTTTGGATTTACAATTCTAAGACTTACTGGTCTTGTTCCATAATCATTACCAACTCTGGATGAAGGAGTGGTATAAACAACTGACTTTCCCTGAGGATGATAAGTTCCAGAAGAAGGTGAGTCCTTAAAACCTTTACTCATTATCTCCTTTTTATTTTCGGGAGTAGTATAATGTTTTGTACGAAGAACCCTGACTCTTTTTGCTTCTTCTAAAAACTCTGAGAATGTCTTCATGACTGGTCCTTTAAGTCTTGAATTCTTTTTTGTATTGATGCCGAACGACTGGTTGATGTGCGAATCAGTGCATCAGAAGCATTTTGCACCAGTTTTTGCTTCTTTCTTGCAGATTTGAGAATTGCTTCTTTTTCTTGCTTTACTTTAGGTCTATACTTACCAAATGGTTTTTTCTTCAAATCTTTCATTCGTCCACTCTGAACTTGAATATCTCTTGCAAGTTCACCAACTCTATTTTTGACTCTTTCTTCTTTTTCTGGTGTCAGATCCTTATATTCTTCATCAAGAATCTCATTTGCCCATTGCTCACTGATGCTTTCTGCCATTACACTTCCAGATTCGGGTGTATCAGCAAATCCTTCATCATAAAGATACTGTGCAATAATAACTTTGCTCAGATCAGTTTTTCTTTTTTTTGTTTTTGGTACAGGTCTTGATGCTGATCTTGTTCTTGTGGGTGTTGAATCTTCATCTGGAGCATTGCTATAATCTCCACGATTCATTTTTCCAATATTCTCAACAGATTGGCGTTCTTTCTTATTAAGTGGAAATGAATGTGCAAGTTTCTTCTCACATAAGTCCTCAAACTCTTCATCACTTAAAGACTCTACTAATTCCTCTGCACTCTCATAAGAATCTGCATAACCCTCAAAGTATAAAAACTGAAGTATTTGGTGATATTCGTAAGAAGACATTTGGCATGAAGAAATTCTACTTGTCTTTATTTATCTTTGCAATCCAAGAAATAAGTATATCGTGCAGAATTATCAGGAGTATATCTCACCACATCACATCGTCCTTTATAAGTATCCACCACCTCAAACTTTTGGTCTGGTGGTGATGGTTTTACATCCTCTCCCGGATTTATCACCATAAAAAGAGAAAGGACTCCCATACCAACTATAACACCAAGTAGCACTGCTCTGTAATAATCATTGGATTTCATAAAAACAAAATGAGAGAACTTGTGAGTATTATAGAGCATTATGAGGCAGAAGTCAAATTAACCTATGATTAAGCAAATACCCGATAAGGGGCAGTAGGACTTACCAGATACTGGTCCCATCCATCAGGTAACTCACCGATGTAGTTGATGTGTCATCCTTCCATTTGAGTAGCAGGAGTGATGAGTTCAAATGTTTCAGGGTCAAGCACAGCATCATTATTGTAGATGGTTCCTACAATATCCATAGCATGTTCGTGAGTATACTGAATGTAACTGCCCTCTGGTTCTTTATAGAGACCAGCAGTTATGGATGCGTATTTGAAGGTGTCTTCGTCGGGGAAGCGGAGGTAATTAGTCATTGTGATTATTGAGTGAGGGATTGGAGAGTGGCATCGGGCAGGCGGACGGGGTAGAAGGTGAGGCGGGCGATGGTGCCGTTGATTGGGAAACCGGCGTTTGCTTCAAGTGTGCCAATAGTCATTATGTCAATAGTGGCAGGAAGGGTTACAGAGCTATCAGTTCCAATAAGAGTTCCGTTTTTGTAGTAGGTAGCTGTTGAGCCAAAACCCCAAGCAACTTTGGTACTTTGATTTGCGGTATAACTTGTTGGAAAAGAAAATTGAACAACGCTATTGGTGAAGCAAAACGAGCTGGCGATTCTTAGGCTAATTCTGTTTGCCTCTGGGTTTGATGTTTGAGAAAAAGCGGCAATCGGAGCATTGGCACCGTTGCTAAGGGACACAAAGCTTCCAAACAATGATCCAGCGCTCTGGTTAAACCAACTCGAAAAGTTACTCCCCGTCATGCTCGCCACATCAGCAGCGCGGGTGACGGTGGAGCCGGATGTGGGGATGTAGGAGGTGGGGAAGGCGCCTGCTTCTATTTGGGCGCCCCAGATGTAGGCACCGCTTGTCCCGTCACCCGAATAGACCGCTACGTTGTCGCCAGTTGTCAACGAGATTTGAAATGCGCACGACACTTGGTCCATCGTTCTGGTTATCGTGCAGCGATACCATCCGTTCGGATAGGCTTTTATGGACGATGTATTCCCAGCCGCATTCGTTCCGACCACGCCATTGGAGAAGTCAAACCATGTGCGATGATCTGTAGAGTCCGAGGGATTGATGTTTACCCAATTTCGTCCTGCTGCCTTGAGAAAGATGGTGAATGTGTAAGTCGCCGCAGTAAGGTTGATTGTTTGAACGGTTCCGTGGCTGCTGGTGACTGTCGTATCCTCAACCATTGTGTCAGCGGTTGCGGCACCATCGGGAGACGCCGTACTGTCAGCAACAATAGATGCACGGAAAAGCGTCCAAGTCGTCCCGAATGTCTCACTCTGCCGCACGAAGTTCGTCCTAGCCTCCTCCACCAACAACCCAAGGCTTTCCCCCGTCGTCGGGTTGTGGTCGAACCTTGCGGCACCAGAAGCAGCAGTCTGAATGAGACCATCAGAACCCACATAAGTCGCAGTAGAACTACGAGTAAATGTGATAAGATTATTTCCACTAATTCTATCAACCAAACTTTTTTTATCAGCAAAAGTTAGGTCTAATGAAGGAACTCCGTATGCTTTATATAAGTTTTTTGCTCCAAGTTCAATTCCCATTCTCTCTCAATATCTCTTTGTCTTATTTATGAGTACTCGGTACTACTCATCCCAAGGTGCTTTACGATTCATAAGTTCTTTCAACCTCTCCATTATAGCAGCATTTGGAGGTTCATTCAACATTTCTACAATAGCATCATAATCTTCTCGGTGTAGTACAATCTGCTCTGCTTTGGCACCTTTACCCCAGAACTTCTCAAACTCCCAATCATACTCCATATCACACCATCCAGAGTTGATAGAATACCAGAACTCCTTCCAGATATGATAGTCATCAAAACGAAATCCTTCGTGAGACATTAACCTATACCACCACCATATGGGATGATAACGGAGATACTTATTGGAGATTATCAACTTGTTTATTAAGACCATCTTCCTAATCGTAGTTTGCGTTCTTCTGATATGTATGGATTGTAAGGGTCATCATAAGGATAGATGTATTCACAACACCAACCCCAACTGAGTGCCTCCCAGAAGTCATCATATCCATAAGGGTCTGGAGTATTATAACAATCTAAAGCATATGAGATGTTTCTGAAACCCTCAATAAACCACTCACATTTAGTCATTTTCCAGTATTCTTTCCAAGTCATTCCCATTCCTCGTCATTATAATACATTTGATACCAACCATAGGAAATCTCACAAAAAAATGCCAGTCGGTCTATGTTGTCATTATAATCAACAAATCTGAAATAGAATACATTACGCCAGTGCCAATAAGCATCTTCAACCCACTTTTTCATTTTCCTTCAATTTCCTGTTTGATTTGTTTGAGGTTCATTCCTGCCCAAATATCAAGGGCATTATCTGCTTTTTGAATTGCGGTCCAGAGTTTAGGATAGTCTCTCCAATCCACAACATCCTCATCAATTGCTATAAGCAAATCAAGAATACAGATTTTATAGAGTTTTTCTGTTTCAGTCATTTTCCTTCAATTTCATCTAAAACACCAGCAGCATAAGAACCAAAATCTATCTCGCCTAGCGCGGTATCACCACAATACTCAGGCACATTCTCCATCATAAATTCATCAAGATAAAGAAACACACGAATTGCTCTGCGTTTATGTTGGATATCGTGGTCTACAATTTGAGAATAAGGTTCCGCAATAGTTTTCGCAACCATATCAAAGAATTGTTTCATAGTAATGTTCATTTGCTGTTTGCGAATTGCGTATGAGACTATTATAGGGCATCTGGTGGGGTTTTGGGAAGTCCTTGTGCCAGTTCGTCAGGTGTCCTTATGCTACTCGTTCTCTTTTAGAAGTGTCTATTCCTCTTGCGTTTTGATATCTTGAAAGATTTGCAGCATTAGCAATAAATCCAGTTTCTAAACATTCCCATCTTTGTGATGATGTATTTTTACCACCCTTTATACTATCTTCACTATGTTGTTCTGATGTACGATTATAGAACCCAGTACCATTTTCTTTACATTTTAATCCAATATTCCTACTATGCTGACTTCGTTTTTCTGGAGTTAATGAAAATATACCAGTACCATTTTCTTTACATTTTAATCCACTTTTTCTACTAGTTTCTCGTCTTTGTTCTGGTGTTTTTGCGTGAATACCTATACCAAGTTCTTTTTGTTTCATATTTAATTTAATCAAATTTTCTTTAGATAAACAAAACTTTGTGGAAGTTTGATATGCTCTATTAGCAAAGTGTGAATTTTCAACTACCTCATAATATCTTTGTAAAATAATCTCATCGGCATATGCTTCTTCTCTTGTAGTATAATCACTTTTGAGTATTATTTTTTGAGTTGGTTTGAATGTTTTGTCGTAGAAAGAACCAAAATACTTAACATCTTCTTCTGGTAAGCATTTACAAGTTCTACTACCAATATATCCTCTATGATATTCCTCATAGGAATAATAGACATAGTGATACTCTGTGAGTTCCATAGTTCTGCTTTGATTTAAGTCGCAATACTATTTATACAAGAAAAAGAGCATTTCTGCTCTTTTTCTACCTGAAAAATGCGACTTAATCAAGCAATATTATTTATCACAGGTCTCATCACTCAAAGAAACCCGAAGATTATCACCCCCAATATGAAGGTGGAATATCCTTCCATCATTCAAGTATATTCCACACCAGTACACATCAGTATCCAGATTTTCCCAATGAACCATCTTCACATCTTCCAACACAAACTCATCAGGATTGGTAAGTCTTTCAGTCATTTTGCCTCAAAAAACTTACCATCAGGACCACAAGCATAATCAAGTTCTTTGAGAGCCCAACAGTTTGACCTCAACATATCACAAAGCCGTTGACTACGACCAGTTACGAGGTCAGTATTAGTATTTGGACAGGCACACCTATCATAATGGTTAGTTCTAAAAATGATACTTTCAATCCAATCCTTACGATACCACTTACAATCCTTACAGAGTTTTTTAGTCATTTTGCTTCCCAGAGTTTTCCTATCATCCCACATTCGTGAAACCTTCTTGTAGTATCACAATAACGACCATTAGATTTCCCAGTCACAAAATTTCCAGTTACAAGTGGATGAACGCACAAATCAAATGTGTCTCCAAATCCAGTAATACGAGCAGACCAATCCCTCTTATAGTGCTTACAATCCTTACATAATTTTATTTCGGTCATTGGTAATTCTTTCATTCTCTTGAGTCATCCAAGTAAGCAACCAGTTTTACAATATGGCAATGTTCTTTGATAAATCCAAGTTCATTTAGTGCGTCTTCTGCGTCCTCATAAAGAAGATAGATTTTCTCTGTGGTTTTATGTAAATCCACATAGATTTCACCATCTTTTCGTTTCTGCATCACCACATAAAATATGTGCCCCGACTTTGTGGGTATTGGAGTTGTAGTATTCATTGATAAGGATTGGGTAGATTTTTGATGATTTCAGTAAAGAAATTCAACCTATCTTTAGTGTAAGCAACATCTACATTATGTGTCTCACAGAGTTTCATAATCTTCATAGTCTTTTCGTTGTAAAAAGAGTATCCGTCAAATTGCCCGTACTCAACATTATCAAGAAGTGATTCCTTCATCACCTCAAATAACTGAAAAAGTTCTTGTTGAGTGAGTTCTACTTGTCGTTCAGTTTGTTGGTGCCCGTTGAATGTGATTTTCATTTTAGTTTACTCCATAAAGTTCAAGAATGCGTTTCGCAACAACAATAGAAAGTTCTTTGTTGCCGATAGACATATCTTCGGTAATGTTTTTGGAACCTTCTTCAAGTCTTTTCTCACTGGACTTGATATAAACTCCACCATTATCTGCTTGGAGTTCTACACGATGAGTCATTCCTTCTGCTTCAAGTTCATAAACATCGGTCAAACTATGAAGAATTTGAGTTCCGGGAACAATAGTGTAAGGTTGAAAAGTCATTGGAGTTCTGTGTGTATGAGACTATTATAAGGCATCTGGTGCCCCTGTGGAGGGGTGTCTGTGCCAGTTTGAGAAGTGTCCTCAAACCCAAGTTCTAACATTTGCCTTTGGATGTTCCTTACAAGCACCCAACACCTTTTCCACAAAGGGAACAAAGTCTTTGTAAGTTCCACAACCATTAGAAGCATCAAACTGCTTATAATGCTCTGGATGAGATTTGAGTTTTAGAAGTCCTGCCTCAAGATGTGGAATAAGTTTGTCGGCAGTTGGATTTTCCCAGAGTTCATCAGGATGCCAAAGAGTCTTATAGATGCCTGCTTCTTCTGCCATCGTATTCAGGTTGTGAGTGATATTAGAAGAAAACAACTCAACCTTATGAGGTTCTTTTCCACCCGTATCAACTTCAATTTCCAACCAAATATCAAGAGACATAATGTGTTTGTGCTTATGGGACTATTATAGGGCATCCACAGGGGGATTGGTGGGGTATTGTGCCTCTTTCATAAGTGTCTCCGTTCTTTGGAGAAACTCATTACCTTGTGCTTCAATCAGGTTCGCAAGATTTTCAAGGTCTTCCACATAAATCTTATCTTTCATATTATACTTACGGGCAAAGGCATAAAGCACAGCACGAATTGTAGTTGCTTGTAGATGCTCCATACTGGTAATGGAACCCCAAGGAGAGGCAGCACACTCATCGTTGTAGTATTCGTTGTATCGTTCCAGAAGTTTCATTATGAGTAATTGTAATGTAAATGTGTTTCCCAAGTAAAGAATGGTTGGTCACGACGAGCAATCATTTCTATAATGTAATCTGGAACCATTTTACCATACTTTTCCAGAAATTCATCTTCTGTTGGTTGTTCCAATCCTTGAATATAATAATCGGCACCTTCACCAACAAACTTCTCAAAATAACGAAGGTCGTGGTCTCTATCATCAATTGGTTGATGGTTACGGCAAATCTTCAACCAATATGACCTACCTTCCCCAGTCGCAATATAATCAATAGCAAAGAACCTGTAAAATGGTCTTTCCCTTTCGGCAGCAATTTCCAACATTTCTTCATGGGTAGGATTGTCGTTCATAATGCCTCCAATTCATCAGCAAGTTCAAGAATATCAGCACAATACACCAATCCACCAACTCTACATTGCTCTACTACCTCACGAAGAACAGCAGCATACTCACAGTTCACACGAGCACTCATAGGGTCTTTCTTGCCCTCACGAATAAGTTTTCCCAGAGGAACACCACCATCCACTACTCTATGTGCGGCATCTATTACTTTTTGTGCTTTTTCAGTCATTTAGTTTCTCCGCAAGTTCTTGTGTGGTGTATTTTTCTCCATCAAAATTGAAAAAGGTTCTATCTTTTCCAAGAACTTGATGTTCGTAATAAGTTTTCCCAGAAACTTGTGGAAACTCACCGTTCACTTTTTCTTTTACATAGTTGATGTCTCCAATATAGTCGTTACAATCAAGACTACCCGTAAATTGTTTTGGATTTTCATTCATAAACTTCACAGTTGCTTCTACCAAAGTTGTATCAGGTTTTGTGGATACTAACTGAAACCCAAATCGGGCAAGTAATTTGTTGAGTAAGTTAATCATTTTGTGCCTCCTGTTTTTCCATAAGTTCTCTCAACTTCTCTTTTGCGTATTCAGTAATTTCGTATTTTTGTTTGCGGAGTTCTTGAATTTCTTCTGGATTGAGTAGAAAACCGTCTGGGATATTCCCATATTCTTCACTCATCTCTTATCTGCCTCCTCACAAGATTTCCAAATGTCCTCACAGATTTTATCAATCAGTGGTCGGTCTTTGTAGTAATCATAGTTCCGTTGTAACCATCCAGTAATATCATTACAGAGGTCATCGGCAGTCCAGTGATGTAGATAATGCTCTACGATTTTATGAAGTGATTCAGTCATTTTTCAGTTTCTCTCTTACCAAATCAAACTCTTCTGTTTCAGGCAACCATTTGCGAACACGACGACTAAGTTCATCTATCGCACTAATTTTAGATTGGTTTCCTTTTTCCATATCATCCCACCATTTGTAGATGATATTCTCCAAAGTCATTCCTTCACGAAACTGAAAGATTTCTGGGTGGTCCTTGAACTCACCAGTTTCTTGTGCTTTTTTGATAATGGTTTGTAAGTCAGTCATTTTTCCCACGCATAAGATTTCAGGAGTTCGTTGTCTCTTTCAAGTGTCTCAATTTTATCATACAAATCGTCAATAATTTCAATCAAAGCACGATAGTCAATACTTTCAATATCAGCACCATCCTCCATATCGGCATAGGTGTAATAAGACAATTGCTGTTTTAGGTTGCGTTCAGTCATTTCAGTTGTCCTCCTTCAAACGAATATTGCCTTCAGTATCACCACACATAGAATAGAAAGCATCTTCAGCAATAGAACGCAAGAATGTATCATAGTCATTTTGTGTGGGTTCCCCTTCTTGTCCGGATGTTTCCTCTTCCCACATTTTCAAGAAATCATCTACGGAAAGTGTAAATTCACGGGGAATGTATGCGACTTTGGGAATGATGTGATTAGTCATAAGAGGTTTCTGTGTGTATAAGAGTATTATAGCACCTCAACGGGCACCTGTGTAGGGGTCTTGTGCTGGTTCTTCAAGTGTCCTTTTTCATACAAGGATATTCAAACTCCACACCAATCCGTTCCAAAAGTGTGCGGGCAAGGTGAATTTCCCCGTAATCAATACCCTCCGCAAAGGCATCATCATAACTACCAGCACTTGGAGTATAATCATCTCCATATACATCATAGCAGTGTTTTACTTCTGCGTATTCTTTGAGAATTCGGGTAAGATAAGCAAATGAGATTTCTTCTTCTTTATTCATTTCAGTTGTCCTCAATCAAACGAATACTATCTTGAATATCATTTCGCATATCATAAAAATATGCTTGAGCACTATCAAGAACCCATTTATCATAGTCCTTTTGTGTGGGTTCTCCTACGACTTCCAATTCGTTCCATAATCCCAAGAACTCATCTACGGAAAGTGTGTATTCAAGAGGAATGTATGCGATTTTGGGAATGATGTGATTAGTCATAATGTCTTTGTGTGTATAAGACTATTATAAGGCATCTGGTGCCCCTGTGGAGGGGTGTCTGTGCCAGTTCGTCAGGTGTCCAGAGATTCAAGTTTATCGGCAATTTCCAGAAGTGCCTCTACGGGGGAGACTTCTTCAATCAATTCACTTGCAATAAGTTTCAGCACTGCTGCCATTCCCAATCTCTCACCCATCCAAGCATACTTTCCAGAGACAGGATATACACTCATAAAGGTAAAAATCAAATCTTCGTTAGAAAGCGTCATTGGAGTTCTGTGTCTATGAATGTATTATAAGGCATCTGGTTCCCCTGTGGAGGGTGTCTGTGCCAGTTCTTCAAGTGTCCTACCTCGCATCCTTTTCAAGTGTCTCAATACAGTCCATCCATCCTGAATTATAATCGGCATCATACTTGGTTTCTTCTCTATGATGAGTTTTCAACCAGTCCTTTACGACATCCACAATCTCATCCGCAATCACACCACCATTATGAGTAAGATACCATACTATAAATTCTTTGAGTTTCATTTCTTATTCCTCAACTTTGATTTGATTTTTGTGAGGCAATGATTAAATCCATCTACAAGTAATTCAGTATCTACATTTTGAGAACCGACAGCAGATTGAGATTTAGGCAACCATTTTTCTATCCTTCGTATAAGAATCGCAATACCTAGTTCATAATCCCAAGTGGAATATGCGGGAACACAGTCATCCATCCAATCACTAATCAATCCCTCCAAAGTTTTACCTAACTCAAACTTCAAAAAATCGGGTGGATTTTCCTCCCACTTCTTCAACATTCTATTCACAACTTCATCAGTCATATAAGAAGCAGCATTCTCTTCCGCATCCTTATACTTATTCTCCAACCTATCCAGAACCTCATTCATAGGTTTTGTGGGTTCATCAAACACCCCATCTTTCTTTGCTTTCCTCATAGCATTACGAAGTCCAGCATCAACTTGCTCTGGTGTTTGTGGAGTTAGGTAATCTTCCACACTCTCATCTGGATGTTCCTCACACCATTTCACACTCTCACGAACAATATCCCCCCATTTTTGTTCTTTTTCTTTTGGTTGATACTCTCCTACCTTATAATCTTCCTTTGAGGCATTATAACCCTTACAGAAAACATCCCACCAGACATACGACATCCCATTACAAATACCAGTATCAGGATAGTTGCCATAAACTCTTTTATATGCCTCTTCTACTGGTGATTTGTGCTTCTCCATTTCTTTGAGGAGTTCTAATTTTACGGTCAAAACTTCAATCTCTTGTTTAGTTTTTTCAATTTCGTTGTTGAAAGGCATTTGAGTTTTCATCTATAAGAGTATCCTACATCAAAAGGGGGCATTTGTAAAGTGCCCTTGTGCCTGTTTGGGAAGTGTCCTATGCTATTCTTTTTCGTTTAGAAGTGTCTATACCTCTTGCGTTTTGAAATCTAGCAAGTCCTCCCGGTGTAGAAATATGTCCGGTTTCAAGACATATCCACCTTTGAGAAGAAACAATTTTGCCTGATATTTTTCCTCCTTTACTTGACCTTTCAAATTTTTGTTCCTCTGTTAGTGAAAAAATACCAGTTCCATTTTCATAATGTTTTTGTCCCATCTCTTTTCCCAATTCTATAATTTGTCCAGTTTCAATATTTTTTTGACCTCCTTTACTACTATCTTTTTTTATTTGCTCCTTTGTCCGGTTATGAACTCCTACTTTCATTTCATATGCTTTTTTCCCAGCATTACTTGTTCTACTAAAAATAATATCTATATCAGTTTCTTTTTTGACCTTTATCATTTTTTCAATAGTTTCTGGAGAATGTTTTCTTCCATACATAGGATTTTTTTCTCCGCAATTCATTTTTTGCTCTTTCATTATTTCAGTTCTTCTCTTTCTCGCATTTTCATACAGATATGAATTAGTGTATTGATTTTTACATTTCATAGCACTATGTGCGAAGTTCATTTTTTGAGTTCTATAATGATGTAATCCATATCTCTTTATAAATGCTTTCTCCAATAGTGCGTGTGCTATGTAATGCTCTCTTGCTGTAAGCACTACAATTCTTTTATTTTTTCCAAATATACTTACTGGAAATGTATGATGCTTTTCTGTATATCCTTCAGGAGAAATTCTGTTCTCTGCTTTCCTGATAAGATTACAATAATGCTTTAGATAGTTCATTTCTATCTTGTTGAAACGGCATTACTATTTATATAAGTTTATAATAGAAAAGGTGCCCGAAAGCACCCAATCTTTATCTGTAGAGAATTGCCGTTCCAACAGACATTCTTATTTATTATCGTTTTCTACTTCTGTTCCTCCATAATACTTTTGTGCGTTGAGTGTTCTCCACATTACAATCTGTTCAAAACATTCTCCAAGAGAACAGCAAACAAAACTATCTTCATCTATTCCATCTGGTCCATCCCAGATTGTTGCCGTGTATCCTTTGGTTGGATGTGGGGTATAAGTGATTTCAATTCTCATTCTTCATCCT